>Ga0335075_10010144_pt1 | contig 14309 bp, 12 predicted proteins | sample Lox_Sample_24_FD_206723 | JGI IMG/M metagenome (GOLD analysis project Ga0335075, IMG submission 206723) | Soil microbial communities from Loxahatchee National Wildlife Refuge, Florida, United States - Lox_Sample_2.4 | ecosystem: Environmental > Terrestrial > Soil > Wetlands | place: USA...
GCGCTCGGCCAGATCCTCTGGGAGCAGATGATCCTCGGCTACCCCGAGTACGGCGTCCGCGAGCCCGAGCCGTTCACCGACTACGCCGCGCTGGCCACGGCCAACGGCGCGCTGGGCATCAAGGTGGAGCGGCCCGGCGACCTGCGCGCCGCCACCGCGCAGGCGCTGAGCCACGACGGCCCGGCGCTGCTCGACGTGAACGTCAACCCCGACGAGCCGCCGATGCCCGGCAAGGTCGCCTATGAGCAGGCGAAGAAGTTCGCCGAGGCGTTCCTGAAGGGCCAGCCGCGCAAGGCGACGATCGCAACCACGCTGTTCCGCGACAAGATCGACCAGCTCAAGGCCTAGCCGGGACGCCCGGCCGGCCCCGGCGAACGCGGGCTCGTTAACCCGCCCGGCTGGCGGGTAGTGACCCCGCGTGGACAGCGGACCAGGCCTCCTGCCCGAGCCGACGGAGAACCCTGCGGCGGTGGCCGATGCGGAGCAGCACGCCCGCCAGGAGATCGCCGGCTTCGGCGCCCGCGTTGCCGCCGGCGCGCGCGAGTACGCAGGGCCAGCCGCCGCGGCGGCGGCAGGCATAGTAGTGTCCGGGTGGCTGATCCGGCGATGGCGCCGGCGGCGGTGACCGGCCGCCGCGGCTGGCCCGGGTCATGTCGCGAGGAGGCTGGGCATGCCTGCCGCTAACCGGACGCCGGCCGGGCTCCCGGCGTGGCTGCCGCCGGAGCTTGCCACGCTCACCAAGGAGCGGTTCTCCAACCCGGCATGGATCTTCGAGCGCAAGCTCGACGGCGAGCGCTGCCTCGCCTACGCCGAAGCTGGCCACAACGTCAGGCTGATGTCCCGCAACCAGCACCAGATCACCAGCACGTTTCCGGAGGTGGCCGCGGCGCTCGCCGGACAGCAGAGCGAAGGGTTCATCGTCGACGGGGAGATCGTCGCGTTCGAGGGCGACGAGACCCGCTTCGAGCGGCTGCAGCAGCGGCTCGGCGTGGCCGCGCCAACGGACGCCCTGCGCGCCGCCGTTCCCGTCTACTACTACCTGTTTGACGTGCTGTACGCCCACGGCAGGGACCTCAGGCCGCTGCCGCTGCGCGACCGCAAGACGGAACTGCGGTCACTGCTGAGATTCTCCGGCCCGCTGCGGTTCACCGAGCACCGCGACACCGACGGTGAGGCGTACTACGCGCAGGCCTGCCGCAGCGGCTGGGAAGGGCTGATCGCAAAGCGCGCCGACGCCCCGTACCGCGCCGGCCGGACGAAGGACTGGCTCAAGTTCAAATGCGAAAGCGGGCAGGAGTTCGTGATCGGCGGCTTCACCGACCCGAGGGGGTCCAGGGTCGGCTTTGGCGCGCTGCTGCTGGGCTACTACGACCCCGCCGGCCGTCTCGTCTACGCCGGCAAGGTGGGCACAGGCTTCACGGACAAGCTGCTGCACAGGCTGCACGAGGCCATGGTCGGGCTGGAGCGCGACACCCCGCCGTTCGAGGCCGGCCCGCTGCCGAGCCCGCGCGGGCATAGCGGGGTGCACTGGATCGAGCCCAGGCTGGTCGGCCAAGTCGGCTTCTCCGAGTGGACCGACGCTGGCGAACTGCGCCACCCACGGTTCCAGGGGCTCCGGGACGACAAGGACGCCACGGAGGTGGTGCGAGAGGTCCCTTCGGATGCGGGGCCGCGGCCGTGACCCCCCGCAAGGCCGGTGCGGTCACGGCCGGCGGCATCACGGTCGAGCTGTCCAACACCGGCAAGGTGCTGTTCGGCGACTCCGGGATCACCAAGGGGGACCTTGTCGGCTACTACCGCGACATGGCGCCACGGCTCCTGCCCTACCTCGCCGGCCGGCCCCTGGTCATGGACCGGTACCCGGACGGGATCGACGGCGAGCGCATCGTGCAGAAGAATGTGCCCCGGTACTTCCCCGGCTGGATCACCCGGGTCAGGGTGGCCAAGCAGGACGGCTCGCTGCAGCAGGTGGTGTGCGACAAGCAGGCGACACTCGTCTACCTGGCCAACCAGGCCTGCGTTGAGATGCACGCCTTCCTCAGCCGGACCAGCGCGCTGGACCGCCCCGACCAGCTCGTGTTCGACCTGGACCCGCCTGACGACCACCACTTTGCGCTGGTCCGGCGGCTGGCGTTGCGGCTGCGGGAGCTCCTCGAGGATGACCTCGGCCTGACCGCCTTCGTCAAGACCACGGGCGGCAAGGGCCTCCACGTGCACGTGCCGCTGAACGCCAAGGACGACTTCGACACGGCCCGCAGGTTCGCCCGCCAGGCCAGCGACGTCCTGGCCGCCAGGGAACCCGGCCACCTCACCACCGAGCAGCGCAGGGACAGCCGCGGGGAGGCGGTCTACTCCGACGTGATGCGCAACGCCTACGCCCAGACGGTGGTCGCGCCGTACTCGGTGCGCGGCAGGCCGGGCGCGCCGGTCGCCACCCCGCTGGGCTGGGAGGAGCTGGAAGACCCCGGCCTGACCCCGAGCCGGTTCACGTTGCGCACCGTGGCCGGCCGCCTGGAACGGCTGGGCCCGGCCGATCCGTGGGCAGGCTTGTCAAGGCACCGTTACGGGCTGGCAAGGGCGTCGCACCGGCTTGACAAGCTCGCGGCGCAAGCTGTTTAGCAGCTCCGCTCCTGGACAGAGTCCTGGGTTGTCCGAGAGAGAGGACGTGCTATGTCAGCCGAGCACAAGGCCGCCAACAAGGCCCGCGAAATCAAGGGCAAGGCCAAGAAGGGCGCCGGCAAGGCCGCCGGCAACCCGCGGATGGAGGCCGAGGGCCGCGCCGACCAGACCGCGGCGAACCTCCGCCAGGCGGGCGAGAAGGTCAAGGACGCCTTCAAGAAGTAGCTAGCGGTTTCCGCTGCGTTATCAGGCGGCGCGTCGCCTCATCGGGCGGCGCGCCGCGTCATGCGGTCATGGGTTCGGCGTGCTGGTGAGGTAGGCGGCGCCGGGGCGGCCTGGCCCAGCCGGAGGCAGCGCGGCGGGCCACGCCCGCCGCTCGGCAGGCCCTGGCGCGGGCTCCGCCGGGTCGGCACCGGCCTGCTCGGGGGCGGCTTGCCGCACGGCGGCCATGCCGGGCGGAATGCTCTCCCCGGGGCCGCCCTTGGAGCTCCCCAGGCCTGGTATCACCGACGCCGGCCGCAGCTGGCCGAGCACCGGCGCCCGGGCCACCATGATCACGCCCACCACCAGCGCCGCGATGCCCACCGCCTGGACCGCGAGCATTCCGGGAGAGATGCGGATGACGTCGCCGAAGACGACCACGCCGAGCAGGATCCCGGAAACCGGCTCGGCCGCGGTCACCCCGGGGAGCGACGCGTGCAGCGGCGCGGCGTTGAACGAGTTCTGCATCAGCCACATGCCGATCAGTGCCGCCGCCAGCAGGCAGTACGGCGGCCACGCGGTCAGCAGCCTGGCGACCGAGTGCGCGTCCAGGATCTGCACGGTCCGCCGGGTCAGCGCGTCGGAGATCCCCATGACCAGGCCCGTGCCGATGCCGGTGAGGGTGGCGCGGGCCTGGCCCTGGCGCAGGTGCCCGGCGTGAATGAAGCAGTAGGCGATCACGGCGATCCCCGCGGCGGCGGGCCAGTCGGAGAACGAGCCGAACGACGCGGACGGCGTGCCGGGCGAGCGCGACAGCGAAAGCGCGGCCACCCCGCCGGCCAGGATGACCGCGCCGAGCATCTCGGTCACCCGCAGGCGCTGGTGCGACAGCGGCACCGCAAGAGCCAGGGCGAAGATGAGGCTGGTGGCCAGCAACGGCTCGTAGAGCGTGAGGTCCAGGTGGCCGACGGACCACGCGGACAGCAGCTGCCCCGAGATCATCACGGCCAGGCCGAGCAGCCACCGGGGACGGTGCAGCAGGTCGGCGATCAGCCGCAGGCGCAGGAAGTAGGCGCTCGGCGCCTGCGCGGCGGCGTGCTGCTGCAGGACCCAGCCAGTTCCCAGGAGCATCGCTGCTACCAGGGTGAGGGCTACCGCAAGGTCCATGTCACTCCGCTGCTCGCGCCGCGTTCACCGTGCGGCTGCTCTGTTATCCGTGCCTGCCCCGGAGGCGCCGGGGTATTCCTTTGCATTCCGCAGGCCGTCATTCGATTGTGCACCGCCCGGGTGCCAGAGCGGCCGGATGAGGCTGAACACGTTTCGGCCACGAAACCGGCGGCGGCATCCGCGCGCGCTCCGCCGAGGGTATCCCGGCGGCGGCATGCCCTGGGCGCGGCACGGGAGAAATAGGCCGGTCAGGTCTCGGCCTCGATCGGCCGGCGGTGCGCGGGCGCCCGCCCGGGCGGCTGGCTGGGGGCAGGCCGCTGCGGCGGCGTCCGCAGGTCCCGGGCCTGCGGTTTCCCAGGGGTCAGGGCCACCTTGTCCCCGTAGTGCAGGATCTCCATCGGCTTGCCCTCGCCCAGCGAATAGGTGACCTTGTCCCGGGCGACCTCGACGTGCACCTTCCGCCCCCGCAGCAGCACGGTGAACGCGACCCTGGACAGGCTGTCCGGCAGCCTCGGCGCGAAGCTGAACCTGCCATGCGCGTGGCGCAGCCCGCCGCAGCCGTTGACCAGGGCGTTCCAGGTGCCGGCCAGCGAGGCTATGTGCACGCCGTCGCGGGTGTTGTGCTCCAGGTCCCGCAGGTCGATGAGCGCCGCCTCGCCGAGATAGTCGTAGGCAAGCTCGAGATGCCCGACCTCGGCGGCCATGACCGCCTGGGTGGAGGCGGACAGCGAGGAATCCCGGACGGTAAGGGGCTCGTAGTAGTCGAAGTTCTTCGCCTTCTGCTCGTCGGTGAACGCTTCCGGGCGCAGCTGCATGGCCAGCACGAGGTCGGCCTGCTTCACCACCTGCTTGCGGTACAGGTCGAAATAGGGAAAATGCAGCAGCAGCGGGTACTGGTCCGGCGAGGTGTGGGCGAAGTCCCATCGCTGGTGCCGGGTGAAATCGTCGGCCTGCGGGTGCACGCCGAGCGCCTGGTCGAACGGGATGTAGATCGCCTCCGCCGCATCCCGCCAGCTCGCGGCCTCCTCCGGGTCGACGCCGAGTTCCTTGGCCCGGTCCGGGTACCGCTTAACCGCATTGGCCGCTTCCAGCAGGTTGTGCGCGGCCGTCAGGTTCGTATAGACGTTGTCATCCGCGATCGCGCTGTACTCGTCCGGGCCGGTGACCCCGTCGATGTGGAACTGTCCCTGGCCGTCGTGGTGGCCGAGGGAACGCCACAGGCGCGCGGTGTGCACCAGCAGTTCCAGGCCCTCGCCGCTCTCGAACGCCTCGTCGCCGGTCGCATCGACGTACTTGACCACGGCGGCGGCGATGTCGGCGTTCACGTGGAACGCGGCGCTGCCGGCCGGCCAGTAGCCGGAGCATTCCTCGCCGGTGATCGTCCGCCACGGGAACGCCGCGCCCTTCAGCCCCAGCTGGGTGGCCCGGTCCAGCGCCGCCGGGATCGTGCTGTGCCGCCAGCGCAGCGCGGCGCGGGCCGCATCCGGGGCGGTGAGCATGAGCACCGGCAGCACGAACGTCTCGGTGTCCCAGAACGCGTGCCCGTCGTAGCCGGTCCCGGTCAGCCCCTTGGCCGGGATCGCCCGGTTTTCCGCCCTGGCGCCGGCCTGCAGCACCTGGAACAGCGCGAACCGCACCGCCTGCTGCACCTCGGCGTCTCCGTCCACCTCGACGTCGGCGCGGTCCCAGAAGCCGTCCAGGTACGTGCGCTGCTCGGCAAGCAGCCCGTCCCAGCCGGTCTGCCGGGCCGCGGTCAGCGCCGCCCACACCTGGTCCCGCATCGCGTTCACCGACCGGGACCCGGACCAGCCGTGGGCCACGAACTTGATCACGCGCAGCTTCTGGCCAGGCTGCAGCACGGTGGAGGCGATGATCAGGGCGGAGTCGGCCACGGTCCGCGCCTCGACCGCGATGTCCGCCGGGCCCTCGATGATGTGGTCCATGGCGGCACCGACGCGCAGCTTGCTCAGCCGCGTCGTGTGCACCATCGCGGCGGCCGTGTCGCGGGCGATGTCGTATTCCTGCTGCAGCGGGTTGGCGAGCGCGGCCGACACGCGGGGGTCGTCGGTGGCCATTGGCACCTGCTCGTTGGCGAGCAGTTCCGACAGCACCGCGAGGCGGGCGGGCTGGTCGACCGGCTCGACCTCGTAGCAGACGGCCGCGATCGCCCGCTGGGTGAGCGACACCATCCGGATCGACGTGACCTTGACCCGCTTCCCGGCCGGCGACTGCCATTCGGCGCGGCGGCTCAGCGTCCCCGCGCGGAAGTCCAGCACCCGCTCGTGCTGCAGCAGCTTCCCGTAGCGGACGTCGAACGACTCATCGTCCACGAACAGCCGGATCATCTTGCCGTTGGTGACGTTGATGATCTCTTCGCCGGCTTGCGGGTCCCCGTAGGCCGTCTCCGCGTACGGCAGCGGCCGTACCTCGTAGACCCCGTTGAGGTAGCTGCCCGGCAGGCCGTGCGGCTCGCCCTCGTCCAGGTTGGCGCGCCAGCCCACGTGCCCGTTGGCCAGCGCGAACACCGACTCGGTCTGCGCCAGCAGGTCCAGGTCCAGGTGGACTTCGCGCAGCGTCCACGGCTCGACCGTGAACGCGTCCTGGATGATCACCCTTTCTCCAGCAGCCTGGCAAGGTCGTCGACCACGACGTCCGCCCCGTGCTCCCGCAGCGCCTCGGCCTGCCCGACGCGGTCGACGCCCACCACGAACCCGAACTGCCCGGCCCGGCCGGCCGCGACCCCAGCCAGCGCGTCCTCGAACACCGCCGCGGCGGCCGGCTCCAGCCCGAGCGCCCGGGCGCCGGCGAGGTAGGTGTCGGGCGCTGGCTTCCCCCTCAGGTGCTCCCGCTCGGCGGTCACGCCGTCGATCCGCGCATCGAACATGTCCTCGATCCCGGCCCCGATCAGCACGTCGCGGCAGTTGGTGCTGGACGACACCACCGCGCGGGGCAGCCCTGCGTCCTTGACGGCGTGGAGGTAGCGGACCGATCCCGGGTACGCCTCCACCCCCTGCTCGTGGATCAGCCGCAGCAGAATCTGGTTCTTGCGGTTGCCGAGGCCGTAGACCGTCTCCGCGTCCGGCGGGTCGTCCTCGTGGCCCTCGGGGAGCTCGATGCCCCGGGAAGCCAGGAACGAGCTGGTTCCGTCGGCGCGGGGCTTGCCGTCGACGTAGGTGTCGTAGTCCTTGACGGAGTCGAACGGCACGAATGGCTGGCCGGTCTGCCCGGCCCGCTGCCGCAGGAACCCGTCGAACATCTCTTTCCACGCGGCGGCGTGGACCTTGGCGGTCTCGGTGAGCACGCCGTCCAGATCAAACAGGCATCCGCGGATGCTGTCCGGGAGTCCGAGCACGCCTCAAGCCTACGGCGGCCGCCTACCATCCATAGATCCGCACCGGAAGTTCGTGCATCGGCTCCTGGTCCGGGCCCGGGTAGATCACCATCACGACGATATCGTCCGGGTCCCGGCCCTCCACGGCCCTGACGGCGCCGTGCATGCGGCTGTCGCGGTGCGCGGAAAGCTCCTTCAGCACGCGCTCGCAGCGGTCAAGGTCCTCCTCGTCGGCCGCGGTCCAGATCACGAACTGGACGCCGACGCCGCCGAGCGCGTGCACGGCGCCGGAGCCCATGGAGCGCAGGATGAGGTTGCACCCATCGTCGCTGACCAGCAGCGCAGCGGTCGGGCTGCGGTCGGCGACCGTCAGCTCGAGCACCTCCCGGTAAAAGCTGACGGACCTGTCAAGGTCCTGCACGAACATGACTGCCGAGGCGAGCCGGGGACCGTGTGCCATCTGCTGACCCCATTTCGTAGGTTGAACGGGCCGCCACGGCGGTCCGAGCCCGGCCCAGCCTCTCACGGCGCGGGCGGCGCGAACCAGGGGTTCCCCTGCGGGAACAGGCACCGGTCGGCGATGTGGTTGAGCACCCGCCTGGCCTGCCGGAATCGCTCCGCCACCTCGGCGACGACCGCCAGCCTGGCCGTGCGGGCCGGCGCCAGCCCCCAGGCCGCGCGGTACCACTGGGCACCGAGGTACTCGAAGAGGTCGATGGCGGGCGCCGCGGCGAGCTGGTCCTGCTCCCGCGCTGGCACCTGGGCCGCGCGCAGCAGCCGGGCTGCGCTGACCGGCCCGAGCGCGTGTGCCACGGCGTAGTCGGGGAACACCCCGGTGAGGAACAGGGCCACGTCGCCGAGCCTGCGGTACACGCCCGCGCGCTCGGCCTCGGGGACGGCATCGGCCAGCCCGGCCATCCGCACCAGGTCAAGCTCGCTGACCCGCCGTCCGCGCCCGGTTTTGCTGGCGCCGGCCTGCCGCTGCCCGGGCTGCTGGCGCCCGGCGGCCCGGTGCTGCACCGCTGCCGCGTTCCTGGTGAACGACGCCAGCAGCTCGGCGAGGAACAGCCGCCGGGCCTCGGAGCCCAGGAAGTCGCGCAGCTCGGGCGCGTCGAAGAGCGGCACCCGCTGGCGCAGCGAGCGCTCCGGCAGGTGGGTGGTGCCCGCCAGGTCGGACGCGGCACGGTGCACGGCAACTGCGAAGATCAGGAACGGGGATGCCAGGGACGCCCTGGCCGCCGGGCCGGCCGGCGTCCCGGCCCAGCCGAACACCGCCTCGAACACGCGCGGATCGCCGACCAGGGCGGGCAGCTCCTCGGGGTGGCTGCGCAGCCAGGAAGCGGCCCGTGCGTCGGAGACCGGCCCCTGCGCCAGCGACGCAAGCAGCCCCAGGTCCGCGTCGGTGAGATGGTCCGCGTAGCCGCTGCCGACGAGCCCGATGTCCATATGATCACGATAACTCGATGTTGGACGCGGGCGCCCAGGTCGGCTAGGCATGGGGTCATGCCCGACCTGGCAGCTCCCGGCGCCATGACCCGCTGGATCCTGCACGTCGACCTCGACCAGTTCATCGCGGCCGTGGAGCTGCTGCGCCGCCCCGACCTGCGTGGGCTCCCGGTCGTCGTCGGCGGCGACGGCGACCCGGCCAAGCGCGGGGTCGTCGCCACCGCGTCGTACGAGGCGCGTGAGTACGGCGTGCACTCGGGCCTGCCGATGCGCACCGCGGCGCGGCGGTGCCCGGATGCGGTGTTCCTGCCGGTTGACCGCGGCGCGTACGACGCCGCCTCCGCCGAGGTGATGACCGCGCTGCGCGAGCTCGGCTACCTGACCGAGGTGCTGGGCTGGGACGAGGCGTTCGTGGCCGCCGGCACCGGCGACCCGGAGGCGGTGGCCCGGCAGATCCGGCGGCACATCAAGGCGGCCACGCAGCTCGATTCCTCCGTCGGCATCGGCGAGAACCGGATCCAGGCAAAGCTCGCGTCGGCGCTCGCCAAGCCCGCCGGCGTGTTCCGGCTGACGCATGACAGCTGGCCCGCCGTCATGGGCGGAAGGCCGGCGGGCGCGCTGCTGGGCGTCGGCGCGAAGACCGAGCGGAAGCTGGCCGAGATGGGCATCCGCACCGTGGCCGACCTGGCCGGCGCGGATCTGGCGGCGGTGGCGGCCAGGTTCGGGCCGACGATCGGGCCGTGGCTGGTGCAGACCGCCCGCGGCCTGGGCTCGGCCGAGGTCTCCGCGGAGCCGTACGTGCCGCGGTCCCGCAGCCGGGAGACCACCTTCCAGCAGAACATCGCGGACTGGGACCGGGTCCGGGAAGAGGTGCTGCGCCTGGCCGCGCACGTGGCCAGGGACGTCGAGGCGGAGCAGCGGCCGGCGGTGCGCATCGTGGTGAAGGTCCGGCACGCGCCGTTCTTCACCAGCACGCACGGCCAGACGCTCGCCGAGTCATCGAGCGACGCCGGCGCGATCGCGCAGGCCGCGCTCGCCGCGCTGGACAAGTTCACCGACCGCCGCCCGGTCCGGCTGCTCGGCGTGCGCGCCGAGTTCGCGCCCGATGCGGCGGACAGCGGCGGCTAGGCGGCGGTGCTGGGCCGCGGCTGGGCCACCTCCTTAACCGCGAGCCTGACCATCACCCAGCAGGGGGTGCTGCATCACAGCATCGGGACGGTGCTGTTCCACGACGTGGACGGCCGGGTTCTGCCGTTCACCCCGAACCCTGACCGCCAGCATCGACCCCTCCGGCGCCACGATGCGCTACCGGTACTCGGCGGCCGGGCAGCTGCTGGAGACCACCGACCAGACCGGCGCCGTGTACCGAAGCGGCTACAACTCGTCCGGGCAGCTTTTCCCGCTATCCGGCGGGGTGCGAATTGTCAGCAACCCCGTTCAGCAATACGAGGTGGGAATATACAAAGATCTGCAGGCGCGGTCCGTCTCCGGCGACGGTCTCGACATCCATCACGTTCCGCAGAAATGGCCCGCGGGGCAGGTCATCGACGATTACGACTGGATCAATGCGCCGTCCATCGCCCTGCCGGAAGGCGAGCACTCGGCTATTCCCACGCTCCGGGGCAACTACACGGGCACCCCGCAGGAGCTGATCCAAAGGACATCGAGAACCTCCGTCTCTTCACCAACGCGCCGCCCGAGGCGATCCAGGCCCTGATCGACCTCATCAACTCGATGTATCCTGGCATCCTGCCGGAGGAAGGCGAGGGCGGAGCGGAAGGCGAGGCCGGGGACGGCGCTGCGGCCGGAGGAGAATGAACAGCGAGGAATTTGTCCAGGGCATTTATGCCTCCGTCTACAAGACGTCGATCGAAGCGGTCATAAAGACCATCGCGGATCCTCCGGGCAGGCGCCCAAGGCGCGATCTCGTCGAGCTGAGCTCCTGGTACAACGGGCTTTCCGACGCCGACAAGTCCCAGGTGCGGGGGGTCGTCCGCCGCGCGGTCGACCAAGCGATTTTCGGCATGCTGGCCGTGCTCGACGGGGTCAGGGTCATCGACGACCGGCATACCGACCTTTACCTGCGCACCGGCGACGGCACGCTGCTGAACGACCCGTCGGAGAACGAGCTGCACGCGCTGTTCCAGATAACCGTGGACCACGAGCTCGGCTACGTTGACGAGATGGGCCGCCCGCTGCCGGATGCCGGATGACCCAGCCGACGACCTCACACTGGGGCGCTTACGGCGTGCGGGCGGAACCGGACGGGGAGATCGTCGTCACGCCCCACCCCGCCGACCCGGCCCCGTCCCCGCTGCTCGGCAACATCCCCGGCGCAGTGCGGCACGCCACGCGGGTTGCCAGGCCAGCGGTCCGCCGCGGCTGGCTCGAGCATGGGCCCGGGCCGAGCGGCGAGCGCGGGCACGAGCCGTTCGTGGAGGTCTCCTGGGACGAGGCGCTCGACCTGGTCGCCGCGGAGCTCACCCGGGTCAGGGAGACCGCAAGCAGCGAGGCGATCTTCGGCGGCTCCTACGGCTGGGCGAGCGCCGGGCGGTTCCACCACGCGCAGAGCCAGCTGCACCGGTTCCTCGGCATGGCCGGCGGCTACGTCGCCTCGCGCAACACCTACAGCGTTTCCGCGTCGGAGGTGCTGCTGCCGCACCTGCTCGGCAGCGCGAGCACGGTGTTCCGCCTGGCGACGTCGTGGCCGACGATCGCGGCGAACACCGAGCTGATCGTGGCGTTCGGCGGGATGCCGGAAAAGAACTCCAGCGTCACGCCCGGCGGCATGACCACGCACGGGACGCCGGCCCACCTCGCCGCGCTCGCCGCCAGGGGAACGCAGATCGTGCTCGTCAGCCCGCTCCGCTCGGACCTGCCCGCGAACCTGGACGCGGAGTGGCTGCCGGTGATCCCGGCGACCGACGTCGCGCTGATGCTCGGGCTCGCGCACACGCTGGTCACCGAGGGACTGCACGACAAGGAGTTCCTCGACCGTTACTGCGCCGGCTACGACACGTTCGAGCGGTACCTGCTGGGCGAGGCCGACGGCGTGGAAAAGGACGCGGCCTGGGCCGGCCCGGTGTGCGGCATCGAGGCCGGCGCGATCCGGCGGCTGGCCCGCCGGATGGCTGCGGCGCGCACCCTGGTCACGGTCACCTGGTCACTGCAGCGCACCCAGCACGGCGAGCAGCCGGTGTGGGCGGCGCTCGCGCTCGCGGCGATGCTCGGCCAGATCGGCCTGCCCGGCGGCGGCTTCGGGCACGGCTACGGCTCCATGGGCGACGTGGGCGGCACCGGGGCGCTGCTGCGGCTGCCCACGCTGCGCCAGGGCCACAACCCGGTGCGGACGTTCATCCCGGTCGCCAGGATCGCGGACATGCTGCTGAACCCGGGGGCGCGCTACGACTACAACGGGCAGCGGCTCCGCTACCCCGACATCCGCCTGGTGTACTGGGCGGGCGGCAACCCGTTCCACCATCACCAGGACCTGGGCAGGCTGCGCACGGCCTTTGGCAGGCCGGACACGATCGTGGTGCACGAGCCGCACTGGACGGCCACCGCCCGGCACGCCGACATCGTGCTGCCGGTCACCACCACCCTGGAGCGCGAGGACCTCGGCGCGGGGCGGCGGGACAGCCACCTGATCGCCATGCACCGGGCCATGGAACCCGTGGGCGAGGCGCGCACCGACCACGACATCCTCGCCGCGCTGGCCGGGCGGCTCGGGTTCGGCGATGCCTTCACCGAGGGGCGGACCGCCCGCCAGTGGCTGGAGCACCTCTACGCCGAATGGCGCGAGGCGATGGCGCCGGAAGACGTCCCCTGCTTCGCCGAGTTCTGGGCGGCCGGGGAGGTCCGGCTGCCGGACGGGCCCGAGCACTTCACGATGCTGGAGGACTTCCGCGCCGACCCGGCGGCGTCGCCGCTGCGCACGCCCAGCGGGCGGATCGAGATAACGTCGGCGACCGTGGCCGGCTTCGGCTACCCGGACTGCCCGGGGCACCCGGCCTGGCTGGAGCCTGACGAGTGGCTTGGCTCGCCGCGGGCGCGGCGGTTCCCGCTGCACCTGATCGCCAACCAGCCGGCCACCCGGCTGCACAGCCAGCTGGACATGGGCGCCGCCAGCCAGCAGGGCAAGGTCGCTGGGCGCGAGGCGGTGGCGATCCACCCGGATGACGCGGCCCGGCGCGGCATCGCCGCCGGGGACCTGGTCAGGGTGTTCAACGACCGCGGCGCCTGCCTGGCCGGGGCGGTGCTGACCACGGCCATCCGCCCGGGGGTGGTGCGGCTGCCGACCGGCGCCTGGTTCGACCCGGTCCCCGGGATCGGCCCGGCGCCGCTGTGCGCCTCCGGCAACCCGAACGTGCTGACCGCGGACATCCCCAGCTCACGGCTGTCCCAGGGCTGTGCAGGCCAGCACGCGCTGGTCGAGGTCGAGCGCTGGGCCGGGGCGGTGCCGCCGCTGACGATCGGCTCCCCGCCGCCTTTGCTGCCGCCAGGCTGACCGGCCGTGCGCTATTAACCAGCCGTTTTCCCTCAATCCGGTTACCATGAGCATCGCGTGCGAAAGGTCGTCAGGCCTTTGTCCCCCGCCGTGGGGAGGCTTGGTGGAGTTTGGCCTGCTCGGGCCGCTGGCGGTGGATGCCGGCGGGTCGCGGGTGACCGTGTCGGCGGCGAAGCAGCGGGTGCTGCTCGCGGCGCTGCTGTTGCGCGCCAATCAGGCGGTCCCCGCGGCGGACCTGGCGGAGGCGGTGTGGGATGGCCACCCGCCGGGGACCGCCCGGGTGACGCTGCAGAACTACGTGAAGCGGCTCCGGCAGACTCTGGGGCCGGCGGGCTACGAGCGGATCGTGACCCGCCCGGCCGGCTACCTGATCGAGGTCGGGCCGGGCGAACTGGATGTCGCCAGGTTCGGCCAGCTGCGGGCGTCCGGGCGGGCGGCGGCGCGCGCCGGTGCCTGGGAACGGTCCTCGTCCCAGCTGGGCGCGGCGCTGCGGCTCTGGCGCGGCCAGCCGCTTGCCGACGTGCCGTCGCGGGTGCTTGCGGTGGCGGAGGTGCCGCGGCTGGCGGAGATGCGGCTGGAGACGGTGGAGGCCCGGATCGACGCGGATCTGCATCTGGGGCGGCATCGTGAGGTGATCGCGGAGTTGCAGGCGCTGACGGCGGCCGAGCCGTTGCGGGAGCGGCTGTATGAGCTGCTGATGCTGGCGTTGTACCGGTCGGGGCAGCAGGCGGCGGCGCTGGCGGTGTACCGGGGGGTGCGGCGGACGCTGATCGAGGACGTGGGCATCGAGCCGGGGCCGGGGCTGCGGCAGCTGAACCAGCGGATCTTGCAGTCCGACCGCACGCTCATGCTCACCCCGCCGGCCCCCGGCGGCGCCGACCATCGGCCGATCCCTCCGCCCGCCCCGGCCCCCGACTGCGACGAGGCCGTGTGCCCCGACCTGCTGCCTGCGGCGGTGGCTGGGTTTACGGGGCGGTTGCGGGAGTTGCGGGTGCTGTCGGATGTGGCGGGCAGTGGGGTGGGGGTGGTGGCGATCGG
>Ga0335075_10010145_pt1 | contig 14306 bp, 12 predicted proteins | sample Lox_Sample_24_FD_206723 | JGI IMG/M metagenome (GOLD analysis project Ga0335075, IMG submission 206723) | Soil microbial communities from Loxahatchee National Wildlife Refuge, Florida, United States - Lox_Sample_2.4 | ecosystem: Environmental > Terrestrial > Soil > Wetlands | place: USA...
CGGCGTAAGACCTGATACAGCACGTACGGCGGCAAGAAGATGTCGACCGCTTGATCGGTCGTGGCGCGCGTGTCGAGCTGACCGGCAGTGTGGCTGACTGCCAGGTAGTCGTGGACGGGGCGAACGGGAAGAAGCCCAAACGCCGTCTGAAGAGGCGAGAGGGCAATCTGCACCGTCCCATCTTGGTCGGGGGCAATCGCTTTATGGGCGACCGTGAGCGTCCCGGGAGATCCCGCGGCCGCAATGGTAACGCCGCCTACCACCAGAGCATCCTTGAGGTGATAACGGACCGTGGAGTTTGGTAAGCTCAGCCGGGACGAGATACGGTCGTCGAGGACGACGGAGAGGGCGGAGCCCACCGGGAGGACGATCCCCGGGTTCGCCGAGGGTGCAGCGGTCGTGGATCGTGGGGGTGGTGCATTCGGCGGAGCCGGAGGCGGCAAGGCTAGCGCGGCAGATGCACCTCCGAGGAGGCAGACGATCTGAAGCGTCAGCGCCGAGATCCGGCGCGGGCCGGGCACGGTTAGCTAGCTTTTTTAGGTGCAGTTTCCCGGGCGGCAGCTGCCGCCTTTTTGCCTTCTTCGATGAGCTGTTTCACTTTTTGGCCGCCTTTTTGACCGATCTGCTCGTAGAACTGCGGGCCGTACCGGTCGCGAGTCGCCTCGCCACCCTTCTTGCCGCCTTTCTTTCCGATCTGTTCGTAAAACTCGTGACCGTGCGCTTGCTTGGTTGCTTCGCCACCTTTGCGCCCGATCGCCTCGTAAAACTCCGGACCGTACTTGCGTTTCACGGTCTCGCCGCCTTTTTGACCTGCCTCGCGGACGGTCATTCCGCCGCCTGGCTTCCTTTTCGATGTCGACATTCCGACACTTGACCTTCCCCTAGTATTGCGGCACCGCTCGCTTCGTCGCACTGGGCGGGGCATTGAGTGCCTGCCATTATTGTAACGGCTGGCAGCCCAAGAAAGTTGATTCCACCAAGCCTCCAGTTGTGAAGGTTTCGTATTCTTTCCCAGGCGGAGCCGCCACTAACGAGACCGCATCGCTTCTCGGTTGAGTTGCGGTCTGCTGATGTCCCCGGTCAGGGGTGGTTGGAGCCAAATGGCGCCGGCGGCAGCCCGCTAGCCGGCGAAGCGCACGGGGCAAAGCCAAGTGTCAGTCGTTCAAAGCCACGTCTCAGTCGTTCTTGGAAGGGATGGAACCGGTGCGCGCGCCGAGCAGAGCGCGCAGGGCAAAGACCGCGTTCTCGCGGCGCTCCATGACGCGGCGCGAGAAATAGCGCGCCCACTGCGTGCCGAATGGCACATAGATGCGCACGCGGTAACCCGCCTCGACGAGTCGTTGCTGCACGTCGGGACGGACGCCATAGAGCATTTGAAACTCGAACCGGTCCGCGCCGATGCCGTGGAGAGCCGCGAAGGCGCGCACCGCTTCAATGAGCTGCGGATCGTGCGTGGCGATCGCGGGATAGGTGCCGTGCAAGAGCAGCGTCTCGGCCAGGCGCAGGAAGGCGCGCCGAATCGCACCGGGGTCGTGCAGCGCCACCTCCGCCGGCTCGCGGTAGGCCCCTTTGCACAGCCGTACGCGCGCTCCGAGTTCGACCAGGTGCGCGATGTCGGCGGCCGAGCGTCTCAGATACGCTTGGATGACCGGACCGACGTTCCGGTGCTCCCGGAAGAGGCGCGCGAAGAGGTCCAGCGTGCGCTGGGTTAGCGCGGAGCCCTCCATGTCGATGCGCACGAAGCTGTCGGCGTTGCGCTGTGCACGCGCGACGATCTCTCTGAGCGAGGCGTAGCAGCGCTCTTCGTCGAGCCCGAGGCCGAGTGCGCTGAGCTTGAGCGAGATATTCGCGCGCAACTGCGCCGACTCGATCGTATCCAGCAGATCGAGATAGGCTGTGCTGGTGCGCCGCACATCGGCCGGCCGCGTGACCTCTTCGCCCAGCACGTCGATTGTCGCAAGCCTGCCGTGCGCGTTGAGGCGCCGGACGGCTTCCGCTGCGGAGTCGATCGTCTCGCCCGCCACAAAGCGTTTGGCGATGAAGAAGAAATGCCGCTGCACCCGTTCGAGCGGTAGCAGGGCGTTCAGCGCAGGTGCCTCATGGAGGTGCTCGGAGGCGCAGTGAGGGCCAAGCGAACGATCGGCATTTCGTGATTATTCGTTAGCAACGATTTCTTAACCGTCAACTCACCGAGACGGCGAGGGGGGGATTTCCGGCCTGCGAAAGCGTCGGTCGGTTATGAATCAGGTCTCGGTGGAGGCAACTGGTCGCCGCACGCGCGTTCTCGTCGCCGACGACGATGCCGACGTTTGTTCGCTGATTTCCAGCGTCTTTCGTGGGAAGTGCGTGGTAACAGTTGCACATGATGCGGAGCATGCACTCTTCATCATGGCGCAAGAGGCGCCGTTCGACGTCATCATCTCCGACTACATGCTGCCCGGTGTCTCGGGTCTGGAGTTCATCGCGCGCGTGCGCGCGGAACCCACGTGGTGCAAGACACCGATCATCATGATCAGCGGTCACGGCAACGCGCTCAACAAGCGTGCGATTACCGCCGGGGCCGACGCGTTTCTGAGCAAACCGTTCACCTTGGATCAGTTGCGCAACGTCGTCACGCAGGCCCTCACCCACCCCGTCGGCAACTAGCCCGCCCGCAGGCGTCGGCCGCCCGGCGGGGGCCGACGCGACCCAGACGGAGTAGAGGGCGCGGTGTCCCTCTCATCGGTCGCGCGGCTCGTGCTCATCGCAGTTTCGCTCGGGTTGGATGTCTTCGCGGTCTGCATCGGCGTCGGCGTACGTGGGGCCTCCGGCGGCGCCAAAGTGCGCATCGGAGCCTCCTTTGCGACCGCCGAAGTATGCATGACGATCATCGGCGCAAGCTTGGGACGCGTGGCGGGTGCGCTGCTGGGTGACGCGGCAGCATATATCGGTTTCGCCGCGCTCGTCGGCGTCGGCGTCTACATGATCGTCGAAACCATACGCGAGACGCAAGGCGCCATGGATCTCTCTCATGGCTGGGGCCTCTTCGTCGCGGCGCTCTCCATCAGTTTGGATTCGCTGGGGATCGGCTTCTCGATCGTGTACATCGGCGTGCCGTTCGTCGTTGCGTTGGTCGTGATTGGCGTGGTCTCGGTCTGTGCCTCTTCTGGTGGCTTGCTCTTCGGACGTCTGCTCGGACGCCGCGCCGAAGAGTCGTCGGGTGTCGTCGCCGGTGTGCTGCTCATTGCGACCGGGCTGCTCTTCGGCGGCTTGCACGCCGCGCACATCGGCTGAGATGGAGGTGGGAGCGGCACTCCTCGAAGGCGCACAGTCGGCAGGCTGCCGTGCTATCGCTGTCGTCGGAACCGCAAAGAACGTGGGGAAGAGCGTGACGGTCGGCGCGATCTGCGCTGCGCTCGCGCGCACCAGTGTACCGTTCGCGGTCGTCTCGACTGGTCGTGACGGCGAATCGGTGGACAGCCTGCGCGGGACGCCGAAACCGCCACTCTTCTTGCGGCCGGGGGCGCTTTTCGTAACGGCGCGATCGTTGTTGCCGGCGGGACCCGCGGTGGAGATTCTCGCGCAGACGCGCGAGCGCAGCGCGGTTGGTGCGATCGTGCTCGCACGGGCGCGCGCCGCGGGATGCTACGAGATCGCGGGACCGCCGAGTGTTGCCGGAATGCGCCGCGTGCTCGATCTCGTACGAACCTGGGGCGAACCGTTCGTCGTGCTCGACGGAGCACTCGACCGGCTCGCGGTCTTGAGTGAGGGAGACGAAGCAATCGTCGTTGCCACCGGAGCAGCGAGCGGGAGAACCGTCGAACTCATCGCTCGCGACGTGCAGTCGCTGGTGCGGCGCTTACAGCTGCCGTTGTTCGATGTGCAGCGGCCGTCATATGAGGTCAGCGGTGCGTTGACGTTGGCGCAGGCCCGCGCGCTCGCGTTGGCCGGTGAGCGGCGGCAGATCGTCGTGCACGATGCCACGCGGGTTGCCTTTGGCGGCGCGACGTTCGGCGAACTGGCGGCACAGCTCGACCTGCGCTGCAGGCACGTGCTGCGGCCAATTGCGGTGACGACCGCCTCGGTCGGCCCGGAGCGCTTCTTCGAACCGCGCGCGCTGTTGTGCGCCGTCGCGCGAGCGACCCGGCTTCCGGCATACGACGTTTTCGCGCAGGCGTGTGCATGAGCGGTTTGTGGACGGTGAGCAGCGCCGCTGCCGTCGGCGTTCCGTGGCTCGAGCGTGCTATTGCGCCGGCGACGGAGTTTGGGCGGCGGTACAACGCGCAGCATGCACCCTATCGCCCCGGCGACGAGTCCCTGGCGCTTGCGGCGATCGTGCGCATACAAGCAGTCGCGCAGCGCATCAGCGCCGATACCCTCGATGCGTTGCACGCCAAGATATCGCGGACCCCCGATCCCGCAGAGGCGGTCGCGCGCGCTCGCGCGGACGAGCCGTTGAACGACGCCGAGCTCTTCGATCTCACGGGTTTCCTCGACATCGTCGCGGAGGTACGCGCGCTGGGCGAAGCGATCGTGATGCCTGAGATCGAGCTGCCGCCGTTGCCGGTCGAACTGCGCGAGGTGCTCGCGACGGGCCGTACGGCCGCGGGGACGTTTTATCTCGACGATCGTTTCGACCCGGCGCTCGCCGCCGCGCGCGCGGATGCGGCGGGTGCGCGTGCGGCATACGACGTCTTGCGCAGCCGTCTTCTCGAACGCATCGGCCGGTATGCAAACGTCGAACGCGTGCACGACGGCGGCTTCATTCTCATGCGTGAGCAGATGCACGGGCCGCTTCCGCCGGAGGTGCGTGTCGTGCGCGAGGCAGCGACGTATCTGCTCTGTGAGGTCGCGCTGGACGAGGCCGCGCTCGAAGCGCTGCGCGCATGCGAGGACGCCGATCGACGGGTCGTGGAGATCGAGGAACGGCTTCGCATCGGCCTCGGCGGAGCGGTGCGCGCCGCGCAACGGGAGCTCGAAGGAGGCATCGCCGCTCTCGGTGCGCTCGACGCCTTTCTCGCGCGGGTCCGCTTCGCGCAGCGGTACGAGACGGTCGTCCCGGAGATCGTCGATGTTCCGGAGATAGCCTTTGTCGAGGGGCGCTATCTCCCGCTGGCCGCGGCGCTCAGCGAACACGATCGGACGTACCTTCCGATCTCGCTTGCGCTGCAGGGGATCGGTGTGATCACCGGTCCCAACATGGGCGGGAAGACAGCCGCGCTGCGCACCTGTGGATTTCTGGGGGCGTGTCTTTCGTTCGGTCTTCCGGTACCCGCGCAATCCGCTCGCCTAGCGCTCTTCGATGAGATCGCCTGGCTCGGCTCCGAGGCGGCGCGCCATGACGAGAGCCTCCTCTCGTCGTTCGGGAGCGAAGTCGTCGCGCTGCGCGAGTTCTTCGAACGCGGAGCGCGCGCACCGCTCGTGCTCATCGACGAGTTCGCTCGCACGACGACGCCGCACGAGGCGCGCGCGTTGCTCATCGGGCTGCTGGAATCGTTGCGCGAGCGCAACGCGTGCGCGCTCGCAGCTACGCATCTCGGCGCTATCGCCGGCGCGCTCGATGCAGCGCACTACGCCATCGTCGGCCTGCAAAAGCTGCAGCCGCTCGATGAGCACCGCGCGTTACGCCTGGACGAAGCGCTGACACGCATCTCTGCAGCGATGGACTATCGCATTCGGCGCGTCGACGGCGAGACGGTACCGCAGGCCGACGCGATGGCGCTGGCCGCTGCGCTGGGGCTGGACGCCGAACTGTTGGCACGTGCGCGCCGGCATCTGTGATCTGCGGCCGGTGGTTCCAAGTGGACTTGCCGGAAATATGAAGAAGGTGGTCAGATGGAACCGTTGATCATCACGGTCGCACCCGTCGGCGCCGAACTCCAGCGTGAACAGACGCCGCATCTTCCGATTACGCCGGCCCAGCTCGGCGACGTTGCTGCACGTGCGCAGGCGGCGGGTGCCTCGATGATCCACCTGCATTGCCGCAACGACGACGGCAGCAATACGCATGACGTCGCGCGTTTCCGTGAGACCTTCGAGGCGGTGCGCGCGCACAGCGATCTGATCGTGCAGTTCTCCACGGGGGGTGCCATCGATATGACCCCCGAGGAGCGTATCGCTCCTCTCGAACTCGGTCCGGAGATGGCGACGCTCACGTGCGGCACGGTGAATTTCGGCGACGACGTCTTCGAGAACAGCTTCCCCATCATGCGCAGCATCCTCGCCGCGATGAAGCGCTACGGCGTGCGGCCCGAACTCGAGATATTCGATGCGGGGCATCTCTCCAACGCGAAGCGGCTCGCGACCGAGGGCGTCCTCACGCTGCCGCAACACGTCGATTTCGTCCTCGGCGTCCCCGGCGGGATCGACGCTACCGTCGAACACTTGTGCGATTTGGTCCGCGGGCTACCAAGCGGTTGCACCTGGTCCGTCGCCGCGGTCGGACGCTCGCAGCTGCCGATGGCGCTCGCGGCGCTCGCCATGGGTGGCCACGTTCGTGTCGGACTGGAGGACAATATCTACTACACGCGCGGCCGGTTGGCGACCAATGAAGAGCTCGTAGAGCGCATTGCGCGAATTGCAACCGAACTTGGCCGCCCCATCGCGACGCCGGCGCAGGCGCGTATGATGCTCGGTCTTCCAGGAATCGTGCGGGCTGCAACGTAACGGGTGGGACGTTTTTTTTGCGCCCGGAGGGCGTCGTAACTGCTTACCTACATCGTCCGCAGGAGCGTGCAGTCGATTCCGCTGCTGCTGCTCATCTCGATCGTCCTCTTTGCGATCCTCAGTAAGGCGCCGGGCGGCCAGCTCGCGCCGTACCTCGCCAACCCGCACATCACCGAAGCCGACATCGCCCGGCTGCGGCACAATTTCGGTTTGGATCAGCCGGTATACATGCAGTATTTGCACTGGCTCGGTCACGTCGTCCGCGGCGACTTGGGATATTCGACCTCGAATTCGATGACCGTCACGGGGGCGCTGCTCGACCGATTGCCGGCGACCTTGCTCCTCATGGGGACGTCGCTGGTCGTCTCGCTCGTCATCGGCATCGGTTTTGGGATCATCGCCTCACTGCGTCCCTACTCGTTCATCGACTACGCGATCACCACGTTCGCTTTCTTCGGCCAGTCGATGCCCGTCTTCTGGTTTGCCTTGATGTTGCAATTGGCGTTCGCCGTCACCGGAATCACGGCATTCGGATATCACATCGCGCTTCCGTCTGCGGGGATCTGTTCCACCGACGAGTGCCCGTTCTCGGAACGCCTCGAACATCTCATCTTGCCGACGATCGTGCTCAGCCTTCTGTACGTCGCGACCTGGAGCCGCTTCATGCGCAGCTCGATGCTCGAAGTGCTCAAGACCGACTACATGCGCACCGCCGCGGCGAAGGGGCTTGCGCGGCCGCGCATCGTCTTCCGCCACGGATTCCGGAACGCCCTGATACCGGTCGTCACGATCATCGCCCTCAACATGCCGAGCCTAGTCGCGGGGGCGGTCGTCACCGAGACGATCTTCGCGTGGCCGGGGATGGGACGGCTCTTCTGGAATGCCCTCGGCGTCTTCGACTTCCCGCTGCTCATGGGATACTTGATGGTGATCTCCGTGTTGGTCGTACTTTTCAACTTGCTCGCCGACGTGGCGTATGCGTGGCTCGATCCGCGTGTCTCGTACGACTAACTGATGGCGACAGCGCTGATCCCCGTCCCCTCCCCGAGCGTTCCGGCCGACGACGAGTACGCGCTCGAGCGCCATGGCGTGTGGAAGCGTTTCCGCCGCCATCGCCTTGCGTTGGCCGGAGGGATCGTGCTCGTGCTCATCGCGGCGACCGCCGCACTTGCACCGTTCCTACACCTGCAGGATCCCAACGCCATCGACTACACCGTCTGGAAAGGGTATCCGACGCCGCCTGGTCTCGGCGGTCATCTCTTGGGCACCGATGAACTGGGCCGCGATCTGCTTTCCCGGCTGATCTATGGGGCGCAGATATCGCTGACGGTTGCGTTTTTCGCGGTCCTCATGGAGGTTTTCATCGGCACGGTCTTGGGTGCTCTGGCCGGTTATTATGGCGGTGTCGTCGACTACGTGATCATGCGCATCACCGACGTCTTCTTGTCGATCCCACTCCTGCCGCTGCTGCTCGTGCTCACCGCGATCGTCTCGGACACGTCCTCGAAGGCGGCGCTGGGCTTCGGCGTGATCGTCGTCATCATCGGCGCCCTCTCGTGGATGCAGCCGGCGCGTCTGGTGCGGGCATCGTTCCTCTCGTTGCGCGAGAAGGAGTTCTCCGAGGCGGCCCGTGCGCTGGGCAACAGCGACCTGCGCATCATCTTCCGGCACCTCTTGCCCAATGCCGTCGCCCCGATCATCGTCTCGGCAACCCTCGATGTCGCGGGGGTCATCATCCTGGAATCGACCCTCTCCTACCTGGGGTTCGGCATCCAGCCTCCCACGGCGTCGTGGGGCAACATGCTGGCCAACGCCCAGGCCAACATGGCTGACGCCCCCTGGGTGGCCATTTTCCCGGGCCTCTGTATCCTGGTGACGGTGCTTGCCATCAACTACCTCGGCGACGGCCTGCGCGACGCCCTCGACCCGAATATGCGGTAGCTCTCGACCCTGCCAGTTGCACTTGGCGGCCGCGTGCGCTACGATACGTCGGCTGCCCGGGAGAACTCTCGGGGCCCCGACGTGCGCGAGTGGCGGAATTGGTAGACGCACTAGCTTGAGGGGCTAGCGCCCGCAAGGGCGTGCTGGTTCGAGTCCAGTCTCGCGCATGAAGTACCGCACCTCGACGCCCCCGTGCACAGCGCCGGTTTCCACGGCGTCGTGGTTGCCCGCGGCAAAGCGGTGCAGACGTTCGCGGTTTACTTTGCATGTGTGCTCGTTCTTGACAAAGGTGGACCGATCGCGCCTAGGCAAGCGCATTATCGAGAGTGCAATAGGAACGCATGCGAAGGCTCATGCCGTCGAACCGGGAGATCGTTTCGGAAGCGTTTACCGCGTGGATGAATGGAACCGGCTATATAACTGCGATCTTCGCCGACGACATGACGTGGGAGATCGTCGGCCGTTCTGCGGCATCAGGAAGATATCCCGATAAACAAGCGTTTGTTGCGCAAGTGCTCCATCCGTTCGGCGAGCGCTTCGGCCATGAGTCGCCGTTTCGCCCCACCGTGATTCGTGGAATCTACGATGACGAAAGCAGCGCGACCGTCGTCGTGGTGTGGGACGGCCGGGGTTTGACGACGGCTGGAACGGCCTACGAGAACACGTATGCGTGGATCATGAAGCTCGCGAACGGGAGCGTGGTACAAGGTACCGCGTTTTACGACAGCATCGCTTTCAACGAACTCTGGGAGACCGTCAAACCGAGCAACACCTGATAGTCCCTCCGTCCTAACCGGCGCGTAGGCCCTTTGGGTCGAGCGGGAGGCGCTCGGCCTGCTCTCCGCAACGTTTGCCGCCATGGCGATCGATCGGGCCCTTACGCCGACGAATGTCCTTCGTGGGCGGTACTCCGAACCGCCGGCGTCGCTTTCGTTCGCTCCACGGCGGCGCTCGGTCATTGCGCTCGCAGCGATCACCTTGCTTGGTACCGTGCTGCGCCTCGCGCCGCTCCGTAATGGCCTGTGGCGCGACGATGCCGTCAGCTACTTCGATATTCTGCCGCACAGCGTGCGCGAGGTGCTCGCGCGTGTGGCATACAGCGAACTGAACCCGCCACTCTTCTTTCTCGTCGAGCACCTCTGGGCCGCACGTTTCGGATACGGTGAGATCGCGCTGAAGATGCCGTCGTTCCTCTGCAGCGTCGCCGCAATCCCGGCTCTCTACTTTGTGGCCCGCGGCGCACTCTCGCGCGGCGGTGCGCTCGGAGCAGCGGCCCTGCTTGCGCTCTCGCCCGGCGTCGCCTTCTACGCCGGTGAAGTGCGGCCGTATGCCATGGCGTCGTTGTTTTTGTTGCTGTCGCTGGGCTCGTTCTTGCGCTGGTTGACGACCGGTGGCCGCCGATGTTTGTGCGCGGCGGCGCTCTGCGCCGCACTGGGCATCTGGACACAATATACGCTGCTCTTGTTCCTGGCCGCGCTCGCCTTGGCGACGCTGCTGATGCGAGATCGCTTTCGCTTCGCGGCGTCCGATGCGCTGGCTGCCCTTGGAGCGGTGGTGTTGTCGTTCGTTCCTTGGTTTGGGGTCTTCGCCTTGCACGCGCGCACCGGTGAACCATGGTACACGCCGATGATCTGGTTCGATCGCGTGCGCACCATCTTCGATACGCTGGGCGAGACGGCACCGTTCGCCGGGTGGCCTGCGTTGATGCACACCGAGATATTCTCGGCGCTCTGCAGCGCCGTGATCCTAAGCGCGGCGATCATCTTGTTTCTACGAGTGCGGCGCACGCCGGATCCGCATGACCTTCCGCTCACCTTTCTTTCGCTCGTCTTCGTCTTCTCGCTATGTGCCGTCGCCGCCATCGGCTATCCCGGCGGCCGGTACTTTGCGCCGTTTGCGCCGATCGGCTGCGTGATCTACGCTGCCCTTCTCCAACGCGCGTACGTCGCCATGACGCATCGCTGGAGAAGCTCCACCTCGGCGCTCCGTTGGGCGACCGGGATCGTCGCGGTCACCCTCGCGGTGGGCAATATCGCTGCAGAGGCGCAGGCGAACGCAGAGGCGAAGTCTGGTATTCGCGAACTCGTGCACCGTAACGCGGCGCTCTTCACCGAACGCTCCATCATTTTGGCATCGCCGGACTTCGGTGCGCCGACGTTGGCCTATTACCTACGTGGAACATCCGTTCCGGTCTACGGCTTCGCGCGCTGGGAGCATCCCGAGGATTTCCGCGTCCCCGACTACACGGCGGTCTGGTCTGACCCCGGGGTCATCGATCGCACGATGCGTCGGCTCGCCCTGATGCGACGCCAGGGGTATAAACGCTTGGTGTTAGTGCGGCCGCTCGGCTTGGCCTACGGAAGCGGAACCGTTCCCTTCGAAAAGGAGATCGAGCTCGGCCGGAGGCTGGCGCTGCACTATCGCTCCCTGGGGACGACCGGCTTCTTCGGCCGTGTCGAGCGCGCCACGCTGACCGTGGTCGATCTGCGCACCGATCGATGCCCGCAGTGTCACTAACGCACGATCATTAAGTACGGGCGAAACTCGCGGCAGCCGCAACCGTAGTACCGGGCAGCACGCACCCAGCCGGAGAACTCGTAGGCTATGTGGTTGACCCAGTTTGCGCTGCGGCGCCCCGTTATCGTGGCGATGGCCTTCATCGGTCTCTCCGTCTACGGCCTGATGTCCTACTTCTCTCTGGGCGTCAACCTCTTTCCCAACGTGACGTTTCCGATCGTCGCCATCGAGGCCGACTATCCAGGTGCCTCACCTTCGGAGATGGAGAAGCTCGTCGTCAAGCCGATCGAAGATCAACTCGTCGGCATCGAAAATCTCGATCGCATCGTCGCCACCGCGCAAGACGGCACGGCCATCGTCATCGTTCGCTTCAAGCTCGATACCGACCTCAACTACGCCGCAATCGACGTGCAGAACCGGGTCGACACGGCGCGCATCTACATGCCCAGCGATCTCGATCCGCCGGTCGTCTCGAAGTTCTCGACGTCGTCGGATCCGATTCTCACCGAGGCGCTGAGTTCGAACAAGCTCTCCGCCGCGCAGCTGAGCGATCTCGTGACCAACGAACTCGTGCCCGCCCTCAAGACCGTCCCCGGTGTGCAAGACGTGAGCACCAGCGGCGATACCGCTCGCGAGATTCACGTCAATCCCGATCTCGCTCGTCTCTTCGGCGTGAACGCGACCCTCCCCGATATCGACAGTGCGATCGCGCAAAACAATGTAAACCTGCCGGGCGGCCGGGTCGACGCCGATCAGCGCGAGACCAGCGTCTCGATCCACGCGGATATCGAGCAGCCCTCCGACTTGCTGGGCTTGCCGCTGGTGATTCCGGGCGGCGCGCAGCAGACGCTGCGTCTGGGCGACGTCGCGACGGTGAGCGACAGCCACGTGGAGCAGCGGGCGCCGACCCGCTACAACGGAGCAACCGCGATCCTGCTCAACGTCGAGCGCCAGATCGATGCCGACGAACTCACGACGACGCAGGCGACGCGCGCGAAGTTCCACGAGCTCGTGGCGCAATACCCCGACATCCACTTCTCGGAGATCGACGCGTCTGCCGATTACACGCGTGCCTCGATCGACGGGGTGTTGCAGAGCCTCCTCGAAGGCATCGTTCTCACGGCGATCGTGATGCTGCTCTTCTTGCATGCCTGGCGCAACGCGCTGGTCGTCATGATCGCGATCCCGATCTCGCTGCTGGGCACCTTCGTGGCGATGCGGCTGTTCGGCTTTACCATCGATCTCATCTCGATGATGGGATTGGGCCTCACGATCGGTATCCTCGTCGACGACTCGATCGTGGTGCTCGAAAACATCACGCGCCACCGCGATCTCGGTGAGGAACCGATCGAGGCGGCCTACAACGGGCGCACCGAGATCGGCAGCGCGGCGGTGACCATCACCATGGTCGACGTCGTCGTCTTTCTGCCAATTGCATTTCTCTCGGGGATCATCGGTAAGTACATGCACGAGTTCGGCGTCGTCATCGTGGTGGCGACGCTCTTCTCGCTGCTCGTCTCGTTCACGGTGACCCCGCTGCTTGCCGGCCGCTGGTCGGTGAAAGCGCGTAGCCCGGGAGTGCCCCCGTGGGCGCACTGGTTTACGCAGCTTTTCGATCGCGCTCGCTACGCGTACATGTCACGCATCTTGCCATGGGCGCTGGCGCATCGCATCGTCGTCGTCGGGGCCTGTGCGCTGCTCGTCGCTTCGGCGATCGCGCTCGTACCGCTCGGCTTCATCGGTTCCGAATTCATTCCGTCGAGCGATTCCGGTGTCGTCTCGGGGAGCCTCACCTATCCCGTCGGTACCCCGCTTGCCGTTACCGAGGCGGGTTTGGAGCGGCTGACGCGCCAGATCATGAAAGTCGACGCCGTCGACAGCGTCATGTCGAGCGCCGGCAGCAAACCCGAAGGTTTCTCGGACATCGTCGGCGGCTACCTCGGCAATCTCACCGTGACCCTCGACAAGCACCGGCGGCGTGAAACCGACCGCGTCACGACACAACTGCGTACGCTGGGCTGGGTCGTCCCCGGGGCGACGTTGGACGTCTCCAAAGAAGGCTCGGCCGACCCGATTTCGTTCACGATCTCCGGCGACGAGAACAAGATCGCCGCTGCCGCGGAGAAGCTAGCGGTGCTCATTCGGCGACAACCGGGGACGGTCAATGTAGAGACGACCGCGGAATACGGCTCGCCGCGCCTGACGATTACCGTCGACCCGCACCGTGCCGCAGTCTTGGGCGTCGCTCCCGGCGTGGCGGCGTTGGCTGCGCGCATGGCCATTGGAGGCGACGTCCCGACCAAGGTGCGGTTGGCGAGTGGACTCACCGACGTGCGCGTGCAGCTGCCGGAGTCGCAGCGCAACGACGTGGCGCTCGTGCGCCAAGTGCTCGTGCGCACGGCCTCGGGGACGCTCGTCCCGCTTTCGTCGGTCGCGGACTTCACCTACGGCACGGCGCCGAGTCAGATCGAACGCCAAGATCGCGAGCGCGTGATTCGCGTCACCGCCGATCTCGATCTCACCGACAAATCGGCCTCACTCGGCAAGATCCTCGACGGCGTCAACAAGGAGTTGAACGTCCCCGGATTCTTGCCGCCCGGCGTGCACGAGAGCGCAGAAGGCGACACCGACTACTATAATCAGACCGTCAAGGATATGGGCTTTGCGCTGCTGACGTCGTTCTCGCTGGTCTACATGTTGATGGTCGTGCTGTACGGCTCGTTCGTCGAACCGTTCGTCGTGATGTTCTCGGTACCGGTTGCACTCATCGGCGCCCTCTACGGCTTGGCACTCCGGCATCAGTCGCTCAATTTGTTCTCGCTCATCGCGATCGTCATGCTCTTCGGGTTAGTGGCCAAGAACGGTATTCTGCTCGTGGATTACGCCAATCAGCAGCTGCGCCGCGGCATGAACGTCATGGAGGCGATGAAAGCCGCGGCGGCCATTCGTTTCCGGCCGATCGTGATGACGACGTTTGCCATGATCTTCGGCATGCTGCCGCTCTCACTAGGGCTCACCGAGGGAGCCGAAGAGCGCGCTTCGATGGGGACGGTGCTCATTGGTGGTCTGCTCAGCTCGCTGCTGCTCACCCTGGTGCTGGTGCCGATCATCTACACGTGGATCATGGGCCGGGTGGAGCACGGCCGAACGCGGCGTCGTGCGCGGCGCGCGGCGCCTGACGGAACGGGGCTCTCCGAATATGA
>Ga0335075_10010146_pt1 | contig 14306 bp, 14 predicted proteins | sample Lox_Sample_24_FD_206723 | JGI IMG/M metagenome (GOLD analysis project Ga0335075, IMG submission 206723) | Soil microbial communities from Loxahatchee National Wildlife Refuge, Florida, United States - Lox_Sample_2.4 | ecosystem: Environmental > Terrestrial > Soil > Wetlands | place: USA...
CCTCATTGCTCATCGCGATGAGTTTCCAACCGGCTATTCCTCGGCGGGTTGCTCCCCAGCAGAGCCCGCTTCCGCTTCACCGGCCGACGCGAACGGATACCGCGCCAACACCAAGCGCGGCAAATTTCCACCGCCCTCGTGCGGCGTGCTCTACCGCGCCTGAACGAAGTGCGGATCGAACAGCGTCTGCCGTTGCAGCAACACACAAGCCAGGGCAAGCAGCCTGTCCGCCACTCCGCGCAGAGTGCGCGCATGCGAGTGGCCGCGTTGGCGTAAAGCCGCATACCTCGCCCAACACTTGGGATCGCGCTGGCTGGCGACACGCGCCCAATGATACACCGTGTTGCGCAACCTGACATGCGCCGCGTAGCGCATGACGACAACGCGCGACTTGCCGCTGCGCCTGGTGACCGGCGCGGCGCCACACAACGTCCGCAGGGCCGGATAATCGCGGCTGCCAAGCGGCCCGGACGCCTCGCAGAGCAACGCCGCCAGATTGGTGCTGCCGATCCCGGGCATGGACCGCAGGATCAGCACGTCCCGTCGTCGAAGACACTCTCCCGACGCGGCGTCGCCCTCGCCAACGCTCATGCAGAGCTTCTCGATCTGCTGCTCGGCCTCCCGCAGCTCGCGGTTGACCGCGCGCAGGCGCTCAAACAGCGAGCCCAGGTGGATGCCGGCCGCTTCCGCGACGCCGTCCGCCACTTTGATGGCAGGCTCGCGCAAGGTGCGGAGAACCGTGTCGGCATCCAGCCGACGAATGCGATGCTCCCGCAGCAGCCGCTCGACCGGCGGCTTGCGGGGGTACAGGTATTATCCTTAGATTCATGGAAAAAGAGACTTTCGTGGGCTCGGTCGCGCCACTCAGGAGGCCCTCCGCGTGCGGGCGATTTATCTGGTTCTCGAACTGCACAAGACGCAGGCCGAGGTCGCGGAGGTCATTGGCGTCGGCCGCCAGACTGTGAACCAGTGGTTGCGCAACTACGCCGGTGATGGCGAAGAGGCGTTGCTGGACCGCCGCCGGAACTCCCCCCGCAAGGGCAAGGGCCTGCTGACCGCGGCCGAGGCGCGGCGTGTTCGGCACTGGATCACCGACAAGTGCCCCGAACAGCTCAAATTGCCCTATGCGCTATGGACCGCCGGAGCGGTACGGGAACTGATCCGCCGCCGCCTCGGCAAACACCTGGGGCTGTCGACGGTCCAGCTTTACCTGCTGAGGTGGGGATTCACGCCGCAAAAGCCGTTGTCGCGCGCCACGCAGCGCTCGAATGCGGTGATTGAGCGCTGGCTGGAGCGGGAGTATCCGAAAATCGCCCGCCGCGCGAAGCGGGAGAAGGCTCTTATATATTGGGGCGATGAAACCGGGGTCAGCAATCAGGACCAAGTGGGCCGGAGTTATGCGCCGAGGGGTCAGACACCCGTGGTGCGCCGAACGGCGAAGAAAATCAGCCCCTCGATGATCTCGGCGGTGAACAACCGCGGGCTGATGCGGTTCATGTGCTACAAGGAGGCGCTGAACGCAGACCGGTTCATCACCTCTATGCGCCGGCTGACCAAGGGCGCGTCTGGCAAGATCTTCTTGATCGTCGACAACCTGCGTGTGCACCGCTCGATCAAGGTGCGCAAGTGGGTGGCGGAGCATAACGACGACATCCAGCTGTTCTTCCTGCCGCCTTACGCTCCCGAGCACAACCCGGACGAATATCTGAACAACGACCTCAAGCAGCAGCTGAAAAACTTGCCCAGGCCGGACCGTCAAGAGGAACTGGCCCAAAGTGCGACGTCAGTTCTACGTTCGCTGCAGCGCCGGCCCGCCCGGATCAGAGCGTACTTCCATCACGAGGATGTTCGTTATGCCGCTTGATGTCGGGTATAACGTTGGTATATTAGTAATATAATAATACCGCAAAATCCGGATGCAGAGCGTAGCGTCCCTTGCTCTACGTCGTATCGATCCCGGTACGCATCATCATGGCGTTGAGAGGGATAAGTCCCTGGCGAACTCCCTCGTCGCGCGCCTGCTCCCGGCTATTATCCGCATACTACGACGCGTCAGAGGACTTAGGGACCTTCTTGTAGAAACCGAGCCTCGTGCCCTCATCCTCCACTGACGCAAGCGCATCAGTCATCCGGTAGACGTGGCGCGGCGCCAGCCAGTTCCCGTGATTGCGTCGGTGTAAAGGGCAGAGAAGACTATCCTCGCCGTGCTGATACGGACGATGTATTCCCGACCGGGTACGCTCTCGGGAGTGATCCGCTTCAGACGCTTCAGTATCTCGTCGCAGGGCAACAGCGGCGGCAGGTTCATCCTTGATCCCATAGAGTTGGCGGACGGCCGACTCGGGATCACGGCCGCCCATGGCGGTCATAAGATCATCAACCGCGGGTAGCAGCATAGCTTCCAATTCGCTCGCGCTCAGGGCAACGCTGCCATTGATGCATCTGACCACGCGATCCGCCGCCGCTGTCGACTATGACGGCGAGTTGCGCCAGCCAGCAGGCGAACCGGTCGATGTCCCAACCGAGCAAGCGTGAACCGATCGCGGCAACCACGATTGCCGGGTTGGTATCCCCGAGGGCTGCTGCCATCCGGCCGCCTCGACGAGGAATGCGCCGCCGCCGCTCGATGGGTCGATCGCCCTGCCGGTCAACCCGTCGTGCCCCGCCCGCTCTGACTTATCCAGTAGCCGCCGAACGAGAGCAGGTGGCGTATAGAAGACGCCGTGCCGGCTTCGATGATCGCCCGGGAGGGAATGCGTATAGAGGCGGCCCAGTTCCGCGACCGCGCCAATGGTATGTAGCGCGATCAGATCCCGGCCAAATGCTGCTGCTTCAGCCGCGAGTCCCGGAGGCAGGTCGATCGTAGAGCCTGGAACTGGCGCGGCGGTCAACTGGCCACGCTCGCCCCCGGCAGCGCGAACGTTTGCCTGCCACCACCCTATGGCCGCCGCGTAAGCCACCGCGCGGGCGGCGTCCACGGTGAGATCAGTTGCCGCGACGGCCAAATTCCCGGCGCGTTGGGCCAATGACGCTGGTTCGCCAGGGGCAATATCCAAGCGAGATTGTCTCTGTGAGGCAGGTGCCATTCCCGATCCTCCGATTCGGGATCATCGCCCGTATCAGGTCCGATTCGCCAGCGATATTTCCACAGCCGTATCGAAGACGCGACGACCACACCGCACAGGGCTCGTGCAGGAAGGCGGGAGATGACCGGCACAAGGCCGGTCACGATGATGGCCGCCCTCCCCTCAATGTGCGCCGGGCCCGCCGGCGGCGCCTTTCTTCAACATGACCACCGTGAGCACCGCGCAAAGCAGCACAGCGCCGAGCAGACCGAAGCAGTCGGCGTATCCCATGTAAGTGGCCTGCGCGCGGATAATGCTGCCGACCGCAATCATGGCCCGATGCATGGCGCCAGCCGCATTCGGCGTGCCGTGCGCCATGAAATAGTCCTGCAGCGATGCGAGCCGTTCCCGGGTTGCCGGCTGCAGCATGGACACATGCGCGTTGATGATGAACGAGTGGTACTGCTCTCGATGGGTGAAGACGGTTTCCACCGCCGCAGTGCCGATGGCGCCGCCGAGATTGCGCAGCATATTGAACAGGCCCGAGGCACTGCCTGCTTCGGTCTGCGTGATGCCGACCATGGCAATGGCAGACAGCGGTGTCATCACCAGTGCCTGGCCGAAGGCACGGGTGACATCGGGGACGAAAAGTTGCGGTGCCGCGTAGTCGGCGCTGAGGCGCAGGTTCATGAAACAGCTTGCGGCGAACACCATCAGGCCGACCCCGACCAGCAGCCGCGATTCGATCCGCTTCATCAGCAACGGCACAAAGGGTATGATGACGAGCTGCGGCAGGCCGGTCCAGGCCATGACTTCGCCGCTCTGCTGGGAGTCGAAACCCTGCGCGACGGCCAGGTATTGCGGCAGCAGGTAAGCCGAACCGTAAAGCGCAAAACCAAGCAGAAAGTTGCCCAGCGTCCCGAAACCGAAATTGCGGCGCATCAGAAGTCGAAGCTGGATCAGCGGTTCCTTGCGGACAAGCTCGACCACCACGAAGGCCGTCAGCATTACCGCAGAAATCAGGCTCAGTTTCACGATAAAGGGTGAATCGAACCAGTTGTACACGTTGCCGTCGTCCAGCACCGTCTGAAATGCCGCCAATCCGACCGCCATCAGCGAAATGCCGAGCCAGTCTCCCCGACGAAGCAGGCCAAGCTGCATCGATGAACGCGGCAGCGCGTAAATCAGCGCGGCCAGCATCACCACACCGGGAACCAGGTTGACATAGAAGATCGTCTGCCAGCCGTAATTATCGGTGAGCCAGCCGCCGATCGTCGGTCCGATGGCCGGGGCGAACGTCGCGGTGATCGAGAAGCCGGCAAGCCCCAGCGGTCGCTTCGACGGTGGCAGCATGGCCACGATAATGGTGAAAGCGAGCGGGATCAGCACGCCGCCGGTAAAGCCTTGCAGGCCGCGCAGCACGATCATCTCGGGAAGCGTACGGGCCTCCCCGCAGGCGGCCGAAAACAGCAGGAACAGAGCGGTATTGGTGATCAGGTAGCGGCGCAGCGAAAACACCCGGCTCAGGAAGTCGGTCATCGGGATGACGATGATCTCGCCGATCAGATAGGCAGTGATGATCCAGTCGCCGTTGACGCCGCCCGTGCCGATCCCGCCCTCGATATAAGGCAACGAGGCATTGGTGATCTGGATGTTCAGCACCGCCATGAAGGCGCCGAGCATGGAGCCGATGACGGCGATCCAGGTCTTCAGCGCGACAGGCTGCTCTTCGGCGCTTGCAGCCATGACACATCAGGCTCCCGGCTTGGTGTTGATCGTCGGCTCGACCGACATACCGGGACGCAGGCGTCCGAGCAGAGGATCGTGTGGGTCGATAGCGATCTTCACCGGGATGCGCTGCACGATCTTGACGAAGTTGCCCGTGGCGTTGTCCGGCGGCAGCAGCGCGAATTCCTCGCCGCTTGCTGGTGCCATGCTGTCCACCACACCGTGCACCGTCTCGCCGGGAAATGTATCGACATCGATGCTGACCGGCTGACCGGGATGCACATCGGTCAACTGGATCTCTTCATAGTTGGCGGTGACATAGACGGCCTGGAGCGGCACCACCGCCATGAGCTGGGTGCCCGCCTGCACGTACTGCCCCACCCGCACGGTGCGATCGGCAATCGTGCCATCGACCGGAGCTGTGATCGTGGTGTAGCCCATATTGAGCTCGGCCTGATGCAGCGCCGCCTGCTGCTGCTGGAGCGTCGCCTTTGCCTTGGCGAGCGCGGTGTCGAGCACGTCGATCTGCTTCTGCGCCACACCGACGGCCGCGGTATCGCGCACCACGTCGGCCCGTCGCTGCAGGATGGCCGACTGCCATTGCTGCGAGTCCTGCATGGCGCCGGCGCCCACACGCGCCAGGTTCGCGTAGCGGCTGTTCTGCTGCTCGGCGAAAGTCAGCGCGGCCTGATCGGCGGCGACCGCGGCGCGTGCCTCCTGCACCGCAATCCCTTGCTCGCCGATCTGCTGCTGCAGGTTGTCGATGCTTGCCTGGGCGGCAGCGACGTCGGCGCGGGCGGCGTCAAGCGCCGTCTGGTAATCACGTGGATCGACACGCGCCAGCACTTCGCCGGCACGCACGCGCGCGTTGTCGTCCACCGGAACGGCGACGATGTAGCCCGATACTTGCGGGCTGATGATGACCGAGTGGGCCTGCACATAGGCGTCGTCGGTGCTGACCAGGAAGCGCCCGACCGCCCAGTAGTAATGGCCGTACAGGGCGATGGCGATCAGCGCGAGCCCACCGGCCGCGGCAAGGAGCAGGCGGCGCATCCAGTGCCGGCGCCGGCGGAGTCCCCCTGAAACCCTGATGCCTGGCTCTACGAAGCCGGCGATGTTCGATCCGTCCATGCACGCGCTCCCTTGCCGGCGCGTCCGTCGGGCCGCGTCGCTGCCGGATGTCGGCTGTCGATTTCCCGGTGCAATCGCACGCATGGGCACAGCATTTGTGCAAAAAATGTAAGTGTGAATCTCCCGCAGCGGTCGCACAATCACGAGTCGCAGGGTTGACTCTCGGGCGGCCGCGACCCTGCACCGCCGTCATGGCGGGCCTTGTGCTGCCTTGTGCCGGCCATCTCCCTGCCGATTAGCGCCCAGGTCCGGCAGCGAGTTCGAGAGGGCCGGGCCCTGACGGGGCATGAGCGCCGCTGGCCGTCGGTCAATCGGGCGGCTGGCAGACCTACACCAGCCAAGCCTCCTCGGCCGGGGCCGCCCGCTTGGCTGCGTTGCGCTGCTGCTCCAGCTCGTGGAGCTGGTCGATCACGAAATCGATCACGACCCGCGTCCGCGGCGCCAGGTGCCGGCGAGAGGGGTAAACGACGAACGCCTGCGCGTCAGGCGACGAATAGTCCGCCAGGACGCGCTGCAACCTGCCGGCGCGAATGTCATCGACGACCCGCGTTTCCCACAGCAGTGCGATCCCTTGCCCGCCCAGGGCGGCGTCGTGCAGCGCCTCGCTGCTATCCGCGCCGAACCGCCCGGAGACCGGAACCTCCGTGAGACCATCCGGCCCTTTGAACCGCCAGGACCCGACATCCCTGCCGTTGTGATGGAGGATGCATTCGTGCTCGGCGAGCTCCGCCGGCGTGCGCGGCGTCCCGCGGCGTTCGAGGTAGGCAGGGGCCGCGACTGCCAGTCGCCGGAACGTACCGGCGACCCTCGCCACGAGCGAAGCGTCGGCTATCGGGCCAGTGCGCACGGCGACATCGAGCCGATCCTCGATCAGATCCCCGATGTGATCGCTCAACGCCAGTTCGAGCGACAAGCCGGGATAGCGCGCGAGCAGCGCCGGCACCCGCGGCGTAAGGAACAGCCCGAAAGCGACCGAGCTGCCGAGCCGCACGTGTCCATGCGGAGAACTGCGATGACGGCGAAGCTCCTCTTCCATCGTGTCTGCCAGCTCGAGCATCTGCTGCGCGTGGCCGAGCAGATCCCGCCCGTCCTCCGTCAGACTGAGCTTCCGGGTCGTGCGGTGGAACAGCCGTACGCCGAAATGCGCCTCGAGCTGGCCGATCAGCCGCGTCACGGCAGAGTGGCTCTCGTGCAACTCACGCGCGACCGCCGAGAACGAGCCGGTCTCGGCGATGCGGGAAAACGTCCCCAAGGCCCGTAGGAGATCCATTCTGTCAATCCTCTCGATCTGAGCGATTTCCGCACAGATGAAGTCCCGCAAGTGTGGATTACAGGGGAGGGCGTCGAGATCCATCTCCGTCGCCGTCTGGAGACCCCAAGCCTTCCGACATCTCGATGCGAAGCCCCGCCGCCAGGCGGGGGGCTGATGGAGAAGTGAGAATGAAGAACATCCTTTTTGCGGCTGTGGCGAGCGTGGCCCTGTCCGCGGCGCCGGCGCTCGCCACCCAGGTGGGCCAGGGCGGCCACCGTGTGGCGGCCGGCTATGAGCATGTCCTGCAGGCCGATGCCGGCGGCGGGAATGGTGGTGCGGTCGTCCAGTACGCCGACGAGGCTGGTGGTGGCAACGGCGGCCGCCAGCCGCAGTACGCCGAGGCCGGTGGTGGCAACGGTGGACGCCAGCCGCAATACGCGGAGGCCGGTGGTGGCAACGGCGGCCGCCAGCCGCAGTACGCCGAGGCCGGTGGTGGCGACGGTGGTCGCCAACCGCAGTTTGCCTAACATGCTACTCCACAACGACGCCACGGCGCCGGGGGAAACCCCGGCGCCGCGCGTGGTCAGGGGGAGGCGAGAATGTCCCCCTTCAGTCGAATTCTCAGCAGGGCTGCCCTCGCGGGGGCTTTCGGACTGCTGATGCCGGCTGTCCCCGCCGGCGCCTCCGCGCCACCGGCACCGCTGGGTGACTGGGTGACCGCCAACGGGCACGGCGTGGTGCAGATTTCTCAGTGCGGCGATGCGCTTTGCGGGCGCATCGTCGGCATTGATCGCCCGCCCGGCGCGCCGGTGCCAACCGATGCACAGGGCAAGTCACAATGCGGCCTTACGATCATTACGGATGAGACGCCCAGCTCCGACGGCACGTGGTTGGGTCAAATCACCGATCCGCGCGACGGTTCGTCCTATCAGGCCGAAATCCGGGTCGACAGGGCGGGGCGGTTGCATCTGCGCGGGTTCGTCGGCATCCCGCTGCTCGGCCAGACGCAAATCTGGCACCGCTTCACCGGCCGACTGACTGGCGAATGCGGCATAGCGTGACTCCCGGCGCGACGGGCCGCAGTGACGACATGTGCGTGGCACTCCGTCTTGCGATACTCTGTGTCGAGGGACATCGCTCGGCGCGTCGTTAGTCATCAAGCTCCCGACATCTGCCGCAAAGCCCTGCGCGGCAGCCATGGCGGCGAGTTCTTTCTGGCACCCTTCTCTCTGATGGAGATCACACGCATGCCCAGCATACCGAAGGCGCTGCAAACCCACATCAACGCTTCCTTCCCAAACGAGGTATGTCTGATCGCCAGCGTCCTCCCGAGCGGCTTCGCGCAGGTGACCCCGCGTGGCAGCACCATGGTGTTCGACGACGACCACCTGGCCACCTGGGAGCGCGGCAAGGGCTCCACGAATGCGAACCTCGCCGACGGCAGCAAGGTCACCGTCTTTTTCCGCAAGCCGCAGCTCCGGACCGACGGACTCTTGCCGAAAGGCGGGATTGCCCGGTTCTATGGCACCGCACGGCTCCACAAGTCCGGACCAGCCTATGAGGAGGTGTGGCGGCGGCTGGTGCAGCCCGAGAAGGACCGCGACCCGGAGAAGAAGGGATTCGCCGTGCTGATCAAGGTCGAGCGCGCCGAGGACCTGGACGGGCAGCCACTGCCGCCCGACTAAGGGGTGCTGAGAGTTCGGTGCCCGTCGAAGCAATTGCGCGCGACCGTCCGCATCGCACGTCTCAAGTTGACATCGCTGAGTAAAGCGAAAGGAAACTCTCGCGATGTTCGTTGTGATCTTCGAGGTCGAGCCCCGGCCGGAGCGCTGGAACGACTACCTGCGCTACGCCGCCGAGCTCCGCCCGGCGCTGGAGCGCATCGACGGCTTCCTCGACAACCGTCGCTTTCGCAGCCGCCGGCGAGAAGGGCGGCTGCTGTCGCTCTCCTACTGGCGTGACGAGAAGTCAGTCGTGCGCTGGCGCAGCCATGCGGGGCATCACGCGATCCAGCACAAAGGGCGGACCGAGGTGTTCCGCGACTATCATCTGCGCGTCGGGGAAGTCACCGCCGAGAATGGCACCACGCTGCCGCAACTCCGCTTCGATGAGACCGAGATCGGCGCGGCGAAGGCCGTCAGCGTGCTGGAAGAGCCGCAGGCCGATCCGGCGCCGGATGCGCCCGGACTGATCGATTGGGACCTGTTCGACGGTATCACCGTCGAGGGCAGCCGATTACTGCTACTCTCCTGGCGCGACCAGGCGGCGCTGGCTGCCTGGTCCGGCCAGCCCGTAGCGCAACGACGCGACGTGCGGGTGATCCGCGAGTACGGCCTGGCCGATCGCGCCGAGGCGCCGCAGTTTCATCGTATGGACGGGACAGCACACCAGGTCTAGCGTCCTGCTGGATGGGGGAAGCGAGGACCGACATGGCAGCAACAGGCGCCATCGATCATGCGTTGGGGCAGGCCGTGGAGGTCGGCGCGGCGCCCGGCGTGGTCGCCGTCGCCGCGGATGCAAATGGCGTGATCTACGAAGGTGCATTCGGGAAGCGCGCCGCGCCCAGCGGTGCGGCGATGACGACCGATACCGTGTTCTGGATCGCGTCGATGACGAAGGCCATCACCTCGGTCGCCGCGATGCAGTTGGTCGAGCAGGGAAAACTGACGCTTGATGTCGACATGGCCGGGGTACTGCCGGAACTTGCCGGGCGGCGCGTGCTGGAAGGCTTCGATGCAGGCGGAGCACCAAGGCTGCGCCCGGCTCAAACGCCGATCACGCTCCGGCACTTGCTGACCCATACGGCCGGCTTTTCTTACGACATCTGGAGCGCCGACATCGCTCGCTACATGGCCTATGCCGACCTGCCCGGCATCATCACCTGCCGTAACGCCGCGCTCGGAACACCGTTGCTGTTCGACCCTGGCGAGCGGTGGGAGTACGGCATCAATGTCGATTTCGTCGGCAAGGCGGTGGAGGCAATCAGCGGCCAGTCACTCGATATCTATTTGCGCGAGCACATCTTCTCGCCGCTCGGCATGAACGATACCGGCTTTCGTCTGACCGCGGATAAGCGCAGCCGCCTCGCGGCGATGCACGCGCGGCAGGCAGATGGATCAACCGCGGCGATCGAATTCGAGCTTCCCCAGGAGCCGGAGTTTTTCATGGGCGGTGGTGGCCTCTATGGTACCGGCTCGGATTATCTGCGTTTCATCCGCATGATTCTCGGCGGCGGCAGTCTGGACGGTGCGCGGATTCTGCGGCGCGAGACGGTTGCCGACATGGCCCGCAACCAGATCGGCGGGCTCGAGATAGGCCTGATGAAGAGCGCACAGCCGCAAAGCTCCAACGACGTGAACCTGTTTCCGGGCATTGTGAAGAAATGGGGCCTCGGCTTCATGATCAATGCTGCCGACGTTCCTGGCGGACGGGCTGCCGGTAGCCTGGCCTGGGCTGGTCTTGGCAACACCTATTTCTGGATTGATCCGCACCGTCAGCGCGGAGGTGTAATCCTGACGCAGATCCTGCCGTTTGCCGATCCGCAGATGCTGAACCTGTTCGGCGAATTCGAACGCGGCGTCTATCAGGCATGACGGTACGCCACATCGCGGCGAGGATGCGAGCGGGCGGCAAAATCGTCAGCAATCACAGCATCCGCCATAGCGGATAGGTCAACGCCAGAGCTGTCAGGCTTTCGAGTCCGGTCGCAACCGTGGCCCATTGGGCGCCTATCGCGTCCGCCATCAGGCCGAGCTGCAGAAACCCGAGTGGTCCCACCCCGATGCATACCGACAGCAGCCCCAGCATCCGGCTGCGCATCTCCGGCGGCGCATAAAGATACACCAGCGTCGCCTGCATGATGCTGTAGCCGGAACCGCCGATACCCTCCAGCAGCAACGCCGCACCGGCCGGCAGCGGCGCCGGCATCAGCGCGAAGGCGATCAGCATCGCCGAATAGACGATGAAGCCGCCGATATAGACTTGCCCGTAGTGCCCCTCGCGCACTGCCACGGCCACCACCAGTGCGCCGAGCAAGGCGCCCAGCCCATCCATGCTGGCCAGCACTCCTGTGCCCGCGGCGCCAAGCCCGAGATGCCCCTGAGCGATCACCGGCACCATGCTGGTGAACGGCCAGGCGAAAAGGTTATAGATGACAGTAACCACCAGCGTCCCGAACAGCTTCTCGTGTTGCCGTGCCAGCCGCAGCCCCTCGGCAATTCCGGCGAGCACAGGCACGCGCACCCGCCCCGACACCTGGCTCCGCACACTGAGGCCCAGCACAGCCACCAACGACGTGCCATAAAGGACGACCCCAAGCGCGTACACGCCGGCGATCCCGCCGACGGCCAGCACAAGGCCGCCGATCACCGGCCCCAGCATGCGGCTGCCGTTGTTGGCCGCGACATCCACCGACATCGCCGTGCTCATCTGCTCGGTGCCGACGGCTTCGCCCATCGCGACCCGCCGCACAGGGTTGTCCGCCGCCCAAGCGAGGCCGTTGACGAACGAGCCGACCGCTACGTGCCAGACAGTCAGTACGCCGACACAGGCAAGCGCCGCCAGCGCACCGTCGGTCAGCAGCGTCGCGATAATTATCCCCACCAAGGTGGTGCGGCGTTCAATGCGCTCGGCCCAGGCACCCAGGAAGGCACCAAACAAGCCCATCGGCAGCAGGCGCAGCATGGCGTTCATCGCCACCGCGAACGGCGAGTGGGTGTGCTGGAACACGAACACCGCTACCGCCAGCGTCTCGATCCATCGGACCATGAAGCTGACGAGCCCCGCGTACCAAAGACGCCAGAAGTCGCGGCTACCGAAATCCCTCGGGGCGAACGCACATGCACGCCCGGCGACGCGGCGCGCGCTGTTGATCTGGCTCAAAGGGACGGACGTTCCCGTGCGGTTTCTTGCTCACCTTGATCCTGGCACCGCCGCAGGATCAAGTCACATGCCGAGCAACAGACAATTGCCTGCGGTTCGGATGAAGGAGCGATCATCTTGGCTGGATAAGAGGATTGGGCTGGCCCACGGCTTGGTGCCCGGTCGACTGGATCCCGCTCACCCAGACACTTGCGGGGTTCTGGGGACGTACGAGGACCTGCTGTCGCGAATCGATCCCGGCGAAGGCCGATGCCGGTTGCTTGCGGCCGGAGAGCTCGCCGGACGAGCCGCGCGGGAAGTCGTCGGTGGCTATCGAATCGCCGCTGCGTTCGACCGAGTCGAGCTGATCCGCGGTTCGTTGACCGCCATCCTGGCGCGCTGTGTGGGATTAACCGAGGACACCGACTTCGATGTGGCTGCGCAGCTCACTTCTGGTCGGGAGGTGCTGTGCTACGATCAGGGCCGTGAAGCCGCAGATGAATGATGCAGAGGTCGGGGGCGAGGCACGTACGTCATTGGATGCTGCCGAGCCCTTCGACTATGATTGTGCGCCGGAGAGATCGATGCCGATTCGAGAAACCGTTGCGATGACCGCATTCAACCAAGCGGCAACGCTTCCATTCGAGCTGCGGTTGAAGGACTTCGAAATAGCGATGCAGGATGTCTATGACTTCTTCTACGATGTTAACCAACTGTTCCGAGAGAAGGGTTTGCCTAGGCTGGATGACGGCCTCAGACCTGCCATCATGTCAGGAATGCTTTCTGACATGCTGACCGCAAGCATGGCTAAACATGCTAGATCGCTCGTGCAGAACTTATACTTTAACGGCCATCCAGATTTGATCGTAAACGGGCGCTACCCGAATAACAAGGTCAAAGCCGGTGAGGACGGGGGCGAGATCAAGACCACGAAGAAAAGCGGCGGAGCCGTGGACACGCATGGCGCAAGAAATCAGTGGATGTGCGTGTTCGTGTACGAAATTGACCAGGAGACGGAGCCTGCGGAGAACAGGAGACCACTGCGGTTTACCGAGGTCTATCTTGGGAAAGTCCTGATCACCGATTTTCGGAGGAACCCGCGAAGTGAGCTAGGCACTCGAACTGCCACCTTGGACCGGCAAGGAATATTGAAATTGCGGGAAGGCTGGATCTATAAACTCGAGTGATCCGAGCTTGGCCACCGCCGTCAGGGCAACCTTAACGTATTCGGGGTCTGATTCGATTCCGATACTTGGGTAGCCTATCGCGTTGGCGGCGGCGAGGGTCGATCCTGATCCCGCAAAAGGGTCAAGCACGGCACCATGCCCCAACGGAAGCGAAGCCCGGATAATGCGACGCAGAAAACTTTGCGGCTTGAGAGAGGGGTGGGGCGCGATCGTGCGTTCGAATTTCGATGTAGGGCTCGATCGGATCACATCTCCGAAGGGCTTCTCGACGCTGGGCCGACGAAATCCACCGGTTTTCCACTTCCTGAGATTATCCTGCACACGCCCCTCTATCGGCTTACGGAACACGATCCAGGGCTCCCACATCGAACGCGGCATCACGCTCACATGCTCGAATTCGACATGTGCATTTTTCGGTCGATCCCCGCCGCGCATCGTCATCGTAAGACGGACGATCGTACCTCTTACCTCAAGACCTGTCTCCGACATCGCCGACGCGACGATGTGCGCAAGCAACGGATTACTTGCCACGATGATGTTCGCGCCTGGCACGGTAACGCGTGCTAACAGGCCGCCGAGAGACTTGAAGAACGCATACAGACGCACCCTATCTGCCGCATCCAGGACGGTGAAGCGTGGGAGAGGAGCCCGTCTGTGACCATCGAACGAAGGCGGAATGCGCCACACTCCCCCTTTTCCGTTACGAAGCTTGCTCTGCTCCGGGCCAGAATATTCTACCAAGCCGTACGGCGGATCTGTCACGACCGCATGTATCGATGCAGGTTCCTGCCGGTCCAGCCATTCGAGGCAATCCGCCTGATATAGGACCGCCAGACCCTGGCGCAGAACAGGCCCGACCCTTTCCGCTGTACTTGTCCGGTCGATCGGCGTTAGGCGGTATCGACCTCGGCGGGTTCGTTCGAAGACGGCGGGCACGTTCAAGTTAAGATACGATCTGATCGAGGAAGCCGGCACATCCCCTACCTGTGCCGTCACGTCGGCTCTGATCTCGGCGAGAGATGCGTCTCCGGCTCTCCCTGATAAACATCTGACGATCGAATCGCGTATAACCCCGGGTGCCAC
>Ga0335075_10010147_pt1 | contig 14306 bp, 9 predicted proteins | sample Lox_Sample_24_FD_206723 | JGI IMG/M metagenome (GOLD analysis project Ga0335075, IMG submission 206723) | Soil microbial communities from Loxahatchee National Wildlife Refuge, Florida, United States - Lox_Sample_2.4 | ecosystem: Environmental > Terrestrial > Soil > Wetlands | place: USA: Florida...
GATCGGTGGGCGTAGCCACCGGCGCGCCCAGATACACATCGCCCAGGCCGAGCACCAGATAGCTTGCCTCGTACACGATGCGATGCACGTCATCGACAGAGTCAAGACCGTTGATGCGCCGGATGAACTCGATGTTATCCGGGCACCATGGTGCATCGGGCCGCACCGCCTGCATGTACTTGGCCTGCGCAAGCTGCGTGGCCGGATCGTTCCACGAGAGCGGCATGTGCACAATCCGGGAAGGCACCGCGATCTGCGGCCGCTCCGGCAATTCGGCGTCGAAGGCTTCAAGCGCAGCCAATAGTTCTTCGCGCCGCAAAAGCCGGTTGTCGTAGTGAATCTGCAGGCTGCGCACTCCCGGCGTGATGTCGATGATGCCCGGCAGCCCCGCTGCGCGCAGCTTCTCTTCAAGCAGATGGACGCGGAAACGCAGTCCGAGATTCAGAATGCGCGGGCCATATTCGATAAGAAGGTATTTGTCGCCATCGGCGCGATACACCGTGGCCGGCTGCCGCGCTTCATGCGTGCACAGAATCGCCGGCTCGGCAACCTCTCCGCTTTGCGGCAACTGCGGCAGCGGATCGCGGAGCGTTTCAACAGCGCGTGTGAGTTCTGCCTCCATGCGCTCCGCTTCGGCAAGGGTCACGCGCCGAAAACGTACCGAATCGCCCGCCTTCAACTGTCCAAGTTTCCACTTCTCCGCTTCGATAACCACTGCCGGGCAAACAAATCCGCCCAGGCTTGGGCCGTCGGGGCCGAGCAGAATCGGCATATCGCCCGTGAAGTCGATCGATCCGATCGCATACGCGTTGTCGTGCAGATTCGATGGATGCAGCCCCGCTTCGCCGCCATCCTTGCGCGCCCATTCCGGCTTCGGCCCAACAAGTCGCACCCCGGTGCGGTCCGACTGGTAATGCACCTTCCAATCGGTCGAAAAGATCATGTCGATATCGGACGGCGTAAAGAAATCGGGTGCTCCGTGTGGACCATAGAGCACACCGATCTCCCACTGCCGCGAGTAGACCGGCTGATGCGCAGCCTCGATCTGCAGCTGCGGTGCCTGCGCGACATTCTTCGGCTCCAGAAAATGGACCACGTCCCCGGCTCGCAGCGAACGCCCGGCATGTCCGCCGAACCCGCCCAGCATGAAAGTCGCACGGCTTGACAGGAACTGTGGCGCATCGATGCCGCCGGCAATCGCCAGGTACGCGCGCGCTCCGCCATTCTTCACCGCACCCAGCCGCAGAGTGGCGCCGGCCCTTACGCTGAGTGATTGCCAGCGTGGCGCGGGTAATCCGTCGAGGGTTGCGTTCATCTCGGCTCCGGTGAGGGCAATGACCGCGTCGGCATCGAAACGCAGCCGTGCGCCCATGGTCGTCATCTCCACTGCTGGCGCGATTTCGGAATTGTTCACCAGCCGATTTGCGAGCTGGAATGCGAGCGTATCCATCGGTCCCGATGGCGGCACACCGACATGCCAGTAGCCGAGCCGTCCCGGATAATCCTGAATCGTGGTTTGCGTTCCTCCCTCAAGTACTTCAAAGGCGCGGCGCCCCACCGCGAAACTTCCCAGGAACGCCGTCGTCATCGCTCCCGTGGTGAATGTCTCACTGGCGGCGACTGCGCGTAGGTAGCGAAGATTCGTCTCCGTTCCATAAAGCGCGGTCTCATCCAGCGCGCGCGACAGCTTCTCAACTGCATCTTTACGATCTGTGCCTGTCACGATGATCTTGGCGATCATTGGGTCATAGAAGGGCGTAATCTCGGTGCCGTTCTCCACCCAGGTCTCCACACGCGCCAGTCCTGCATCCGGAAAATGGGCCTGCGAAAGCTTGCCGGGCGCGGGCTGAAAATTCTTGGCCGGATCTTCGGCGTAGATGCGCGCTTCGATCGACCATCCCTTCGGCTCAACACGCAACGACTCGATCGGCGGCAGTTCCCCGGCCGCTTCGCGGATCATCATCTCCACCAGATCGAGTCCCGTCACCTGCTCGGTCACTCCGTGCTCCACCTGCAATCGCGTGTTCACTTCCAAAAAGAAGTACGCGCTCGTATCCGCGTCGTAGAGAAACTCCACTGTCCCCGCCGATGCATAATTCACCGCCTTGCCCAGCAGCTCGGCCGATGCGCGCATTTGTCGCTCGACCGCTTCGCTCAATCCCGGCACCGGCGTCTCTTCAATCACCTTCTGATGACGCCGCTGCGCGGAGCAGTCGCGCAATCCAAGTGTGAGAATTCCGCCTTTCCCGTCACCGAATATCTGCGCCTCGACGTGCTTGGCCCGGGCGACAAACTTCTCCAGATACACACTGCCATCGCGGAAGCTGTTCCGGCTCAGCCGCACCACAGACTCGTACGCGTCCGCCAGCTGCGCGGCCGTGTTGCACACGCGCATTCCAATGCCGCCGCCACCCGCCGAGCTCTTCAGCATCACCGGATAACCAAGCTCTTCCGCGCGCGTCAGTGCTTCCTCCACCCCGCTCAGAATCCCCGTCCCGCGCAAAAGCGGCACCCCGCAGCGCTCGGCGATCGCGCGCGCCGTATGCTTGAGGGCAAAGGCCTCGATCTGCTCGACGCGCGGTCCAATAAACGTAATGCCGCGGCGTGCGCAGGCGCGGGCAAACTCAACGTTTTCGCTCAAAAACCCATAGCCGGGATGAATCGCTTCGGCCCTTGTCTGCTCTGCCGCGGCCAGCACCCGCTCCACGGCCAGATAGCTTTCACTCGCCGGTCCTGGTCCCAGCAACACCGACTCGTCAGCGTCGAGCACATGCCGCGCCTCCCGGTCCGCCTCTGAATAAACCGCCACCGAGCCGATGCCCATGCGTTCCAGCGTGCGAAGTATCCGGCATGCGATCGTGCCCCGGTTGGCAACCAGAACCTTAGAGAACATTCTTGTCCCAAATGAGAATCTGCACCGGCGTTGGGTTGTAAGCATTGCATGGATTGTTCAACTGCGGGCAATTGCTCACGAGCATCAGCACATCCATCTCCGCACGCAGTTCCACATACTTCCCTGCTTCGGAAACGCCGTCCTCAAACGTAAGCACTCCCTCCGGTGTTACCGGAACATTCATAAAGAAGTTGATATTGCTGGTAATGTCGCGCTTTTCGAGTCCGTGCTTCCAGTGTTGAATCGCTTTCACAAAACTCTGGCGGCAGGCGTGCATGGGCCGTTTTTCAATTGCATAACGCACCATGTTGCTCTCTTGCGCGCAGGCGCCGCCCAGCGTATCGTGCCGCCCGCAGGTATCGGCGGTAATGGTTAGCAGCACGTGGCCCTCGGTGGAGATCAGCTTTGTGCCGGTCGTCAGGTACAGGTTCCCCTGTTCGCGGATCGTGTCCTGCGCGCTATAGCGGTCTGCGTAGTCATGCGCGTTGTAAAACAGCGTATCTACAGCCTGGTTTCCTTCGAGGTCCACAATCCGGACGGTCTGGCCGCCTCGAATCTCATAGACAAACGAGTCGCCCGCCTCTACTACGAAGCTCTCAAGCGCCGCATCAGGATGCAATGAACTTATCTGCAAATTTATGGTCGCCACGTGACTTTTCCCTCGGGGGCAGAGCGTTTACAGAAAATAGAACTCAGTGAGCAGAAACCCGCGCGCATTCTCACGGCATAGCATGCGGCAGGGATCGTCGGTGCGCGGAGCCGGGACCCTGGAAATCGAAAGCTCCACGGGCTTGGGTGCATACGCGCTGCCCGGTTCCATTGGGTGCGGACAATTGTTCAACAACACCAGCACGTTCATCTCCGCGCGCAATTCCACGTAGCTGCCCGCCGGCGAGTTGTTTGAGCAGTACTCCAGATCGCCGTCGGTGTTTACCGTGACCTTGCTGAACAAATTCACCGTCGCATGGAGATCCCGCGCGCCCAGCCCATACTTGCCCAGTTCAATCGAAAGCGCATCGCGCGCATTCTGGTGCCAGTCGTTGCGCGCCTCCTGATAAGTCCTCTTGCCGTATTTGCTTTCAACCAACGCGGCATTCGAAATCCCCGCGAGCGGATCGTGCCAGCCCACCGTGTCCTCGGTAATCGAACAAAGGATGCGTCCCATGTCCGAATAGAGCACGTGGCCTTTGGTAAGCCGTGCGGTGTGCTGCGCCTTGAGAGTATCGGGCAAATTGAAACGCTCAGCCGGCAGTTCGAAGTTCAGGAAGTATGCCGCAACATTGGCGCCGCCTTCCACATCGGTGATGCGCAGCGCAGTGCCGCGCTTCAGCACGTGCGACCACGTCGCTCCACCGGAAATAATCTCGCTGCAAAGAACACTCGTCTCCATCGACACAACCCCCTCCGCATACACCTCGGGCGACGCAGCCAGAAACTCGCGTGAGAAGTACACGATCGGAACAGGCTGCACGTCTCCTGAAGAGAGAACCGCGCTCGTGCCCGATCAGCCGGCGAGAGAATTCTGGTGTCGTTTGAAGGCGGATGCACGAATCCCGCTCCGCGTTGAGAACGGCACTCGTCTGAAGTTTGCCCTGTAAGATTGAAGCCCCCCGAATCAGCTCGGGACTTCAGGCAATCGAAGGAAGGAAGACGGACGGCGGCCCGCAGCACACATCCATATGGTTGATGCGCAGCTGAACTTTGATCGACGTTTTCTTGAGTGTACGCCGCATAGCCACTTGAGCAGAGCGTAGCATGAAATTCACGGCCTGAGAAGAAAAATTTCGCGCCGCATTCAAATTTGTATTTGCGATCAGCAGAGGTGTTTGCGGCGCAGGCAGCTCTTATTGCGCGCTCTTTTGCGATGGACCATTGTCGGAATCGCTAAACGGCGGCGGACTCAGATGACCGCGATGGCAAGTGCCGCAGGTCACCGGCATACCCGAGTTAGGCACCTTGGAAATAAAGTCACCGTTGATGCTCTGCACCATGGTGTACATGACCCGCGCCGTTCGTTTCTCTTCTTTCGAGTCGTCGGCAAAATTGAAACGCGGCTTTCCATTCGGGCCAATGTCGTTTGGGTTGCGCACATGACAATTACTGCAGTCGGTGCCAAGCTCATCGGCCCAGCCTTCCATGATCTCGTGCACCTGTGCGCCGGTCAGGTCCTTGGGTAGCACTCTGAGATTCTTGGGAACGTAAGGCGCCTCTGCCTGCGGCTTCGGTGCGCTGCCGTCTTGCGCAGCATTGTTGGCCGGGGAAAGTACAAAGAGCGCCGCTGCCGCAAATCCCATTGCGGTCAATAGTAGAGAGAGAGATGTTGGCTTCAAGATAAAAGGGCTCCGTGAAAATGAGAGATCGCAATGAAGGGCACGGGATACGTTTGCGTTCTATGGCAAATTCTACGCGACGGCAAACGCGGCGAGCGGCGCGATAAAAGATCGTTATCCCGAGACTATCTTCTGGGCATGGCCAGGCTCATAGGAGCATCTGGCCGCGCCTCACCGGCATTTTTATCGCAGTTGAGATGGGATCTGTCATCCATTCCATGCCATAAGCCGGCTTGAATCCAGTTGAGGCCCGGGCGAAGTAGGTCGTTATGTCGAACCGGTCCATTGTTCCTTTGCGGCCGGTCCGACCCCGCCGCGTGCATCCCTTCGCGCACTCTGCCGCGGAGACTCGGCTGGAGCCGCCGTACGTCTCTATCCGCCAAAATCCATGAGGTTTCGCCGAAGTCCCTGTCAGATTGGCATCACGATCTGGCCTTCCAGCCACTCGATCTGACCAGGGGATGGGCCCTTTGGGTCATCCGGATCCCCCAAAAGGACCATGGACGCACCGTGACACATCTGACAAAACTTTAGTAATAGGTACCTCGGGGTATACGGGTTCCAGACGGAACCTAAAGTCGTTACCATCGTTCCACGATAATTTGTTTGACTGCCAGTCTAAGCGGGTTCTCAAAAGAGGGCTTTCTTTCGTAAACTCCACTACTTTCGGTGGTTGAGGGCGGAAGAAGCCGGAAGTTTCGGCTCCCCCGAGGACCAGTCAATCGAAGATATGGGCCTAAGGACTGCTGGTATCTCAAGGAGCACCAAAACCGTGAGCTTAGCAGACGTATCACCAGACTTCGGCGCGAGACATGTCGGCGCCGCTGGAGCCGAACTCCTATCGGTGGCACTCATTGGCCCGAACGATGCGCGCCGCTCGATCGTTGCCCAGGCGATTGCTGAAACGGGCCGGGCCAATGCCCGCGAGTTTGATTCCTACCCGCCGGAGCTCGAACACCTGCATCGGCTGCTGGCCTCGTTCGACGTTGTGATCATCGATCTGGACAGTGAGCCGGATGTGGCGCTGAAGCTGGTGGAAAAAGCCAATGCCACGGATGCGGCAGCGGTCATGGTGTATTCGGAAAATGCCGATCCGAAGCTTGCCGTCCGTTCGATGCGCGCCGGCGCCAGCGAATGCCTGCTTTTACCCATCGAACAAGGCACTTTGGACGAGGCTCTCCTTCGCACGGCGGAGCAGCTCCGCGAAAAGCCTGCACCTTCTGAGAAGACTCTGGGCCGGCTGATCGTCAAGCCTGAGCGGTGGAAGATTCCCGACGAGAAAGAGGCGACACGCATGCAGTGGAGCGGCGATACAGCGCTTGCAGAAACCGGCGTTCCGGGCACGGGCCAGGATCGAGCCAACCCAGCTACTGGACGCTATGCTCCACTGGAAAGGAAGATGAATCTTGACTCATGGAGAAACGTTAACCCGGCAGACTCTGGAAGTGAGGCGCCGAGCATTCCGGCGCATCCTTCGGCCTATGCACGTATGACTCCGACCATCAACTGGCCGACTCCCGATCCAATTACGTACGGCGAAAAACTTGGTGCTGCCCAGCGTGAAGCCACGACGCCTATTCCGGGGAGTTTTGTTTACACGCCCGGTCCCGGCCACCTGCTGCCCGCAGGAACGCACACCCTCTGGGTTACGTTCACTCCGGCGGACCCGGATAAGGGTGGTCCGATTGTGGCGGCAACTTCCATCGTCGTCGGCAAGGCAACGCCGGTCATCTCATGGCCAACACCGGTGGAGATGCCGTGCGGGGCAGCCTTGGACAATGCTCAGCTCAACGCCTCGGCGTCAATCCCCGGAAGATTTGAATACTCTCATGCGCTGGGCGAAACGCTTGCTCCCGGCAAGCATACGCTCTCGGTAACCTTTACCCCCGCGGACAGCGACAACTACACCACGGCCCGCGCCAGTGTGTCGCTCACCGTGGCCAGGGCGACATCTTCGATTCACTGGCAGAGGCCCGGACCGATGCACTACGGGGACAAACTCACCAGCGCTCAGCTCAATGCCACGACACCGGCTCAGGGCAGTTTTGTTTACACGCCGGGCCCGGGCCATGTGCTGCCCGTGGGAACGCACACAATATGGGCCACGTTCACTCCGGCAGACCTGGATCAGGACCCACCGATTCTGGCGGCCACGTCAATTACCGTGACCAAGGCCACGCCGGCGCTCACTTGGCCCGCGCCCGCCGACATTACCGGCGGCACGGCTTTGGGCGATACGCAGCTCAACGCCTCAGCGTCAATCCCTGGACGATTTGAATACTCGCCTGCGCCGGGCGAGGTTCTTTCGCCGGGTACGCATACGCTCTCGGTAACGTTCACTCCAGCAGACAGCGAAAACTATGTTTCTGCCCATGGCTCGGTGCCTCTCACCGTGACCCGGGCGACCTCGACTCTCACCTGGCCGATACCCGATCCCATCACGTACGGCACGCAGCTCAGCGCAGATCAGTTGTGCGCCGCTGCGTCGGTTGCGGGAAGTTTCCGATACACTCCCGGTCTGGGAGCGGTGCTCGGCGTTGGAGAGCATAAGCTGACTGCTGTGTTTACTCCCGCAGATGCTCTGGCCTACTCCGCGTCGCAGACTGCGGTGTTGCTGACGGTGGCCAAGGCTACTCCCACCATTGCGTGGCCGGCGCCGGACCCGATTGCTTACGGGTCGGCTCTCAATAAGGCGCGGCTCAATGCCACAGCAAGCGTGCCGGGATCGTTTGCCTATTCACCCTCGGCTGGCGAGATACTGGGGCCCGGAGTGCATGAACTGACAGTGACGTTCACTCCTACAGATACCTTGAATTACACGCCAGCACATGCTTCCGTGTCGCTCACGGTCACCGAGCAGTTGCCGTCCATCATTACCTGGTCAGCGCCCTCCCCCATTCCCTACGGCGCCCCGTTGAGCGCTACCGAGTTGAACGCTACGGCATCGGTTCCCGGAACATTTGTCTATGCTCCTTCCGCGGGTCTCGTGCTCGCGCCGGGGGACTACACGCTCACAGCGTCATTCACTCCGGCAGACACCGAAACGTATTCCGGCGCGCAAGCTTCGGTTGCGCTGCGTGTCGAGGCGGAATCGGATCTGGAACCGTCGCCCGCCGAAGACACATCCGTGCCGTACACGTACACCTTCGCTACGACCGGCTCGATCCCCCGCGATTTGGCGCCTGCGGAAGTAAAAAGCAAACCTGCAACCTTAAAACCACGCGAGACGCGCATGTATAAGGGCGCTATCTATGAAAAAGGAGACGACGATCAATGGCATCTCCAGAGAAAATAGCTCCATTACTCCCTGATACGCTTCCCGACGATTTCGGCGAATGGGACAACGAAGGCTCGCCCAAGAAAGATGGCCCTGCTTACGGGTGGGACAACCAGCCGACGCCAACGACCGCAACCGTTTATTCGTGGGAAAGCCAGGCGCCTGTAACGGCCGCCGAGTCGATTCGCTCGAATGAGTGGGAAGAGTGGGAGGCCGCTCACGCCTCGAAGGTCGCAAGGTCGGCCGTGCAGCCCGTTGAGCGCAGACCCGTTTTGTCGCCTGTAGTGGACAGGCCTTCGGTCTCTGACTCAGCTGCATCGACGCACGATGCCGCTGAGCGGCAATTGGGCGTCGTCGATCGTGAAAGCGAAGCATCTCCTTCTGCCAAGCAGGACGACGCCGACGAATGGGCGGTATGGGCAGCGGCTCATTCTTCGCGCAAAGGTCCAAAGTCCTATGCGAAATCCCTTGAGCCCAAAGCGGCATTGTCGCCTGTCGCCGAGAAGCCGCGCGCGGCAGAGGCCGCTTCACCCGCACCCGCCATTGCCAAGCCGCAGCAAGAGCCGGCGAAAGAGTCCGCGGATGCATCGCTCGCTCGCCCTGCGAATAAAGCAGAGGCCAGCCAGGCAGCCCATGCGCTGACGGCAGCACCGAATCGGCCGAACTTCGCCGTGGCCGATGAAGCTCTCTACCAGATGTTTTCAACGGCAACGTTCGAAGAAAAGGGTGAGCGCAAGGACGCGGGCAAGAAGCGGATAACCATTATTGCGGCCAGCGCCGGCGCGGTCGTGGTTCTGGTCATCCTCATGATCGCGATGTTCCACCATGGATCGCAGCCAGCCATGAAGCAGTCTGTTCAAACGCTTCCGGTAGCAGCCGAAGCTCAGCCGCAAACTGAGATACAGAAGCCGAACCCCGGCGAACCGCTTCAGGGTAACGCGCCGGCCGGCGCCGCGGCGCAACCGGCAACCGATGGCCAGTCGACCAACGACGACAATCAAGCGGATTCGACAACGGCTCCCACACAGACTCAAACGCAGATGATGAACGAACAGCTCGCGGCTCCGACCCGGATTCAGAGAGATGCCAACAAGCAGATCGCGGAAAATGAGCCTTCCGGTTCGGGCTTCGGCATAGCCGGAGTTGATGGCATGGGAAATAGCGCGGCAAACGGGGTCATTTTCAATGGCCACACGCAGTCTGTTGTCAAAGCCCAACCTCCCAAGCCGGTCGCCATTTCATCGGGTGTTGCGACTGGAATGTTGATTTCCAAGATGCCGCCGGTTTATCCGCCAATCGCAAAAACAGCCCGCGTATCGGGCACCGTGGAACTGCAGGCAACCATCTCCAAGATCGGCACGATTACGGATCTGCATGTCGTGCACGGACCGGCCATGTTGCGGCAGGCTGCCGTCGATGCCGTGAAGACCTGGCGCTACCGGCCCTACAAACTCAACAACGAGCCGACTGAGGTTCAAACCACAATCAACGTAGTCTTCTCACTCGGTGACTAGAACTGGTTGCATAAATCCGGTTTTGAAAGGGCACGGCGTCAGCCGTGCCACAAAACCCGCGTAAACGTTGGGCTTTATTTTTTATCGCACTAAGGTAGTTACGCAACCAGCTCCAGGTTATTTCAGCCTTTCTATCGGTCTCGACCGCCCGGCCGGTGACGCCCCGACGCCGGAGCTAGCGCATCTCTAAGGAGAGATGCGCCGGAGCAAGCGAACTAAGGAAGTCCAGCGCGTCGAAGGCCTCGCCCGCCGCCACGGCCCCCCTGGTTCTAGCCAGTCCATTTATGGCACGCTCCGTCGCTTCCACCACGATCGGTGCGGTGGTTGCGTAGATGTCTTGGCCACGCGCCGCTGCCCGGCGTTCCTCAGTTCCCTTTCGCGCGATCGCTTCCATCAGGAAAACCTGGGAGGAGCGGCCCGTCCCGTCTGCCGCTTCCGGCGGTGGCGTATCAGGATTTCGAATGTCTGAAATCGGAGCGAGATTGATGTACGCATGAATCTCCGGCGTCTGGATATGCCGGGAGATCGCAATGGTCTCGGCCAAAGAGAGGCCCACGACTTCCTGCTGCCCGAACGGAGCCGGAAAACTCCATACGCGCGGCGGCGGATCGAGGCTTTCCAACCGGTTGTTGGAAAAGGTGAGATGCCGGCCAGGATTGCGCTGGCCAGTCAATCTCGTTCCACGGGTTGGTTTCCAACTGTCGAGTGCGACGCCAATGAGAATTTCATCAGCATCCCCCCAATCCGCCATGGCCGCGGTTGCAAGCAGATCTCCCAATCCGCCATAGAATGCCATCGCGGGAGCAATCACAACTCCCGCCTTGCACGCTGCGTTTGAGAACCGCTCGAAGACGGTGAGAACTGCGGCCTGTTCCGCCGATACATCGAGATAATGAATACCGGATCGGAGAGCAGCTTCAACAACCGGCACGGCGGTGTCGACAAACGGTCCTGCGCAATTAATAACGGCGCTGCAGCCCGCCATCGCGCGATCGAGCGATGCAGGATCGTCCACCGAGGCGAGACGCACCTCGGACTTCGGATGCCCGCTTGCGATTGCATTCAACTTTACGGCGTTGCGGCCGCTGAGAATCGGCTTCCATCCGCGCCTGCAGAGTTCCGCAACTACGAAACGGCCTGTGTGCCCATACGCACCAAATACATTCACTGTTCGATTCGAGATCATCGAATGCTTCCTCGCGCTCGTCAGTTGATTTCAAGGTGATCTTTGTCGGGCAACGGAGGAAAAGGCGTGTGCGGCTCAGTCTGGTACCAAAACGCAACCGAAGAAATATCATCGGTAAGCGGCAGATAGCGGCCGCCGCTCTGCCATCCCAGGTCCTGAATGGTGACTCGCAGATCGCTATCGAAGCGAATCGGATCGGCGATGTGCCAGCGGTAGAGACCGAATCGCTCCTGAGTCTGATAGAGCCCGTCAGGCTTGATGACCTGGGCCAATCCGGAGTAAGGCGACGTGAAGACTTCGTATTGATGGGTCTCCTGATTCTCGAAGTCGTAGGAGCCGTTAAAGTAGTCTTCGGTGCCCGTGCCGTTGATGGTCGGAAACTCCTTGTCGCCGTCGAGGTAAAACTTGATTTCGCCCTCGCCCCACCAGCCATTGTTGTGAACTCCCCACGCTAAGTACGTGCCGACATACTGGCCCTTACCTTTTACGCCATCCAGGATGGTATAAACCTGCTTGGCCGGAACCGGATTCACGCGGCGGAACTGCGCGTGAAAATAGGCTGCATCCGCAGGAACCGAAGTTTTTGAGTAATCGATCTGGTAGTAGACCACCATCGGTTTGTCATCGAGATTTTCAAGCGTCAGCTTTGCCCGCTTGCGAAAGGGCATCGGCCAATATGAATTAAAGGCGCTTCCCGGGTTCACGCAGACAGCCAGCGAAGAGATGGGCGCGAACTTGCCCCAGCCCATGGCGAAAAAATCGCCTACCGGAACTTCAACCGAAGGGTCGGTCTCTCCGTCCCAGTACATTCGCAGGATAGAGAGCCGCCAGTTGCCGGTCGGGGTCATCCAGATGTGCTCGATCTCTCCGGCGCCTGCGATGTCGGCGAGTGTGAACGTCTGGCCGGGCTCGATGCGAATCGACGGACTTATCTTCCATCCCTGACCCAGTTCGCGCGCGGCATGCAAACCGGTGCCTTCCGTGGCCATTCCGCCCTTTCCTTTTTCACCCGACGGATTCTCCGGGCTGATCGAATAGGTTTTCGCATCGGACAGGCGGTAGATGTTGGAGAGGTTGTTGGTGAGCCCATCGTAGCCGGCGCCCTGCGTCCAAGCCGAGATTGGGAGTGCCAGAAGTAAACCAAAAAAACTGCATTTGCCGATGTTCGTCATGATGCCTCTGAATCTCATCTCGATTTTCGCTCTCACCGGAGTTGCACCTCATTGTATCTGGAGCGGTCTTCGAAGAGTTCCCGCAGCCAGATGAGCGGAACGGGCCGCGATTCATCGAAACGGTTCAGTTGATCTGGGAAGCTGGCCGCAACAGAGATTGCACCTCAGCCTTCATGTTTCGATGCAAACGCCGTACCCCCGCTCAAGCGGACGGCTCAATGCGCGCAGAACTGCGGCGAAGGCCTGCAATCTGGCATGCGATGTGCCATAAAAGGCAGGATTGGTGCGCAGATAGCGCCGCCACAAACGCCTTGGTTCCTGGATGAGGCGATGGAGCCACTGCAGACCGGCGCGCTTGACCCAGCGTGGGCTGTCTCGCAGCCCTCCGGTGTGAAAATCGAAGGCTGCTCCAACGCCCACCAGCAAAGGCGCTTGAAAGCGACCGAACCATTGCGCCATGAATCGTTCCTGTTTGGGGGCGCCTGGTCCAACCCACACGATATGCGGCTTGGCGCGCTGGACGGCGGTCAGCATCTCTTGTTCAAGCTCATGAGAAAGAGACCCGAACGGAGGCGTGAAAGTGCCTGCAATAACTAAGCCGGGAAATAAGGACGCGAGATGATCGGAGCGACGCTCCGCGACGCCGGGTTTGCCGCCAAGCAGAAAGTTTCGGTATCCACGCTCGACCGGCAATCGACATACTGCCAGCATGAACTCCGGCCCGAATACGCGGTCCATCTCTCTGAATCCCCGCAGACGACCGACCCACGTGAGCGGCATTCCGTCCGGTGTGTTCACGACGGCGCCGTTCAGTGCACAACGCAAAGAGGAATCTCTCTGTGCTTCGATGACGCCGTGCACGCATGGAACGCAGATGTAGCCGGGCTTCCCGCAGCGACCCATCGATCGGCCAGGGCAACCGCTGCATCGGCAACCAGGCGGAAACATTCTCCGGCGGCACAAGGATCTGGATCTACGCTTTGGGAGCGGCAATCGAAACGCCGTGGATTGGTCACGGATTCGATTCGATGTGGAAGGTTGTTCCACCTTTCGGTCCCGACCGGTTTGAGCCGAGACACGCGGAGAACGAGCTCCTGCAACAGTTCTACGCATTTGGAGCTGCAGGGCTGGTAATTCTCGCGGGCTTATACGGAAGCCTGTTTCGCCAGATTCGCAGGCTTCCGACAGGCCCGGCTAGAACGATCTTTCTGAGCATTTTGCTCTACGTGCTCGTGCGTGGCGCAGCGGAGGCCGAGCCCTTCGATTTGCTGCTTCCGCTATGGCTGGGCACCGTCATGGGTCTGCCGGTCGAGGCGGCGGGCTCGCGGGGCGTGCAACAGACGTCTAGGTCGGCGGAACAGGAAGTTGCGTGAAGCGGTGCCGGGAATTCCTCCGGAAATCCGTGCAATTGAACTGCAAATTGTCATAGCATTGTAATTTCCCGGTTTAGACGAACAGAATTGGACCGATTTCGTTCAGAATTATGGAAGAGAAGGGTCCAGAACCTATGATTCACGCGATGGAACCGGCTGCCGAAGCCCGACATACACCTGTGCCTGCTGTCAACCTGGGAACCATCCTGATCGTGGAGGATGATCCGCGCATGCAGAAAGTGCTGCGCAGAATCTTCAGCGAGGAGCATTATGCGCCGGTGGTCGCCGGAGACGGCCAGACAGGGCTCGATCTGTTCCGCAGCGAACGGCCCATCGCCGTCGTGCTCGACCTGATTCTTCCCTCAATCTCGGGCCGCGAACTCTGCCAGACCTTCAAGATCCTTGCCAGCGAAGTTCCGATCATTGTGCTGAGCGCGATAACCGAGGTTGCCGACAAGGTGCTGCTTCTGGAACTCGGAGCAGACGACTACGTAACCAAGCCATTCAGCCCGCGCGAACTCACGGCGCGCGTGCAGGCGGCCATTCGCCGCAGGCTCAAAC
>Ga0335075_10010148_pt1 | contig 14304 bp, 18 predicted proteins | sample Lox_Sample_24_FD_206723 | JGI IMG/M metagenome (GOLD analysis project Ga0335075, IMG submission 206723) | Soil microbial communities from Loxahatchee National Wildlife Refuge, Florida, United States - Lox_Sample_2.4 | ecosystem: Environmental > Terrestrial > Soil > Wetlands | place: USA...
GTTTCAATGCAGCTGCGGGTGCTCAAGGCGGCCGGGCTGGTGGGCGACCGGGCGGTCGGCAACCATCGGGTCTACCACCTGGAGCCCGACGCGCTGCGGCGGCTGCGAGACCACCTCGACTGGTACTGGGGACGGTCACTCGCGTCGTATCAGCGCGCCGCGGAGGCCCGGGCAAAGGAGCTGAGCATGACGGCCGAGCGGGAGATCGTCGTCGTCAAGACCGTGCGGGTGAACGCCCCGCTCGCGGTCGCGTTCGACGTCTTCATCGGGCAGGCGTGGTGGCCCGTGGATACCCATCACCTCGCCGAGCCGCACGGGAGCGAGGTCGTGCTCGAGCCGTTTCCGGGCGGCCGGTGGTACGAGCGGGCCGCCGACGGCACCGAGACCGACTGGGGCACCGTGCTGGCCTGGCAGCCCCCGTACCGGCTGCTGCTGACCTGGCAGGTGAGCGCGCAATGGACGTTCGAGGAAGACCCGGGCCGCGGTTCGCAGATCGAGGTCACGTTCACGCCTGAAGGCCCGGACACCACCCGCGTCGACCTCACCCACCGGCACCTTGAACGCTACGGCCCGGAGGCCGAACGGATGCGCAGGATCCTCGACGGAAAGGGCGGCGAACCGCTGGCCGCCTTCGCCCGGTACGTCGCCGCCCAGGCGCCAGCTAAATGAAGGAGAAACGATGCCATTCATGTCCGTGATGCCCAACCTGTACACCGCCGACATGGAGCGGGCGGTTGGCTTCTACCGCGACCTGCTGGGCGGCACGCAGACCTTCCGGACGCCCGCCGAGGGAACCCCGGAACACGTGGAATTGCGCATCGGCGACGTGATCATCGCGCTCAGCAGGCGCGAGGCCGTGCCCCAGCAGGGGCTGCCCGCGCCGGCGGCTGGTAACCCGATGGAACTCGTCATCGGGTGTGATTCGGCCGACGAGGCGGTCGCCGCCCTCCGCGCTGCGGGCACGCCGGTCCTGGTCGAGCCGTACAGTCACCCCTCCGGGCATCGCCGGGCCTACGTCGTCGACCCGGACGGCAACTGGATCGCCGTGGTCAGCAAGGAAGCCGCGTAAGCGGGGCGCTCAGCCGCGGCGGATCCGCCACAGGCAGGCGGCGCCCAGGATGAGCGCGGCGCCGAGGAAGATCGCCAGCTCGTACCACTGCAGCGGCCAGTAATGGCTGGCCGGCTGGTAGGCCAGCGCCTGGTGGTAGGTGGTGCCGATCTTGGCCACGCAGTCCTGGAGCGTGTTCACCACCGCCTGCGGCGCCTTGGTGTGACCACCAAGCCCGCCGCCTCCGCCGCCCCGGCCCCGGTTGATGCCCGGGCACGTGCTGTCCAGCACACCCGTGGTGAGCCCTTCGCCGTGGGCGTTGACGATCCGGGTCGAGGTGATCCAGGTGTTCGGCAGGTCCGGCGGGTTCGGCATCAGCGTCGGGTTGCTGAACGCCACGGGCAGCAGGCTGCCTCCCTGCCCGTAGCCGGTGGAGCCGGGGTTCAGGGCCAGGTTCAGCAGCACCGGGTGCAGCAGGCGGGGCCGCAGCCAGGTGAGCTCGGCCAGCCGGACCGTGATGAACACAACCAGCGTGACGAACATGGCCGGGAGCGTGCGCCGGATCAGCGCCCCGGCCAGGACGCCGAGCGTGAACGCGAACGCGGCGTAGCCGATCGGGGCGATGTCACGCTGGTCAAAGGTGGCGAACTGGTTCAGGGCGGCCCGGTCGAGCGGGCCGGCCCACCAGGTGACCACCAGGCTGACCAGCCCGGCCGCGGTCATGCTGGCCAGGCCGCCCACGGCCAGCTTGACCGCCATCCAGCGGGTCCGGGTGACGCTCTGGGTCCACGCCAGCCGGAACGTGCCGTCCTCGAACTCGCGCGCGACCAGCGGAGCGCCCCAGAACATCCCGAGCAGGCCGGGCGCCACGAGCACCAGGACCCCGAGCCACGGCCGCGCGGCGGCGTCGTCGCGGTGCAGCAGCCCGGCCGCGGCGACGGCCAGGAGCGCGATCGCGCCCGCGGCCACCGTCGCCTGGGCGCGGAACTGCAGCCAGGTGAACCGGATCATCGCACGTCTCCCGTCTGGCTCATCGAGCCGACTACCAGGTCGTCGAGCGTGACCGGGTGCCCGGTGCGCTGGCGGTGCGCCGCCAGCAGCGCCGTGATGTCGCCGGCCAGCCGTACCCGGGAGGCGACCAGCAGCACGAGGTAGTCGCAGATCAGTTCGAGATCCGCGACCAGGTGCGAGGACAGCACCACGCTCGTGCCGTGGCCGGTCACCGTGCCCGCGACCGACCGCAGGAACTCCCGCCGGGCCAGCGGGTCCAGGCTGGCCACCGGCTCATCCAGGATCAGCAGCTCGGGCCGCTTGGCGATGGCCAGCGTGAGCGCCAGCTGCGCTCGCTGGCCGCCGGACAGCCGCCCGGCGCGCTGGCCAGGATCGAGGCCGAGCTGCTCGATCCGCCGCCGGGCCAGGCCGGCGTCCCAGCCCGGGTTCAGGTACTCGGCCATCCGCAGGTGTCCGCGGACCGACAGCCCGGAATACACCGGTGTGTCCTGCGCGACGAAGCCGACCCGGCCGAGCTGCGCCGGGCCGTCGCCCGGCCGCCCGCCGAGGATCTCGACCGTGCCCGTGGTCGGCGCGATCAGGCCGGCCGCCAGGTGCAGGAGGGTCGTCTTGCCGGCCCCGTTCGGGCCGACCAGCCCCACGACCCGTCCGGCCGGGATCTCCAGGTTGCAGTCGGACAGGGCCCAGCGCCGCCGGTAGCGCTGGCCAAGCCCGCTGGCGGCCAGCAGAGTTTTGATTGAGTCGTTCACGAAGCTGGTTGTACGCCGCGGCCGGTGTCGGCACGGTGTCGGCGGCTGACACCGTGCCGACACCCGCTACCTGAGATCGTTGACGGGACTGCGCCCCGGGCCTAACCGTTCAGGAAACTCTGGTAGAGAAGGATCGTCATGCGTGTGCTGGTCGCCGAGGATTTCCGGGTGCTGGCGGCGGCGATCGGGACCGGCCTGCGCCGGGAGGGCATGGCCGTGGACGTGGTTCTCGACGGCGACGACGCGCTCGAGCACCTGGCCGTCACCCGCTACGACGTGATCGTGCTCGACCGGGACCTGCCCGGGACCCACGGCGACGAGGTATGCCGCAGAATCGTGACCGGCCGGGCGGGCAGCCGGGTGCTGATGCTGACCGCGGCCAGCACCGTCCGGGACCGGGTGGACGGCCTGGGGCTGGGCGCCGACGACTACCTGACCAAGCCGTTCGACTTCGCCGAGCTGGTCGCCCGCGTCCGCGCCCTCGGCCGCCGCTCCGCCGCGGCGCTGCCCCCGGTGCTGGAAAGCGGCGACCTGACCCTGGATCCCAGCCGCCGGGCCGCGTTCCGGGCCGGGCGCCGGCTCGACCTCAGCCCGAAGGAGTTCGCGGTCCTGGAGTGCCTGCTCGCGTCGGCTGGCCGGGTGGTCCCGGCCGAGGAACTGCTGGAACGGGCCTGGGACGAGGCGGCCGACCCGTTCACCACCGCGGTGAAGACCGCGATCCGGCGGCTGCGGGCCAAGCTCGGCGACCCGCCGGTGATCCACACCGAGCGCAGCGGCGGCTACCGGATCGAAGGACCGTGATGCGCACGCGCAGGCTGCGGACGCGGCTCGCCCTGTTCTACGGCGGCGTGTTCCTGGCCGCGGGCGCGGTGCTGCTGGCCATTGCCTTTCTTCCCGCGGTGCGGATTTCGAAGACCTCCCAGGTGGGGTCGGCGCACGCTAACGTACACGCCGCCTCGAACCTGCACCAGGTGCTCGGATACTCCGGCATCGCGCTGGCCGGGGCGGCGGTGCTCGCCGCGGCGCTCGGCTGGCTGGCCGCCGACCGGGCTCTGCGGCCGCTGCGGGCCATCACCAGGTCCGCGCGCGCGATCTCAGCCAGCAACCTGCACGAGCGTTTGAGCCTGAACGGGTCGTATGCCGAGTTCACCGAGCTAGGCGAGACCCTGGACGACTTGTACGGCAGGCTTGAGGCATCGTTTGAGTCGCAGCGGCGGTTCGTGGCCAACGCCTCGCACGAGCTGCGGACCCCGCTCGCGGCCGAGCGAACCCTGCTCCAGGTGACGCTGGCCGATCCCGATGCCACCGCCGGAACGCTGCGATCGGCCTGCGAGCAGCTGCTGATCCTGGGTGACCAGCAGGAACGCCTGATCGACGCGCTGCTTACCCTGGCCACCAGCCAGCAGGGAATCGACCGGTGGGAGCTCGTCGACATCGCCGCCATCACCGCCAGCGTGGTCGCCGCCCGGGCCGAGGAGGCGGCGCGCCGGGGCATCAGCGTCGACGCGGTTCTCGCTCCCGCCGTTGCCCGGGGCGATCCACGCCTGGTGGAGAGCATGGTGGCCAACCTGCTGGATAACGCCCTGCGGCACAACGTGCCCGGCGGCAGCGCCGAAGTCGGGACGGGCATGACCGCCCGGCAGGCGACCGTCTCGGTTGTGAACACCGGGCCAGTGATCCCGGCCGCGGAGATCGACCGGCTGTTCCAGCCGTTCCAGCAGCTCGGCGCCGACCGCGTGGGCCGCGGCGTCCACGACGGCTGCGACGACCGCGAGGGCTGTGACGGCTGCGACGGCGGGTACGGGCTCGGCCTGGCCATCGTCCGGGCCATCGCGGGCGCGCACGGAGCCGCGCTGGCCGCTCGACCCCGGCCTGGGGGAGGCTTGACGGTTGAGATCGGCTTCGACCGGAGAATGGCCAGTTAGATTCCCGGCCCGGAGGGGGCGCCGTGTCGCAGGGCAGCCGCCGCATCGCGTGGGCGACCCGGGCACAGGCCCGGACAGCCATCCTGAACTGCACCATCATGGCCATCGCCACCCTGATCACCTACTGGCTGGTGACCAGTCTGCTGTCCCGCGTGTACTCCATATCCCGGGCCGACGACCTGCTCGGCGGCCTGTGGGCGGTGATCGCCACGATCTTCGTCTACCGGGACAGCTACGAACAGAGCGTGACTGCCGCCGTATCACGGATGGCCGCGACGTCGGTGAGCTTTGTGCTGTGCCTGATCTACCTGATCTTCCTGCCGGCCTACGGCTGGGCTGTGGCGGTGCTGGTCGGCCTGAGCGCCCTGGCCGTCATGCTGATCGGCCGGCCCGGCGACGCGGTGACGGCCGCGATCACCACCGCGGTCGTCATGATCGTGGCCACGGTGACCCCGCGCGATGCCTGGGAACAGCCGATCCTCCGCTTCGCGGACACGCTCATCGGCGTGGCGGTCGGCGTCACGGCCGCCTGGATCGGCCTGCGCCTGATCGGCCAGCGGGTCGAGCCGCGGTGATAAGTTCGCGCTGCCTCGGCTAACCGGTACACTCAGGGTCTGCTGCGCTCGTAGCTCAACGGATAGAGCATCTGACTACGGATCAGAAGGTTGGGGGTTCGAGTCCCTCCGAGCGCGCCAAAGTTCTCCCAGGTAAACACCTTGATCATGGTGCGGCCTCTTCGTCCTCGTCGTCTATGCTCCCGGCGCCCGGGCTGCTGGCAGCCCGGGCGCAACACAAGCTCAGCTAGAGGGAGCAGGCATTGGCCATGCAGTCGATTGCCCAGGTCTGTTGCGGCGGGTACTCGCCAGCGGTAATCAGAATCAACGGATGATCGCCGCCAAGTCCCGACACCGACAATCCGTTATCACTTGCGTCCAGGGGCGTGATTTCCCCTGTCTGGGGACTCGGATGGGTGATTTGCCATTCCAGGTTAGAGATGGGTGTGCTGCCGCAGCCAGTCAGTGTCACAAACCCCTCCGCGCCCGGCGTGACGCAGTTGCTTGTGCCTTCCTGCCTGAACTCGAACGCGTAGTTGTTGTTAACCTTCCCTTCGGGCACCACGCAGAAGTCAGACATGCTGGCATGGGCATCATTGATATTGCCCGAGGTGGGCGACACGTACCAGTAGGACGTGTTGCTGGCACCGGGGGAAGGCTGGTTGGAAATCAGAGCCTCCTCGTGGCCGGAGCACACCGTCTGGGGGGCGGCCAGGCGCTGGACAGCGGCACTGGCCGGCGTGATCACCGCGAGTGGCGCCAGGGCGACCACCGCAGCCACCGTGTAGATCAGTCTTCTCATGCAGTCTCCTGTCGACTCCTGTGAGCGGGGCGAGCCTCCTGATCGGTGCTCGCGCGGGCAGTCAGGTCGCACCACCTCGCAATGGGTAGCTTGCCGCGCTCGCCGGGAAGCCGCCAGGAACTTTGACCGGCACAATTAGCGGCACAATGGCCGTGAGGGCTACGGCCAACCGTCTCCGGGCTATCGCCTCATTTTGGCCTTACAGCAGCGCTCAACGCCGGCAATCGTTGTCGATGAGCAGAACACCGCGAGCGGTTGGGTTATTCAGCGAATGATGGCGAGTGGGAATGGGCTCTCCGCGATGTACCAGAGACTCTTGCCGCATCGGGGGGTGCCGGGGTGACAGCGGTAGCGGCTAGGTCCTACAAGTCCAAGCCCCGGTAGACCTCGCGTCGGTGGCCAACGACCACGATCGTGACTGTGCGGGCACGGTCGTCCACGGCGTAGATCACGCGGTAGTCGCCTGAGCGCACGCGAAGGTATGGCCGATGGCCGGTTAGCGGCAGGACGCCCGGCGGCCGGGGATCGACGGCCAAGCCGTCGATGACCAGGGCGACGGCCTTGCGGACGGACGGGTCAAGCTGCCTCAGCGACCGGCGAGCGCGCGGACGGACATCGATGGTGTAGGCGGCCACGCCAAGCGACTCTACAGATCCAACTCTGCCTTGACCTGTTCCCAGGGGATGGATTCGCCCGGTTCGTCCATCGCGGCGTCGGCTTCGGCGGCGTCCCCGGCGTCCTCAGCGGCACGGAGCGCCTCGATCACAGATTCCGGCACGATGGCCGCAACGCGTTCCCCGCCAACCGTCAGATGCGTGATGACGCCACGCCGGGCGTTCTCGACGGCGTGCGCGACGGCCGGAGAATCGGCTGGCAGGTCACGCGCGGGCTCGCTCATGGGCGCGAGTCTACGCCCATGCGCATCGAATGGACCTGATGCTGTGGACCGGATGCTATGCAACGGGGGGCGACCCCGGTACAGCAGAGAAGTACCGCAACAGGGACGCCTTCTGGGGGATGTTCACCCTGCACGTAGGTCAAGCCGGTGATCCTCGGCCGTCGGATGCTCCATCGCGAAGCCACCGGTCGAACCATGCGCGCGTGCGCCGGAGCAGGTCGATCTGGTGATTGCGCTCCGCGAGCCCGTGTCCCTCGCGCGGGTAGATGACGAGCTCGTGCTCGGCCCCGTACCAGCTGAGCGCACGGTGGAAGTAGATCGCCTGGCCGACCGGCACGTTGGTGTCGTCCTCGCCGTTCACGATCAGCACCGGGGTGCGGATCTTCGACGCAAACGAGATCGGGCTTACCTGATCATGCGGGTGGGGGCCGGTACCCTCCCAGCCGCAACTGCCACTGAGCGCAGCTTCCAGGGTTCCGCCTTCGCCGGTCGCGACGAGCATTCCCCAGTCGCTGATCCCGGCGGCCATGACGGCAGCCTTGAACCGGTCGGTCTGCCCGATCGCCCAGGCGGCCATGAACCCGCCATGGCTGGCACCGCCGATTCCAGGCCGGTCCGGGTCCGCGACCCCCTCGGCAATCAGCAGGTCGATCCCGCTGGTGATGTCGCTCCATTCGCTGCCGCCGACCGACCGCGCGACCGCCGCCGCGAAGTCACGGCCATGGCCCACCCCGCCCCGCGGGTTAGGCAGGAACACGGCGTATCCCGCGGTGGCGAGCCACTGTCCCGTGGGATACGGGCCGAGCATGAACTGGTCGGCGTACCGGGCATCAGGGCCGCCGTGCACCAAGGTGATGAGCGAGAACGGGCCGTCCGCGCGGCTCCGGCCGGGCGGCAAGATGAGCAGGCCGTCGAGGCCGAGGCCGTCCGATGCCTGGTAGGAGACGCGTTCTTGCGTGCCCCAGCTGATCGCGCGCAGGGCAGGCTGGGTGTCGCTGAGCCGGATGAGTGGCCCGCCGGGCGGTCCGGCATGGACGTTCTCCGGCTCATAGGAGGTGCTGGCCAGCGCCGCGATCACCTCGCCGGAGCGGCTGGCCGTGAGCGAGTCGATCAGGCCGTCCCGGGTGGACAGGCACCGGAGCCGCAGCGGGTCAGCCTCAAGCCGGTAGATCCCGGTGTCAAGCCCGTCCGCGAACAGGGCCAGCGGCGGGCCGTCCGCGACCTGCGCCAGCTCCGCCGGGCAGACAGCCATGCCCTCGGTCAGGTCGCGGTGCACAGCGGCAGCCGCGGTGACGTCGACATCGTAGACGGCGTCCCCGCAGAACGGTTCGGGCATGGCCAGATAGGCCAGGTGCCAGCTGCCATCGGCCTGCCACCAGACCGGCGACCGCGCCTCCGGCCCGATCCGGCCTAGATCACGGACCGCTCCTGTCTCCGGATCGACCACGTGCAACTCGCTGGTGTTAACGTCCGTCTCCGGGCTCGCCCAGCTGATGACCCCCAGCAGACCCCCGTCCGGCCGCGCCGCCAGTTCCACGACGTGGCGGCGGCCCAGGCCTTCCACCGCACGAAGCTCACAAGTGTCTAGATCAAGCAGCCGCAGCCTGCCGCAGCGCAGCTGCTGTCCCCAGACGAACGCGTCATCCCGCTCGGCGCGCCTGCGCTCGTCCTCCTCGGTCGGCTCATCGGTGGCCACCACGGCGACCAGCCGGCCGTCCGCGAGCGGCCAGGCACCGGAGATTTCGCCGCGCCAGTCCGTCAGGACCTCGGCCTCTCCGCCGCCGAGCCATATCCGGTGCAACTGAGGGGAAGCGGTGCGATCCGACAAGAAAAACACCGACGCCGAGTCCGGCGCCCAGCGCGGATCAGAATCTGCCGCCGTACCCGCGGTCAGCTTCCTCGGCGGTGAGCCACCGTCCGCAGCGGCCAGCCAGATCGCGCAAATACGATCCTCCGTGCTGCGGCCCACCGGGGCGACGACATAGACAACCCAGCGCCCATCTGGCGAGATCACCGGCTGCGACGGCACGGCCCCGTCCACCACCAGCTCCGCGGTCAGCTCCGGTGTGTCTTCGCTCATGAAACGCGCCTTTCCGGCCAGCACGGGCACATTTAGCAGCAGAGATACTGCCACACCGGCCCAGCCCGACGCCCTCACCGGCCGCCGTCAGGCAGCGGCCATGTCTGGTCCGCGTCGCCCCGCTGACTGTGCAACCGCCGGGCAGGCTCAGCGGTGCTTCTTATGGCGGCCGTAACCGCCAGGCACTCTCATAAGTTCAGATACGGAGGTGGCATGCCGAAAGCAGACGACTTCGATGAGTTCTATGCCACGACCTCACACAGGCTTGTCGGCCAGCTATTCGCGATGACCGGTGACCTGAACGAGGCTGAGGACGCAGTACAGGAGGCCTACATCCGGGCGTGGCAGCGCTGGCCGCGCATCCAGGGATACCACGATCGGGAGGCCTGGGTCCGCACAGTCGCCTACCGCATCAGCGTGAACGCCTGGTCAAAGGCCAGGAACAGGCTGACCGCCCATCGCCGGGCGAGCCGCCACGCCGAGCAGCCGGAGATATCCCCGGACTTGCTGACGCTGGTCGGCGCGCTGCGGAAGATCCCGGAGCCGCAGCGCCGGGTGATCGTTCTGCATCACCTCGTGGGCTTGTCGATCGAGGAGATCGCGGCCGAGACCGGCGCGCCGGCCGGGACCGTCAAGGCGCGGCTCGCCCGCGGCCGCAAGGCGCTCGCGCCGCTGGTCTCCGACTTCGATGAGACACCCAGCCCCCGTACCCATCTGGCCGGACAAAGCCGGGAGACGATCGCACATGCATGACTCGCTTCGCACTCAACTGTCCGAGCTCGCCGGCTACGCGAGCCGCAACGCACGCCTCGACACGCCCGTTGCACTGCGCCAGCGTGGCACCCGGCGTGGCCGCCGCCGCCGCGGTGGCGTGGCCCTGGCCGGCGTAGTCGCCGCCGTTGGCGCCATTGCCGGCGTCGCGCATCCCGGCGTGACCAGCCCGGATGCCGCCAGGGCACCGGCGTCCTCCGCTTCGCCCGCGCAACTGACGGCCTACCAGACCACGGTGCTGGCGCGGGCACACGTGACGAAGGCCCAGGTGGCCGCGCTGGCCAAGTCCGGCTTTACCCCGGGCCAGATCAGTGCGCTGGCGGCCACCACAGCTCAGCTCACGCAGCAGGATAAGAAGGCACTCACGACCGCCCGGATCGCTGCGGGCTATCTGGCCCGCTACTGCACGCCGGCCGAGCGCCTGGCGCTGTTTCACGAGTTCCACAAGGGCCTTTTGGCGCAGCAGATAGCCGGGCTCGCGAAAGCCCATCTGTCCCCGGCCCAGCTAGCAGCCCTGGCCGCTGGCTGAGGGTTTCCGTGATCGCGGCCCGTCGTGGGCGTCGCGCCGGGCGGGCCGCTAAGAAGTCTCCGGAAGTTGCAGGGGGACGCGGAAGCCTCGCACCTCCAGCCGCCAGCCGCAGGCCACCGCGATCCTCCCGCCCCACATCCGCGCCGCCTCTAATCAGGAGATCGGAGAAGCGGAGCCGTCCCGGAGCTGCTGAAGAATTTGGGTCAGCAGCATTTCGATTGCCAAGAGCGTATCGGCCGTAACCATACCCACGACTATTTCAGCGTACTCTTCCCAGTTACCGCCCATGACACTGAAGGTAGCCATTCTTCCTTCCTCGAATGGCTTAGCGTATTTGCTATTGGTTCGCTTCAGCGCCTCTAGAATGTTCGCACGTCGTTCAGGATGTGAGATCAGCATGATGACTCTCCCGTCTCGGGGTGCATTTCCTCTGTTTGGTTGTGCTGGGTCGCGCTTGATGCATCAGGAACTGAGATTGACGTGGCAGTTCGCGGCCAGAAAGCCAGACACGGCCTGCTCGGCGGGCCCGACTTCGGCGGCCTGGGCAGGCGGATGCGCATCGATATACGCCTTGACCTGAGCCACGGTCACGTTATGGTTGAGGCTCGTCTGGTACCGGAAGTCGGCATAGCTCGCGTTCCAGTAGTTCATCACGGTGTTCATGTCGGGGCTCACGGCCGCAGGTGCCCACTCGCTGGCGTCGCGCAACCCGGCGCTGATCCCCACAGTCGCGATCGTGAAAAGCACGGCCGGGGTAGACATGTCATAGCTGGGGTCGTTACCAAGGACGGCGAAGTCCTTGCTGAAATAGGAGGCGGTCTCCTGCCACGTCCAGCAGAATTGCGCCGTGCTGGGGCTCGAACCTGAGCTGCCACTCGAGGTTGAGCTGCTGTCCGGTGAGGTGCTGGCCGGGGTTGCGCTGCTGGCCGGGGTTGCGCTGCTGCTGAGCGCTGAGCTGCCGCAAGCCGACACCGCGAGGGCCAGGGCTGCAAGTACCAGTGGTGCGGCCAGCAATCCAAGCCGGCCCTTTGCTGGGGATCTAGGCTCCATGCCTTTATTCGACGAAGGTAGGCCCCCCGGCTGACGAAGGCGATCTGAGCAGTATCGGACCCACGTGGACGGCCCGGCACCGCTGTCCACGCTGACCTGCGGCTACGTGGCGTGGCAGGGTGGGATTCGCGTCTTCGCCGCGGGGCTGTTGTGATGGTATGCGGCGTCCACGACACAGTTGGAGGGTCGAGTGCACGGAAACGGTGAATCCATGGATACCGTGGCGGTCCATGGTGGGGAACCTCGGCCCGGGCCCGAGGGCTCCGCGGTCTTCCCGATCTACCAGGGAACGGTGTACGAGGTCGAGCCGGGCACCGGCTACCACGACCTGAAGTACATCCGGCTCAACTCGACGCCGTCCCAGCGCTACCTGCATGACAAGCTCGCGGCGCTCGAGGGCGCCGAGGAGGCGGTCGCGACGTCGTCCGGGATGGCGGCGGTGACGACGATCCTGCTCAGCTTCATGCGCGCCGGGGATCACCTGCTCGCCAGCGACTGCCTGTACGGCGGGACACATGACTTCCTGACCGGTCACGCGGCGGATCTGGGCTGGACCTTCAGTTTCGTGGACGCCGGGCGGCCGGAGACCTGGGAAGCTTCGCGCACCGAGCGGACCAAGGTCTTTCTCGTCGAGACGATCACGAACCCGCTGATGCGGGTCGGGTTGCTGGACCAAATGGCGGAGTTCGGGCGGCGTGAGGGGATCGTAACGGTCATCGACAACACCTTCGCGTCGCCGGTGAACTTCCGCCCGCTCCAGACTGGCTTCGACGTGGTCTTCCACAGCGCGACCAAATACCTGGGCGGCCACTCGGACTTGGTCGCCGGTGCCGTGCTAGGCCGCGCGGACCTGATCGAACGGGTACGCAAAACGATGAACCTTTTCGGTGGCTCTCTGGATCCACACGCGGGCTTTCTCCTGGCGCGGGGCATCAAGACCCTCGCGCTGCGGGTGCAGGCGCAGAACGCCAACGCGCTGGCCCTGGCCCGGTTCCTGGAGGACCACCCCGCGGTCGCCGCGGTGAACTATCCCGGGCTGGCATCTCATCCCGATCACGCACACGCGGAGAAGCTGCTGTCCGGCTTCGGCGGCATGCTGAGCCTGCGGCTGGGCGGCGGCGAGCAGGCCGCGCAAGCTCTGCTGGACGCGGTGACCCTGGCCTACGTGGCGCCCAGCCTCGGGGGAGTAGAAACGCTCATCACCCGGCCGGTCGACACCTCGCATGCAGGCATGAGCCAGGAGGACCGGGAACGTCTCGGCATCACCGCAGACCTGATCCGGGTCAGTGCGGGCATCGAGGGAACCCAGGATCTAATCGGCGACTTCGCCCAGGCGCTGGACAAGGCCAACGTCTAAATGTTCGACGCACCGCCACCGCGTCGGCTAGGCGCTCCGCGTCCCACTCGGCCTCGAATCGGGGTAGTACGGTCACATCCAGCCGGGCGACCGCGGCCCGGACCGCTACTGGCGTCCGTTCCGGCTGCGGCACAACGGGCTGACCTTCACTCTCTCCTGCAGCGGCACGTGGGGGAAACTGGCGGCGATGGGTGAAGCCCCGTCGGCGCTGGGACGCCGCGTCATCGTCACTGGGCTGGCCGGGTCCGGGAAGAGCACGTTCTCGCTCGCGCTCGCTGCCAGGACCGGCTTGCCGGTGATACATCTTGACCTCTACTTCTGGAAGCCCGGCTGGGTTGCGCCGTCGCAGACCGAGTGGCGTGCGAGGCAATGCGGCGTGCTCGCCGGCAACGCCTGGATCGCTGACGGCAACTACCACGAGACACTCGATCTGCGGCTCGAACGCGCGGACACCGTGGTGTTTCTCGACCTGCCCTGGTGGCTTTGCGCAGGGCGCGCGTTCCTGCGCGGCTTCCGGATGCCGGGCGAGTTGCCCGGAGGGTGCGACTATTCGGCCTGGCTGCGGTTGCGCGATGAGTGGCGCCTGGCCGTCCGCATCTGGCGAGAACGCCGGTCAGAGCCGGAGCGCGAACGCGAGATCATCTCGCAGTACGGTCAGCATGTGGCCCTTCACGTGCTCAGATCCAAGCGGGCGGTCAGGGAATTCCTCGGCGGCCTGGACGCCGGCCACATGGAAGCCGACGACGGCTGATCGGACGCCCGGTGACTCTCCCCAACCCTCGGCTCGGAGTCACGCCACCCGCGAGGCAAACGTTGCCTGACGCGACACCACTAATGTCATCCGCCTGAAATCTTCGACATAAGTTTGTAGGCTATCGTCATGTCGGTTCCTGTCGCGCCGCTGGCGTTGTCGGATGAGGATCGTGCGGAGCTTGGCCGGCTGGCGCGGTCGGGGCCGCCGCGTCTGGCACAGCGTGCGCGGATCGTGCTCGCGTGTGCAGAGCCCTCGGCTGGCGGCAACGCCGGGGTGGCTGCTGAGCTGGGACTTGTCACGGACACGGTGCGGAAGTGGCGGGAGCGGTTTGCCGCTTCCGGGGTTGGCGGGCTGGCGGACAGCCCGCGCCCGGGCCGGCCGAAGGCCGGGCTGGTCCTGACCGATGCCGAGCGGGAGCAGCTGACCCGGTGGGCGCGGAGGGCGAAGACGTCGCAGGTGCTGGCGCTGCGGGCGAAGATCGTGCTGGCCTGCGCCTCGGGCAAGGACAACAAGCAGGCCGCGGCCGAGCTGCGGACCACCGAGCATACGGTGGCCCGGTGGCGGGGCGGGTTCACCAGGAAGCGGCTGGACGGGCTGACCGATGAGAAGCGCCCGGGCCGCCCGCCGTCGATCTTGCTGGACAAAGTCGAGGAAGTCGTCACCGCCACCTTGGAGGAGCTGCCCGGGGATGCCACCCACTGGTCGCGGGCCTCCATGGCCGCGCGCAGCGGGCTGTCGGAGTCGACCATCGGCCGGATCTGGCGGAAGTTCGACCT
>Ga0335075_10010149_pt1 | contig 14304 bp, 19 predicted proteins | sample Lox_Sample_24_FD_206723 | JGI IMG/M metagenome (GOLD analysis project Ga0335075, IMG submission 206723) | Soil microbial communities from Loxahatchee National Wildlife Refuge, Florida, United States - Lox_Sample_2.4 | ecosystem: Environmental > Terrestrial > Soil > Wetlands | place: USA...
CGCCAAGGACTTCGAAGCAACCATCGCCAGCGCAACTGCCTGGACGCTGATCGCTCACGTCCGCAGGCTGACCAGAACCCTTGCAAGAGCCTGATAGACAACGTCGCATTCCGAGTCAGACACTAAGGTCGGCCCCCTTCGAGAAGTACTGGCGCAGAAGGCCGTTGGTGTTCTCGTTCGTGCCTCGTTGCCACGGGCTGTGCGGGTCGCAGAAGTAGACCTGCACGCCGGTGTCGATCCGCAGGCGGGCGTGCTGGCTGAGTTCGGCTCCCTGATCCCAGGCCAACGACCGCTGCAACTGCATCGGCAACGTTGTGATCGAGCGAGCGATGGTGTCGCGCACGGCCTCCGCGCCATGGCCTGCGAGTGCGGGGCCCTTCTTCTCGCGCGCCATGGCGGCGATCGGGAAGATGACCTGATTCGCGCTCATGAATTGGAAGATCCGGACAGGCTGACGTCGGTCGTCCGCGTGAACCAGGCTGCGGCCTTGGCAACGACACGCCCGCTACCACGCAGGAAGCGACCTCTCCGACGGCGAACGCGCCGGCATTGCCAATGGCGTCATCGGCCCCCGGTCGTACCCCCGGCCGCATCCGGAGCGGATCCTGAGGAAGGCCGGGCATCGATTGTTGATGAAGTTCCCCTGAAAGAAGAAGGGGGCACATTCGTCGTACCCGCTCAGATCAATGGTGCAGTTACATTGGATACCGTTGAAAACTCCTCGTTGCGGCGCGGTTGATCTGGTGATTCCCGTGTCGACGCCTGGAGGAAGCGGAGACGTTGTGATGATGGGGCGGCGGGAGGAGCCGGGGCAACGTTTCTATCGTTTTCAGCCTCGACCGGGACGTTCCGGCCGAGCCCCTGCTGCTCCGGATCGACGCCACACTGGATCTCGGTGCGATCCGGCAGACGTTGGCGCCCGACTATGCCACCGGTGGCAGGCCATCGATTGGTCCTGAACTGATGATCCGATCCGCCGGCTGCTGATTGGCCACATCTTCGCCCCCCGCCTTGCCGAGCGCGATCTCGACGCCTTCGACGCGGTCCTGGCCCGCCTGGGCCATCAGGGACGGACTGACGCCACCCCGCCGAACCGGTGGCGGAGCCGCTTGGCCGCGGAGCGCGGCTGTCACCGCAGGCATTCCCCTCAATCTCGCATGGGCGGGGGCCTTGGTGCCTTCCCTCTGAAATGCCGATCGCCATCACGCTCTATCGGCGAGTTCACCAGAATCCCGCCACACTTGTCACTCCCATCGATTCGGGCTCCGGCGCTAGGTCGGCCTCGGAACAAGCAGCCGAAGGAGGGACGGGTCGAAATGCCCGACATTCTGCACAAGGTCGGAATCAAGTCGTCGTCCCCGGATGATGTCTACAGGAAATTGACCACGCTCCAGGGTCTTTCCGGGTGGTGGACGACCGACACGCGCGGGGAAAGCAAAGCGGGCGGCCTGCTCCAGTTCCGCTTTGGCGCAGGCGGCTTCGACATGAAGGTACTCGAGCTTCAGCCCGCCAGGCGCGTGCTATGGGAGGTGGTCGATGGGCCCGAGGAATGGATGGGCACAAGGATAAGTTTCGATCTCGATCAGCAAGGCGACTGGACCATTCTTCTCTTCAAGCACGAAGGGTGGAAGGAGCCGGTGGAATTCATGCACCATTGCAGCACCAAATGGGCAGTTTTTCTGCTCAGCCTGAAATCACTTCTCGAGACCGGCAAAGGCGCGCCCTGGCCGAACGAGATTAAGCTCGACAGTTGGGAATGATCAGCCCCGGTCAGAACCAAGATTGAAAGCAAAGGTAGAGAGACGATGCCGACACGCATCACTGCAACACGTGAAGAATGGCTGGCGGCCCGGCTTGATCTGCTCGCGGCGGAGAAGGCGCTCACGCGGCAGAGCGACGCGGTGGCGGAGCGGCGGCGGGCGCTGCCGTGGGTCCGGATCGACAAGACCTACACGTTCGACACGTTGCCGGGTCGGCGCACGCTGGCCGACCTGTTCGATGGCCGCCACCAGCTTCTGGTGCAGCACTTCATGCTCGCCCCGGGCTGGGAACAGGGCTGCAAGAGCTGCTCCTATATGGCCGACCACACCGACGGCGCGACGGTGCATCTTGCGCAGCGCGATGTCACATTCGTCGCCGTTTCGCGCGCGCCACTATCCGAGATCGAACGTTTCCGCCAGCGCATGGGCTGGAAATTCCCCTGGGTGTCCTCGTTCGGCAACGACTTCAACCGCGATTTCCATGTCAGCTTCACGGCCGGCGAAATGGCCGATGGCACGGCCGATTATAATTTCGGCGGCGTTCCCGCGGGCGAGGAAATGCCTGGCGTCAGCGCTTTCTGGAAGGATGACGCCGGCGAGGTCTTCCATACCTATTCGACTTACGGCCGCGGCGTGGAGGTGATGATGCACACCTACAGGCTGCTCGATCTCACCCCCAAGGGCCGAGACGAGGATGGGCTTCGCTTCACCATGGGATGGGTGCGCCATCACGACCGATACGGGCTGGCGCCGCCCGCGAGTGCAGTCGGTCGCCCAGATCCGGGGCAAATGGACTGAATCGCCCCACTGCCCGCCGCGCCGGCTTCTTAAACTCCCTCGACCCCGGCCTCCTCGCCGCCACGATCGCCCATCTTCTTGGTTGATGGACTTGGATTGGCCCGCCCCGGACCCGCCTCGCGCCGCCCGCTTCCCCGTCGCCTTCCTGGTGCAACCTTCGCCGGGCCAATGGGCTGCTCAGCCCGGCTGGCTCGGCGCCCCAAGGGAAGGATCACCAAGTTTGTCCTCGAAACCGTGCGCGCAGGCGGCCGCGCCATCCTGCGGATACGTCGCGAGCCCGAGCTCTGCCCAGAGCCCATCGGGCCGCGAAGCCAGACCAAAGCCCGGAGATTGGCTGTCATAGCGCGTAGACAGGGCATGAATGCAGGCCGCCACTGCGCTCTGGGTGGGCTCCACAGTCCCGATTTGCGCACTCGAACTCGCCGCGAATCCTGCCACGAGGCAGCCTCCGAGCACGATCGCCATGGTTCTTCTCACTGAGAACTCCTCTTCCCCTGCTCCCACGCTCAATAGCCTTGTTCCGGCAGCATGTCTTGTGGCCGAAAGCAAGGAGGTCGTGAGCACATCGCCGATTGGGTGAGGTCGTCCGGAGACAGGAACGGCACCCAATTCTCACTCTGGTTGCTGCCCATTTTCCGTCGCGGGGCCGATCACGCCCAACGCAAGCATAGCGGCAGGTATCAAAGGTCTTATGGACACCCCCTTGTTTGCTGAGGAATCGCAAACTGTTTCCGGGCGGTCCCGTAACCCTCAGGCTATTCACGATCGTTGGCGTGAAGCGTTGTCGGTGTCGCAGGGAGAATGCAAATGTGGGCAGGTCAGGAACGGATATCGGACCAAAAGCTCGAGGCGAGGATGCGAGGTGTTCCGGGGGCTCCGCCAAACCACCGCTTGCCTTCGAAATCCCCGCAGTGCCATTATATCGAATTCGTAATATGATTGGGATCCGCTCCGCTTCGTTTCAAATGGAGAAGAAAATGAATATGAGCAACACGAGGATTGCTCAACCAGTCGAGCTGGCGAACATGGACACGGGAGCATTTTCGGCGGCCGCCCAGGTTATGCGGCGCACCGCTATCTCCAGGATAGATTGACAGGTTGCTCATCGGGAAATTCTCGGTGGATAAGCGAATAGGGGGCAGGTTATCATGACGACCGATTACGATCCTATCGCCGAGCAATACAAGCGCTCCAAGCAGCAGCCATGGCGCACACATGTCGAAGCTTTTACCTTGATGACGCTGATCGGCGATCTGGCCGGCAAAACTGTCATAGATATTGCATGTGGTGAAGGCTTCTACAGTCGCATGGTCCGGCAGCGGGGCGCGGAAAAGGTCACAGGCGTGGATCTTTCCGAAAAGATGGTTGAATTGGCTCGAAACACCGAAGCGGAACAGCGCTCAGGAATCGACTATATCGTCGGGGACGGACGGGATCTCGGACTCGGCCCGGCATACGATCTTGCCATCGCAGCGTATTTCTTGAACTACGCGCGCAATCGCACCGAACTCGATGCGATGTGCGTTGGGGTCGCACGCTGCCTGAAGCCGGGTGGGCGATTCGTGACCGTAAACTGCAGTCCATTATGCGATTTCCCGTCGGCACCTTCGTATCGCAAGTATGGCTTTGAGACCTCTGTCGTCGGTGCCTGGCGCGAGGAGGCGCCGATCACCTGGACGTTTCATCTGGAAGATGGAAGTTTCGGCATCGAGAATTACTTTCTCAGTGTCCAGACCCATGAGCAGGTGCTGCGCGCCGCCGGATTTCGGGAAGTCCGATGGCATCGCCCGTTGCTGTCACCGGAAGGTGAGGCCGCCTATGGGCAAGATTATTGGGCCAGCTTGATGGACCAACCGCCGCTGATCTTAATCGAGTGCCTTATGTAGGTTCGAAATGGGGAGTGGGAGGAACGTGGAAGGCGGCGCGGTATCAATGCCGCTGTGCACGAGCTTTGAATCGGCTACCCTGGGGCACGGCGGATCCGTGGGTCGCTTACGGTCGTTGCCGATCAGGTGGCCCAGGAGCCGCCACCGCACTATCACTTGCCGCCGGGACGCACCCGGCGCATGGTATCGGGGGTGGAATAGACCGGGTTCCGCCTGCTAGACCCCATAGGGAGAACAAAAATGACCACGAGTGACACACAGTTTGCGCAGCCGGCCGAGCTGACGGATGCGGAGCTCGATGCGGTCTCGGCGGGCCTCAAGATGAAATCGCGTTCCCCGCTCGCTGAGCTCGTCGCCGACATCAAGCAATTCGACGAGACGCTTCTCGCCGACCTCGGGCTCGGGAAACCAACGCGGGTTACGGCGTAAAAGGAGAACGTTGCCTCCCGGCGGCGCTGCCGCCGGGAGGTTTTCGTGCTCCGGGCGATTTCAGAGACTGTTTGAGAATGCGTTGTGATGAGTCGGTTCGTTCCAAGTCGGAGGTGCCTTTGGCGCCGGTCCGGCATGGCTTTCGAGAACCGGAGCGGAGCGGCCTTAGAAGATCAATATGGCTTCTGGCGGAGGCGGGGCACCCCACGAACGTGTTCGTGGGGACCCCGAGCGTAGCGATCCGCCAAAGCCATCAAATTGATCGCCAAACGAACCCGGCCGTGAGCACCGGAAGCGCAGAAAGGCGCGTCGGACGACCACCGCAGTCGCATTTCCAGAGAGGCTCTGAGATGGTGGACAAATCGGTTGGGTTGGGCCCATCCACATGGAGTGGCCCTTGGGCTCATCAGACCAACGCCTTAATCCCGCAGCTCGCGGCACTGGCTTTTTCCTGAAGCACCCAGTGCCCGACCGGCCTGCCGGTCGTCGTATCGATGCTTCATTGCAGCCTCTTGATGGAGCGCTAAGGTGCCGAAAGCGTGGGCCCTTGGCGGCACCATTGACGTGGATCGGCGCCTGATCGCACCGAAAGATGCCGGGAGTCTACTGGGCTACGCCATTAACAGTGGTATGCGAAGAGGTGACGGAGCCGGACGTGGAGGCATTCGTGGTTGAGACTCCACTCTTGCCTGAGACCGTGCTGCTGATGCCTTGGCTTGAGCCACCGCCATTCGTGACAGAGCCGGAGAGGCTACCCCCCGCATGGGAATTGCCCAAACTGACGCTGGTGTGTGAGTGACCGAAACTACCCCCTTTGGTATTGGCGACGGCAGCGCCTCCGGCAATCACTCCGGCCGCAACGACGGCCGCAGCCAGCAAATGCTTTATGTCAATCATCGTCTTGCCTCCTGTTGTCACGGGCCTATGTGATTTCTTCATTCGTTGCTGACACCTAACACTTTCCCTTCTCAGAATCCAGCATCCAAACATTTTTGACGGCTTCTGAAGCCGGGCGATTGAGCGCCGACTGGCGGCCCGTTCTCGTGCGCGCCGGTTCAGCTTCCCGTTGGCGCGTGTTGGTCGCTGATCCCGCAATCCCGAGAGAAGGCTTTCCCCGGCCCAGTTTCCCGAAGGCCGGCGGGAAGAGTCATACCGCTTGCGGCGGGGAGGCATTCCATGATCCAGCTCAGCGTCTCTCAGTCAGGTTCGTTAGGAAGTTCGTCGGCCAGATGACCCGGCGTGACAACGCAGAGATATCAGGCTGCCAATTCCTTTTCGGCGAACTGCTGGCAAACGCGGATCAGCTCTGCATCGGGGCCGCTCGGCAGGGCTACAACGCCAACCGGAATTCCCTCACTCATGGTGATCGCTTCGCTCATTCGGCCGCCTCCGCGATCGGCTGAGGCCTTTCGGGCATCTTGGAAACGGTCTCAGCGTTCTCTATGGCCGACTCCGCTTGTGCGATCAAGCAATCAGCGATCCATAAGATTCATATTCGAATATCGCACATCTCCACACCCTTGTCGCGCTCAATGAAGACATCGGGACCGAACATTTGTTCGAGGTAATGACTGCAATAATCGCGCAACGTCGGCGCCTCAGTGTAGATATCGGCAACGGAGATATCCATCACATTGAGGTGCTTTTTGAGACCGGCGACCGCCTTGCGGACCCTCGGGCGGTCGTGGAAATCCACCAGATCCAAAATTTCCTCGACTTGGGCTTCCAATCTTCGAGGCATCCAAGATATGCTTCCGAACAGATCCAGGATCCTTTTATCAGGACTGCTGATCTCAGCGACTCTCGAAGCAAGCTCCGTAAGCAGCGCAGCGCTGGTCGATGCAAAACAAAGGCGGCAAGTCACGTCGTGAAGTCGATCATCGAGCGCAACTCTCAAGCGCGAATTGAAAGCACTCATACCCGCGCTTCCCGCACCAAGCCGCCGTGCGGCTGTGACGGTATCGCGGCCTCGCTCGGGCCGGTCTCCGGCTCGAGCGGGTGCAGCGCCAGCCGTATCGCCAACTCGCCGAGAAAGAGAGCTCCCGCGATCCGCGCTGCGACGAGCTGGCCGACGCGGAGCCGATCGAGGTCTTGCATGATGTCCTCGGCCTTGGTGCGGCCGTGCCACGCGGCCAATGGCTTCAGGACCGGGGCTTGGCCGATCGTTTCGAATGTTACGGGGCTTATGCACGCTGCCGCGCCGGGCGTGCTATGCCCTTGGGCAGCCTTCATGAGGGTATCTCCTCGTGATGGCCGGGTCGGGCGGCGGCGTTGACGCGCCCCGTCCGGCCGCCTCCCACCGGGAGGCAGGTAGAGGCTCCGCATAGAGTGCGGCAGGCGTCAAGATGTTTCCTGGCCGGAGCTCGCCGATTCCTTCAGGCCACCTGACGGCATTCGCGAAACCGTGATCCGCGCTTTGCCTTTCACACTGCAGAACGATGCAAGAACGAAGCTATGCGCCAACGATTGTGAATAGCTGACGGCTTTCGAGGTCGCCAGGAAACTGTTTACGATTCGTTAATAAACGAGGAGGCGTTCATGAGTCCAATCTTCTCTGCCCGCGCGGATGAGCAAACAATCCCGCTTGGTAACCAAAGGAGTTCGTATCTTGAATACTGATGTCACCATGGCCGGAACCTCGCTCGTCGGAGCAAAGCGTTACACCCCCACTGCGCAAGCACTGCATTGGATTGTGGCAGCGCTCATATTCAGCACGCTTCCCATTGCGTGGGTGATGGTCAACATGCCCAAATCGGCCCACGCTCTCGATTGGTTGTTCACGTTGCACGAGTCGATCGGGATCACCATTCTCGTTTTGATTGCGGTTCGCCTTGCCTGGCGTGCCAGCCATCTGCCCCCACCTCTTCCCGATGGGCTCGCGCGCTTCGAAAAGATCGCCGCTATTGCGACACATTGGTTACTCTATGTCATTCTCATCGGCATGCCGGTCAGCGGCTATATCCTGAACGCAGCCGGCGGCTATCCCGTTTCTTATTTTGGCCTGTTCACACTTCCGGGGCTGCCCAAGAATCCTGTGCTGGCAGACGCTGCCACCTGGATTCATGTCGCTATCGGCCAATGGCTCATTTATGCCCTGGTCCTGCTGCATGTGACTGCAACCGCCTGGCACGTTGCCGTGCGGCGGGATGGCGTTCTAGAGCGTATGCTACCCAGACAAAATGAGCAGAATTGAAGGATATCGTTGATCGTGGAGTGGGGCCGGGAGCGATGCGGCCATCCAATGGGTTCTGCTTGTCGTCCAGGCCGCGCTCCTTTGCGGCGGCTTTGGCCCCGGGGGTCAGGGAAGCGATTTTGATGGCGCGTTGGGATTCGGTGAGCTCGATATGCGCTTGCCTCGCCCGCCCAATCTCGGAACGTGCTGCGGAAGCCGTGCAGAGTGATCTCGGTTCCGGGGGAACAGAGCTTGGCGATCTTGGACAGAGCCACGTCGCTCAGGACGCGCCGCTTCTCGACGCCGGGAAAGACCAGCTCTTCCCCTTCGTCGTGCAGCTTTTCCATGCGCTCGAGCGCCGCGAGGGCCGAATCGCTCAAGGGGCACGCGGTGGTCCTGGATGGTCTCGGTGCGGCCGGCCGGGACTGTCCAGGTGTTGGATTTCCGGTCGATCTCATCCCAACGGGCGCCGCGACTCTCACCCGACCGACAGGCCGTCAAAACCAAGAACTCGACGGCTCTGGCTGCGACCCCTTGCCGCTGCCTTAGAGACTGTATTGAGAATGGGCTGTGATGAGTCGGTTCGTTCCAAGTCGGAGGCGCCGCAGGCGCCGGCCGGCGCCTCCCACTCATCACAGCGCATTCTCAAACAGTCTCTCAGAACAACATCTGAATCAATCGGCTCATTCAGGAAATTCCCTGCATCAGCAAACAGGGAATTTCTCCCGGGAGCGGGAACGAAAATGCGGGAACCTAAGAATGAAAGCAACGAAACAACGTCTGTTGGCCCATCGGCACGAGGCAGGCACCCGACCGGATGGAGTCGGGCCTGCGGGGCCGAGGCCGATTTGCTGTCGAGCTGAGATCCGCCAAAGCCGTGAGATGGATCGCCGAGCAGCGGCGAGCGTGCGTAAGGGGGAACCGGGCGTCCGTTGTTGGGGCAGGGGGCTGGGATTGTGGCGTGTTGGCGGGGGGGGCGGGTGTGGGACGGCGGGTTTGTGTTGCAACCAGGTTGAATTGTCCGCTGGCGTGCAAAGTTGAAATGTCCCGCAGTCCCGCGGTCAGCCCATCACTCCGCCGCCACACGAGCGCGCTCCGGACCTACCGTTGCCCCTGCGCGCGGCTCCAGAGCTGCACCACCACCAGCCTGCGGCCGTCGCGGCAACCGACGCGCGTGCCGCGGCGTCACCGCCAACGCCGCGGCCGCAGCCACAAGTGTGCGACGGCCAGACATCACTTCCGAGAGCCCCTCGATACGCTGTATCTCGCGCTCGCTCGTCGCCACCCAACCCAAGATCGTTTCCCAGTCCGCCGTCGCCGGCCAGAAGGGTGACATTTCTGGTTTGCTCAGAGCGGACATTCTCGCTTTGCGCCTGCCGTTTGGTGTGCGAGAACGCACGTTATGGAAAGTCCCGGCCTCCTCCCGCTCCCCACCCGCGGGAAAAGAGGAGCCGTCGACAGGAATGCCTCCGGGGATGCCCCCAGGGCGGCGAGTGTCCGCTCCTATCGGCGGGAGGGCGGCCTCCGCGCCCAGAACTCTAGCACGAAGCGGGCGGAGAGGAGCCCCCAACGCTTCGCGGCGAGACCCCAGCAGGCGCATCCGCCAAAAACATTGCCGTTTCTGTCGCGATGCGCACCTGTCGGAACGGGAGAAAATGCGATGTCGAGAGAATCGGCACACACGCGTGCGTCGGCGACCCTATCTTCTTTTGAGAAGGAGGCGCGTTGGCCCTGCCGCCGGAAGGTGCGAGACGCTGCGCGCAAGCGCGGCGCAGCTCTCTGAATTTGGAGCTTACGCCCCCCTCGAGTCATCGAGGCTGGATACGCCCCGTCTCGCCGCGGTGCCGCCAGGCCATTTCCCCGCGCCCATCGACGAGCCCGGGACTTGCGATACGAATTTGAAACGAAATGGGACGGGCGCGTTGAATATCAAAAGCCTGAAAAATTGCCAAGATTGAGACAGGGACAGTCGGCAGGCAGAGATCGATCCCCATCATTGGCGAGGACTCCCTATAGTAAATAGGTAATGATCGTTACGATGTGACTTCGTGCGTCACACGTCGGCAAGCTCGCAAAGATCAGCGAAGCATATCATCACAGGACGATGCCTCACGCGCGACCTTGAAGCCGGAGCCGATAAGATCCGCGATTCCAGGAACAGAACGGCCGGCAAGGGCAACGACGCACGCGCCGATGCTCGAGCCCGCAAGGCAACGGCGGTGAATTCTCTCGAGCCGTTGCCGGCAGGCATGAATGATGATCACTCCGACGCACCACGCCGCGGATGCATCCGGGATCCCCAACCATCCCAAAGGAACCTGCCGCGACAATCTTTCAGAAGGCGACGACGGGAAGCGGCTGGCCGCCGCAGAATCGGCACACACGCATGCGCCGGCGACCCTGTCTTCTTTTGAGAAGGAGGTGCGTTGGCCCTGCCGCCGGAAGGTGCGAGACGCTGCGCGCAAGCGCGGCGCAGCTTTCTGAATTTGGAGCTTACGCCCCCCTCGAGTCATCGAGGCCGGATACGCCCCGTCTCGCCGCGGGGCTGCCAGGCCATTTCCCTGCACCCATCGACGAGCCTGGGACGTGCGATACGGATTGGAAACGAAACGGGACAGGTGCATTGAATATCCGAAGCCTGAAAAATTGCCAGGACTGAGACAGAAACAGTCGGCGGGCAGAGACCGGTCCCCATCGTTGGCGAGGACTCCCTACAGTAAAGTAAATAGGTACTGCTCGTTACGATGTGACTTCATGCGTCACACATCAGCAGGCCTGTAAAGATCAGCGAAGCATATCATCACAGGACGATGCCTCACACGTGACCTTGAAGCCGGAGCCGATCAGATCCGCGATTCCAAGGACAGAAACGGCCGGCAAGGGCAACGACGCACGCGCCGACCCCCGAGCCCGCAAGGCAATGGCGGTGAATTCTCTCGAGCCGTTGCCGGCAGGCACGAATGATGATCACTCCGACGCGCCACGCCGCGGATGCATCCGGGATCCCAAACCATCCCAAAGGAACCTGCCGCGACAATCTTTCAGAGGGCGATGACGGGAAGCGGCTGGCCGCCGTGCCTTTGCGCGGGCGGCGCACCCCGGAGCCCGCAGCGCTTGCGAGCCTTTCCCAGGAATCCGCTTCGCCTGATCGCTGAATCATGACGGTCAGTGAGGCGGCGCGATGGGCGATGACGGCGCTTTGCCCGGGTAACGGATGAGGGGACGCGGGTCGTGGCGGAGGCCCGCCGCCGCGTGTCCGTTCGGAATATTGCGCTGATTTCTCGCGCACTCTCGCCATCGTGGTGCCTGACCATGCCAGCGAGGGCGCTCGGGTGAGGACGTGGACGGAGAGGAGCCTTTGGTTGGCACCCTCGTCTCTCTCGCAGCGAGTCCGCGCTCTGGTCCCAAAGTCCAAAAGCTCACCTCGTGCGGCCCCAGCTTCCAAGGCGGCGGAACGGGCGATGGTCCGGGCCCGCTTGGGCTCATGAGAGCGTGCTCGTCGTCGTTCTCGAAAAGAATCGATCTGACATCAGACAACCTCGCGACGGCGGCGAGAAACGAACCCACCAGGGTCTTCGCAAGCGCACCATCCGCGACGGTTCCAGCCGGGCTTCGAGGTCGCAGCGGTGCCGCGAATCCTGCCGCTCGCCTAATCCTCGTGGAGAATTCGCGGCGATCGACACGAGAAAGGCAGAGCGTTCCTGAACCGTGTGAAGCAAATGTGCCACACCCCTGGGCAAGCGTATCATTGCGAAGCAGAGACGGCGCGCCGGCGGAATGTTTGTGGTCGCCTTCGAAGATGGCGGCTCACAGAGCCAACGTAGACGCGGCGCGACCGCGGTCCACAGTCACGTATCATGGCGGAGGGAAAGGAATTCTGAAGGGGTTTGCGAAACCCGATGGGCGCGAGCCTCGTTTCCGTTTCCGTGTGGATCGCTCGCGCCCTCTCCGCGGAAAGCCGCCGCTTGGGAGAGTTGGCCCACGGTGGATATCGGGCCACCTTGTTGGTGTCAACTCGAACGGAGACATGGATATTTTACAATTTCAGGAAAACACATGTCTCACATGGAACAAGCCGGCTTTCTCTCTCCTGCCTGCATCGCCGGTCGCGGCCTTCGGAGGGGGATGCACGGAGTGTCTCATTTGTAACCTGTGAAAATTGGAAACCGTTCCAAACGGATTCGGAGGAAATGGGAATGTTGCTATCCCATATCGGAGCATCGACCGACGGAGAGTTGGATCTTGGAGACGAGATGAAAACTTCGCGTCAAAAATGGAATTTTGTTGCGAGATCGGAGTCCGGAGCGTATCGTTACGAAAACACAAAATCTTCGGCAACCTTCGAACTTATCGCGAGTGGCAGCGCATCTGATCGCATGGGAGCGCAGATGCGGATTTAACCGACTCGTCCGCGAAAGGGACGGGAACTCGGGAGGATACGCGGTGGATGCAACCACGCACCGTGGTTGGCAAAAGGGGGCGGTGCGCCTCGGCATGAGGGCAGTTTTTGGTGCCCGTGAGGCGCGAACTGAGATAAGAAAACATAAGCAAATCCCCACAAATTTTGCCTGTCTTTTGGCCGCGATGTCAGTCGCGATGTCGCCTCTCAGGCAGTTCCTTCTGTGCTCGAATATTGACCACTCGAGGGCGTGGCGATCAATCCGCTCGAGCACACCGCTTCGTTTTCATTGTCTGCGCCCGCTTTTGTCGCTTTCTCGCAAACACCGGCATCCAATTGCAATGGTCGCGGCCGTAGGCGCACCGTGGGGGAATAGGAATGAGTGACTCCCTCTATACGGTTTCCGGGACCGATACGAACACTGGTGGGACTGGCCCGACCGAAGTTTATATCTGGGACGACGACAACGGAACGTGGTACCTGCTGGGCACCAGTGCGGTTGCCAGTCCACCGGGCACTACGGGCGCCACGGGGGCTACTGACCAATATGCAGCAACGGTCGTGTTGCCAGCTGGTCAAACAGCGGGTGACATCGTTGTGTCGGATAGTACTGGAGCGACAGCAGCCAACGGAGCGACCGGCGGTCTTAGTGTGACTGCAACGCTTGACACGGTTGCAGGTGCCACCGGCGCTACCGGCGCTACCGGCGCTACCGGCGCAACGGGAGCGACTGGAGCGACTGGGGCCACGGGTGCCACTGGAGCGACCGGTGCGACTGGGGCCACGGGTGCCACTGGAGCTACCGGCGCTACCGGAGCGACTGGAGCCACTGGCGCGACCGGCGCGACGGGTGCCACAGGCGCAACGGGAGCGACCGGGGCCACCGGAGCCACGGGCGCAACCGGGGCCACTGGAGCGACCGGTGCGACTGGAGCCACGGGAGCGACTGGAGCCACGGGTGCCACTGGAGCTACCGGCGCTACCGGAGCGACTGGAGCCACCGGCGCTACCGGCGCTACCGGAGCGACTGGAGCCACTGGCGCGACCGGCGCGACCGGCGCGACGGGTGCCACAGGCGCAACGGGAGCGACCGGGGCCACGGGAGCCACTGGCGCGACTGGAGCCACTGGCGCAACGGGAGCGACCGGGGCCACCGGCGCTACCGGAGCCACGGGTGCGACTGGGGCCACGGGAGCTACTGGCGCGACTGGCGCGACTGGAGCCACGGGAGCAACCGGAGCAACCGGAGCAACCGGAGCAACCGGAGCCACCGGTGCCACTGGGGCCACTGGGGCCACGGGAGCGACCGGAGCGACTGGCGCAACGGGTGCCACAGGCGCAACGGGAGCGACCGGGGCCACGGGTGCGACCGGAGCCACTGGAGCCACGGGTGCGACTGGCGCTACCGGTGCCACAGGTGCCACAGGTGCCACAGGTGCCACAGGTGCCACAGGTGCCACTGGAGCTACCGGCGCTACCGGCGCGACGGGTGCCACCGGAGCGACTGGAGCCACTGGCGCTACCGGCGCTACCGGAGCGACTGGAGCCACTGGCGCCACCGGTGCGACTGGGGCCACCGGAGCCACAGGTGCGACCGGAGCCACTGGCGCAACCGGCGCAACCGGCGCTACCGGAGCCACAGGTGCCACGGGTGCCACCGGCGCCACGGGGGCGACTGGCGCAACGGGTGCCACGGGCGCTACCGGGGCCACTGGTGCGACTGGTGCGACTGGTGCGACTGGTGCGACTGGAGCCACGGGAGCGACTGGGGCCACGGGTGCCACTGGAGCTACCGGCGCCACCGGCGCCACCGGTGCCACCGGCGCTACCGGCGCCACCGGCGCCACCGGTGCCACCGGC
>Ga0335075_10010150_pt1 | contig 14304 bp, 10 predicted proteins | sample Lox_Sample_24_FD_206723 | JGI IMG/M metagenome (GOLD analysis project Ga0335075, IMG submission 206723) | Soil microbial communities from Loxahatchee National Wildlife Refuge, Florida, United States - Lox_Sample_2.4 | ecosystem: Environmental > Terrestrial > Soil > Wetlands | place: USA...
GCGGGACCTCCGCCAGCAGCGGGACCGGCTCCCGGCCGACGCGCTCCCATCCGTCCGGGTCGATCGCCGCGAACAGGTCGAGCGTCTCGGGATGCCATGACCAGCGCAGATTCAGCATCAGCCCGCGGAGCGGGGCGAGCGGCTCGGGCAGCAGCGGCCGGATCGTAAACCGGCGGATAGCTCTCACGCAGAGCGACCTTAATAGGTGTCCGGCACCGCTTGGACATTGACGCGCCCGCCGAGCGGGCGGATCGCATGAGCTGAGCCACGACGGGTAGCTTTTGCTACGTGATCGGCCGGATCCCCATCGTTGACGTGCAGCCCGTACTCGCCGGAGGAAAGCGCCCCGCCAAGGCCGTCCCCGGCGAGACTTTCGAGGTCAGTGCCACCGTGTTCCGCGAGGGGCACGAAATGCTCGGGGCGGGCGTGGTGTTGCGCGGCCCGGACGGCCGCCGCCATCCTCCGGTGCCGATGCGGGAGGTGGCCGCGGGCACCGACCGGTACGCCGCCGAGGTCACCGTCACCTCGGAGGGCCTGTGGCAGTTCGAGGTGGAGGCCTGGGGGGACCCGCTCGCACGGTGGCGGCATGACGCGGCGGTCAAGGTTCCGCTCGGCCAGGATGTCGAGCTGACCCTGGGCGACGGCGCGCTGCTGTTCGAGCGCGCCGCCGCCGGGACCCGGGCCCGGCGCTCGGCCGGCGCCGCGGAGACCTGGGCGGCCGGTTCGGCCCGGGCGGCGCTCGAGGCCGTGGCCGAGACGCTCAGGGACGCTCGCGTCCCGGCCCTGGACCGGCTCGCCGCGGCCGGAAGCGACGAGATCACCGCGATCCTCGGCGCCTTCCCGCTCCGCGATCCGCTCAGCCGGTCCGGCCGGTACCCGGTGCGGGTGCACCGGCAACGCGCGCTCTACGGCTCCTGGTACGAGTACTTCCCCCGGTCCGAGGGCGCCATCGTGGACCGGGGGCCGGGACGGCGCCCGGTGTCCGGGACGCTGCGGACCGCGACGGCCCGGCTCGATGCGATCGCGGAGATGGGCTTCGACGTGGTCTACCTCCCGCCGGTCCACCCGATCGGGCTCACCGCGAGGAAGGGCGCCAACAACTCGCTGACCGCCGGGCCCGGCGACCCCGGCTCGCCGTGGGCCATCGGATCCCCGGACGGCGGCCACGACGCCATCCACCCCGATCTGGGCACCATGGCCGATTTCGACGCGTTCGTGAGCCGGGCCCTCGAGCTCGGCCTGGAGGTGGCGCTCGACCTCGCCCTGCAGACCTCGCCGGATCATCCGTGGGTCACCGAGCACCCCGAATGGTTCACGCACCGGTCGGACGGCACGATCGCCTACGCCGAGAACCCGCCCAAGAAGTATCAGGACATCTACCCGCTGAACTTCGACACCGACCCCGAGGGGATCTACGCCGCGGTGCTGCGGCTCGTCCGGCACTGGATGGCCCACGGAATCAGGATCTTCCGGGTCGACAACCCGCACACCAAGCCGCTGCCGTTCTGGGAGCGGCTGCTGGCCGAGATCGCCGCCAGCGATCCGGACGTGATCTTCCTGGCCGAAGCCTTCACCAGGCCGGCCATGATGCACAACCTGGCCATGATCGGCTTCCACCAGTCCTACACGTACTTCACCTGGCGAAACTCGGCCGCCGACCTCACCGAGTACCTGAGAGAGCTATCCGGCCCGGCCGCCGCGTACATGCGGCCGAACTTCTTCGTCAACACGCCGGACATCCTCAGCGAGTACCTCCAGCACGGCGGTCCCGCGGCCTTCCGGGTCCGTGCCGTGCTGGCCGCGACGCTGGCCCCGACCTGGGGCGTCTACTCGGGCTACGAGCTCTGCGAAAACATCCCCATCGTCCCGGGCAGCGAGGAGTACCTGGACTCGGAGAAATATCAGTACCGGCCGCGCGACTGGGCGCACGCCGACAGCATTCCGCCGCCGCAGGCCGACATATCGCCGCTGATCGCGCGGCTGAACATGCTCCGCAAGGCACATCCGGCCCTGCACTGGCTCCGGAACCTGCGTTTTCATAACAGCGACCAGGCGGAGATACTCTGCTTCTCGAAGAGCGTCGGACCGCAGGGTGTCGGACCACAGGGCAGGGAGGGCGAGCGCGACACGGTTCTCGTCGTCGTTAACATCGATCCGCACCAGCCGCGGGAAGCAACCGTCTGGCTCGACATGGCCGCTCTCGGTATCAGCCCCGGCGAAGAGTTCGTGGTGACAGACGAGCTTTCCGGCGACTCGTACCGCTGGGGCCAGGCAAACTATGTGCGGCTCGACCCGGCCAGTGCCCCGGCGCATATCTTCACCGTCAAAGCGAGCCAGCCGGGCAGCTTAACCGGGAGTGGCTGGTTTCCGCCCGGGGGCGGCTGATGGACGGCACGTAACGATTTGCAGACATCTAGCGAACAGCAGCACACAAGACATCAAGCTTGACCGCACCTCGGACCTGGGAGACCGCAGTGGGGACACAGCCGCGGCCAACGTCATTCGGCGCGATCGGCCCGCCCCTGCCAGCCTTCAAGCCCGGCACCGCCGCCGCGCCCAGCGAGCCGGTGCCGGACTCCTTCACCTTCGCCAAGCCACGTGACCCGCGCTGGTACCAGCACGCGGTCTTCTACGAGGTCCTGGTGCGCGGGTTCCATGACTCGAACGGCGACGGGACGGGCGATATCCGCGGCCTGACGTCCAGGCTTGATTACCTGGAATGGCTCGGCATTGACTGTATCTGGCTGCTGCCCATTTATGATTCACCGCTGCGGGACGGCGGATACGACATCTCGGATTTCATGTCGATCCTCCCGGACTTCGGGAACATCGGGGATTTCGTCGAACTGGTCGAGCAGGCCCACGAGCGCGGCATCCGGGTCATAGCCGACCTGGTCATGAATCACACCAGCGACGGCCACCCGTGGTTCCAGGCATCCAGGACCGATCCCGACGGCCCGTTCGGTGATTTCTATGTCTGGTCCGATACGGACGACCGCTATGGCGAGGCGCGGGTCATCTTCGTCGATACCGAGCAGTCCAACTGGACCTTCGACCAGGTCCGCGGCCAGTACTACTGGCACAGGTTCTTCTCCCACCAGCCCGACCTGAACTACGAGAACCCGAAGGTCCAGGACGCCATGATCGAGGTGCTGCGGTTCTGGCTCGATCTCGGCATCGACGGCTTCCGGCTGGACGCTGTGCCCTACCTGTACGAGCGGGAGGGCACCAACTGCGAGAACCTGAAGGAGACCCACGAGTACCTGAAGCGGGTCCGGGCCGAGGTCGACCGGCTCTACCCGGACCGGGTCCTGCTGGCCGAGGCCAACCAGTGGCCCGCCGACGTGGTCGAGTACTTCGGCGATCCCGAGGCCGGCGGCGACGAATGCCACATGGCCTTCCATTTCCCGCTGATGCCGCGCATCTTCATGGCGGTGCGGCGGGAGCAGCGCTACCCGATCTCGGAGATCCTGGCCCAGACGCCGCCGATCCCCTCCGGCTGCCAGTGGGGCATCTTCCTGCGCAACCACGACGAGCTGACGCTGGAGATGGTGGCCGACGACGAGCGCGACTACATGTACGCGGAGTACGCCAGGGACCCGCGGATGAAGGCCAACATCGGCATCAGGCGCCGGCTGGCCCCGCTGCTGGACAACGACCGGAACCAGCTGGAGCTGTTCACCGCGCTGCTGCTGTCGCTGCCCGGCTCCCCGGTGCTCTACTACGGCGACGAGATCGGGATGGGCGACAACATCTGGCTCGGCGACCGCGACGGCGTGCGCACGCCGATGCAGTGGACCCCGGACCGGAACGCCGGCTTCTCGGTGTGCGACCCGGCCCGGCTCTACCAGCCGCTGATCATGGACCCGATCTACGGCTACCAGGCGCTCAACGTCGAGGCCCAGGAGCGCAACGGCGGATCGCTGCTGCACTGGACCAGGCGGATGATCGAGATCAGGAAGCGGCATCCGGTCTTCGGGCGCGGCGGATACGAGGAGCTGAACTCGTCCAACCCGAGCGTGCTGGCGTTCGTCCGGGAGTACCAGAATCCTGATCCCGACGCCGAGGAGACGGACATGGTGCTGTGCGTCAACAACCTGTCCCGGTTCCCGCAGCCGGTCGAGCTCGACCTGCGCCGGTTCAAGGGCATCTCGCCGGTTGAGTGCATGGGCGGCGTGGTCTTCCCGCCGATCGGCGAGCTCAGCTACCTGCTGACCCTGCCCGGCCACGGGTTCTACTGGTTCCAGCTGCCCACCGCGACCCAGCCGCCCGACCGCTACCCGGCCGCACGCTGACCGCTATCCGGCCGAGCTGACCGCCCCGGCGCCGAGGTCGGCCGCGACCTTCCGCCAGGCGGCCAGGGCCGTGTCGACGTCGGCGGCGGTGACGTCGGCGTGGGTGAGCATCCTGATCCGGCCCGCGACCATCGTGACCAGCACGCCGTGCCCGGCCAGCCGCTGGCGCCATTCACCGACGTCGTGACCGGTGCCGGTCACGTCGGCGAACACGATGTTGGTCGCCGTCGCGGCCGGGTCCACGGCCTCCGGCACGATCTCGGCGACCCCCAGCGCCAGCCGCCGGGCGTTGGCGTGGTCCTCGTGCAGCCGCTTCGGCCCCTCGGCCAGGGCGATCAGCCCGGCCGCGGCCATGATCCCCGCCTGCCGCCAGGCGGCGCCGTACAGGACCTTCAGCCGGCGCGCCTCCCTGATGAACTCCGCGTCGCCGACGAGAAGCGACCCGATCGGCGCCCCGAGGCCCTTGGACAGGCAGAACATCATCGCGTCCACCCGGGCCGCGTAGTCGGTCACGGTCACCCCGGTCGCCACGGCCGCGTTGAAGATGCGGGCGCCGTCCAGGTACAACGGCACCTTCCGGCCGGCGCACACGGCGGCGATGGCGGCCACGCTCGCGACGGGCATCACCGACCCGCCGCCTCGCTGGTGGGTGTTCTCGAGCGTCACCAGGTCCGTCACGTCGACGTCGTAGGGGTCCGGTACCAGCGCCGCGGCGACCTGATCGGCGTCGAGCAGCCCGGCGCTGCGCCCGGGAACCCGGTGGAACGCGATCCCGGACAGCGCCGCGGATGATGCCGCCTCGGTCCCGCCGACATGGGAGGTCGACTCGCACACCACGAACCGGCCGGCCCGCACGAACGCGTGCACCGCGATCTGGTTACACAGCGTGCCCGTGGGCAGGTAGATCGCGGCCTGCCTGCCGGTCGCCTCGGCGGCGGCGTCCTGGAGCCGGTTGACGGTCGGATCATCGCCGTACCAGTCGTCGCCCACCTCGGCCTCGGCCATGGCCCGCCGCATGGCCGCCGTCGGCCGGGTCACGGTGTCGGACCGAAGGTCAACGATGCCGGTCGTGGCTGGTGACATCCTGGATCCCCTCTGTACGGCCCGATCCGCGCCGCGCCGCGCCCAGTCCGCCGTTTACCGGGATGACTGGCCAAGCGCGGGGTAGACCAGGAGTCATGACATTTGAGGACACACTAGCGGCGTGGCTGCCAACCCAGCGTTGGTACTCCGGCTCCGGCGCTACGGTCCGTGACCTCAAGATAACCGCGGATACCACGCTCGCCGCCGGCGACCCCGAGCTGCGGCAGCTGATCGTCACCGTGCCTCTCGGCGGACAGGCCGCCCGGTACCAGGTCCTGGTCGGCACGCGCTCGGATCTCCCCGGCCCGCTGCGGCACGCGGTCATCGGGCCCGCCGGACCGGACCGGACCGCCTACGACGCGCTGCACGACCCCGAGCTCACCAAGATCCTGCTGCGCGGCCTGGCCGAGCAGCGGACCGTCGGCCCGGTGCGCTTCGTCAGGGAGCCGGGCGCGGTCATCGAGACCGGCCTGGACAGCCTGGTGCTGACCGGCGAGCAGAGCAATACCAGCCTGATCTTCGGCGAGGCGGCCATCCTGAAGGTGCTGCGCCGGCTCTTCCCCGGCCAGAACCCCGACCTGGAGGTGAACCGGGCGCTGGCCCGGGGCGGCTCGGCGCACGTGGCCGAGCCGTTCGGGTGGATCGAGACCAGCGACGGCGACGACCCGGTGCTGCTCGCGATCCTGTCCAGGTACCTGCCCGGGGCCAGCGACGGCTGGTCGCTGGCGGCCACCAGCCTGCGCGACCTGTACTCCGGCGACAACGTCCGGGCCCAGGGCACGATCCGGCCGGATCAGGCCGGCGGCGATTTCGCCGGGGAGGCGTTCCGGCTCGGCACCGCCACCGCCGAGGTGCACGTCGCCCTGGCCGCCGCGTTCGGCGTCACCGAGGCCGCGCCGGGGGCGTACGCCGGCATGGCCGAGGAGATGGCCCGCAAGCTGGACAGTGCCAGCGCCGAGGTGCCCGCGCTGCGCCCGCACGCGGGCAAGCTCCGCGGGTTCTATACCGAGCTGGCCGCGATCCGCGCCCCGCTGGCCGTTCAGCGCATACACGGCGACTACCATCTCGGTCAGGTGCTGCGCACCGCGACCAACTGGGTGGTCCTGGACTTCGAGGGAGAGCCCATGGTGCCGCTGAGCCAGCGCCGGGCCCCGGCGGTCGTGCTGCGCGACGTGGCCGGCATGCTCCGCTCGTTCGACTACGCGGCCCGCCATCAGCTGCTCGACCGCCCGGACGCCGAGAAGCTCCGCCTGACCGCGGACGAGTGGGTGGAGCGCAGCCAGGCTGCGTTCTGCAAGGGCTATGCCGAGGCCGGCGGGATGGACCCGCAGGCCAACGCGGCGTTGCTGCGGGCCCTGATGCTCGATAAGACGGTGTACGAGGTGGTGTACGAAGCCAGGCACCGACCGTCCTGGCTGTCCATCCCGCTCGACTCGATTGCGGCCTCCTTATGTCGGAACAGACCAGTCACCAGGCCGGGCAGGCACAGCCAGCGCAGCCGGCCCAGCAGCCCAAGCCGGCCGAGCCGGCCGAGCCGGTCAGCCACGCCGAGATCGACCAGATCCTGGCCGGCACGCACCACGACCCGCACGCGGTCCTAGGCGCCCACAAGACCGCGGCCGGGACGGTGGTGCGCGCCCTGCGGCCGCTGGCCGCCTCGGTCGCGATCGTGCTTCCCGACGGGCGCCGGTTCCTCATGACCCACGTGCACGAGGGCGTCTTCGAGGTCACGCTCCCGGTCACCGAGATCCCCGATTACCGGGTCGCGGTCGCCTACCCGGCGCCGGGGGCAGACGGGACCGACACGCTGCCCGAGACCGTCGCCGATGACCCGTACCGGCACCTGCCAACCCTGGGCGAGATGGACCTCTACCTGATCGGCGAGGGCCGGCACGAGCAGCTGTGGCAGGTCCTCGGCGCCCACCCGAGCGAGAAGGCGGGCGGCACCGCGTTCGCGGTCTGGGCGCCGAACGCCCGCGGCGTGCGCGTGATCGGCGACTTCAACCACTGGGACGGGCGCGCGCACCCGATGCGCTCGCTCGGCGGGTCGGGTGTATGGGAGCTCTTCGTGCCCGGCGCGGGACCCGGCACCCGCTACAAGTACGACATCTGCGGTCCCGACGGCAGCTGGCACCGGAAGGCCGACCCCATGGCCGAGCTCGCCGAGCGGCCGCCGGCGACCGCGTCCGTGATCACCGAGTCCCGGTACGAATGGCGGGACCAGGCCTGGATGACGCAGCGCGGCGGCCGCGACCCGTTCACCCGGCCGATGAGCGTCTACGAGGTGCACCTGGGCTCGTGGCGCCCCGGGCTCTCCTACGACGAGCTCGCCGACCAGCTCACCAGCTATGTCACCGGCCTCGGCTTCACCCATGTCGAGTTCCTGCCCGTGGCGGAGCATCCGTTCGGCGGTTCCTGGGGCTACCAGGTGACCTCGTACTACGCCCCGACGGCGCGGTTCGGCTCGCCGGACGAGTTCCGTCACCTGGTGGACCGCCTGCATCACGCCGGGATCGGGGTCATCCTGGACTGGGTGCCCGCCCACTTCCCCCGCGATGAGTGGGCGCTGGCCCGCTTCGACGGCACGCCGCTGTACGAGCACGCCGATCCGCTCCGCGGCACCCATCCGGACTGGGGCACGCTCATCTTCGACTACGGCCGGCGCGAGGTCCGCAACTTCCTGGTCGCGAACGCCATCTACTGGCTGGAGGAGTTCCACGTCGACGGGCTGCGGGTGGACGCCGTGGCCTCCATGCTCTACCTCGACTATTCGCGCGCCGACGGGCAGTGGACGCCGAACGCCCTCGGCGGGCGGGAGAACCTGGATGCGGTCTCGTTTCTGCGCGAGGTCAATGCCACCTGCTACAAGCGGGTGCCGGGCATCATGATGATCGCCGAGGAGTCCACGGCCTGGCCCGGCGTGACCAGGCCGGTGCACCTGGGCGGGCTCGGGTTCGGCTTCAAGTGGAATCTCGGCTGGATGCACGACACGCTGTCCTACCTGGCCCGGGACCCGGTCTACCGGCAGTACCACCAGAACGAGATCACGTTCTCGATGGTCTACGCGTTCAGCGAGAACTTCGTGCTGCCGCTCTCGCACGACGAGGTGGTGCACGGCAAGGGATCGCTGCTGCACAAGATGCCCGGTGACGAGTGGCGGCAGTTCGCCGGGCTTCGCGCCCTGCTCGCCTACCAGTGGGCGCATCCCGGCAAGCAACTGCTGTTCATGGGGTCGGAGTTCGGCCAGGAGGCCGAGTGGTCGGAGCAGGCCGGCCTGGACTGGGGGGCACTGGACGAGGCGCGGCCCGGCAGCGCGATGCACGCCGGGGTGCAGCGCCTGGTCCGGGACCTGAACCGGGCCTACGCGGAGAACCAGGCCCTGTGGCGCCGGGACTTCACCCCGGACGGGTTCGGCTGGATCGACGCCGGTGACGCCGAGGGGAACGTGCTGTCCTTCCTGCGGCTGGCCGGCCCCGGCCAGCCGGGCCCAGGCCAGCCGGGCCCCGGGTCGGACGTCGTCGCCTGCGTGGTCAACTTCTCCGGCGACCCGCACCACGACTACCGCATCGGGCTGCCTTCGCCCGGCCGCTGGCGTGAGGTGCTCAACACCGACGCGGCCGACTACGGCGGCAGCGGAGTGGGCAACCTGGGCCTGGTGCAGGCCGACCTGCGGCCCTGGCACGGCCAGCCCGCATCGGCCGCGCTCAGCCTGCCGCCGCTCGGGGTGCTCTGGCTCGCGCCCGACGAGTGACCGGGCGGTCAGGTAACCGGCACCAGCTCGGCGGCCACCAGCCGGCCCGCCTCGATGCGCAGCACGCCGACCGTGCCGCGGGGCTGGCGGCGCCGGTCGGTGGGCGAGCCGGGATTGAAGATCCGGGTCCCGGCCTCGCTGATGTCGAGCGGGATGTGCGAGTGCCCGAACACGACCAGCCCGGCCCCGGGAAACCGGCGTCGCATGCGCTGCGGCCGTCCGGCCGCCGGCCCGCTGTCATGGATCATGGCCACCCGCAGTCCCTCCAGCTCGAACTGGAGCGTCGGCGTCGCGCCCCACGCCGCGACGTCCGGGCCGTCGTTGTTGCCGATCACGGCGAGCACCGGCGCGTACTGCGACAGCTCGTCGAGGACCGCCGCGGTGCAGACGTCGCCCGCGTGCAGAATCACGTCGGCCCGGCGCAGCTGCTCGGCCACCGGCGCCGGGCAGGACTTCCACCGCCGCGGCGCGTGGGTGTCGGCCAGCGTCACCACCCGGACCATGCCGGGATGTTACCCGGGCGGGTGCGGACCCGCTTCCCAGCGCACGTGCAGCTCGGGGGGCTTGCGGAACACCACCCCGCCGGGAGCGGCCGGCTGCGCGGGGTCCAGCCGCAGGCCGGGCAGCCGCGCGAGCAGCGCCGCCACCGCCGCGCGGGCCTCGATCCGGGCCAGGTGGGCGCCGAGGCAGTAATGCGGCCCGTGCGCGAACGCCAGGTTCTGGCGCGCGTTCGCGCGCCGCACGTCGAACCGATCCGGGTCGGGGAAGAACGACGGGTCCCGCCCCGCCCCGGCCAGCGACACGCTGACCAGGTCCCCGCGCCGTACCGGCGCCCCGGCCAGCTCGACGTCGGCGGTCGCGTAGCGGTCCACGACCGCGGCGGCGGGCTCGAGCCGCAGCGACTCCTCCACCGCGTTCTCGACCAGGCCCGGGTCGGCGCGCACCTCGCCGAGCTGGCCCGGCTGACCGAGCAGGTGCAGGACCACGTTGCAGATCATTCCCTCGGTCGTCTCGATGCCGCCGAACATCAGCACCGCCGCGTTCGAGATCACCTCGCCGCCGCCAAGTCCCCCGGCCCCGGCCCCGGCCGCCGCCGCCAGCAGCGACCCCTCGCCCCCCGCGGCGATGACGTCCCGCAGGCTCGCGCTGAGCTTCTCGAACGCCTCCCGCGCCCCGGCCCCGGCGTCCGGGCCGGCGCCTTGCCCCGAGGCCCCGGCCAGCGCCGAGACCGCGCCGACGATCTCGTCGTACCAGGCCAGGACGACCCGCGGATCGGTCTCGGCCAGCCCGAGCACCTCGGCCACCACCGCCACCGCCAGCGGCCCGGCCAGGTCGCGCCGCAGCTCGGCCCGGCCGCCCGCGGCGAACCCCGAGACCAGCCGGGCCGCCTCGGCCGCCGTGAACTGCTCCAGCCCGGCCCGCACGCCGGCCAGCCGGAAGGCGTCAGCGAACGGGTCCCGGTGCCGGGCGTGCTCACAGCCGTCCAGCGACAGCATGCTCGGCCCGATCACGCGCGCGGTCGAGAACCGGGGATCGTCGACGGTGAACGTGCGGGCGTCGCGCAGGACGCGCAGCGCCACGTCCCGGCGGGTGACCAGCCAGCCGCCGAGGACCGGCAGCCAGGAGACCGGCTCGCTGGCACGCAGCCGCCGGAGCACCGGGTGCAGCTCGCCGCCCAGGTCGCGCATGGTCACCGTGGCGCCGATCGGGAACGTGTCCCGCCGGGCCCGCCGCCCGCCGGCCCCGCCCCGGGCGGCCCGGCCGCCCCCGGGGACGGTCCTGCGTTCGTCGCTCGGGCCGGGCATGTTCCCGACGGTACACCGAGCTGCGAAAATGCCGTCAGAGCAGGGCGAGCAGCCAGCTCGGCCCGGTTACCGCCGCCCCGGCGGCCACGCACCGCTGGCGCAGCTCCCGGTCGGCGGTCACCACCAGCCGGCGCCCGGCCAGGCTGGCGGCCAGGTCCGCGATCGTGTCGTCGCCCGACCCCCGGGCGGCGACCACCCGGAGCCGGCCGTCCGCCGCCGCCGACCCGCCCCCGTCCGCGGCGCCAGGGCCGCCGGCGTGCGCGGCGGCCACCGACCGCGCCGCGCCCTCGACGACCAGCACGAAGTCGGGGAACCACCGCTCCAGTTCGGGGGCACTCGCCGAGTCGGGCAGCTCCGTCACGCCCTCGGCGGCCAGGCCGGCGATCTGGTCGCGCAGCCGCCGCGCCGCCCCGGCCCGGTCACGCCACCAGCCGTCGGGCCGCGAACCCATGACGTTGGCCACGTCCACGATGATCGTCACCGGTGGCAGCGCCTCCCGGAGCACCGGCCAGACGGCCGCGAACCCCGGGTGCAGGGCCAGCGCCCCGACCTCGTCGGCGGGCACCCAGGCGGCCTGGCTGGTCTCGCTGCTCACCGCGCGGACCGGGAGCGTCCGCGGCACCGAGGCGATCACCGTCCGGTACGACCAGCCGCCGTGATCATCGCTCAGGATGCCGCGCACCGTCACCGCGTCCGGCGGAAGGCCGCACTCCTCCTGCGCCTCCCGCAGCGCCGCGGCCACATCCGACTCGTGGCTGTCCCGCGCGCCGCCCGGCGGCCCCCAGGTGCCGCCGTAGTTCCCCCACCAGCTCCGGCGCTGCAGCAGCACGCATACCGCGCCCGCCGGGTCCGCCCCGGAACCGCACGGCGCGCAGGCCAGCAGCCCGGCCGCGCCGTGCCGGCCCCAGTGCCGGTGGCCCTGGCCGCAGCGAGTCCAGCCGTTTCCGTCCCGATCCGCCATCGGGCCGACCTTAGCCGACGCGGCCGCGCCGGAGCCGATGCGCCCGCACCGGGCGGGTTCGCCGGCGAAGCATAGGCTGAGCGCATGCCCGAGTTCATGATGACCGACCAGCTGGCGAGATTGCGCCGGCAGCGCACCGCCTCGCTGATCCTCGAGCTCGACCTCACCGAGGGGATCACCGAGGAACCCCCGGCCGACCCGCTGTCGGCGGTGCTCACGATGCGCCGGTCCCGGCTGGCCGACCTGCTCGACGGCCTGCGCCGGGCGCGCGGCGACCGGCGGGTCAAGGCGCTGGTGGCGAAGGTGGGCGGGCGGCCCATAGGGCTGGCCACGGTGCAGGAGATCCGGCGGGCGGTGGAGGAGTTCCGCGACGCGGGCAAGCTCACCGTGGCCTGGGCCGAGACGTTCGGGGAGTTCTCGGCCGGCAACGTGCCGTACTACCTGGCCACCGCGTTCGAGACGATCTACCTGCAGCCGTCGGGCGATCTGGGCCTGACCGGGATCGCGATGGAGCGGATCTTCCTGCGCGGCACGCTGGACCAGCTCGGGATCGACTTCCAGGTCGCCAAGCGGCACGAGTACAAGAGCGCGGCCGAGCAGCTGACCGAACGCAGCTTCTCCGGCCCCGCCCGCGAGGCCACCGAGCGCCTGGCCGAGTCCATAACCGCCCAGCTCACCGACGCCATCGCGGACCGCCGCCGGATCGGCGGGGACGAGGTCAGGCAGCTGATCGACCAGGGCCCGTTCCTGGCCGCCCAGGCGCTCGAGCACGGGCTCGTGGATGAGCTCGGCTACCGGGACGAGGTCTACGCGCGGGTCAGGAAACACACGGGCGCCGACGCGATCGCGGTTCACCTGGGCCGCTACCAGCGCTCGCGCGCGCTCGGCGAGCGGGTGCGCAAGCTGCCGACCCCGTCGCCGCGGCACGTCGCGCTGGTCTACGCGACCGGCCCGATCCGGCGCGGCCGCAGCGGCCGCGGCCCGTTCTCGGGCGGCGCCATGGGGTCGGACACGATCAGCGCCGCGCTGCGGGCCGCGACCGCCGACGACGGCGCGCGGGCGATCGTGCTGCGGGTCAACAGCCCCGGCGGGTCGTATGTCGCCTCCGACACCATCTGGCGCGAGGTGGTCCGCGCCCGCAACACGGGCAAGCCGGTGGTGGTGTCCATGGGCGACGTGGCCGCCTCGGGCGGCTACTTCATCTCGATGGCCGCGGACGCGATCGTCGCCCAGCCGGGCACGGTGACCGGCTCCATCGGCGTGCTGTCCGGCAAGCCGGATCTCAGCCAGCTGCTCGGCCGGGCCGGCGTGACCACGGACTCGGTGGCCGAGGGCGCGCACTCGGAGATGTTCAAGCCCACCCGGCCGTGGAGCGAGGACGAGTGGGCGCTGGTCAACGGCTGGCTGGACCACATCTACGCCGACTTCACCGGCAAGGTGGCGGAAGGCCGCCGGATGCCGGCCGACCGGGTCCACGAGCTGGCCCGGGGCCGCGTCTGGACCGGCGCGGACGCGCTGGCCAACGGGCTGGTGGACGAGCTCGGCGGGCTGGACAGGGCGGCCGCGATCGCGCGCCGCCGCGCGGGCCTGCCCGCCTCGGCGCCGCTGCGCATCTACCCGCGGACCGGGCCGCTCGACCGGCTGCGCTCATCCGGCTCGGCCGACGCCCGCCCGGCCGCCGCCCTGCTGCCGGGGAGCGCGCTGCTCGCCGAGGCCTGGGGCCCGGTGTGGCGGCTCGCGAGCCAGGCCGGCCTTTCGCCGTACGGACCGCTCACGCTGCAGGGCTCCTGGATTTTTGAGTGATTGAACGCCCCGGCTCCCCCGATCCCGTGCCCGCGATGGGCGGCGTGTTCTCCTCGTTCGCCTCGGGGGTCACGCTGGTCACGGTCCGGGACGGCCGCGACGACGTGGGCACGACGGTCAGCGCCTTCTGCCCGGTGTCCGGCGAGCCGCCGCTGGTGCTGGTCTCGCTGATCGCGGGCTCGTACCCGGCCGAACTGCTGGGCCGGCTGGACCGGTTCGCGGTGACCGTGCTCGCGTCCGGGCAGCGCCCGCTGGCCGGGCGTTTCGCCGCCGCGGGCCGGCCCGGGGCCAGGCTGCTGCTCGACGGGGTACCGCATCAGCGCGGGGAACTCTCCGGCGCCCTGATCCCCGACGGCGGCCTCGCCGCCCTCGAGTGCGAGGTCGGCCGGCTGGTGGAGGCGGGCGACCACCTGCTGGTCATCGGGCGCGTGCTGAGCGTCCCGTACCAGGCCGAGGGCGGCCAGCCGCTGATCAGGTTCCGCGGCAGGTACCCGCCGTTCTCGCCGGATGCCCTGGCCTGAACCACGCTGGCCGCACCGCCGCCCGGCGGCGGTCAGTCCGCCGGGCGGACCTCGATCCGCATTTCCCGCATCGCGCGCAGGACGG
>Ga0335075_10010151_pt1 | contig 14304 bp, 11 predicted proteins | sample Lox_Sample_24_FD_206723 | JGI IMG/M metagenome (GOLD analysis project Ga0335075, IMG submission 206723) | Soil microbial communities from Loxahatchee National Wildlife Refuge, Florida, United States - Lox_Sample_2.4 | ecosystem: Environmental > Terrestrial > Soil > Wetlands | place: USA...
TCGTTACCACTCAGGTGGCGCGACCCGCGAAACCCGACACCCGCAGGAAGGATTGGGCAAATGACCGAGAGCTACACCCCTCGCCCCGAGCATCACTTCACCTTCGGATTGTGGACGGTTGGCAACCCCGGGCGCGATCCATTCGGAACCACGGTGCGCGACGACCTCGATCCGACCGAGAGCGTGCGCCGTTTGGCCGAGCTCGGAGCGTACGGAGTCTCCTTCCACGACAACGACCTCGTGCCTTACGATACAACCCCCACTGAGCGGCAGACGATCGTGAAGCGCTTTCGCGAGGTGCTCGATGAGACGGGCCTGAAGGTTCCGATGGCGACGACAAACCTGTTCTGGCGCCCGATCTTCAAGGAAGGTGCGTTTACCGCCAACGACCCAGCCATTCGCCGCTTTGCCGTCCGCAAGACTTGTGAAGCGATCGATCTTGGAGGGGAGCTCGGGGCAGAGATCCAGGTCATGTGGGGAGGTCGCGAGGGCGTCGAAGCCGAGGCGGCCAAGGATGTCCGGGCTGCTCTCGATCGGTACAAGGAAGCCGTCGACCTGTGCTGCGAGCACATTCGCTCGCAAGGTCTCGGCATGCGGATCGCCATCGAACCCAAGCCGAACGAGCCGCGTGGAGACATCTTGCTTCCGACCGTTGGCCACGCTCTGGCTTTCATCAACGAGCTGGAGTGGCCCGAGATGGTGGGCCTGAACCCCGAATTTGCACATGAGACCATGAGTGGCCTCTCGTTCACCCACGCCATCGCGCAAGCACTCTGGCATAACAAGCTTTTTCACATCGACCTCAATGCCCAGCGCATCGGCAAGTTCGACCAGGACTTCCGATTCGGGTCAGAGGGCATTCGAGACGCCTTCTACGTCGTCCAGCTCCTCGAGTCCTCCGGGTGGAACGGCATGCGGCACTTCGATGCACACCCGTACCGCACTGAAGATGCCGCAGGCGTCTGGGACTTTGCCCGCGGCTGCATGCGGACGTACCTGATCCTTGCCGAGAAGGCGGAGCGATTCGCTGCTGACTCCGAGATCCAAGAGGCACTGAGAGCGGCGAAGGTCGACCAGCTCCGTATTCCCACCTCGCCGACTGGCGGTCTGGCCGAGATCAAGAGCGCCGCGTACGACGAGGATGCGCTCGCGGAGCAGGGGTATGGTCACGAGCGACTCGACCAGTTGGTCACAGAGTTGTTGCTCGGGGTCCGCTAGTGCCCTTCGTGGTCGGGGTCGACTCGTCCACGTCAGCCTGCAAGGTCCAGGTCCACGACCTTGAGACCGGGCAGGTCCTCGCCACGGGCAGGTCCCCCCACCCGACAACCCAACCCCCTCGGAGCGAGCAGCACCCCAGCGATTGGGAGAGGGCCTTCAACCGAGCTTGCGCAGAAGCAGGGGTCGGCGCCCCCTACGAACCGGTCGCGATGTCGATCGCCGGGCAGCAGCACGGCATGGTGGTCCTGGGCGAGGACGGGGAGGTGCTTCGGCCGGCCAAGCTCTGGAACGACACGGAGTCAGCGTCAGATTCGGACGCCCTTCTCGACGCTCTCGAAGGGGGCAAGGCAGGTTGGGCCGACGCAATAGGGAGCGTTCCCGTTGCGAGCTTCACCGTCACCAAGCTTCACTGGCTCGCCCGGTGCGAGCCTGATGTCCTCGCTCGAACCAGGAGTGTCCTGCTCCCCCACGATTGGCTTAACTTCACCCTAACGGGGCAAATGACAACGGACCGAGGCGACGCGTCGGGTACGGGCTACTGGTCGCCGCGCGAGGCTCGCTACCGCTTCGACCTGCTGGGTCTCGTGGACCACTCGCTGGACTGGTCCTCCATGGTGCCGCGTGTCCTCTCACCGACCGAGGCTGCTGGGGTGTGGCGTGGACACGACGCCATCGTGGGACCAGGAACCGGTGACAACATGGCCGTCTCCCTCGGCCTGGGCCTACACCCCGGGGATCTCGGGCTGAGCTTCGGAACAAGCGCAACCGCGTTCACTGTCAGCAATGTTCCTTCGAACGACAGCACAGGTGCCGTAGCGGGCTTTGCCGACGCGACCGGGCGTTATCTGCCGCTGGTCTGCACGCTCAATGCGACGAAGGTGTTTGCGTCTCTTGCCGACATAGTCGGTGCCACCCAGGTGGAATTCGGCGAGCTCGCACTGGAGGCGGAACCCGGAGCCTCCGGCCTCGTGTTGGTGCCGCACTTCGATGGTGAACGCACTCCGAACAGACCTGCTGCGACCGGCACGCTCCGCGGCCTTAGGAACGACGTGACTCGAGCACACATTGCTCGAGCCGCCATGGAAGGTGTCGTCTGCAATCTCCTGGCCGGCACCGACGCATTGCAGTCTCCGGGGACCGACCGACGGGTCTTCCTCGTCGGAGGCGCCGCAAGGGGCCGCGCCCTCCCCCAGATCGTGGCTGACTTGATCGAGAGTCCTGTTCACGTCGTCACGGAAGAGGCCGTTGCAACCGGTGCAGCCATCCAGGCTGCCGCAACGTATCTGGGCTGCGATTTCGACTCACTGGCGGCGTCGTGGAGGGTCGCTCCGGAGTCTGTGATCGAACCCGCGGCGGGAGTCGACGCCAAGGAGATCAGGGAGCGCTACGCCGAGGCCGTCAGCGCGGACTCCACCTGACCCTTTCGGCGGCGAGTCACCGTTGGCTCAGCATCAAATCCGGCAGCACCCTCTAGTCTTCTCGCACCACCCCCGGACCACAGAGACAAGGAGTGAAGTGTCGCAGAGCACTCCCCGACCTACCGTGATGGCGGATGTCGCCCGCCGCGCCGGGGTTTCGGTGATGACTGTCTCCCGGGTGCTCAACAGGTTTCCTGGCGTGTCCGACGTCACTCGTCGACGGGTCGAGCGAGCTGTTGATGCACTTGGCTACCAAGCCAACACCGCGGCCCGTGTTCTCGCCGGAGGCCGTTCCCACACATTGGGGGTCATTGCCGTCGAGTCAGAGCAGTTCGGTCCGTCCCACGTCCTGTTCGCAATCGAGGCGGCCGCGCGTGAAGCGGGGCATCGGCTTGCCCTTGTCACCGTGAGTAGCCGGGAAGACATTGATTCGGTGCTTGGCCACCTCCGCACCTCCCACGTGGATGGGGTTATTGCCGTTGCTCCCGTGAAGCCCCTTGTGGAGGCTGTGACGGTCGCTGCGAAGCACTTACCCCTGGTCGTCGCGGGCGGCGACCCCACCCTGGGAACCCCAACCGTCTCGATCGGTCAGGAACAAGGCGGGTACCTCGCCACGAAGCACCTCTTGGAGCTCGGACACGGCACGGTGCACCACGTGCGTGGACCCAAGGATTGGATCGACGCCACCGGGCGCCGTCGCGGGTGGTCGGATGCGCTCAAGGACTTCCGTGCGCCACGCCCTGCCGTTCTCACGGGTGATTGGGGTGCGAAATCAGGCTACGCAGCTGGCGAACGGTTGGCCCTGGATCCTGACGTGACTGCGATCTTTGCGGCTAACGATCAAATGGCGCTCGGCGTCATGCGAGCCCTCCACGATGCTGGTCGTCGCGTTCCTGATGACGTCAGCGTGGTCGGCTTCGACGATACCCCTGAGTCCGGCTATTTCAGCCCCTCTCTGACCACCATCAGACAGAACTTTGCCGATCTCGGGCAACGCTGTGTGTCCCTTGTCTTGTCGCTGGTCGAGGGCGACTCGCTCGAAGAACATCCTGTGGTCCCTCCCGAGCTCATTCTCCGTGAGAGCTCGGGATCAGTTCGGAGGCGTTGACGTCACCGAATGAGATCGGGGATCTCGTCGAGGGCTCCTCGGTCGGCGAGCACCACGACCGTCCCTCCACACCCTCCACCACTCGAGCGCGCACCGTGGACGCCTGATGTCGCCAAGGCTGCCTCAACAACATCGGTGGCGGCTGGATGCCCGAGCCCCATGCGGTCATATGCGGCGTGGCTCTTGGCCATGCACTCGCCAAGAGCGGCCACATCACCCTGCATGAGCGCAAAGAGTGCTCGCGCGCACCGTTCATGCTCTTCGCGACCGAATCGGGTCGCAGCCTGAATCGGATACTCCTCCGAGGTGTCGATGGTTGTCATCGGATCCTCGTGGTCCTCCCAGCGGTCGATGAACTGTGCTCCGGTCAATGTCTCTGGAAGCTCTTCGACGAATTGGCGTGGCAAATCACTGCCCCAGACCCACGAGTGTTGGCTGGAGCCCTCGACGATTCGCTTCCCCATGAAGGCAGCAGCGCGAGCCCTGCCATAGGGAATGCCGCCCACGTCGTGGGCAGCACCTGTTGGCCAGCCAGCGATTTCGAGATTGGGTGGCACCGGCACAAGCTCGCGGACTGCCGCCGGACGGCAATCGATGGGCAGCACGTATCCAGTCCGCCCCACCGCAACGGTCACTTGATCCATGATTCCGCAGGGCGCGCCCACGATTCGGTTCTCAGCCTCTTGACACAGTCGCGCTAGCGTAATGGGATCGATGTCTTTCGCTCCGATCGCCCGAGCAGTCGATACCTCAAGGGCGGCACTGGAGGCGACGCCGACCGACTCGGGAAGATCCGAAGAAATGATGATCTTTCCGGTTGGAGCTTGGATGAGTTCGTGGCGTAGAAACACGATGGCGACGCCAAGGACATAGTGCGTCCACCTTGGGTGTTCCGAGAGCTCCTTGCGGATTTCGTCATCGGGCAGGCGTGCGAGCCGATCCAACGCGGCAGGTGAGTAGATTGCGGGGCCAACCACCAATTCGTCGGCGGCCTCCAGAATCACTTCCGTGCATTGCCGCGTGGGCAGCTCAAGGACGAGTGATCCGGCGTAGTCAGCGACCCCTCCAAGGAGATCGAGTCGCCCAGACGCCCTACCGTACTGGGAGCTCATCGACAATCTCGGCGAGGATCGGACCGATCCAGTCCGCAAGCTCCTTATTGGCGAACCCCACCCAAGCCACCGGGGTCACGGTGTCGAGTGCGACGTCGAGTGTCCCGCCCCACGGGTCCGTGACCTTGCCCCCAACCTCGCCCAACAACATGGAGGTGCAGACGTCATACGGATGACTGGCCAGATCTTCATGGTCGACCACGAGCGGTCGGAGATCCGCCACGAACCGGTCGCGTCCGGTAATCAGTTCGTAGAGCTGACCACCGTTTGACAGGTACTCGTCGTCGAAGACGACGTGGCATCCGAGCCGTTCGAACAAGTGGGCCTCGAGCGTGGACAGGGCGACTTTGCCCGGAAGCAAAAACTTGGCCACCTGACTGAACCCATGCTCCAAATCAGTCGCGCTTGACGGCCGTACCTCGAGGCCCCTTGCCGAGCCGTTACGAAGGTCAATTCGTTCGGCGACGATACCTCCCCCTTTGGTTGCGCTTAGCTGATCAGCCATCCCCTGCTTCACTACGGGCAACTCGGTCATGGCAGCGGCCGCAATGTCGGCCAGAGACCCTCCTAACGGGGCAGCGCCTGCCAAACACCAGGCGGGCCGCTTGTCGTACATAAGCCCCCGCGTCCCGTCGATCGTGTCCACGATCACCGTCCACTCGGGAGAGCCGAGTACGACCGGCTCGTCAAGCCCCTCGGAAACAACCCGCACGTCTGGCCACTGGTCCTCGAACCAACCGATGAGCGCATCATCGGCAACCTTGTCCACGGCATAGATCGTGTCCGCGGCCGTTGCGCCCACGACATCGGACATCGCGGACCCGCGAGCGTCCATGACCAGCTCGCGGACGTGGTCTCCGAGCCGGCATAGAAGACTGCGTACGTCCTCAGCGTCGTGCGCCACGCAACTCCTCCGCCTTCTCGTCGGGGTCCGATTCGTTCGTCATCATTCCTCCTCCGACTTCCGGCCCGGCCAGATACTTCAGAAGCCCCGGCGCACGCAAAGGAGGATGGAGCTCGATATGGAACGGATAGTCCGGGTGATGTCCCACCGGTGCTTGATGGACTGCAAGGACGTACGGGAGCCGAATCCCCCACAGCCCGTCATAGCGACGGACCACGTCGCGGAGGATCAGGCCCAGCGACAGGCATTGGCTGTCGTCCAATCCGCGCAAGGACGGGATTGGCTGCTTTGGAAGGATGTGGACCTCATAGGCGTACTGGGCGAACCAAGGCACGCACGAAAAGAACAATTCGTTCTCGTCGAGACATCTCCCACCCCCCACCTCACGGTCGATTACATCTTGGAGGAGTGAGCGGCCTGTTTCTTGCCTGTGGGACCGAGACACCTCGGCTTCTCGACCCATGATGGCGTACGGAACCGAGCTGGCGTAAAGCTGGCAGTGCGGATGAGGATTCGACGTTCCAGTGATCGCGCCCCGGTTCTCGAAGATCAGGACGTGCTCCACGCCGTCCAACGCTTCGAGTGCGATGGTGCGATCCCTCCACGTACGGACCACTGCGCCGATCTCTTCATCGGTGAGATCGGCGATGGATTTCTGCGGATCGTCGTGATAGCACACCACCTCCGCCGAGCCCACCGCTCTGTGCGTTCGATAGACATCGTCACCCTCGGCGGGCTCTGGAGCGCCAGATGAAAAGACCGGCAGATCGTTCGTGAATACGAACACGCCGCGATAGTCCGGGTTTGTCGTGGTCAAGCGCTGCCCGCCCGGGCCCAGGGCATTGTTCTGCGGAACAGGTGCCTCGCCGTCTTCGACGGCCTGGCCGATCCACGGTCTGGCGCCTCGGTGCGAGGTGAACAACACCCAGGTGGCCCGAAACGGGTGCCATCGAAGCTCCCAAGTCACGTGCTGTTCCGTCAATCTTGCGCCTTCAGGTCAAGCCGGACCGGTGCACATCCTTCTGCGGTCACCGTCACGCTGATCTGTCCAGGGCCGGTAGGTCGGACAATGGCCAACGCCCGCCCGTCAAAGGTGCGGCACGTCGGTCCAGCGAATCCTTCCTCTGTCGCTGGATTCGCGCTTCCCAGTGCTTGAAGTGTGCCCGGCCCTTCAACTTCGACCGCCACATCACGATCCGCGTCGCCGCAGAGGGCTCCCTCGGAATCGATGAGCGACACGTCTACGAAAGCAAGGTCGCTCGGTTCGGCGGAAATCTCCGTTCGGTCGGCGATGGCGCTGAGCTGCACTGGACCAACGGCTGAATGCAAGCTGGTTCTTCCCACTTCTCGCCCTTGAGACCACGCCACGGCTTCGAGCAGCCCCGCCTCATAGGTGGTCTCGAATTCCGCTCGGAATCGATGCTGTCTGCCGGCCGGCCGGCGCCCGAGGGACCGGCGATTCAAGACAAGTTCCACCTCATCGGCGTCGGCGTACACCTCCACTGTCACGGGCTTGCCGCCGAATTCGCCCCAGCTCCAGCTCGAGACACTGTCGGTCCATGACCACGGCGTGAAGCCAGCGAGGTCGCCGTGGTGTCCCGGTCGCATGACGGCGATATACGGATCGGTCCTCAGTCCGAACACGATCTCTCGGTAGTACGACTGGGGACGTCGCGTTCCACAGATGTCCAGGTCGCCGCACCAGGCTGCCCGCCAAGGAAACTCGCCGTGAAAGGTGTTCGGGGTGAGGGTGCCGGATCCAGCGGGCGTGTACGTGGTACGACCGATGCCCACCTCGCCCAGATAGTCCCACCCGGTCCATGTGAAGTCACCGACGACGTATGGGTGCCGCTTCACCAATGCCCAGGCCCGATCGATGCTCCCTGCGTAAGTCTCACTCCCCACGATCACTCGATGGGGAAAGAGTTTCCCGTCCATCTCAAACCGGGAATCCATGTAGTTGTAGCCGGCTACGTCCAAATAGCTAAAGGTTTCCGCCGATTTGCGGGTGACGACCGGCGACCGCACCAGATCATTGAGGATGTCGGCCAACTGCGTATGTGCGGTATTAACGCCCATCTCTGTCGCCGGTTCGACCTCAATCTTTCCGGCTCGTTCACCCTGCTCGGCGACCTGTTCGCGCATTTCCTGGAAGACTTCATCGCCGCCGATCAGAAGCCCGGTGACTGCTTCGGTGACGAGCCGATGGGGGTCGAGCTCGCGGACCCGTTCAGCAACCGCTCGGCCTTGTCGAGCGCCGTGAGCTGATCCTGCCTCAGGGATCTCGTTTCCGATGCTGTAGAGAATCACGCACGGGTGGTTACGGTCCTTCTTGACCATCGCCTCGACGTCGGCTTCCCACCAGTCGGCAAAGCGCAACGCGTAGTCGTGGTTGCTCTTAGGTTGCTCCCACATGTCGAAGGTCTCGTCCATGACGAGGATCCCGTGCCGATCACAGGCCGCCAGCATGGCACGGCTCATTGGGTTGTGGGCACTCCGGACGGCGTTGAACCCCGCCTCTTTCAGGAGCTCGATACGCCGCTCCTCCGCCCTATCGATTGTCGCCGCCCCAAGTGGCCCATTGTCGTGATGCACGCACGCTCCGCGCAGGAGCACTTTCTCCTCGTTGATGCGCAGCCCGTGCACCCGGTCTGCGCTGAGACTCCGTAGGCCGAAGGTCGCTCGGTCTGCATCGAGTTGAACCTGTTGGTCGCGCAGTGTGACCCGGCATTCGTACAGATATGGGTTGTCCAAGCGCCACCGGTTGGGTGATTCCAGCACAAGCGTTTGGCGCACTGGTAATACATCTCCGGGAAAGAGTGAGACCGGCGCGTCTGATTGAGCCAGAGTCGCGCCCGATGCATCGACGATCTCAATCTGCAGAGTGGGTTGTGCCAATCCGAGATCATGGTTCTCGACGACTGTGACCACTTCGATGGTTGCAACCTCATCGTCCAAGTGTTGCGCCGATACTGCGATGCCACCTGGCTGAATATGCAGCCTGCTGGCTTCGAGCAACCAGACATTCCGATAGAGGCCCGCGCCGGAATACCAACGACTGTCGTCGTGCGCCCGTACTTCGACTCGAATCTGATTGGAGACGCCAGGACGAAGGAGATGGTCGATCGATACTGCGAACTCGGCGTAGCCGTTCGGTCGATGTGCGGCCAGATTGTCGTTCACGTACACCAGAGCGTCGCGGTAGACACCCTCGAACTCGAGCGACACACATTGGCCCGGATCGATCGGGTCGAGGGATCGGCTGTACTCCCATGCACCCCCTGGGAAATACGCAGCGGCCGGAGTTCCTTCGGGCCAGCGCTGACCTTCGATCATGGCGTCGTGCGGCAACGTGACGGGCAATGGCTCGCTTCCCCCGCCCGGACCCTCCGAGAAGAGGTTTGCCTTGGGGCGGAACGACCAGCCCTCGTTCAGCTTGGTGCGGCGCATCGATGCAGCATAAGGCTCATACTGGTGTTAGCGCTACCAGGCCTCTGACGTGCTACGATTGCCCAAATTCCTACGGCCAAAGGGGGCCTCGTGGAACGGGTAGCGATCATCTCCGTTGACGGACACGTACGGGCGTCGAGGGCCGACTACCGCCAGTACATCGAACGGGAATATGTCGAGCTTTATGACGACTGGGTGCGCGCCGAAGAGGCAGCGGACTCACCGCAACACGGTGGCCTCCGTCCCGAAGTGGACGAGACATCCCAATGGGATTCCGACCTCAGGCTCAAGGACATGGAGAGTCAGGGTGTCGTCGGAGAGGTCCTCTTTCCCAATGGATTGCCCTTCGAAAGTCGCTCTGCAGCCAGTGAACGCTTCTCTTCCCCCGATGTCGCTCGACAGGCCCGGCTCGCCTACAACCGATGGCTGGCCGACTTCTGCGCTCGCACCCCGGGCCGGCGGTCCGGTCAAGCTCTGGTGTCGTTCGACGACATAGATCTGGCCGTGGCGGATATCGCTTGGGCAAAGGACCATGGACTCGGCGGCGTCATGATGCCTCCCCTGCTCCCCGGTGATCCGTTCTTTTTCGACCCGGAGCTGGACCCCGTATGGGCTGCCTGTGTCGATGCCGACTTGACGGTGAGCCAGCACGGCGGCTCGGGCGCGCCGAAGTACGGACCTCCTGGATTTGCGGCAATTATGACGTTGGCCATTGAGCACTCCTTCTATTCAGGTCGCTCGCTGTGGCAACTCATCCTCGGGGGCATCTTCGAACGCTTTCCTTCTCTGCGCGTGGCATTCGTGGAAACTGAGGGCGATTGGATCGGACCGGCCATTCGCAAACTTGACAGACGACTTCAATGGGGCGACGACTGGACCGGGTGGGCTCAGATCCTGCAGCGTTCGAGGACCTTCACGAGGCTGGCGAGTGAGTACTGGGCGGACAACTGCTTCTCTGGGATCTCCCCCTTTACGGACGACCAAGTTCCGCTCGACCAGCTGGCGAAGCCGAGCTCCGAGTATGACGACTTCGCCATCGGTTGCGACAACGCCATGTTTGGCGTCGACTACCCGCATTTCGAGTCGGTGTTTCCAAACACAGCCGACCAAGTGGCGGCGCTGACGTCGCACCCGGCGATCACCACCGAGGTCGCGGGCAAGATCCTTTGCAACAACGCCGCCCGTGTTTACGGATTCGACCTCGCTACGCTGCGGGCGGACATCGAGCGCATCGGATTCACCCTCTAGTCGAGCGACAGCAACAAGTTCGCAACCCGAGCTGGGCCGATCAGACCAATCCGTTCCGTTTCGCGACATCGCCGAGCCATCGCGCCGAAGGCTTCACCGTACGTTCGAATGTCCTTCGATCGACGCCGATGAGCCCGAAGGTCTTTGTGAACCCTGCGGTCCACTCGAAGTTGTCCAGAAGTGTCCAGTGGAGATACCCGCGCACGTCGATGCCGTCGTCGACGCAACGGGCTAGTCCCTCGAGTGCAGTCTGCGTGTAGGCGAGCCTGGCTTCGTCGTCATTGGTAGCCATTCCGTTCTCGGTGACGAGAACAGGCACCTTGGCACAGGCGGCTGCCAAGCGCACAGTGTGCTCGAGCGCTTGCGGGTACACCTCCCACCCTGTCTGCATCGTTGCTGCACCTTTGGGTGGTTGCACCGCGCCCTCAGGCCCGATGAGGTTGCGGGAGTAGGTCTGGACACCAACGAAGTCGTCTTCAGATGACACTTCAAGCCAGTCGGTCTGACCTTCCTTTCGGGCAGTCTGCAACTGCGGTCCACCTCCATCCGACTCCTGGAGATCCACGAGGGCAAGTGTCCAACCAACCTTCGACCTCGGCGAGCCTGCCTTGATGGCTTCACGGGCTTGTCGGTGGGCTGTCCCCATGATCTGGAGATCGCCGGTGATGAGGCCCATTCGATACGTCGATGGCGTTCCCCCGGCTCCGCCGTTCGAGCGCTTCCGATCGAAGATGGGGGATTCGCTCGGACTCCCCGCAAGGGTTGCCCCCGTGTCGTCTGTGTGCTCTGGGTCTCCCATCGCCAGAATGCCGGTCGCGAGCACCATGGCGATGAGATTGGGCTCGTTCAGCGTACAGACCCACGGCAAGAGGTCGCCCAACCGGATGACGACCTGATTCGCGTACTCGGCGAATCGATCGGGACTCTCGGGCGAGGTCCACCCTCCCCTCTCGGCCATCCATCGGGGAAGCGTGAAATGATTCAAGGTCACGACCGGCGTGATGTTGGCGGCGACGCAGCACTCGATCATCCGGCCGTAGTGCTCGATCGCCGCAACGGAGAAGTAGCCCGGCTCGGGCTCGATGCGTGACCATTCGAGGGAGAACCGGTAGGCGTTGAAGCCCAGGTCGCGCATCAGTTCGATGTCTTGCGGATAGCGGTGGTAATGGTCGCACGCGTCGCCCGAGGGCTCGAGGAAGCCCGAATTCAGCGTCCACTCCAGCGGCCAGCAGTCGGCGTTGATGTTGCCGCCCTCCACCTGATGCCCGGCGGTCGCCGCACCCCACAGGAAGGTGTCGGGAAATCGAGTCACTGTCGTCCCTCATCACGTGCGTTACGGCTCCCCATCTATCTATTGGATTGCCTCGTCACCGGCGAAGGTCGTTCGGTGCATGTCACGCGGTGAGTCAGCGTCATATCGCAGCGCACGATGCAAGACACCTCGATTGTCCCAAATGACCACGTCACCGACTTTCCAGCTGTGGCGATAGACGCGATCCGGCATCGTTGCCCGTTCCAAGAGGCCATCGAGGAAAGACCGGCTCTCTCCCGGCGCCATTCCCACCACGTGATCGGTGGTAGCTCCGAGCACTAACGACCTACGGCCCGATCGGTGTGTCCATACCAGGGGGTGCTCTTTGGCCGGGCGCTGTCTCCAGGCGGCGATCTCTTCGTCAGTTGGGTGAGGGTTCACTCGGCGTTGCGTTGCTTCGATGGTGTGAACGACTCGCAACCCTTCATAGAGACGCTTCTCTGCCTCAGAGAGGTCGTCGTAGGCCCCGTAGGAGCTGGCGAACTCCGTCTCCCCGCCCGACTCTGCCACCGCTCGGGCGCTGAGCATCGTCGCCATGATCGGAATGTCGTCAGTGCAGCCGTCTATATGCCAGTCGAATGTCCCCTTGAGATACTGCGCGACGGGATTCTTGGCGGGATCAAGGGTCACCCGGAAGATCTCCGGATTGGATCCACGTCCCAGCTTCTCCACTACCCCGAGCTTGCGGCTGAACTGAATCTGGACCTCGTCCTCAAACCCGAGTTCCGGAAAGACGAGTACGCCGTACTCCTCGAGGGACTTCAGCGTCCATGCCGGCACGGTCTCGTCGTTCAGGATCTGGTCAATATCCAGCCCCCGAACAATTGCTCCCACCGAGGGTGTCACCCGTTCGGCGACAATCATCTCCCTGTCCTCCTCGTAGTTGGCATTGATTCACTATTCGACCGGAAACGTGAGCCCAATCTGGCGACGGACCGCATCGAGCGTCTCGGCGAACACAAGGGTCTCGGCCAAGGGCATGCGATCGCTCTCAAGACGTCCAGCGTCAAGACAGCGCTGCACTTCTTCGATCTCAAAACGCAAGCCGTTGCCCTCGTACGAGCAGTCGATGTCCTCGATTCCGTCCGCTGAACGACAGATGACACTGTTGGGACAGTGCATCATCGCTGGAAGTTCAATGTGACCAGCAGTCCCGGCGATTCGGGCGGTGCAAGCCATGTTGACAGTGATCGCTGACTTGATGACCCCCAGCCGGTCGCCCGGGTGACGTAGAACCGCGACTACTTGCTCGTCTACTCCCGTTCCTCCAACGACCCCTTCGGCGACGGCGGAAAGTGGCAGACCCAAGACCAGGGAACAGAGCTGGAGGGGATAGATCCCCAGATCGAGCAAGCTTCCGCCGCCCAGTTCGGGCCGAAACAGACGGTTCTCAGCGCTCGGTTGAGCCCGAAACCCGAAGTCTGCCTCGACCAGGACCGGTTCGCCGATGCGCTGCTCCTCGAGCAGGTCAGTCAGCACTCGATAGGCCGGAAGGAAGCGGCTCCAGATGGCTTCCATCAAGAACAGGCCACGAGTACGAGCAGCATCGATCATCCGGGACGCTTGGAGCGCGTTCAGTGCAAATGGCTTCTCGCACAGGACATGTTTACCGGCCTCGAGAAGAGCAACGGTGTCCTCCTCATGTCGCGATTGTGGTGTCGCGACGTACACCACATCGACGTTCGGATCGTCCGCAATTTCCCCGTAGCTCCCAAAGCGATGCGGGATCGAGTATCTATCGGCATAGTCCGCCGCTCTTTCACGTGAACGAGATGCCACAGCAACGATCGAGCCGCCGCTGACGAGTTCCATGGCGTCAGCGAACCCGGAGGCAATTGCTCCAGGCCCGACGACTCCCCATCCGATCATGTCTCCGCCGCCGCGTCACTCACCTTGAGGAGTCCCATCAGTCGGGGTATCCGTCAGGATGGCTCGAATGCCACGACCATGCCGATCTGAGGATTTCTGCGAGCCCCGCTTGTGAGGCCCAACCCAAGAGATCCTCCGCTCGTCGAGTGTCGGCGTACAGGGCGATCGGATCCCCAGGTCGTGGATCCGCAATCTCGTACGGAACGGGCCGGCCGATTGCGTCCTCTGCAGCCTTCAAGACCTCGAGGACCGAAGCGGGCACCCCCGTGCCGAGATTTACGGTCGTGCTGGCGCCGCCTGCTTCGAGGTACTCCAGAGCTTTGAGGTGCGCGTCGGCGAGGTCTACGACGTGCACGTAGTCTCGGATCGCCGTTCCGTCGGGGGTCGGGTAATTCGACCCGAATAGCTGAAGCGGAGCACGCTTCCCGAGGGCGGCCTTCATGAGGAGGGGAATCAAGTTGATGGTGGCACTCCAGTCTTCTCCTATCGAACCGTCGGGCCAGGCACCTGCTGCGTTGAAATACCGAAGGCTGACCGATCGCATCCCGAGGCACTCGTCGTACCAGCGCAGCATCTTCTCCGTGATTGCCTTGCTCTCGCCGTAGGGACTCTCGGGCCTGAGGGGCATGGCCTCCGAGACCGGCACCTCGTCTGGAGTTCCGTAG
>Ga0335075_10010152_pt1 | contig 14303 bp, 12 predicted proteins | sample Lox_Sample_24_FD_206723 | JGI IMG/M metagenome (GOLD analysis project Ga0335075, IMG submission 206723) | Soil microbial communities from Loxahatchee National Wildlife Refuge, Florida, United States - Lox_Sample_2.4 | ecosystem: Environmental > Terrestrial > Soil > Wetlands | place: USA...
TCCACAGGCCGGCCGCCAGGACCGTTTCGACCTCGATCGTCTCGCCGAGCGTCCGGTGGAGCAACTCCGACATGCCGGTGACCAGCCTGTTGATGTCGGCCGGACGCGGATTGAGCGGCTGGCGGCGGGAGAAAGCGAGCAGGCGCTGGGTCAGCACGGCGGCGCGCTCGGCGCCGATCTGCGCGTTGCCCAGCGCGCGCTGGATCCGCGCCTCGCCATTGTCGCCGAGATGGCGGCGGGCGATGTCGATATTGCCGGACACGACAGTGAGCAGATTGTTGAAGTCGTGCGCGATGCCGCCGGTCAGCTGGCCGACGGCCTCCATCTTCTGCGACTGGCGCAACGCCTCCTCGGCCTGTTCGCGGTCGGCAATGGCACTCGTGACGCGCGTTTCCAGCGACTGATTGAGTTCGCGCAGCGCTTCCTCTGCACGACGCCGTTCGGCGATCTCGCGCTGGGCACCCTCATAGAGCCGCGCATTGTCGATCGCGATCGCCGCCTGGCCGGCAATGCCGACAAGAAGCTGTTCATGGCGCGCCGTGAACCGCCCCTCCTCCTCATGCCCGAAGAACAGACCGCCAATGACTTCGCCCGAACGCGAGGTCACCGGGACCGCAAGATAGGACACGACCGGCAAATGCCCCTCCGGCATGCCGAAATGCGGATCGGTTTTCCCGTAGCGCGGATCGCTGCGAATATCGTCGGATCGGACCACGCCCTCCCCGCCGAAGGTCGGCGCGAAGACGGCAGTGTTGCGGGGCATGGGGAATTTGGAGAACTCGGCCGGATCGACCCCGGAGATGGTGTAGAGCATGTAGCTCTCACCCGAATTGTTCACGACATTGTAGAAGAACGCCCCGAACTGGGCGCCGGTCAGCTCGACGCCCGCGTCGGTCACAAGCTGGACGACGCGGTTGAGGTCGAGCTCGGCGGCGAGGGCGGCGCCGGTCTTGTTCAGGGTTTCCAGAATGCGTGCCTGTTCGCGCAGCTCCGCTTCCGATGCGGCCAATGCGGTCTGCGCACGCTTGCGCTCCGAAACGTCCGTAACTGTGCCGGCAAAGCGGACCGCAGCGCCACCCTCAAAGACCGCGCGCCCGGTCGCCGCGATCCATCGCTCCACACCATCATCGCGACCGATCGTGCGATATTCGATGTCAAAGTCCTGCGGCGTATCAGGATTGAGGGCCTGCTGGACAGCCATGTCGCTCTGCGCCCTGTCGTCCGGATGAAGGCCGGCAAGGAAGAGCGCATAATCCACCTCGGCGTCGGCAGGCAGGCCGAACAGCGCCTTGCAGCGTGCATCCCATGCCAGCCTTCCGCTGACCGGATCGAAATCCCAGGTGCCGATCGCCGCCGCCTCTGTCGCCACGCGAAGCCGGTCCTCGCTGGCGCGCAGCGCGTCCTCGAATTCGCGGCGCTCGTCGATGTCGATGACCGACCCGACATAACCGAGGAATTCGCCATTCGAATCAAAGCGCGGCGAGGCGGCATCGATCGCCCAGCGATAAGTACCGTCGCGGCGTTTCAGCCTGTATTCGACCCGGAACGGTGCGTGATTGGCATTGGCGCTCAGGAAGGCATCGCCCGCCATCGCCTTGTCGTCAGGATGCGTCGCCTCCAGCCATCCGAAGCCTTCCGCTTCCTCGGTCGTCTGGCCGGTGAAGCCGTACCAGGAGCGGTTGAGATAGGTGCAATAGCCGCTCGGATCCGTGACCCACATCATCACCGGAGCATTGTCCGCCATGTTGCGGAAGCGCTCTTCCGATTCCTTCAGCGCATCCTCGGCGAGCTTGAGATCGTGAATGTCGGTGCAGGTGCCATACCACCGGATGATCGCGCCATTCTCGTCGCGAACGGGCTGCGCGCGTCCGAGCACCCAGCGATAGTCGCCGGAGCGGTGCCGCAGCCGATATTCGATATGATAGGGCGCGCCGGTCGCGAGACAGTGCCGCCAGACCGCCCAGGCATGTTCCTGGTCGTCGGGATGAAACATACCGTTCCACCCCTCGCCGTCGGTCGAGCCTTCGGGCACGCCGGTATATTCGTACCAGCGGCGGTTGTAATAATCGTGATAGCCGTCCGGCAGCGTCGACCAGATCATCTGGTCGATCGAATCCGCCATGGAATGAAAGCGCGCCTCGCTTTCGCGGAGCCGATTGGCGGCCTGGACGCGCGCCGTTGTCTCGCTGACGATGCACAGCACCCCGCCGACGCCGCCGCTTTCGTCCGGCACCGGCGAATAGGAAATGTCGAACCAGACGGTTTCGGGATAGCCGTGGCGCTCGATGTAGAAGGGCCGGTCCCTGGCCGACAGCGTGTTGCCGCTTTCGCGCACCTCACGCAGCAGCGGCTCCAGATCGTCCCAGAGCTCGCTCCAATATTCGCGGGCCGGGCGGCCCAGCGCATGCGGATGCTTGTCACCGATCGTCGGCGCATAAGCGTCGTTGTAGAGCGCGACATACTCGGGGCCCCAGAAGAGCACGATCTCGGCCATGGCCGGAAGCATCATGCCGATCGTCTGGCGCAGGCTCTGCGGCCACCCCGCGGGCGGGCCGATCGGCGACGCCGACCAGTCGCCCGCTTCGATCAGCTTCGCCACCTCGCCCTGCCGGGCCTGCGACCGCGTCAGGGGAACACTCGCAGGGACCGCGTGCGCAGCCGTCCCCTCTCCGCGATTGCGGGCAAGCCCCTGATCCGTCACTGACACCCCTGAATTTCTAGAGCGCGACCAGTAGCGAAAATCGGTGAGAACTCAAATCGTTCCGGAGGAACCGGGACGGCGGCCGTCAGCCGATCGCGTCAGCCCATGCGTCGGCGGAAAAGCCGACGAGCCGGCGGTCCCCAAGGTCGAGCACCGGCCGCTTGATCATCGATGGCTGCGCCAGCATCAGCGCGATCGCCTTGTCCTCGTCGATCCCCTGCTTGTCCGCGTCGGGCAATTTGCGGAACGTCGTGCCGGCGCGGTTGAGCAGCCTCTCCCAGCCAAGCTCGCTCGCCCAGCCCCTCAGCCGCGCGTCGTCGATGCCCGCGACCTTGTAGTCATGGAAATCATAGGCCGTGCCGCGCGCCTCCAGCCAGGTCCGCGCCTTCTTGACGGTGTCGCAATTCTTGATGCCGTACATTCGGATCATGTCAGGAAACGCCCCAGGGTTATGACGGGCTGGCGCTCCAGCCCAAGTGCTTCGTAGAAGGCCAGAGCCGCTTCATTGCCGTCGCGGACCATGAGCTGGATCTTGGGCGCGCCGCGTGCCCGCAGCCAGTCTTCGGCCGCCGCCATCATCCTGCGGCCGAGCCCTTCACGGCGGCGCTCCGGAGAGGTGGCGAGATAATAGACCCAGCCACGATGGCCATCATGGCCGACCATGACGCTGCCTATAGTGCGATCGCCGTCGCGCAGCACGAGTATGTCGGAGGTCGCACCTGCGACGGCACGATCGAAATCGCGCGGCGGATCGTTCCACGGGCGGGTGAGGCCACAGGCCTGCCACAGGGCGATCACCGCCCCGGCATCCTCCGCCGTCGCGGCCTCGATCACTCCCACTCGATCGTGCCGGGCGGCTTTGACGTATAGTCGTAGACGACCCGGTTGATGCCCTTGACCTCGTTGACGATGCGGGTCGCGACGCGGCTGAGGAACGCCGCGTCGAAGGGATAGATGTCTGCGGTCATGCCGTCGGTCGAGGTGACGGCGCGCAGCGCGCAGACAGAATCATAGGTGCGGTAATCGCCCATCACTCCGACGGTGCGGACCGGCAGCAGGACGGCGAAGGCCTGCCAGATCGCGTCGTAGAGGCCCGCATTGCGGATCTCCTCGAGATAGATGGTGTCCGCCTTGCGCAGGATGTCGCACTTCTCGCGCGTGACCTCGCCCGGAATGCGGATGGCGAGACCCGGTCCGGGGAAGGGATGACGGCCGACAAAGGCCTGCGGCAGGCCGAGCTCGCGGCCCAGGGCACGGACCTCGTCCTTGAACAATTCGCGCAAGGGCTCGACGAGCTTCATGTTCATACGCTCGGGCAGGCCGCCGACATTGTGGTGGCTCTTGATCGTGACCGAAGGCCCGCCGGTGAAGCTGACGCTTTCGATCACGTCCGGGTAGAGCGTGCCCTGCGCCAGGAAATCGGCGCCGCCGACCTTCTTCGCCTCCTCCTCGAACACGTCGATGAAGGTCTTGCCGATGAACTTTCGCTTGGCCTCCGGGTCGGTGACGCCGGCGAGGCCGCCGAGGAACAATTGCTCGGCCTCCACATGGACGAGCGGGATATTGTAGTGGTTGCGAAACAGGCTCACGACCTGCTCCGCCTCGCCGGCGCGCATCAGCCCGTGATCGACGAACACGCAGGTGAGCTGTTCGCCGATCGCCTCGTGGATCAGCACCGCCGCAACCGCGCTGTCGACGCCGCCCGAGAGGCCGCAGATCACCCTGCCGTTACCGACCTGTTCGCGGATCTCGGCGATCTTGGCGGCGCGGAACTCGGCCATCGTCCAGTCGCCGGGCAGGCCGCAGACATGGCGTGCGAAATTGGCGAGCAGCTTGCCACCGTCCGGCGTGTGCACGACCTCCGGATGAAACTGGGTGCCGTAATATTTGCGCTCTTCGTCGGCGATCAGCGCGAAGGGCGCGCCGTCGCTGGTGGCGACGATCCTGAAGCCGGGCGCGAAGCGGGTGACCTTGTCGCCATGGCTCATCCACACCTGATGGCGCTCGCCGACCTGCCACAGCCCGTCGAACAAGGTGCAATTCTCGGTCACGGTCAGGAAGGCACGGCCGAACTCGCCACCCTCGCCGGTCTCGTGCCCGGGCCGGACTTCGCCGCCGAGCTGGTGGGTCATCACCTGCTGACCGTAGCAGATGCCAAGGATGGGGAGCCCGCTGTCGAACAGCACTTGCGGCGCCCGCGGACTGCCCTCCTCCGGGACACCCGCCGGCGAGCCGGACAGGATGATGCCTTTCGGCTTCAACCGTTCGAACGCGGCTTCCGCCGTCGTGAAGGGGGCAATCTCGCTGTAGACGCCGGCCTCGCGCACCCGCCGTGCGATGAGCTGCGTCACCTGGCTGCCGAAATCGACGATGAGGATGGAATCGGTGGGCTGGATCGTCATGGCAGGCCGATAGGGAGCGCGCCGCCTCCTGTAAAGTTCGGGCCGCTCATGCCTTGATTTGTCACCAAGGCGTGGCATGCAGCGGGGCCATGGGCTCCAGAATTCTCGCCGCCGCTTTGGCTCTCGCCTTCGCCGCCACCGCCGCAATCGCCGAAAACCCGCAAACGCCGCCAAAGCTGATCGTCGCAATCTCGGTCGACCAGTTCTCGGCCGACCTGTTCGCCGAATATCGACAGCATTTCACCGGCGGCCTCAGACGCCTGAGCGAAGGCGCCGTGTTTCCGTCGGGCTACCAATCGCACGGTGCGACCGAAACCTGCCCGGGCCATTCGACCATCCTGACCGGATCGCGGCCGGCGCGCACCGGTATCATCGCGAACGACTGGTTCGATCTGTCGACCGCGCGGGCGGACAAGAAGATCTATTGTTCCGAGGACGAGAGCGTACCGGGCAGCGACTCCACCAACTACACGGTCTCGGCGATGCATCTGCGCGTGCCCGCGCTGGGGGATCTGATGCGGCAACGCGATTCGCGGTCGCGTGTGGTCGCGGTGGCCGGAAAGGACCGCGCGGCCATCATGATGGGCGGGCACAACCCCACGCAGCGCTGGTTCCGCAGCGGTTCGCGCTTCGTCACCGATCTCGGCACTGCCGCCCCTCCGGTCGTCGAAGCCGCAACGCGCGATCTCGAACGGCGTATTGCCACGCAGGCGCCGCCAATGGCGCTCCCGGCCCTGTGCCAATCCAGGGCGCGCGCCGTTCCGGTGGGGCCGCCGGGCCGCACCGTGGGCACAGGACGCTTCGGCCACGCCGCCGGAAATCGTGATGCGATGCTGGACTCCCCCGAATATGACGAGGTGGTGCTCGCGCTCGCCGAGGGCATGCAGCGCGAGATGCGGCTCGGCCAGAGCGAGGCGACAGACCTACTCATCATCGGCATGTCCGCGACGGACTATGTCGGCCATCGCTTCGGCAACCGCGGCAGCGAGATGTGCATCCAGATGATGGCGCTGGATCGAATGCTCGGCGGATTCTTCGAAAGACTGGATGCGACGGGGATCGACTATGTCGTCGCGCTGACGGCGGATCATGGCGCCCACGACTTTCCCGAGCGCGCACGCGCGCAGGCGGGCGGCGATGCACAGCGCGCCGATCCCGCGTTGCGCCCGGCCGCAATGGGTGCGGTGCTCAGCCAGCAGCTCCACCTTCCGGGCCAGCTCATCTTCTCCGACGGTGCGTTCGGCGACTTCTATATCGACCGGACCCTGCCCGAGCCCGATCGGCGGCGCGTCCGCGAGGCTGCCCTCGCCGCTTATCGCGCCCATCCGCAGGTCGCCGCCGCCCTCACCCGCGAGGAGATTGCCGCGACGCCAATCCCCGTCGGCACCCCGGACAGCTGGACGCTCATCCAGCGCCTCCGCGCCTCGTTCGATGCCGAACGCTCCGGCGATTTCTATGTGGCGCTGCGCCCCCGGATCACGCCGGTTTCGACGGTGAGCGCGACCGGCTCGGTGGCGTCGCACGGGAGCGTCTGGGACTATGACCGGCGGGTGCCGATCCTGTTCTGGCGGCGCGGCATGACGCCGTTCGAACAGCCGCTCGCCGTCGAGACGGTGGACCTCATGCCGACGCTCGCCGCGCTGATCGATCTGCCGATTGTGCCGGGATCGATCGACGGCCGCTGTCTGGACCTCGATCCCGGCCCTGCCACAAGCTGCCCTGACAGTTAAGCACCGACTAAACTATTCTTGACAGCTCCCGCTCTGAGGAATTAGTTAAGCTCGTGCTTAACGATTCGCCTTTGCTCGACCGGACCTTTCAGGCGCTCGCCGATCCCACGCGCCGCGGCATCCTGGCCCGGCTGAGCCGCGGGCCGGCATCGGTGAGCGATCTCGCCCGGCCGCTCCCGATGAGCCTGCCCGCCGTCCTCCAGCATTTGCAGGCACTGGAAGCGAGCGGGCTGGTCACATCGGAAAAGAAGGGCCGGGTGCGGACGGTCTCGATCGAGCCACAGGCGATGAATGCGGCCGAAAACTGGTTCGCCGAGCAACGCTCGCTCTGGGAAGGGCGCGCCGACCGGCTGGAAAGCTATCTGGCAACTTTGCAGAATGAAGGAGAGAAGGAATGAGCGGTCACAACGATCTTGTGCTGGAGCGCACTCTCAACGCGCCGCGCGACCTTGTGTGGAAGGCGTGGACCGACCCCGAGCATCTCAAGCAATGGTTCGCGCCCAAGCCCTATGAGATCAGCGAACTGGAGCTGGACCTGCGACCGGGCGGCATCTTCCGGCTGCGCATGGTGGGGCCGGACGGCTTCGACACCGGCCACGGCAATCCGGGATGCGTACTCGAGGTGATTGAGGGCGAGAAGCTGGTCTGGACCAGCGCGCTGGCTCCAGAATATCGCCCCGCAGAGACGGGCGAAGGCTGCGAATCCTTCCCGATGACCGCGGTGGTCACCTTCGCCGACGCGGGCGACGGCAAGACGCTCTACCGCGCCGTCGCGCTGCACAAGGACAGTGCGGATCGCGATACGCATGAGCAGATGGGCTTCCATGACGGCTGGGGCACCTGCGCCAGCCAGCTGGAGGAACTCGCCCAGGGTCTCGCGGCGGACGCCTGACCAGCCTGGTCTTGCCAAAGAAAAGGGCCGGCCGCGGATGTCGCGGCCGGCCCTCTTATATTTGAAGGCTGCGCTTTAGCAGCTCTTGGCGACCTCATTGCCGACCAGAGCGCCGATGGCGCCGCCGATGATCGCGCCGGTCGTGCCGTTGTCGCGTCCATAATAGCGGCCGCGGCCGTCATTGCGGTCGATCTCGCGGCCGAGCAGCGCACCGGCCATGCCGCCGACGATCGCGCCCGCCGTGCCGTCGTCGCAGCGCCCGCGATAATAACGGTCGCCATAATAGCGATCGCCATAATAGCCGCGGCTGGAATAACGGGGCGCGTAGCCGCGATTATATCCGCGATAATAATCGCCCGGCCGGTAGCGATCGCGATAGCCGCCGCCATAATAGCGGTCGCCGGAATAGCCGCGGCCATAATAGCCGTCGCCATAATAGCCTTGCGCACTGGCGGTCGCCGGGAGGGCGACGAGCGCCGTGGCCGAAGCGGCGGCGCCAATCAGAATCTTCTTGAGCATGATACGAGCTCCCCAATCACTCCTGCGGACAAATACGCGTCCAATGAGGGGCTTATCGCACCAAATGGCTGAGCCGGCGATGAATGCTGCTGTCAGGCGCGCGCAAGGCTGCGTATCCACCAGCCGCAGCGCGGTTCGTGTCGTTCATCGTTAGACGCTTGAAAATCCGGCGCCGGCTATCCCATGCTCGTCGCCCCTGGACAGACGGGAGGAAAGCGCGTGCTTGCTCTGATGCTCCATGTCGCAGCGCTTGCCGGCGCGACGGCCGGCATTGGCGAGGCTCCCGCAGCCTCCGGTCGGCTCACGCCCGATATGGAGCGCGAGCGCTCGCTGCAGTTATTCGCAGCAACCTTGTTCGAGAGCGCGCGCGAGGATCCCGACTTTGGATATTCGCGCGCATGGGTCGATCTCGACTCGGACGGTCAGCCGGAAGCGATCGTCCGCGCGTCGTCCGGCGCCTATTGCGGGCGCGCCGGCTGCACGCTCTTCGTCTTGAAGCGGGAGCCGACCGGATTGCGGCAGGTGAGCCGCACCACCATCACCAATCCGCCTGTCATGGTCCTGTCGACCTCCACCAATGGCTGGCGGGATCTCAGCGTCTTGGTGCGCGGCGGCGGTGTGGTGGCGCATCATGCGAAGCTCGCCTTCGACGGGCGGACCTATCCGTCCAATCCCAGCGTCCCTCCTACGCGCGAGCTTGCGGACGCGCCGGAAGGCGAAATCCTGATCAGTGACGAGAGTCCGCGCCTGCCCTTGCCTTGACTGGCCGCGTCAGCGGTCGCCAACTCTGCCTCAGCCCAGATGGCGCTCGAGCACGACATGCGTCGAAACGTCCGCAACGCCCGGCACGCCAGCGATCGCGGCGCGCGCCGCTTCGATCCCGGCGACATTGTCGGCGACGACGCGCAGGATGAGGTCGATATCTCCGGTCACCGAATGGATCGTCTCGATCGCCGGAAGCGCCTTCAGCTTCGGCACCACCTGCGGGCAGCGATAATTGGGTGCGAAGCGGACGGTGAGCCAGGCGCTCTCGCGCGGCGCCGAGACCTTGCCCTCAACAATGGTGTAGCCGGCGATCGCGCCATTGGCCTGGAGCCTGGCAAGGCGGTCCTGCGTCGCGGTCCGCGACAGGCCGAGATCGCGGGCGAGCGCGACCACCGGCCGCCGCGCGTCGCGGCGAAGCAGGGTCACCAGCAAGCGGTCCTTCTCGTCCATGGCCCTCGCCCACCGGCAATATGCCGGCCCCGCCGTCTCATTGCCTGATGAAAGCGGCAAAGGGAACCGGCAGGCATTGCTGAGAAAGGAGATCCCGATGTTCCTGGATCCGACCAATGCCGTTCTGCTGCCCATCGACGTCCAGCAGGGTTTCGACCTGCCGGGCTGGCCCGCCCGCTGGAACGACAGGATGGAGGCCAATGGCCGTGCCCTGCTCGCGCACTGGCGCAATATGGGAGGTCATATCATTCATGTCCGCCATGATTCCGCGGTGCCCGGAAGCACCCTCGCCAAAGCGGCAACGATTTCCGGCAAGGCTTCGAACCCCTGCCCGGAGAGCCAGTGGTGTCGAAGAGTGTCAATTCCGCCTTCATCGGGACCGACCTCGACCTGCGCCTGCGCCGCCTGGGCGCGGAAAGGATCGTGACCTTCGGCATCTCGACCGACATGTGCGTGTCGACCACCGTCAGGGTCGGCGCAAATCTGGGCTGGAAGATGGTCCTCGTCACCGATGCCTGCGACTGTTTCGAGCTGCCGGATGGCCATGGCGGCACGATACCGGCACGCGCGATACACGACGCCCATGTCGCGACACTCGGTTTCGAATTTTGCGAAGTGGCTTCGACGGCTCAGATCGTCACAACATGATCCCGGGCACTACTTGCGCGTCCGTCACCACTGTATGGCGTTTCATGCGGAGCTGATAGCGGCACGCAATGTCTGGAACTGGTCAACAAGCTTCTGGATTTCAGCGGCGACCCTGGCTTCGTCCGGATCATCCGCCTTCAGCCCGCTTTTGAGCGCCTTCACCGAATCCACCATCGCCGTCATCGTATCGACGGCCTTCTTCACCGGATCCAGCGAGATCGATTTCGCCGCGGCGCGATTGTCGCTGGTCAGGTTCCCGAGCCTTGCGGCGAGCGCCGCAAGGCGAGCCGCCCCACTTTCGAGTTCCGTCAGGCTGGTCTCGATCTGATCAGCGCTGATGCGGCTGTGCAGATCGCGGGCGATCTGGTCGATTTCGGCGATCTGAGCGACCTCCTTGGCGTCCGAAAGGCGTGCTGCCCGGGTGCTGTTCGCAAAATCGCGCAGTCGCGCCTGGATCTGCCCGATCGCATTGCGGCGCTGATCGGCAGGCAACCCGCGCGCCGCTTCGAGTGACGCCCTGATGCCGGGCAGCATTGCCTCGAGGACTGCGCGCGCGGCTTCTACTCCCACGATCTCGCTCATAGTTCGCGCCACCTTTCTACAAGATCCTTCAGATCTTCGCTCGCCGCGAGCAGCGACTGGACCGTGACAGGTCGCCGCTCACGAACCGCGACGACCAGCTGTGCATGACTGTTGCGCCAGGTCTGCAGGGCCGCCTCGGTCGTTGCGAACAGATCGGTGCCTGCGCGCGCGCGCGCGTTCAAGGCCAGCGTGGCGGCGCGATAGTCCGCAAGACGCGGTGCGATTGCCTCGCGCGCGACGCGCAGCCGCTCCGCTGCGTCACGATATTGCGGTTCGCCCTCGAGGCTTCCTGCAGCAACCTGATGGGACTGGGACGTAAGCGCGCGGTCCAGGTCGATTTCCGCCGAGTAGGCCGCGTCCAGCGCATTGCGCTGTTCGGCGACAAGGACGTCGAACAATTCCCGCGCGCTCGCCACCTGCGCCACAAGCAGCTGCGCGGCGTCCTGGACGATGGGATCGGCGGCGGCCAGAGACTGTTCGATCGAGCGGGCAGCGCGGATGTTCGCGACAGCGCTGTTGATCATTCCGAAGGTTTCGACCGCCAGAGAACCAGCCGCCGCTGCCGGCGCCATCCCGACCGCTCCCGCCAAGCCCAGAAGCCCCTGGACGAGCCCTTCTCCACTGGCCCTTCCGTCATTTCCGGCCGCGGTCAGCGCTTCGACCGACTCGGCATAGCGAACCAGTGCGTCGACGGAGCCGTTCGTCTGGCCCCACGCAGTCTCGAATCGGGAGGTCGCGCTGTCGAGCGCCGGTGTGCGAAAGCCGGGAGGCAGCACCGCCACACCCCGGGCGAGCTCCGCGCCGAGAATGCCGCCCGCCTGTCGCAGCGAATTTCGCATTTCCACTGTGGCGCCTGTGTAGGCGCTTGTATCCGGCAGTGACGTGCAGGCCGCCGTCGTACCGATCGCGAAGATGCCGACCACGACCGGCGCCAACACCTTGTTGCGGATCATGCCCCCTCCGGTCCACACTGCCAGGACCGAAGCCTTTCACAATTGGTCGACTTAATCCAGCAACAATCGATCGATTTCGGATGATTGGCCGGTGCTTGGATTCATCTTGGGGACATGCGTCCGGCGACATGTTGCCGCCGGACGCTCTTCGTCTTTACTTAAAGGCCGACGATCCCGCCATCATCCTTGGTGATGACGATGGTCGCGGAACGCGGACGTCCGCTGGCCGTGCCGCTCTGGCTCTGCGGCCAGTTGCTGGTGATGTTGGCCGGGCCGCCGCCTTCGCCCGGATGCTGGATGTTGACGAACAGGGTGCGACCGTCGGGCGTAGAATCGACGCCGGTGATCTCGCTCCCCTTCGGCCCGGTCAGGAAGCGCTTCAGCCGCACGCCCGGCGCCCGACCGACGATGGTGGACTGGGTCGCGGTTCCACCCGCACCGGTGTTGGTGATCGTCTTCGGTCCGCCGTCGCCGACCCGGCCCGGCAGCGCGGCCAGCATCTGGTTGTTGGTCACGTCGGTATAGGCGCCGTCGTCGGTCTGGATCCACAGCAGCGGATTGATCTGGCCGGCCGGATTGGTCTCGCGCGAGAACCACAGGCCGTCGGGGCTCGAAAAGTCGTTGGTGGCGTCCAGCCCCGACAGGTTGATGTTGTTCGGATCGAGATCCGAGCCCGCCCCGAACAGATAGATGTCCCAGGTGAAGGCCAGCGCCTCGCTGTTGTCGCCATTTTCGCGCAGCCGGATGATGTGACCGTTGGGATTGCCGAACTGGTTCGTCGTTCCGCGCGGATCATTATAGTGCCGCGGATTGGCGGCGTCGGTGCCATTGAGCGGCCGGCTGGCAGCATTGCTGTTGGTGAGCGTCATGTAGATTTCGCCGTTCGGATGGGTCGCGGTCCATTCCGGGCGATCCATCTTGGTCGCGCCGAGGGCGTCCGCGGCCAGGCGCGCATGGATCAGCACGTCCGCCTGGTCCTGGAACGGGAAGGCGGCATTGGCGGGCGTCAGCGGTCCCTGACCGAAGACCAGAGGCAGCCATGTGCCATTGCCGTTGGCGTCGAACTTCGCAACGTAGAGCGTGCCGTTGTCGAGATATTTGTCGCCGATCGCGAGCCGGTCCGCCGACTGCGCATCCGCCGGGTTCCAGGCGGTCGTGGAGATGAACTTGTAGAGATATTCGCCGCGGGCGTCGTCGCCCGTATAGATGGTGACCTTGCGGCCGGCGACCCACTGGCCGTGCCAGGCGCCTTCATGGCTGAGGCGGCCCAACGCGGTGCGCTTGCGCGGCGCCCTGGACGGATCATAGGGATCGATCTCGACCACCCAGCCGAGCTGGTTCGCCTCGTTGCGATAGTCGCCGGTGCCATCCGCCGGGGTGGCGGCGTCGACCGTGACGTTCCAGCGGCGGAAGGTCGTGTCGGCGCCGTTGGCCGGCGTCACGCTGGCCCAGCCATAGCTTCCGCCCGCACCCTGGCCGATGCCATAGCGATTGAGCGCCACCACATCGCGCGCGCTGCGATTGGCATTGTCGCCGGCGGCGCGGCGGAAATAGCCCGCCCAATTTTCCTCGCAGGTGAGGTAGGTGCCCCAGCGGGTCGTCCCGAGCGCGCAATTGTTGATCGTGCCGCGGCCCTGGGTCCCGTCGGTCGAGTGGACGGTGCGCAGCTGGGCATTGCCGCGCGCCGGGCCGTTGAACACGACCGGCGTGTTCGGCGTGATGCGGCGGTTGAACGCCGATCCCTGGACATAGGCCCAGGCACCGTTCTGGCGGCGGACCTCGACGACACTGACGCCGTGCGCCTCGATCTCCTTGCGTACCTCGGCCTCGGGGCGCGGCGTCGTGGTGCCGTTGCCGGTCGGACCGTTCGGATGGAGATAGGTCTCGGTGATGTTCTCGTGATTCATCGCGAGCAGGCCGCGTTCGCTATTGTTGTCGTCGCGGGCCGTGCCGGCGGTGTTGAGGCCGTAGAAACACATGCCGTCATGATGGTCGCCGGCGCGCTGGGCGAAGTTGGTGTCGCTGCCGTCATTGGCATAGGCCGCGACGCCGTTCGCGATCGGATCGCCCATGCGGTAGAGCACGGTGACGCTATAGCCCGCCGGGACGGTGACCTTGTCGTCCAGATTCCGGACTACGGCGGTGAAATCGAGCGCCGCCTGGTCCACGGTGATCGTGGTCTCGGCGCTGGGCGACGAGCCCTGGCCGTTATTCCCGGTGAAGCGGAAGACCAAAGGCGTGGGGCCCGCGACGGCCGGCGCGATGAAGCTCGCTTCGGCCGTGCCGGCATTGGTCAGCGTCACTGCCGGACCGGACACCTGCTCCCAGCCGGTGACGGTGAGGCCGGCGCCAGCCGTGCCCACAAGCCGCACGACCTTGCCGGTGCGGGTCTGGCCGTTCTGCCCTGCCGAGACGCTTCCGAGAGCATCCGGTTCATCGCCGTCGCATGCAGCCAGCATGCCCGTCGAGAACACAGCCATCGTCGCCGCGGCAATGCCGCGCAGCGTCTGCCGGCGCGAATAGCGCGCCGCGACCAGATCGGTCAGATGTTCGTTGCCGGAGAAATTCGTATCGACATCGCCGTCCGTATAACCGCCCGTAAGCGTGAGATCGCTCATCGCAGCCCCCATTTGCCTGAAAGAAGAATCGACGGGGCCGCGG
>Ga0335075_10010153_pt1 | contig 14303 bp, 11 predicted proteins | sample Lox_Sample_24_FD_206723 | JGI IMG/M metagenome (GOLD analysis project Ga0335075, IMG submission 206723) | Soil microbial communities from Loxahatchee National Wildlife Refuge, Florida, United States - Lox_Sample_2.4 | ecosystem: Environmental > Terrestrial > Soil > Wetlands | place: USA...
CGCGGTTTCGCCGATTTCATAGCCGCTGCGGTTCTGGTCGCTCGTGATCGTCAGGCCGGGCGCGCCGGCGCCGACGGTCAAGCTCACCACGCTGTGCGTGCTCTGGTTGCCGCTGAGGTCTTCGCCCCAGTATTCGAGCGTGTGCTGGCCCGCGGGCACGGAGATCGTCGCGTGGCCGGTCGCGCTCGTCGCCACCGTAGCGGCCGCGCCGCCGTCGATCGAGTAGTGCACCGCCCTCGCGCCGTCGGCCGCCGACACCGTCACGGGCACCGCGCCGCTCGGGTCGCACGCAGGCGCGCTCGCGCTCGCGCTTGGCGGGCTGTAGGGCGAGACCGTCGTGGAGAACTTGAGCGTGGCTTCGTCGCCCGGGGAGCCGGCGGCCGCGAGTTTGACCGGCCACGACAGGCCCATGCCGTTGTCGTTGAACGTCGCCGCTTCGACCGTGTCCGGCAGCGGCGCGGCTTCCGCGCTGACGTCGTCCCAGAACGACGGGTAGCCGCCCTCGATGTAGGAGGAGGCGCCGATGCCCGCGCTGGCCGAGATCGGCGTGAACGCCATGAAGCGCTCCGCCGGGCTGTCGTCGGGCTCGACCGCGCACGCGACCGAGCCCGCGCCCGCCACGCCCGCTGCGCCGTAGCCTTCGTCGTTGCCCGCCAGATAGCAGTCGCCGACGTGGTAGATCGCCCCTTCGAGCGCCGCGGCGCCGGTGTTCACGATCCTCAGCGTGGTTTCGTAGCTGTCCTGGCCCGGCGCGTAGGTGTCGGTCTCGAACAGCTCGGCGATGTGTGCTTTCGCTTCGTTGTCCGCGTATGCGGGGGTCACGATCGTTTCCGCGCTCGCGCGCGTCTGCGTGCCTTCGGTGTACGCCGATCCCGCTTCGAAGCGCACGCCGGGCGGCGGTTCGGGGCCGAACGTGTGCGCGCTGGTGGCAGAGATGCCCTCGCCGGCGGTCAACGACAGGAACGTCCCGCAGCCCCCGCCTTCAAAGCCCGCCTCGCTGTAGAAGTCCGGCACGGGGTCGCCGCTGGCCTGCACCTGGCACGCGAGCTGGCCGTCGATCGCGACCGCGCCCAGCGGGCCGGCGGAGCTGATGACCGTCTGGCCGGCCACGCCGGCCGCGGGCCACGCGAGCAGCGCGCCCACCGCGAGCAGCAGCGCCGCGATCGTGCCCATCCCCGTTCTGATGCCGACCCACCTCGGCGGCTCCAAGCCTCGCACGCGGAGAATTGAATCAGATACGCACGCCCGGCACGCCGGCATGCCATGCTATGCGCGATGAGCGACGCACAGCAGGGCGAGGAGGCCGACCCGCGGATCGGCACGAGCGTCGGGCCGTACCGCATCGAGTCGGTGCTGGGCGTCGGCGGCATGGGCCGCGTGTACCGGGCGACGGACCCGGACGGCACGCTCGTGGCGCTGAAGCTGGTCCGCGCCGACCTGGCCGAGGACAGCATCTTCCGCAAGCGCTTCGAGCGCGAGGCCAAGATCGCCCGCGACGTCAAGAACCGCCACGTGGTGCCCGTGCTGGACACCGGCGAGCACGAGGGCGTGCCCTACATGTCGCAGCTGTTCATCCAGGGCGGCTCGCTCGAGCAGAAGCTCAAGCGCGAGGGCAAGCTCGACGTGGCCACCGCGCTGGCCATCTGCGCGCAGGTTGCGGACGGGCTCGACGCGCTGTTCGCGGGCGGGATGGTCCACCGCGACGTCAAGCCCGCCAACGTGCTGCTCGACACCGACGGCACCGCGCTGATCACGGACTTCGGCCTGGCCAAGGACAGCCAGGGCACGGCGCTGACCCGCCCCGGCCAGGCGCTCGGCTCGATGGACTACATGTCGCCAGAGCAGATACGCGGCGAGGAGGTGACCGCCGCCACCGACGTGTACTCGCTCGGCTGCGTGATGTGCGAGTGCCTGTGCGGCGCTCCGCCGTTCGCCGACAAGCAGGGGATGCGCGTGCTGTGGGCGCAGCTCCAGGACGAGCCGCCCGACCCGACCGCCGGCCTGGACGGGGCGCCGGCGGGGCTCGGCCCCGCCGTCCTGCGCGCGCTCGAGAAGGACGCCGCCAAGCGCCCGCAGAGCGCCGGCGAGTACGCGCGGCTGCTGCACGAGGCCGCCGGCATGGCGCCGCCGGGCTAGTCGGCCTGCTGGGCCTGGATCGCGGTGATCGCGACCGTGTCCACCACGTCGGTCACCTGACAGCCGCGGCTGAGGTCGTTGACGGGCCGGCGCAGGCCCTGCAGCACCGGCCCGATCGCCACCGCCCCCGACGAGCGCTGCACGGCCTTGTAGGCGACGTTGCCGGTGTCGAGGTCGGGGAAGATGAACACGGTGGCGCTGCCAGCCACCTCGCTGTCGGGCATCTTCAGCTTCGCCACGCTCGCGTCGACCGCGGCGTCGTACTGGATCGGCCCCTCGACCTTCAGGTCCCCGCGCCGTCTGCGCACGATCTCGGTGGCCGCGCGCACCGCGTCGACCTGCTCGCCCCTGGCGGATTCGCCGGTGGAGTAGGAGAGCATCGCGATGCGCGGCTCGATGCCGAACGCGGCGGCCGTGTCGGCGGAGCTGATCGCGATGTCCGCGAGCTGCTCGCTGTCGGGCTTGGGGTTGACCGCGCAGTCGCCGTACACGAGCACGCGGTCGGACAGGCACATGAAGAACACGCTCGAGACGACCGACACGCCGGGACGGGCTTTGATGAACTCGAACGCCGGGCGGATCGTGTCGCCGGTCGTGTGCGCCGCGCCGGAGACCATGCCGTCGACCTCCCCCAGGTGCACCATCATCGTGCCGAAGTACGTGGGGTCGCCGAGCGCGTCGAAGGCCAGCTCCTCGGTCACGCCCTTGTGCTTGCGCAATTCGTGGTAGGTCGCGCCGTAGCGCTCGCGCTCGGGCGATCGCAGCGGGTCCACCACGTTCGCGCCGTCGAGGTCCACGCCGAGCGCGGCCGCACGCGCGCGCACGGCGTCCACGTCGCCGAGCAGCGTCAGCGCCACCACGCCGCGGCGCAGCAGGATCTCGGCCGCGCGCAGGATGCGCTCGTCCTCCCCCTCCGGCAGCACGATGTGCCTGTGGGCGGCCTTCGCGCGCTCGATCAGCTCGTACTCGAACATCGTCGGCGTCATCCGCGCCGGGCGCTTGACCGTGAAGCGCATCTGCAGCTCCACCTTGTCCACGCTGCGCTCGAACACGCCGAGGGCCGTGGCGATGCGACGCTCGTTCTCCGCGCGCAGCACCGGCGTGACCGCCGGGATCGCCGCCGCGGCCACGTGCGTGCGCTCGCCGGTCTCCAGCACCGGGAACGGCGCCGCCTCCAGCAGGCGCCGCACCGCGTCCGAGAGCTGGTAGCCGCCCGTCAGCAGCATCCCCGCGACCGCCGGCAGCGACGGCGAGAGCGTGCACGCCAGGCACGCGAGCACGATGTCCGAGCGATCCGCCGGCACCACCACCAGGCTGCCGTCGGCGAGGTCGTCGACGAAGTGCTCGGCGCTCATCGCCGCCACCCGGATCTCGCGCACGTCGCGCTCGAGCGCGCCGTCGGCGGAGGGCAGCGTGCGCGCGCCGAGCGCCGAGCGCACCTCCTCCACGCTCGGGTAGGCCAGCTCCGCGTTCTCCGGCATCACGTACACCCACTCCTCGCCCGTGTTCGGCGCCAGCCGCGCCTCCACCTCGTCCACCGCGCCGGGCGCCACGCGGTTGACGATCACGCCGAACAGCACGCAGTCCTTGCGCGCCAGCAGTTCCCGCGCCAGCTGCACCTGCTCGACCACGTCGGCGCCGGCCGCGCCGTTGATCACGACCAGCACCGGGCAGCCGAGCTGGTTGGCGAGGTTGGTGTTCAGGTCGAAGTCCAGCGCGGGCGTCGCGCCGACGTAGTCGCTGCCCTCGCACACCACGAAGTCGCAGTCCTGCTCCAGCTCCCTGAACGCGTCGAGCACGCGCTTCTCGATCTCCTCGTGCGCGCCGCCGGCGATCAGCGCGTTGACCTCCTCCGCCGTCGGGCCGTGCATCTGCTCGTAGCCCGGCCGCAGCTGGTAGCGCTCGCGCATCAGCTCGATCTGCGGGTCCGGCTCGGAGGCGCTGCGGATGATCGGGCGGAAGAAGCCGACGCGTTGCAGGCGCGCGGAGAGCATCTCCATGAACCCGAGCGCCACCAGCGACTTGCCGCTGGCCGGGCCCATGGCCGTGATGTAGACGTTCTGCGCCATCTTCCTCAGGCGCTCAGCGCAGCACCGCGTACACCTGGTGTTCGCCGAGCACGCCTTTGAAGCGGTGCTCGCCGCGCTCCTCGAAGCTGAAGCCGGGGTCGGTCTCTGTGTATTCCTTGACCGCCGAGGAGACCATGATCTCGCCGCCGCGCGCGCGGTCGGCGATGCGCGCGCCGAGCACCACGTTGCGCCCGTACATCTCCTCCCCGCCCATGATCACCGTGCCGGTGTGCAGCCCCACGCGCAGCCGCAGCGGGCGCTCGCCGCCGGGGACGGTGCGGTCGGCAAGCGAGGTCTGCAGGTCCAGCGCGCAGCGCAGCCCCGCGTGCGCGCTGTCGAACGCGACCATGAAGCCGTCGTCGTGCGAGCGCACGACCGTGCCACCGTGGTGCGCGACGATCCGCTCGACGATCGTGCGGTGGTCGCGCAGCAGCTCCTGCGAGCGTTCCTCGCCCAGCTCGCCGACGATCTCCTGCGCGTCCTCGATGTCGCAGAACAGCAGCGTCAGCGCCCCGTCGGGCGAGCTCATCGCGCCGAGGTCGGGCTGCTCGGAGCCGAGCGCCGAGGCGATCACGTCGATCGATGTCATCGCTCCGATTTCCAACGCCTCCCCCCTTCCCGCGCTCAGCCGTCGCTGAGATAGCGATAGCCGCCGGCGTGGAACAGAAGCGGCGCCACCTCGTGGCTGAACTCCAGCGCGAGCACCTCGCCGATGAAGATCACGTGGTCGCCCGCTTCGTGGCTGGCGTGCAGCGCGCAGTCGAGATACGCAACCGAGCCGTCGAGCACCGGCGCTCCGCTGACCGCGGAGGAGTGGGCGATGTCGCCAAACGCGTCGCGCCCGCGCGGGCGGTCCTTGGAGGCGAAGAAGCGCGACAGCGGCTCCTGCTCGGCCGCGAGGATGTTGACCGCGAACACGCCGTTCTCCTCGATCAGCTTGTGGCCCTCCGACAGCGCCATCACGCACACGAGGATCAGCGGCGGGTCGAGCGACACCGACGAGAAGGCGTTGGCCGTCATCCCGTACGCGTGCTCCTGCCCGCGCGTGGTCACGACCGTCACGCCGGTCGCGAACGCCGCCAGCGCGCCGCGAAAGTCCTCGCTGGTGAAGCCGGGCGCCGTGCTCGCCCGCTCGGTCGCGCCGCCAGGCAATCAGGCGTCCTCGTCGAGCGAGCGCAGCCGCGCCCGGATCACCTGGTCGAAGTCCGCGGTCATGCCCAGCGACTGCGCCACCAGGTCGCGGAACACGTCGCGGTCCATCGCGATCAGCGTCGTCGGCTCGGTCGCGCGCACGGTCGCCGCGCGCGGCGTGCCGCGCATGATCGCCACCTCTCCGAAGAAGTGCCCGGGGCCGAGCGTGCTGACCTTCCTGTAGCCGGAGTCGTCCTGCTGCTCGACGTCCACCGTCCCCTCGATCACGATGAAGAACTTGTCGGCGGGGCCGCCCTGGCGCACGACCGTCTCGCCCGCGTCGACCTTCACCGTCTGCAGCTCGCCGGCCACGCTCTCGATCCGCTGCATCGGCAGGTCGCTGAACACGCTGTACGCGCGCTCGCGCGTGAAGTCGGCGCCGAACGTGCCCTCCTCCGTCTTGCCGCCCGACTCGGTGTTGTCGATGAACTGCAGTTCGGTCGGCACGATCCGGTAGAAGGAGATCGACATCGTCGTGCCCGGCGACAGCGACGGGAACTTCTGGCCGAACAGGTCAGCCACGCGCGCGATCGTCTCGCCGTTGAGCACCACGGCGCACTCGCCCGAGCCCTGCACGCCGCGCGTCTGGCGCAGGTCGGAGGCGTACTCGTCGACGGCGAAGGAGACCACCGGGTTCTGTTCGATGTGGCGCGCGGTGACCGTCCCCGGGCGCGTCCAGAAGTACAGCGTGGGCCCGTCGTTGACGTACAGGAACGTGCTCGCGCGGGGCACGGCGCTCGGCGACGCGGTGGCGAGGGTCAGCGTGTTCTGGGCCGAGAGGTACTCGACCACGTGCGCCGGGACGTCCACGGCCGCCTGCTCGGGGGTCATCGGTGTCTCCTTTTGCTTGGTGTGTGCTGTTGTGCCGGCGTGCTGGCCGATCTGCGATCGGGCGCCGAAGCGCTCACGCCTCCTCGCCGGCGTCTACCTCGCGCAGGAGGTGGCTGTCGACATCGTAAACGAACCCGCGAACCTGGTCGCGGTGCGCCAGGAACGGCGAGCGACGCACGCGCAGGACCGACTGGCGCACGTCGTCCTCCAGGTCGGCGAACGACTCGATCGCGAACGGAGGCGTGGTGCCCGTCTCGCGCAGCAGCTCTTCGCGGAACTCGTCGTCGGTGAGCGTCTGCATGCCGCAGCGCGTGTGGTGCACGACCATCACCTCCCGCGTGCCCAGGCGCCGCTGGGAGATCGCCAGCGAGCGGATCACGTCGTCGCTGACGACCCCGCCAGCGTTGCGCAGCACGTGCGCCTCGCCGGTCTGCAGGCCGAGCGCCGCGTACACGTCCAGGCGCGCGTCCATGCACGTGACGACCGCCACGCGGCGGGTGGGCGCCGAGTCGCGGTGCTCGGGCTCAAGCGACGCGGCGAACGTCCTGTTGTTGGCGAGCAGCTCCTCGATCGTGCTCACGGCGACTCTTGGACCCGTCAGGCGGCGACCGTCTCGCGCGAGAGGAACTGCTCGACGAAGTCGGTCGTCACCTCCCCGGAGCGGAACACCTCGTCGGCGAGCACGCGGCGGTGGAAGGGGATCGTCGTCTTCACGCCGCGCCCCTCGATCTGGAACTCCGACAGCGCGCGATCCATGCGCTCGATCGCCTCGCCGCGCTCGGGCGCCCACACGATCAGCTTGGCGATCAGCGAGTCGTAGAACGGCGCGATGCTCCAGCCGGGGTAGCAGTGCGAGTCCACGCGCGTCCACGGGCCGCCGGGCGGCACGTAGGTGTCCAGGCGCCCGGCCGCCGGCGCGAAGTCGCGGTCGGGGTCCTCGGCGTTGACACGGCACTCGATCGCGTGCCCGCGCAGCAGCACGTCCTCCTGGGTGACCGACAGCGGCTCGCCGGCGCACACGCGGATCTGCTCCTGGATCAAGTCGACGCTCGTGACCATCTCGCTGACGGGGTGCTCGACCTGGATGCGCGCGTTCATCTCCATGAAGCTGAGGTTGCCCTCGTGGTCGAGCAGGAACTCCATCGTGCCCGCGCCCGTGTAGCCGACCGACAGCGCGCCCGCGACGGCGCGCTCGCCGATGTCTTTGCGCTGCTCGTCGCTCAAATGGATCGAGGGCGCCTCCTCGATCAGCTTCTGGTGGCGGCGCTGCACCGAGCAGTCGCGTTCGTAGAAGTACACGCCTTTGCCGTGGCCGTCGCACACCAGCTGCACCTCGGTGTGGCGGGGTGCGTCGAGGTAGCGCTCGATGTAAACGGCGCTGTCCTTGAACACCGCCTGCGCGGTCGAGCGCGTGGTCGTGTACAGGCGTTCGAGGTCCTCCGCGCGGCGCACCACGTTCATGCCGCGCCCGCCGCCGCCGGCGACCGCCTTGATGATCAGCGGGTAGCCGATCGAGGCGGCGATCTCCTGCGCCTCGTCGACCGTGCCCACCGGCTCGATCGTGCCCGGCAGCAGCGGCAGCCCGGCCTTCTGCATCAGGTCGCGCGCGATCGCCTTGTCGCCCACCTTCTCCATCACGTCCGGGCGCGGGCCGATGAACGTGATGCCGTTGTCCGAGCAGATCTCCGCGAAGAACGGGTCCTCGGACAAGAAGCCGTAGCCGGGGTGGATCGCGTCGGCGCCCGTCTTCTGCGCGGCGCCGATGATGTTGGGGATGTGCAGGTAGCTCTTGCCGGGGTGGTGGGGGCCGACGTGCACGGCCTCGTCGGCGAAACGCACGGCCGCCGAGTCGGCGTCTGCGGTCGAGTAGATCGCCACCGACTTGATGCCCATCTCGCGGCACGCGCGCGCCACGCGCAGCGCGATCTCGCCGCGGTTTGCGATCAGCACCTTCTCGAACACCGGCTCAGCCCTCCGGCGAGGACGCGGGCTCGGCGCGGCGGCTACTCATCGGCCGGCTCCAGGTACATCAGCACCTGCTCGAACTCCACCCACTCGCCGTTCTCGACGACGATCTCCGCCACCTTGCCGCCCTCGCCGGCGGCGACCTCGTTCATCATCTTCATAGCCTCCACGATGCACACCGTCTGCCCCGGCTCGACCGTCGAGCCGATCTCCACGAAGGGCTTGGCGCCCGGCTGCCCGGAGGCGTAGAAGGTGCCGACGAGCGGCGCGAGCACCGGCACGCGGTTGTCCGGCTGGGCCATGTCACCGAGCGTGAACACGCCGGAGGCCATGCGCGCGCCCGGAGCGACGCCCAGGCCGGGGCCTGCGCTAGGCGCGATCGGCCCGCTGGCGCCGGCCGGCGCCTCGGCCGGCGGCGGGGCGGCCGCGGCGGGCGGCGCGCCGCGCTCGATCTCGATCTTGTAGTCCCCGGCGGCGACCGCGAAGCGCTGGACGCTCGATCCCTCCAGGCGCTTGACCAGGTCGCGAGCCTCGGCCCAGACCGACTCGATCAGCTCCCTGTCGGGGTTGCTGTGGGTGTTCTCGTTGTCGCTCATGTCTCCCCTGTGATTGGCGGAAGTGAGGGCTGGCTCCCCGGCGTGCCGAACTTGCGAAAGCGCTCGTAGCGCTGGTCGATCAGCTCCTGCGGGCTGAGCGGGAGCAGTTCGCGCAGGCTCGCGACGATCGCGGCCTTCACGTTGGCGCCCGCGGCCGCCGGGTCGGCCTGGGCGCCACCGTCGGGCTCGGGCACGACGGCGTCCATCACGGTCAGGCGCAGCAGCTCGGGGCTGGTGATGCGCAGCGCCTTGGCGGCGCGCGGCGCGGCGCTCGCGTCCTTGAACAGGATCGTCGAGCAGCCCTCGGGGCTGATCACCGAGTAGTAGGCGTTCTCCATCATCAGCACGCGGTTGCCCATCGCGATCGCCAGCGCGCCGCCGCTGCCGCCCTCGCCGGTGACCACCGTCACGACGGGGATCGGCAGGCGCGACATCAGCATGATCGACTCGGCGATCGCCACCGACTGCCCGCGCTCCTCCGCGCCGAGGCCGGGGTATGCGCCGGGCGTGTCCACGATCGTCACCAGCGGCAGCCCGAAGCGCGCGGCGTAGCGCATCAGGCGCATGCCCTTGCGGTAGCCCTCAGGCTCGGGCATGCCGAAGTTGTGCTCGACCAGCTCGGCGGTGGTGTGCCCCTTCTGCTGGCCGATCACCATCACGGTCATCTCGCCCAGGCGCGCGAGGCCCGCGACGATCGCCGGGTCCTCCTCGAACAGGCGGTCGCCGTGCAGCTCCTGGAAGCCGTCGAACACCGAGCCGACGAGGTCGAGGAAGCGCGGGCGGTCGATGTGGCGCGCGAGCTGCACGACCTCCCACGGGTCGCGCTCGGCCAGCTGGCCGGCGTCGGCGACGGGCGCGCTGCCCTCGACCGCAGGCAGGCGCTTCTCGCGCGTGGGCGCGTCCTCCCCGCGCGCCGCCTCCGCCTGCGCGTGCAGCTCCAGCAGGTTGCGGATCGTGCGCCGCAGGCTCTCGCGCGGCTCCACCAGGTCGAGCATCCCGTGCTCGAGCAAAAAGCCCGAGGTCTGGAAGCCGTCGGGCAGCTTCTGGCGGATCGTCTGCTCGATCACCGACGGCCCCGCGAAGCCGATGTGCGCGTCGGGCTCGGCGATCAGCACGTCGCCCAGCGTCGCGTAGGAGGCGCTGACGCCGCCGTAGGTGGGGTCGGTGAGCAGCGAGATGAACAGCACGCCCTCCTCCGCCATGCGCGCCACCACCTGGCTGGTCTTGGCCATCTGCATCAGCGACACGCAGCCCTCCTGCATGCGCGCGCCGCCGGAGGCGGAGATCACCAGCAGCGGCGTGCGCGTCTGAAGCGCCAGCTCGGCGGCGCGCGTGATCGACTCGCCGACCGCGCCGCCCATGCTGCCGCCGATGAACGAGAAGTCGATGCACGCGACCACGATCGGCAGCCCGTCGATCGTGCCCGTGCCGTGCAGCGCGCCGGTCTTCGTCTCGCTCTTCTTCTGCGCCGCGGCGATCCGCTCTGTGTAGGGCTTGGCGTCGGCGAACGACAGCGCGTCGAGGATCTCCAGGTCGCCGCTGCGCTCCTCGAAGCTCCCCTCGTCCAGCAGCTGGCCCAGGCGCTCGCGGATGCGCAGCCGGAAGTGGTGGTTGCAGTCGGGGCACACGCCGAGGTTGCGGCGCAGGCGCTTGTGGTAGACGAACGCCGAGCACGCGGGGCAGCGAAACCACTCCGCGGAGACCGCGCGCGGGGCTGTGGCTGCCTCAGCCAAGGATGTCCTCCCCCGACAGGCGGCGGTCGTCGGCGTGCATGCGCCGGTACTCTGACAGCGACGCGTCGAGCGCGGCGTCGACCTCCTCGCGCGTGGGCGCCTCGCCCTCGCCGCCCTCGCCCTCCAGGAACGCGACGATGCCGACCGTGCGCCCCTGCGTGTCCACGCCGGCGGCCTCGCGCGCCAGCTCCAGCGCGCGCTGGGGGTCCTCGCGGCGCAGCTGCACCTTGATCATGCCGTGCAGGGGGTAGGTCTCGTGCCCGGGCACGTCGTCCAGCTCGCGCAGGCGCGCGAACGCCGCCAGCGCCTGCTCCAGCTCGCCGACCTCCAGGCTCAGCTCGGCGACGTCGAGCGCGGCGAGCAGGTCGTCGGGCTCGGCCTCCGCGATCGCACGCGCCTGCGCGAGCGCCTGCTCGTACTGGCCGAGCGTGCGGTACATGTCCACGAGGCTGATCGACGCGGTCGACGCGCGGCCCATGCTCTGCGCCGCCTGCGACAGGTAGCCGACGGCCTCCTCCTGGTTGCCGGTGGCCGCGGAGGTGTGCCCCAGGTGGCTGAGCGCGACCTGGTCGTCGGGGTTGAGCGCGACGGCGCGGCGGAAAGCGTCGCTCGCCTCGTCCATGCTCCCCTCCGTGGCCAGCGCCTCGCCGAGGTAGTGCCACGCGTCGGCGTTCTCGGGCGCCAGCTCGGTCGCGCGCCTGAGCTGATCGGTGGCGTCCTCGGCGTCCAGCTCCACGCCCGCGCGCCCGGCCAGCACGAGCAGCTCGACGTTCTCCGGCTCCTGCGCCAGGCCCTCCGACGCCGCCTCGCGGCACGCGCGGTACTCGCCCGCGCGCAGGTGGGCGCCCGCGCGCTGCACGGCGGAGTCGACGCTCATCGGCCCACGCTCCGCCGCTCGAATGGCGCCATGCTCATGCAGCCAACCCCCCGCAGTCCCGCCATGCTCACGCCTTCGCGCCCGGCCACACCCAGTCTTTGAGCTCCGGCGGGTCGTCGCCGAACTCGCGCACGTAGCGGCGGTGCTCGGCCAGCTGGTCACGGTACTTGGTGATCGCCTCCTGCGCGCCGGGGACGGTGCGCACGGCGAATTCGCCGGACATGCCGCGCACGAACTCGCTGACGCCCATGTCCACGCGGCTGAGCGCCTCGATCGCCAGCTGGTAGCGGTCGACGCCGTTCATCGCCAGCAGGTCGAAGGGCGTGGTGGTGGTCCCCTCCTCGGAGTAGCCGCGCACGTGGAAGCGCTCCTGGCGCGGGCGGCGGTGTATCAGCTGGTGGACCGCCGAGGGGTAGCCGTGGAAGTTGAAGATCACCGGCCTGCCCTCCGTGAACAGGTCGCCGAAGGCGCCCGCGCTCATCGCGTCCGGGTGCGCGCCGGGAGCGGCCAGCGCGAACAGGTTGGTGACGTTGACGAAGCGCACCTTCAGGTCGGGCACGTCGTCTTTGAGCAGGCTCGCCGCCGCCAGCAGCTCGATCGTGGGGATCGTGCCGCAGCTCGCCAGCACGAGGTCGGGCTGGCCGTCGTCGTTGTTGGAGGCCCAGTCCCACGCGGAGGCGCCCGCCTGCACGTGAGCTTCGGCCTCGTCCATCGACAGCCACTGCGGCAGCGGCAGCTTGGAGCCGATGATCAGGTTGATGCAGCGCTCGGCCTGCAGGCAGTGCGCCATCGTCGCCAGCAGCGTGTTGGCGTCCGCGGGCACGTACACGCGCGCGTGCTCCTCGCGGCGGTTGAGCATCGAGTTGATGAAGCCGGGCATCTGGTGGGAGTAGCCGTTGTGGTCCTGGCGCCAGCCCTCGGAGGTCAGCAGGTAGTTCAGCGAGGCCACCGGCTCGCGCCACGGCGCCTCCTCGCGCGACATCTTCAGGAACTTCCCGTACTGGTTGACCATCCCGTCGACGATCGGGATGAACGCCTCGTAGCAGGGGAAGATGCCGTGGCGCCCGGTGAGCACGTAGCCCTGCAGCCAGCCCTGGCAGTTGTGCTCGGAGAGGACCTCCATGATGCGTCCGTCGGGCTTGTAGTCGGGGCTGATGTCCGGGTCCACCGGCCACTCGTAGGCGTGGTTCTCGACGTTGAACAGCGCGCCCAGGCGGTTGGAGGCGACCTCGTCGGGGCACACCACGCGGAAGTTGCGCTGCTCGCGGTTCAGCTCGAACACCTGGCTGAGGTACTCCCCGCACACGCCCAGCGAGCTCTCGACGGCGCCGCCCGGCTCGGACAGCGCGACCGCGTGGTCCTTCAGCGCGGGCAGCTTCAGCGGCACGCGCATGCGCCCGCCGTTGACGTGCGGGTTGGCGCCCATGCGCCGCTCGCCGGTGGGGCACATCGCGGCGATCTCCGCCGCCGGCCCGCCGTTCTCGTCGAACAGGTCCTCGGGGCCGTAGGAGCGCAGCCAGTCCTCCAGCGCCTTCAGGTGCTCGGGGTTCGTGCGCGCCTGCATCGCCGGCACCTGGTGGGACTTGGAGGTGCCCTCCACGCGGATGCCGTCCAGCTCGCGGATGCCCGTCCAGCCCTTGGGCGAGCGCAGGATCAGCATCGGCCAGATCGGACGCGCCGGGCGGTTGCCGCCGCGCGCCGCCTCCTGCAATTCGCGGATCTCCTTGTAGGCGGTGTCCAGCGCGCCCGCCAGCTCCGCGTCGAGGTCCTCGCCGTCGACGATCAGCGGGTGCCAGCCGTAGCCCTCGAAAAGCTTCGTCAGCTCCCCGTCGGTCATAGAGCTGAAGATCGTGGGGTTGGCGATCTTGTAGCCGTTGAGGTGCAGGATCGGCAGCACCGCGCCGCTCGTGGCGGGGTCGAGGAACTTGTTGGAGTGCCACGCTCCCGCGGTCGGGCCGGTCTCGGCCTCGCCGTCGCCGACGATGCACGCGACGATCAGCTCGGGGTTGTCGAGCGCCGCGCCGAACGCGGTCGCGAGCGCGTAGCCCAGCTCGCCGCCCTCGTGGATCGTGCCGGGCACGATCGGCGCGATGTGGCTGGGGAAGCCGCCCGGCCAGGAGAACAGGCGCACGAGCTTGGACAGGCCCTCGCGGTCGCGGCTCATCTCCGGCTTGACGTCTTCCAGGCAGCCGTCGATCCACAGGTTGGCGAGGTTCGCGGGCGCGCCGTGGCCGGGGCCGGTCACGAGCAGCACGCTCGCGTCGGTGTCGAGGATCAGGCGGTTGAGCCCCGCGTACACGAGGTTGATGCCCGGCACCGTGCCCCAGTGGCCGAGCAGGCGGTGCTTGACGTGCTCGGGCTTGAGCGGTTCCTCCAGCAGGTGGTTGTCCTGCAGGTAGATCATCGCCACCGCGATGTAGTTGGTGGCGCGCCTGTAGAACGCGAGCCTCTCCGAAACCGGCGACAGAGCTTGGGTTGACACCTTCCCCCCTACTGGGCTTGGCCTGGGCGAGCGAGGGACTATACCGATGCTCCTCGCGGGTCACTCGCTGGCGCGCGCCGCCGCCGGCAAGGGCGGCTCCCTACACCTCCGCCGCCCCCAGCTGCCGCTCGTAGGGCCCGCGCCCGGTGAGCACCGTCGCGCCGCAGCGGGCCGCCAGCGCGAGCGCGTCGGCGAGCGCGAGGCCGGCGCCGAGCGCGTACGTGAGGCCGGCGGCGAACGAGTCGCCGCAGCCGTAGGCGTCGCGCGGCCTGCCCGGGGGCGTGGCCGCCTGCCAGGTTCCCTCGCTCTCGCCCCACCAGCGACCGCCCTTGGCTCCCTCGGTGGCCACGAGGAGCCGCGTGCGGTGCTGGCATCGGGTGGCCCAGCCGGCCTCGTCCGGATCTCCGGCGCTGAAGATGAGGG
>Ga0335075_10010155_pt1 | contig 14302 bp, 13 predicted proteins | sample Lox_Sample_24_FD_206723 | JGI IMG/M metagenome (GOLD analysis project Ga0335075, IMG submission 206723) | Soil microbial communities from Loxahatchee National Wildlife Refuge, Florida, United States - Lox_Sample_2.4 | ecosystem: Environmental > Terrestrial > Soil > Wetlands | place: USA...
TCCGCTGCAAAGAAGCCAGCAGCCAGTGGGAAGCCATCTGCAACCACCGTCACAACCAGACACCAGCCGCCTGAGCTGCCCGCACCCGAAGACGATCTTGGTTACCTACAAATCTGTCGCACACCCGCTATCTGTGGCTTCTCCTGGATGTCTGTGCGAGGAGGGAGGATGATGACCCTCGTGCACCAACTAGTGGTGAAGCTGAGCGCACTGGACCCGGACGCCGGTGCCGCCGTCAAGGTCATCGGCCGCTTTGACGCCCTCATCGAGGGCCGGGCCGGGCTGGAACCGATCCTCGGCGCGGTCGCGATACTCTGCCACACCCCCGCCCGGCTCGTGATCGGCAGGCACGGCGTCGATCTCCGGGTGGACGCCGACGGGCGGGCCGAGAGAAGTGCCGCGCAGATCGATCCCCAGTGGCTGTGCTCCCCTCTGGAGCCCGGCGAGCCGAACGCCTTCTGGCTCGAGCGGGGCGGCGACTACTCGCTCGTAGACGCGATGGTGCTCGACCGGGCGGCGTTCGCCGCCCGCGAGGTGTTGCACCGCACCCGCGGACGGTCCACGTCCGCGACGGGGACCGTCGACGACCCGGCGGCGATAGAGGTGGCCGTCGACGCCGGCGCGAGTGAGCGAGAACGGCGGCGCGCGGCGGCCCTGCTGCGGCTTCCTCCACAAGGGCTGGTCCGCGCGATCGCCCGCGCCGGGTCGCCGGCCAGCATCGAGAGCGTCACGACGTCCCGCCGCGGCGGTCCCCGCCGCGGCCGGACCGGGATCGGGCCGGCCGTGGCACCGCCCGACCTGCCGGTCTCTTGGGCCCAGGCCAAGATCGCGCTGGCGTTCGCCGCGGAGGGCACCGATCGGGACCCGGGGCCGTCGGTCGTGCACGCGGAGGAACTCGGTGTGCTGTGCCAACTGGCGGCCGGGATCGACTGGACCGCACCGCCGGCGCCCGATGTGCGAGCGCTCGAGAACGCGGCGGCGGCCGCGCCGTGGGTGTTGAGCACGCTCGATGCCTTCACGTCGCACGCCAGCCTGCGCTTGGCGGCCGCCGCGCTGCACCTGCACCACTCCACGCTGCAGAGCCGGATCGCCGCGATCGAGCACGACCTGGGGTGGCAGGTGCGCGACCCGCAGGGTCGCTTGCGGGCGCAGCTGGCGCTGGCGGTCCGCCGGTTCCTGCTGCACCGGCCAGAGTGACTACCGGTCGATGATCGGCAGCACGAGTCTGCTAGGGTACTCCGGCCCGCGATGGACGCGGTTCACCGCGGTGATCATGTCCGACGCGTGCTCGCGGGCGATCACGCCGCCGGTGTTGGAGTTGCGGTCGTAGCGCGGGAAGTTGCTGCTGGAGATCTCCAGCAGGATTCGGTGCCCCGGCAGGAACACGTTCGACGTCGCGATCAGGTCCACGGTGATCTCGTAGACCTCCCCCGGCGTCATCATCTCCGGCTCGGACAGCGAGGTGCGGTACCGCATCCGCTGGATGCCGTCGCACAGGATGATCGCGCGCCCGTCGGGGTGGACGTCCACCAGCTTCGCCGTGAAGTCGGTATCGACGGCAGACGACGACACGAACAGCGTCACCGTCACCGGCCCCGTCACCTCGACGGGCTCCTCCAGCACGGCGCCGGCGAAACACAGCACGTCATCGCGGCCGTGCACCGGGCGCTGGTCGGCGGGCCCGTCGAACTGGCCGATTTTCATGAGCGTCCCGCCCAGCGACGGGACCGGCCGCAGCGGGTCATATAGGTAGCGGTCGGCCGCGTCAGCAGTGGGCCCGGTCGTGGTCAGCACGCCTGCGCCGGCTGCGGTGTTCGCCGGGCCGTCGCCGTCGAGGTAGTAATTCGTGAAGCGGGTGTCGGGTAGTGGCCAGTCCTGCTCGTCCCGCCATTGGTCGAGGCCCATGACGAAGATCCGGACGGGCGCGTACCCGTCAAGCGCGTCCTCGCGGCCGCGAAGCCAGCGGTCGAAGAAGGCGATCTGCAGCTCGGTGAGCCCGGCAGCCGCCACGTCGGCGGCAGGGCCGAAGCTGCGGTCCTCGAAGAGGCCGGAGAACTTGCCGTGGCTCCACGGACCCATGACCAGCCGCTGCCCCTCGCGCGCCTCCGTGGAACCGCCGCGCTTCCTCATCTCGGTATAGGCGCGCAGGGTCTCGCCGTAGAACAGGTCGTACCATCCGCCGATGTTGAGAGCTGGCGCGGTGATCGAGTCGGCCCGGTCGATCGACGACAGCGGCTCCCACGTCTGGTCACGCTCTGGATGGTCGATCACCTGGGCGACGACCCACGGCAAGTACCGTGCGAGCAGCGGCTGCTCCGCCACCGGGGTCGTCGAGCTCAGCGTTGTCAGGTCGGCCAGAGCCGCGACCAGCAACGGGAGGTCGGCGATGTCGCCGTGGCCTGTCTCCAGCCCCCGCTGCAACACGTTCACGCTGATCAGCGTCGACCACGCGAGCAGGGTGTCCAGTGACAACGCGCCACCGCGGGAGTACCACGGCGCCCGGTAGAGGTCCGCCGAGGTCACCGACGGCGCCAACGCCCGCAGACCCCTGACGCCGGTGGATGCGGTCTGCCACTGGACGAAGCCGAGATAGGACGGGCCCCACGACCCGACGGAGCCGTCACACCAATCCTGATCAACCAGCCACGCAACCGTGTCCCTGCCGTCGGCGGCGTCGTCGACGTGCGGGACGAACGTGCCCTCGGATGCGAACGTGCCGCGGGCGTCCTGAACGGCGATCGCGTACCCCGCCTCGACCAACGTGAAGATGTTGGGCGAGGTGATGGTGTAGGAGACGAGATCCTGCTTGCCGTACGGATTCCGAACGAGCAGAACCGGTACCGGGCTGCCCACCTCAGGCCGCCAGATGTTGGTAGCGAGCTTCGCGCCATCGCGCATGGACACGGGAACATCGACGTCGACGCTGTATCTCATGGTCGACACGGTACCGGCGCGCTCCCGACCGATCGAGCCGCCGGACGGCGGAAACCATCCGCCGGACGGCTAGCGTCGATTTCCGCGACGCTGTCGGCCGGAGCCGACCGTCTCGGTGTCGCATCGGGTCGTATGACTCAAGCGTTCTCGGGTATCGACCTGCACGATCACTGACAGGATGCCCACCTGTTAGGGGGACGGGAACCTGAATATCGATTCAAGTGTACCGGCCAACAAAGCTGAGGCCGCGCAGATGATCGTCGTCCACAGGGCATTGCGTCGGGAGATTTCGTTGTTGCCGGCGTCGTCGGCGCTCGCTGCCGGTAATCGGCGGCGGGCGGCGAAGATCGGACGCACGCAGGGCTGGTGCTGACGTTCCTCCGTGAGCACCGTGACCAGGAGGACCCCACGCCGGCCTCCCTGCGCTCTGGCCTGTACTGCGTAGCCGAACCCGGTTGACTGATTTCCTTATCGACGCGATGGAAGAGCAACATCGCCTCATCGCCGAGCTAGCGGTTGGGAACCAGATCGTTGTGAGGCTAGAGCAGTTGAAGTTGGCCTTGCTGAAGAGCCTTGACCTGGAGGAACGAGACTTGCTTCCCGCTGTTTGTGAGTACATCAGCGTGCAGGAGTGGTCAGACCTGCATCGACACACGATGAGCAATTGGACATCAGGGCTATGAGCGCCGCTCATGCTGGCCGGGATGGCGCTGGAAGACCCGACGCTACGCGAAGGCGCGTGGCTGTTGGCCATGCTTCCGCCCCCGAGGCGCTTGATGTGGAGCCTGATCGGCGGCAGTTGGTATGTCAGCTACTCCCGTGACATACGGCGAGACATCGGCAACGACGCAGTTCCCCCACGCCCGCGGCCGTTTCTATAGCTCTCGGATGCGGGCGGCTATCTGGTTGCGTGAGGTGATGCCCAGCTTGGGGAAGGCCCGGTACAGGTGGCCGCCGACTGTTCGCGGCGACAGGAAGAGCCGCTCGCCGATCTGCTTGTTGGAGTAGCCGTCGCCCGCCATCCGGACGATCTGGAGTTCTTGCGCAGTCAGCGCTTCCCAACTGGGCGCGGATCGCTGCGGCGTTTGCTCGCCGGCAGCGCGGAGTTCGGTCTCGGCCTGGTCGGCCCACACGGTCGCCCCGATGCCGGCGAGCGTGGCGTGGGCCGAGCGCAGGGATTCCCGGGCTTCGATGACCTGGTGCCGGCGGCGGAGCCAGCGGCCAAAATGGAGCTGAAGGCGTCCGCGCAGCCATGGCCAGGACTGCAGGTCCGAGTCGAGGGCCTTCAGGTACGGGTCCCCGGCGTCTTCCTCGTCGGCCAGCACCGCCCGGGCATAAGCGAGGTGGTTCTTCAGCGTCGTGGAGGCGCTGTCGGCGGCGACGAGCTCCAGGTCACTGACGACGCGGCGCGCGTCGTCGCGCTGCCCGGCGGGGATAGCGGCGTCGCTGAGGAAGGAGATTCCGTGGAAGCGCTCAGTCAGGTGGTAGCTGGGGTCTGCGGGGTCGAACAGGCGTCGCAGCGCCTGGTAGGCGGCGGCGTGATTGCCCGCGGCGAGGTGCCCGTAGCCGCGGGCAAGCTGCGCGCAGGCGAGCAGGACGTTCAGGCGGCTGCCCGCCGCCGTCTGCTCGGCCTCGGCCGCCAGCTGCTGCGCCCGCGAGTTATCGCCCCGCAGGCCGTGTGCCATGGCGTCGAGGACGAGCGCGCCGGTCAGCCAAAGAGGCTGCCGGGTCTCCGCGGCCAGGCGACGCGCCTCTTCGAGATCGATCCTGGCGCGCTGGAAATCACCCAGCTCTAGACGGGAAACCAGGCCCGTGTTCAGGACCTGGGAAAGGCGCCCCAATTGCCCTCGCTGGCGGAGCCTTGCCTCCGCCCGGTCGAGGAAGCGGAGGCTGCGCACTGGGTCCCCGATCGCGTGCGCGGCCTGGCCCAGCAGGATGAGCGCCTCGACGTTGTCGGTGCCGGGGGCCGCCTGCGAGAGCAGCTCGTCAACTTGCTTGCTGCGGGCCACGGGTTCGGCGATTGCCAAGACGGCGACAGAGCGGGGGTTAGCCGACGCCCCGTCGACCTGTCCGCACACCGCGGCGACCATCTGGCGCGCCTCGGGCCCGGCGTCAGCCCACCAGCACCGCAAGGACGCGGCCAGGAGCAGTTCCAGCGCTACGTCCTGCTGCTCGGCCCGCGCAGCCCGTTCGGCCAGACAGCACAATTCCATGACCCGGCCGCCGTCGCCAGGGACTCCGTCGTGGAACGCCTCCCGCAAGACCTCCGCCCGGGCCTGCTCCATTTCGGTGAGCGGGTTCCGCATCGCCTCCGCCAGCAGCCGTTCGACCGTGTCGGCGTTCCCGAGAGTGAACGCGTACCGAGCCGCCAGCAGCAGGCGGTGCACCCTGGTCGCAGGCGAGGTGCTCAGCTGGGCCGATCGCTCCAGGGCAGCAATCGCCCCGCCGACCGAACCGCGGCGGACCCTGAAGCGGTAGTTACGCTCCAGCTCATCAGCAACCTCGTCATCGGGACCGATGACGGCCTGGGCACGGTGCCACGCCCGCAGGTGAGGCTGACCGGCCAGGACAACCGCCAGCGCACCGTGCGCCCGCTGCCGTCGGCCGGCGGACTCGTGGCCCAGGATGGCCGACCGCACCAGCGGGTGCCGGAACCGTACGCGTGCTTCATCGCGGGTAAGGAGCCCGGCCGCGGCGGCGGCATCCAGGGCGTCCACGGACACCTCGGTCCCAGCCAGCTCCGATGCCCCCGCCACTATCTCCGCCAGCGTGGACTCGCTGTCGGTGGCGGCGACAAGCAGGGCATCGCGCGTCGATTGGGCGAGGTCGCCCCACCGCCCGGCGAAGGCCTGCTCAAGCCGTGCGCTCATCGGCACTGCTGACCCGGGGATGGGGCCGGGCCCGGCGGTGCCACCGGACCAGGCTCCCGGGAGTTCGGTCAGCGCCAGCGGGTTGCCCTCGGCGTACTCCAGGACCTGCTCGCGACCGGCCTGATCCAGGTTCGGAGCCGTGATGTCGAGGAGGGCGAGCGACGACCTCTCGTCCAGCCGCTCGACGTTCAGGACCTGTCCGGCGGCGGCTTGGAACGGGGTGGCGTGGGCGGCGCGTATCCCGCCGACGATGACGACGGGGTCATCCTGGATCCTTCGCGCCAGGAACGCCATCGTCCCCTGGCTCGCAGGATCAAGCCACTGCACGTCATCAACGATCAGGGCGATCGGCTGACCGGCAGCGGCAGCAGCCACCAGGTTGAGCGCCGCCAGGCTGACCAGGAACGGCTCCGGCGGACCGCCGTCCTCCATGCCGAAGGACGACAGCAGGGCCCGGCGCAGCGGAGGCGCGAGGGTATCCACTTCTCCCTTGAGAGGACACAGGAGATCATGCAGCCCGGCGAACGGCAGCCGGGACTCGGCCTCGACGCCGGTGGCCCGCAGTACCAGGCATCCGCGCTCCTGCCCGCGAACGGCCGCCGCGTCCAGCAGCACCGACTTTCCGATGCCAGGCTCACCGGTCACCGCAATCGCGGCGCCGGTCAACTCGACGGCCTCGATAGCCGCATTCAGGACCCCAAGCTCGTGCTCACGGGCAATTATCTGAAATTCGGCCTCGATCATCGCCGGCACCACCCATCCTCGGCCAACGTCTGGCGCCGCCGATCGGTCTCGTCAGCTTCTCAACATGGCCTGTTTCATGGTCGAGCGACCCGTTTCAGCTGCAACGTTAGCGTCGGCGATCGGATTCCGCCGGCGCTGCATGACCCAGGAACCGGCCGAGTCACACGCCGACACCATCTGGGCGAGCGATCCGGCAAGCAACTGGACCAGGCTCATACCCGCCGAGCTGTGGCCGGCCCTGGTGATGAAGGAACTCGACAACCCGGCGCCGGTGAGGCTCGCGGCGTTCCGCGGCAGCCATCGCCGCGTCCGATGGGGCTGGACGGATTGTCCGAAGGACTGCCGAAGGACTGCCGAAGGCGCTTGAGAGTCCCGGTTTCGACCCGCCCGGGCTTGGGCTCGCAGACCGCAGCGGGCGAGATCACGGCACGCGACGCGGAGGTCGTTCGGCGGATCTGGGAGGGGCCGAGGACCGAGGACGGTGAGTCCCTCTGGCACGAGCTCTCCCCGAAGCCGAGAGCTGGGCAGTCCGGCTCTTCGTGGGCGCCGGCCCCGGGCACGCTCACATCACCGGTTCCACAGCAGGCCCCACCGTCTCCGGCACGATGCTCGCGCTGATGCGGTGGTGGAGGAGGGCGTCGCCCCGGAATCGGTTCTGGGAGAGCGGTTCGACCTGGCGCTTGGCCGGGTCATTCTGACCGGTCCCGTCTTCGCCTTCCCCGGCAGGCCCCGTTACCTCCGTTTGTAAGGTACGGCCTGCGCCGTTCTATGAAGCTGCCACGGAATCGACGAGCAGCCGGCATTCGTCGGTCCCGATGGGCAGCGACAGGGCGATCATGCCCCGTCCGGCCAGGTAGACGCCGGCGCCGAGCATGTCGAAGAAGACCATTGACGCGCCGACCTTCTCGCAAAGCTGGTTCAGTTCCGCGCGCAGGCGGTCTCCGCGCGCTGTGAGCTCGCGGGCTGCGTCCGGGGTGAACTCGTCGATCGCCGCTAGTCCCGCGCTCATGGTCAGGGCGTTGTTGTTGAAGGTGCCGGCGTGTGACAGGGAGCCGTCCTGCCGCGGATCGTACACCGCCATGATCTCCGGACGGCCTCCGAACGCCCCGAACGACAGCCCGCCGCCGAGGTACTTGCCGAGCGTGGTGAGGTCGGCCTCGATGCCCAGCGTGCCCTGGCGCCCCCTGGGCGCCAGGGCACGAGGTCATGACCTCGTCGACGATGAGCAGTGTGCCGGTTTCCCTGGTGGCGTGCCGGATGACGCGCAGGAATTCCGGGTCGGCCGGCACGCAGCGGCCGGAACCCAGCATCGGCTCTACCAGGACGGCAGCGGTGGACCGGCCGTGCGCGTCGAGGAGTGCGCTGGTCCCCTCGATGTCGTTGTAGGTGCCGATCACCCACTCGTGGGGGACGTTCGTCGGCGCCGGCCCGCCGTTGAAGGCGGCCAGGCTGCCGTGGTAGCCGCCGTCGAACACCAGGATCCTGCTCCGGCCGGTCGCGGCGACGGCCGTGGCGAGCGCGAGCAGGTTGGCCTCGGTCCCTGAGTTGGTGAACCGGACGGAGCCGATGGCGGGAAACCGCTCGCAGATCCGGGCCGCGAGGCGTGCCTCGAGTTCGTTGTGCCCGGACAGCGAGATGCCGTTCGCCAGCGCGGAGTGGACAGCGGCGGCGATGGCCGGGTTCGTGTGACCGAACAGCCCCGAGGTGAAGTCGCCGAGGTAGTCCACGTACTCATGCCCGTCCGCGTCCCACAGCCGAACGCCTTGTCCTCGGGCGATGCGCAGCGGGAACGGAGTGTGGAAGAGCGTTGTGCGGGTGTTCCCGCCCGGCATGTGCGCACAGGCCGCCTCGAACTGGCGCCGGCTCTCCGGGTTCGCTTGCGTAAAACGCCTCCCGGGCCGCCCGCAGCGCTTCGGCGGGCGTCCCACCGGTCCGCGGGGCGGTGCTCTGCACAGATCTCGTCATGCTTCTCGTCTCCTGGACCCGGAATTCGCCGCCGGGAAGATCTCGTCGTGCCCTGATCCGGAGTTTCCCCTTACCTCGCGCCCGCTCATCCGGCCGGTCCAGCGTCGGTTGGTCTCCCGGGCGACGCTCACCAGGTCGGTGTACGGCTCGTCCCACGGGTCCTTGAGCCCGAAACCGCGATGCGGGTTCTCCAGCCAGCTGCACCAGTGCCAGCCGAGGCACCACGGGCGAGCCGCGAACGTGTCGGCGATCATCCGGTAGCCCCGGCCGCGCTCGGCTTGGTCACGCGCGGACCCGGAGCGCGAGGGGCTCATGACCGTCGGGCACCAGTTGCCCGTGTCGGCGACGAGGATCGGCAGACTCGTGCGCTGGTGCCACGCGTCGAACCGGTCGGCGACGGCGTCGATCGCCACCTGGTCAATGGCCGGGAAGCTCTGCAGGCTCAGCACGTCCACGTGGGCGGCGGCCGCGTCGAGCACTGGTTCAGGTATGCCCGCCCGCGTCCCGTAGCGGTCGCCGAGGATCAAGTGGTTCGGGTCGTGACGGCGGATGGCTTCGGCCGACACCCGGTAGTAGGCCTCTGCGATCTCCCCGAGTTCGCTCGGCGGGTAGCCGGCGCCGGCCGGGTGCCGCGCCCACGCCGGCGCGTCGACGAGGAAGTAGCCGATCAGGTTCGGATCCTCCGGCCGGCACCGGGTCCGGGCCAGGTGATCGCACCACTGCGCGAACCCCTCGGACCGGGGGTCGCGGTAGGCCGGGTGACCGTTCCAGTGCTCGATCTCGGCTACGCGCAGGGACAGGGTGTAGGCCAGGCCGGCCCCGGCCGCCTCTTCGTCGGGCAGGCCGTCCGAATGGCCGAGGTCGACCACGTCGTGCGTGGCCGACAGCCCGCTGCCGCTGACATACTCCGAGCTCCACCCGAGCGTGTTGAACCCCCATGCCGACATCTCCGGCACCAGGCCCTCGCGCAGCCAACGCCGACGTGAGGACCCGTAACGCTGGGCGAACAGGCCGGCGTTGTGCGGGTAGCGCAGGTTCGTGTCGTCGGCGTGGACGATGCCGATGGACAAGAACGGATTTCCATCGGGCGTCACGAACCGCCACCGGGCCGAAGCGTCCAACGTGAAGTATCCGTGCGCGCCCATGCCTGTCCCTGTGTCCTGATGAGTTCAATTGAGCCGGAGCAAGACCGTTCCGCTGCCGTTGGCTCGTACTGCCTCGACCGCGCTGCGCAACTGGTCGAGGGGATACTCGCCGTACACCGCGAACAGTCCGGGCCACTGTTCCGCTGGCCGCACTGCGGCCTGCCGGTCGGCGGCCCTGGCTTGGGCGGCGCGCGTCATCCAGCGGGAAATGCTGACTGCATGTACCCGCAGTTCGCGCATAAGCAGGTCGCCCGTGGACAAGGTCCACGGGCGCGCCGCCAGGTCTCCCCACACGACGAGTGTGCCCGCATCGGACAGGAACGGCAGGACTTCGCGGACGAAGCCGCCGCCGTACGCGTCGGTGATGGCAGGCACCCCGTGCGGTCCCACTAGTCCGCGCAGCCGGTCCCGCCATCCGTCGTGCGCTGTCACGACAACCGGAACCACCGGGAAGAACTTCGCGACCGTTGCCGCTGAACGGTCACTGCGGACTGCGGCGATGACCGGGATGCCCCGGTCGAGAGCCTGTCGGACGATAAGCCTGCCGACCGCCGAGGCCGCTGCCGACACGACCAGCGGACTGTCGCCGGAGACGTCGGCCTCCACGCGCACCTCTTCAACCGCGCGCAGCGCGTCCCGCGACGTGATCGCGTTGACGAGTGTCACGGCCGCGACCTCGTCCCTGACCGAGGCAGGTACGCCCACTGCAGCCTCCGCTGGGACGGTTACCTGCTGCGACCACGCACCTGGGGCGGGGAAGACCGACACCCGCTGGCCGACGCGCAGGTTACCAACGGATTCGCCCACCGCCTCGACCACGCCTGCTCCCTCAGCGCCGAGTGGCCGGGGGGCGAACGGGCCGTCGGGTGCCGCCTCGATACCTACCAGGTCGCCACGGTGCAGTGGCGCGACGATGATGCTCACCCGGACATCAGCAGCCCCAGGGTCGGGCGCACCAGGCAGCTCACTCACCCGCGCTACCTCGGTTGGCTCCCCGTGCTGGCTGAAAACGACGCCCCTCATTGGGGCTCTCCTCTCCTCCGACGAGTTGGGAAGGGACATCAGTCCTTGGTCGCCTCGTGGACGGCCAGGGTGTCCTCGTAGAGGTGCATGCGCACGATTTGCCCATTGGTGATGGTCAGGTGCAGGGCGACCGGGGTGTGCAGCCTCTTTCCGTTTTTGGCCACCGTGTGAGTGAAGTCGGCGAGCAAGACCGCGTCGTCGCCACTGATCACCATCTTTTCCAGATCGGCGGTGCTCTGGCCTGGCACGAACCAGGGCCACATGGTGCGGAAGTACTCGGCCACGTGCTCGCGCCGGGAGCGGGGGCCCGTCCACGGCAGTTCCTTGCTCCCTGGGACATTCCAGTCGATCTGGTCGGCGAACAGCTCCCCGATCCCGTCCGCATCCTGCTTGGCGAGTCGCTGCAGGAAACTGGCGACGACTTCCTCGACCGTCTGCTGTGGGTTTGCCGGACTGGTCATCATGGGATTCCTTTCTGGTTGGTCCCGCATTAGGTTGCCTAGCCCTGCTTTAGGGCGTGGAGCAGGCTCAGGTATCCGTCGAGCTGCAAGAGCCGGCCTCCGTCGGCCAGGCCGCCGACGCAAACCGCGGCGAACCCGAAGGGTCTCGATGAGGGCGGCGTCGTCGTCGGCGTGGAACACGACTTGCCGTCCTTCGGCGTGTCTGGGGTCCGCCGCGACGTAAGGCCCTGCCATGGCGTTGAACGCCTTGACTACGTACGCGCCCGGCAGGTGACGCGCGACCCATTCGCTTCCGGACAGCTCACCGATATCCGCACGTCCTTCGTAGCTGGCGGTGGCGAACTGGTTCGTGACGTCGACGATGGTGCGCCCTGCCCAGTCCCCGACCGCGGCGCCGACACCCGGGACCGCCACGAACGGCACCGCCACGAACGGGACGGCGAGCACCACCAGGTCGGCCTCTGCGGTCTCGGCCACCATGACCGCCTTAACCGTCGGGCCGAGGGCGCCGGCGACGTCGGTCAGAGTTTCCGGCCGCCGGCTGTTGCTGATCAGGACATGGTGGCCCGCTTTGGCCGCGTGAGCGGCCAAAGCCCGGCCGATCGTGCCCGCGCCGATGACGCCGAAGCTTGTAGCGGACATGGAACTCCTCCAATCAGGCTGATGCGAGCACACGAGGCTCGGTTGCGGGCTGCGCGGGCTGCTGCCGGAGGATCAGGTCGCTCGCGCGCTCGGCCACGGCCATCACCGCCGCCTGGGTGTGCGCGGCCGGAACCGACGGAAAGACGCTGGTGTCGACCACGCGCAGCCGGTCGAGTCCCGGAACGCGCAGTTCCGGGTCGACCACCGCCCCCTCGTCAAGACCGATCCGGCAGCTGCCGGTCATGTGGGCGAAGCCCTGCGCACGGGCACGCGCCCAGTCACCGATCTCGTCATCGTCCATCCCCGCGTGCAGGCCCGTGCCAGCCTGGACCCCGGCAACCCACTGGTCCAGGGGCGCGGTGGTGGCGACGGCCAGCGACTCGCGGATACCGGCGACGAGCCGGCGAAGGTCCGATCCCGCCGAAAGGAACCGCGGATCGAGCAGCGGCAGGTCACCGGGATCGGTCCTGCGCAGCATGACCGTTCCCCGGGACATCGGGCGCACGACGGCGACCCGCATCGAGATGCCGCCGACCGTCGGCGCTGCGAAGAACAGAGTCTCCAGGTCAGCACCGGGCCAGGCAGGCTCCGGGCGGTGGAAGAGCGCCGCATCGTCTTCGAAGGAGAACTGCGGCACCTCGCGGGCCGCGTCGAAGGTAAACGCCACGCTGACGTGATCCTGCAGACCCTCCCCCACTCCGGCCAGGTCTTGACGGACGGTGACGCCCGTGTCGTGCAGGTAGCCGGCCGGGCCGATACCGGATAGCAGGAGCAGTTTCGGGGACTCGGCGGTACTAGCCGCGACGATGACCTCGCGGTCAGCGCGGACCACGGTCGGCTGCCCGTCGCGCATGACGGTCACCTCGGTGCAGGTAGTGCCGTTGAGGTTGACGCGGATCACCCGTGCGTCGGCCCACATGGTCAGCGCGGGAAGGCTCAGGACCGGTTCCAGGTAGCCCTGCCGTGCCCCGAAGCGTCGGCCATCGCGCATGTTCACCACGAAGTGACCGGCGCCTGCGACGCCCTCCGGGCCGTCGAAATCATGGCTCAGGCGATGTCCGCGGGCAGCGGCCGCAGTGACGAAGTCGAGCGAGGCCGGGTGCGGGTCGTGCGCGCGGCGGCTCTCGAGGTGAACCAGCCCGGAGGACCCGAGATAGTCGGCGTCACCGTCTGTATACCCCTCGACCTTGCGGAAGTAGGGAACCAGGTCGGCGTAGCCCCATCCCGGGGCCCCGCCGTGCGCCCAGGCGTCGAAGTCCGCGGGGTCGCCGCGCGTCCACAGCATCCCGTTCATCTGGGACGAGCCGCCGACCACGCGGCCGTGCGGCATCAGCGTCGGCTTGCCGAGCAAGCCTGCCTGCGGCGTCGTCAGGTAGGCCCAGTCCGCGTCGCCACCGATCATCGCGGGCCGGGCATCCGCGATCATCGTGTTAGCGGACGCCTCCATCGGCCCCGCCTCAACGAGCAGCACCGTCCCCCGCTCGCTGAGCCGAGACGCCAGAACGCACCCCGCCGAACCGGCCCGCACGACGAGGTAGTCGTACTCGTACTCGCTCACGAACTCCTTCATGGTGTTTAGCTGACGCGGACCTTGAGAGAGCCGAAGCCGCGCAGGGTGTTGTTCAGGGCCACTTCGTGCTCGAGCGGTTCGAAGCGCTCGACGCGGGAGATCAGCGCCTCGTCAGTGAACAAATTGACGTCGGCGGCAGGAATGTCAGTCACGTCATCCACGGTCGCAGAGTTGACGTCAGTGTTGCTTGAGTCATCCGACTCGATTCGCACTCCCGGCCAGCCGTCCGTTCGTAGGTGTGGGGGTGGGTGAACAGGATGCGGATCATGTTCCGCTCGCCGTCGAATGGAGGCAGCAGAGACTCGGCCATCGTGTTGGTAGCGATCAGATCGAACGCCGGCCCCAGCATGGTCCCGACCGAAAACGGCGGTCCGATCATCGTCATGTCCTCGGTATCCGGGCTGAAAGCCCTGCCGGCCCAGGCTCATTACGTCGCGTCCAAGCACGCGTTCGAGGGGGTCAGTTTTTCAACCCACGCCGCCTCGGCAAGGCAAGGTCCGCACACAGTGCAAGCCCTTCTTCGAGCAGCTCCACGTCCGCGGGTAGGGCTCCCTCTGGGGTCCGAACATCACCGCCGCGCCAGAGGGCCCGAGGAGAGGCTGTCAACATCTGACGCCTGCAGGAACTCTATGTCCGAGAGGTCATGCATCCCCGACAAGTCTAGGGCGGACAGGCGAGAGAGCGGCCCGCCGCCTGGCGGCAGCTCAGTCCCGCAGGACTCGACCAGGCGCGCCCCGAGGGCCTGGGCCAGCCCTGTGACAGCCAGACCGCGCTCAACAGGGCCGATCTATCTATAGTATGCGGTGCTATAATTTATCGCGTGCCCGAACGCGGCGAGCTGCTCCGCGAGGTGATGCGCGAGACGCGCACCACCCAGTCAGCGCTGTCTCGCCTTAGCGGCGTTCGCCAGCCCAGCATCAGCCAGTTCCTTTCAGGCACAGTTGACCT
>Ga0335075_10010156_pt1 | contig 14302 bp, 15 predicted proteins | sample Lox_Sample_24_FD_206723 | JGI IMG/M metagenome (GOLD analysis project Ga0335075, IMG submission 206723) | Soil microbial communities from Loxahatchee National Wildlife Refuge, Florida, United States - Lox_Sample_2.4 | ecosystem: Environmental > Terrestrial > Soil > Wetlands | place: USA...
GGTGCGCGCGGGCGATACCGTCTACCTCTCCGGCCAGATCCCGTTCGATCCGGCCACCCAGTCGCTGATCAGCGGCGACATCGAGGCGGAGATCCGCCGTGTGTTCGAGAACCTGAAGGCGGTGGCGGAGGCCGCGGGCGGCAGCCTTGCGCAGGCCGTCAAGGTCAACGTCTATCTCACCGACCTGTCGCACTTCGCCAAGGTCAACGAAGTCATGGCGCTGTACTTCCCGCAGCCTTATCCGGCACGGGCCGCCGTCGGCGTCGCGGCGCTGCCACGCGGAGCCCGCGTCGAAGCGGAGTGCGTCCTTTACCTTGGCTAAACGCGAGGCGGTGACTCAGGCACCAGGACGTGCCCGGCCGCCGCAGGTGGCCGAGTCTCGGGAAAAAACCACGCCTTTTTCCCGAGACGGCGCTGGGTCGGGCAGGAAGCCCGGATCCAGCGCTTCATATGAGCAACGGCCCATCACGGCACTGCGCGGCGTGGGCGAGGCGCTGGCGGAGCGCCTCGGACGCCTGGGCGTCGTACAGGTCCAGGATCTGCTCTTCGTGCTGCCGCTGCGGTACGAGGATCGCACCACCGTGGTCAGGATCGGCTCGCTGCTGCCCGGGGTCCGGGCGGTCGTCGAAGGCGAGATTCAACTGGCGCAGGTCGCATATCGCCGCCGCCGCCAGCTGCAGTGCAGCCTTTCCGACGGCTCGGGGTTCCTGACGCTGCGCTTCTTCCACTTCTCCGCATCGCAACATCAGGGCCTCGCGCGCGGCACCCGGCTGCGTTGCTTCGGCGAGGTGCGCCGCGGTCCCCAGGGCCTGGAGATGGTCCACCCGGAGTACCGTCGCATGAGCGGCGACGAGGCACCGCCGGAGGAGACTCTGACGCCGGTCTATCCGCTCACCGAGGGCGTGCCACAGGCGCGCCTGCGGGCGCTCATCACGCAGGCGCTGCATGAGCTCGACACCGCGGCGGTGCGTGATTGGATCCCGCCGCAAGTGCTGGAGCCTCTCGATCTGCCGTCGCTGCGGGACGCACTGCGCTACGTTCATCGTCCGCCCCGCGAAGCCCAGCTCGACGAGCTTGCCGCCGGCCGCCACCCGGCACAGCGGCGGCTGGCGTTCGAGGAGCTGCTGGCCCATCAGGCGAGCCTGCGCCTGTTGAAACGCTCCGCCAGGACCGACCCGGCCTGGCCGCTCGATGATCCGCAAGGTCTGGCGGCGCGGCTGACGGCTGCATTGCCATTCGCGCTCACGCGCGCGCAGGCCCGCGCACTGGCGGAGGTCGATGCCGACCTGCGCTCCAGCGTCCCGATGGTGCGACTCATCCAGGGCGATGTCGGGTGCGGCAAGACCGTCGTCGCGGCCATAGCCGCGGCGCGAGCCGCCGGAACCGGTCTGCAGGCGGCCCTGATGGCCCCGACCGAGCTCCTCGCGGAGCAACACTGGCGCAATCTGACTGAATGGTTGCGGCCGCTCGGTCTGCCGGTGGCCCTGCTCACCAGCGGTCAACCGGTCCGCGCGCGGCGCAGCGCGCTCGCGACGATCGCCTCCGGCGAGGTGCGGGTCATCGTCGGCACCCACGCGCTCTTTCAGGAAGGCATCGATTTCTCACGACTCGCGCTCATCATCGTCGATGAGCAGCATCGCTTCGGCGTGCAGCAGCGCCTGCGCCTGAAGGAGAAGGGCAGCAAGCTCGGACGGTTCCCGCACCAGCTCATCATGACCGCGACTCCGATCCCGCGTACGCTGGCCATGACCGCCTACGCGGATCTCGACATATCGGTGATCGATGAATTGCCGCCCGGGCGCACGCCCGTGCGCTCCGTCGTGGTACCGGAGCAGCGCCGCGATGAAATCGTGGCGCGCATCGTCCAGGTCTGCCGCGCGGGGCGCCAGGTGTACTGGGTCTGCCCGCTGATCGAGGAGTCGGACGAGCTGCGCTCGCAGGCCGCGGAGGAGACCGCGGCCGCGCTCGCCGCCGCGTTGCCCGACGTGCAGGTCGGGCTGGTGCATGGCCGGATGCCGCCTTCCAGGAAGGATGCGGCGATGCTCGCCTTCAAGTCGGGCCGCATCCAACTGTTGGTCGCGACCACCGTGATCGAAGTCGGGGTCGATGTGCCCAATGCGACGCTGATGGTCATCGAGAACGCGGAGCGGATGGGACTCGCGCAGCTGCACCAGCTGCGGGGCAGGGTGGGACGGGGCGCGGAGGCCAGCACCTGCGTGCTGCTGTACCGCAGTCCGCTCTCACCGCTGGCGAGCCAGCGCCTGAAGGTGATCCGCGCGACCAACGACGGGTTCGAGATCGCGCGTCGCGATCTCGAGCTGCGGGGTCCGGGCGAGCTCCTCGGGACCCGGCAGACCGGGCTGGCGCAGATGCGGGTCGCGGATCTGCTCCGCGATGCCGATCTGCTGCCGCGCGTCCAGGACGCCGCCGAGCTGCTGATCGCCGAGTACCCGGATAATATTGCGGCGCTCGCCGCCCGGTGGGTGGGGACCGGTGAGCAATATGGGCGAGTGGGTTAAGCGCCCACGCGCGACGCGTGGGCCGGGTGCCCCGCCGCCAGGGATGGCCAGTGGTACGATCTTTCCGGACCGAATGTGACCGCTCGTTAGATGAACAGCACCACGGCAACCACCGATCTCGTCATCTCCGGTAAGGCCAGGGAAGCGCCCCTGTATCACCGCATCGCGCGGCGGATCGAGGAGTACGCGCGCCTCGCGCGCTTCGATCGTCCGATAGGCACGTGGCTGCTGCTTTGGCCGGCGCTGTGGGCGCTCTGGATCGCGGGCGGCGGCAGGCCGGGTCAGGAAGTGTTGATCGTCTTCGTGTTGGGCGTGATCGTGATGCGCGCCGCGGGCTGTGTGATCAACGACTTCGCCGACCGCGATCTCGATCCGCACGTGAAGCGTACCCGCGAACGGCCGCTGGCGGCGCGCCGCGTCTCGCCGCTGGAAGCCCTGGTGCTCTTCGCAGTGCTGGGCGCGGTGGCGCTCTGGCTGGTCACCCGGCTCAACCTCTTCACCGTGAAGCTCGCCATCATCGGCGCCGCTCTCACGGTCTCGTATCCCTTCGTGAAGCGGGTGTTTCCGCTGCCGCAGCTCTACCTCGGTATCTCCTTCGGCGGCTGGAGCGTGCTGATGGCTTTCGCCGCGCAGCGCGACTCGCTGCCGCGCGTCGCCTGGGTGCTCTACATCGCCGCGGTCATCTGGGCCGCGGTGTACGACACCATCTATGCCATGGTCGATCGCGAGGATGACATCGCGATCGGCATCAAATCAAGCGCCATCCTGTTCGCTGACATGGACCGGATGCTGATCGGCGTCCTGCAGGCGATGATGCTCTTCGCGCTGGTGCTCGCCGGACGCGACATGAGGTTCGGGGGCTGGTACTCCGCCGGGCTCGCCGGCGCAGGGGTGCTCTTTCTCTACCAGCAGTGGCTGATCCGCGCGCGCGAGCCGGCCGCCTGCCTGCGCGCATTCCTCAACAACAATTACGTCGGCATGGTCATCTTCATCGGCGTGCTGCTGCAGTACGTGTACAGGCATTGAGCCCGCAGAAGAATCTGCTGCTTTGGCACCGCATGGGCTTCGCTTTCGCGGGCCTCATGCACGGCCTGCGCGCGGAGCGCAGCGTGCGCTTCGAGGTGGTGGTGTTCGTGCTGGTCGGCGTGGCACTGGCGGTGCTGCGGCCCGCACCGATCTGGTGGGCGGTCGCCGCGCTCGCAAGCGCGGGCGTGCTGGCGGCGGAGCTGCTCAACACCGCCATCGAGGCGCTGTCGGATCACCTCAGCCCGGAGTTTCACCCGCAGATCAAGATCGTCAAGGACTGCGCCGCCGCGGCGGTGTTCGTCTCGGTGCTCGGGGCCCTGGCGGTGGCCGCCGCCCTCGCCGTCCACCTGCTGCAGCATTGATCACAAATTGATCAGATGTACACTGTACATCCTTCTTTGAGTTGACATTCGCCGCCCGCCCCGCGAACATGCCGCCGTCGCGATCACAGGACCCGCATATGAGCCCGACCGCCCTCGGAACCGTTCGTCACGACTGGACGCAGGCCGAGGTCATGAGCCTGCTGAGCCTGCCCCTGATGGATCTGCTTTACCACGCGCAGCGGGTGCACCGCGAGCATCACGAGCCCAACACGGTGCAGATGAGCACTCTGCTGTCGATCAAGACAGGAGCCTGCCCCGAGGACTGCGCCTACTGTCCGCAGAGTGTGCGCTACGACACCGGGCTGGAGCGGGAGGAGCTGATGGAGGTGGCCGCCGTGCGCGAGCGCGCCCAACGCGCGAAGGACGCTGGCGCAACCCGGTTCTGCATGGGCGCGGCCTACCGCTCGCCGAAGGCCAAGGAGCTGCGTGTCATCGCGCAAATGGTGCGGGAAGTCAGCGCCCTCGGCCTCGAGACCTGCGCCACTCTCGGCATGCTGACACCCGGGCAGGCACGGGAGCTGAAGGATGCCGGCCTCGATTACTACAATCACAACCTCGATACCTCGCCGGAGTTCTACGGCGAAGTCATCACGACACGCACTTATCAGGACCGTCTCGACACGCTGGAGGCGGTGCGGGCCGCGGATCTGAAAGTCTGCTGCGGCGGCATCCTCGGCATGGGCGAGTCGGGCGCCGATCGGGCCCGCCTGCTCATGACACTGGCCAACCTGCCGCAGCATCCGGAGAGCGTGCCCATCAACCAGCTGGTCCAGGTGCCGGGAACGCCCCTGCACGGCGCCGCGCCGGTCGAGCCGCTGGATTTCGTGCGCACGATCGCGGCCGCGCGCCTGATGATGCCGTGCGCGCACGTGCGCCTCTCGGCCGGACGTCAGGGCATGAGCGATGAGCTGCAGACGCTCTGCTTCCTCGCCGGCGCCAACTCGATCTTCTACGGCGAGAAGCTGCTGACGACCGGCAATCCCGACGTCGAGCGGGATCGAACCCTGCTCGCGCGGCTGGGCCTGAAGCCCGAAAGCCCGCCGCAGAAGCTTCCGGTCGCACACGGTGAAGAGACAGCCGCTTGAGCCGGCGCTCGCGCAGATCGAGCGTCAGCATCTGCGGCGTCGCCGCGCAACCGTAGACGCATATCCGCAGAAGGGCAGCCACACGGAGGTGATCGTCGACGGCCGCAGGCTCGTCGACTTCAGCAGCAACGATTACCTCGGCCTCGCCGCGCATCCGGACCTCGCCGCAGCCATGACGGAGTGCGCGGCGCGCTGCGGCGCGGGCAGCGGTGCCTCGCATCTCGTCAGCGGTCACGGACGCGAGCACGCCTCGCTCGAAGAGGAGCTCGCCGCCTTCACCGGCCGCCCGCGCGCGCTTCTGTTCTCGACCGGGTACATGGCCAACCTCGGCGTGGTGACCGCGCTCGCGGGCCGCGGCGAATCAGTGCTGCTCGACCGCCTCAGCCACGCATCCCTCATCGATGCCGGGCTCCTCTCCGGCGCCCGCTTCCGGCGCTATCCGCATTGCGACGCCGCCGCGGCCCGGCGGCTTCTGGCAGAGGGCACGCCACCGACCAGTGTGTTGGCAACGGACGGCGTGTTCAGCATGGAGGGTGACATCGCGCCGCTCGCCGAGCTGGCGGCAGCGGCCCGCGCTCATGATGCGTGGCTGGTCGTCGACGATGCACACGGCATCGGCGTACTGGGCGCGAAGGGCGGCGGCGCGCTCGAGGTGGCCGGCCTCGGCTGCGAGCAGGCGCCCGTGCTGGTGGGCACTCTCGGCAAGGCGCTCGGATCCTTCGGCGCCTTCGTCGCCGGCAGCGATGATCTGATCGAGCTCCTCATCCAGCGCGCGCGCTCCTACATCTATACCACGGCTCTGCCGCAGCCCGTCGCCGCGGCTACCCGCGCGGCGTTGCGGATCGCCCGCGAGGAAAGCTGGCGGCGGGAGCGCGTGCTTGCTCTTACCGCGCGCTTTCGCACCGCAGCGCGCGCGACGGGCGTGCCGCTCGCCGATTCCGTCACCCCGATCCAACCCATTCCGCTGGGCAGCGCGCAGGCCGCGCTGGACGCCCAGCGGGCATTGCGCGAAGCCGGATTCTGGGTAGTCGCCATCCGCTCGCCGACGGTGCCCGCGGGCGCGGAGCGGCTGCGCATCACGCTCACCGCCGGCCACCAGGAGAATCAGGTGGACGCTCTGGTCGATGTGCTGCGCCGCGTATGTGCCGCGAAGCCGGTCTCATGAGCCTGCTCTACACGGAGGTCCGCGGCAGCGGCCCGACGCTCGTGCTCCTCCACGGCTGGGGGCTAAACGTGCGCGTCTGGGACGGCCTTGCCGCCGCGCTGTGCGATCGCTTCCGCATCGTTGCGGTCGACCTGCCCGGCCATGGGCGCAGCGCGTGGCTGCCCGAGCGCTCCTCGCTGGAGGATCAGGCGGCGCAGGTTGCCGAGACCGTCGCCGAGATCGCCGCGGAGTATTCGCTGCTGGGGTGGTCGCTGGGCGGCCAGATCGCGCTGCGACTCGCCGCGGGACAGCCGCCGTCGCGCGCGCGACAGGCTGCTGCCGTCCCGGAGTCGGCCGGGCTGGCCACGGTGGAGCGCCTGGCGCTGATTGCGACGACGACGCGGTTCCTCGCGAGCCCCGACTGGCCGCACGGCGCGCCGCCCGAACGGCTTGCGGCGCAGGCCGCCGGGCTGCGGACGGACTATCGCCGTACCGTTTCCGATTTCCTGGAGCTGCAGGTCCGCGGCAGCGCCGGCGGCACCGAGGCGCTGGCGCAGCTGCGTGCGGCGCTGTTCGCGCACGGGTCCGCCGATCCTCCCCTGGACTCGCTCGCGCGCGGCCTCGAGCTGCTGCGCGACAACGATCTGCGGCCACTGCTGCCGCGGATCACGCAGCCGACGCTGGTCATCGCGGGCCAGTATGATCGGGTGATCCTGCCCGCCGCGACCCGCGCCCTCGCCGACGGTCTGCCCAACGCCCGCTACGAGGAAATCCGCCGCGCCGCGCACGCGCCGTTCCTCTCGCATCTGCCCGAGCTCGGCGCGCTGATCTCCCAATTCCTGCTGCAGCCATGACCCACGAGGATTCGGATCTGTTTCTGCTCGACAAGGCGGACGTGCGCGCCGCCTTCGATCGCGCGAGCGCCACCTACGAGGCCGCCGCGGTGTTGCAGTCCCGCGTGGCGGACGAGCTCCTCAGCCGCCTCGAGCCCTTCGACTTCCGCCCCGAAGTCATTCTCGATCTCGGGGCCGGCACCGGCCGCGCCGCCGCGCAACTCAAGCGGCGCTACCGCCACTCGCAGGTCATCGCCCTCGACCTCGCGCCGGGCATGCTGCGGCAGGCCACTCGCCATCAGACCCTCTTTCGCCGCTTCGCCCGTGTATGCGCCGACGCCGCGCGCCTCTCCTTTGCCACTGCCAGCATCGACATCGTCTTCAGCAGCCTCATGCTGCAGTGGTGCGACCCCCTCGATGAGGTGTTTGCCGAAGTGCGGCGCGTGCTGAAGCCGCAGGGCTTCTTCGCCTTCACCACCTTCGGCCCCGATACTCTCAAGGAGCTTCGGCAGGCCTGGTCGGAAGCCGACACCCACAATCACGTCAACCGCTTCCTCGACGTGCACGACGTCGGCGATGCACTGGTGCGCGCCGGCCTGCAGGAGCCGGTTCTCGACATCGACCGCACCCAGCTGACCTATGACGACGGCATGGCCCTGATGCGCGACCTGAAGTCGATAGGCGCAAGCAACGTCACCGCCGGCCGGCCGCGCTCACTTCTCGGCCGAAGCCGGTTGCAGCGCGTCCTGGGTGCCTACGAGTCGTTCCGCAGGGACGGCAGGCTTCCCGCCACCTACGAAGTCGTCTATGGCGCGGCCTGGGGCAGCGCCGGCAGGCCCGTGGCGTCCGCGCGCGCGGGCGAAGTCAGAATACCTCCGTCGCAAATCCAACGAAGAAAATGAAGCCGGTCAAACACACGGGCTGCTTCGTCACCGGCACCGACACCGGCGTCGGCAAGACTTTGATCGCCGCCGCCCTGACACGCGCTCTGGTCGCCCGCGGCCTGCGCGTCGCGGTCATGAAGCCCGTGGCCTCCGGCTCCGACCCGACACCCGCAGGCCCGCGAAATTCCGACGCCCTGGCGCTGATCGCCGCCGCCAACGTGACGGCCCCCTATGAGGTCGTCAATCCCTACTGCTTCCTGCCACCCATCTCTCCTCATATCGCCGCGCGCGAGGCCGGCGTCGCGATCGACCTCGCGTTCCTGCGCTCCCGCTTCGACTCCCTCACCGCCGCCGCCGATTGCGTGCTCGTCGAGGGCGCGGGCGGCTGGCTCGCTCCCATCGGTGAACGCGAGAGCATGGCCGATCTCGCCGTCACGCTCGCGCTGCCCGTGCTGCTCGTCGTGGGCTTGCGCCTCGGCTGCCTCAACCACGCCCTGCTCACTCGCGAGTCGCTGGCCGAGCGCGGCGTGGCCTTCGCAGGCTGGATCGCCAACGCCATCGATCCGCATTTCGACCGTCCCGCCGAGAACGTCGCCACCCTCACCGCGCGCTTCGGCGCGGCGCCCCTGGCCTGTGTTCCCTTCCTCGATCACGGCGCTGGCGCGCCCGACCTGAGCGCAGCCGTCGCCAGGCTGTGCGCTTGAACAGCTCACCCGGCCGCTCTACCATCGAGCCATCATTCACAGGAGGCGGCTTGGCGGCCTCGAATGCCGCATGGCCGGCAGTTCATGGAGGCGCCGCAGCAGACCCGGCAGCCGGTGCGCATCGTCATTTGCCCGAACTGTTCGCTCAGTGTGCGGGGGGCGGCGCTGTTCTTCGGCGGTCTGTGCCTCTTCTGCCTCACGCTGGCGGGCCTGCTGGCGCTGAAGGGCATGTGGCTCGTCCTGCCCTTTTCGGGCCTGGAAATGCTGCTCGTCGGCTGGGCGCTGCACGCCAGCCTGGCGCGGCGGTTCCGTGCCGAGATCATCACGCTCACGGACTCCGACATCAGCATCGAATCGCGCGACCGGGCGCGTTGCCAGCGGACTGTGTTCCAGCGACACTGGGCTCAGGTTAAACTGCGTCGCCCCGTCTCACGCCTGCACCCGACCCGGCTCACCATCGAGTCGCACGGCAGGCAGTGTGAGCTGGGGGGCTTCCTCACCGATGAGGAGCGATTCGGCCTGGCGCTGAGACTGCAGCGCCTGATCGGCCGCATCAACGAGTCGCCCTCCCTGGCCGCGGGGCCCAAGTAGGGGGCGCAGGTTCTGGTTCGGTTAGCGAATCGCGCGGGGGGGCCTTCACCATAAGGGACCGCGCGAGAAAGGCACGACAACGATGTATCGCGCAAGACTCGGAATACGGCCCGGGACATGGCTCAGCATCGCGGCGCTGCTCGCCGCGGCCTTGACGGCATCGCCCGCCATGGCCCTCGACGCCGATAATCCGGCTTCCTCCGGCTGGAGCCTCCTCAACCTTCCCGTTGGGGTCACCAGCATCAGCAGGGCCGTCTACCGCATTCACATGATCGGCTTCTGGGTCTGCGTCTGGATCGGTGCCCTGGTCTTCGCGGTGATGATCTGGTCGATCGTCTTTCACCGCCGCTCGCGCGGTGCCGTGGCCGATGTGACCCTGGTGCACAACACCAAGGTCGAGATCATCTGGACGGCCATTCCGGTGCTCATCCTGATCGGGATGGCGGTCCCGGCGGCGAGCGGCCTGGTGCTGATCAGCAACGACGCCCACTCGCAGCTCGACATCAAGGTCACCGGCTTCCAGTGGGGCTGGCAGTACGAGTACGTCGGCCAGGGGGTGAGCTTCGTTTCCAAGCTCGACGCGCAGAGCATGGCGGCGAGCGAGCTCGACTCCGGCATCAGTCCCTATTCCGTGCCGCACTACCTGCGTAACGTCGACCATCCGCTCGTCGTGCCGGTCGGCACCAAGATTCGCCTGCTGATCACCGCCGTGGACGTGATCCATTCCTGGTGGGTGCCGGACTTCGGCATCAAGAAGGACGCGATCCCGGGCTACATCAACACCTCGTGGTTCGAGGTCGACGCCGATAAGCCCGGCGTCTATCGCGGCCAGTGCGCGGAGCTCTGCGGACGCGGCCACGGCTACATGCCGATCGTGGTCGACGCCGTCTCCAAGGCCGACTTCCAGGCGTGGCTGAAGCGTGAGGCGGCCGCGGAGAAAGCCGCCGCCACCAGCTGATGCACGGTACGCAAACCGCGCCCTGACCGTTTCAGACCGGACTCAAAGTTTCCGAGAGGGTAGATCCCATGGCCGAGACGCCGCACACCGAAGCCCACGCGCACGACGATCACGATCATCACGATCACAAGCCGCACGGCTGGCGCCGCTGGGTTTTCGCGACGAATCACAAGGACATCGGCACGATGTACCTGGTGTTCTCGTGCATCATGTTCTTCACCGGCGGCTTGTTCGCGATGGTCATTCGCGCGGAGCTCTTCAAGCCGGGACTGCAGATCGTCGACGCCGGGGTTTTCAACTCCCTGACGACCATGCATGGCCTGGTGATGATCTTCGGCGCCATCATGCCGGCCTGGGTGGGCCTCGCCAACTGGATGATCCCGATCCAGATCGGGGCGCCCGACATGGCGCTGCCGCGGCTCAATAACCTCAGCTTCTGGATCCTGCCGTTCGCCTTCCTGCTGCTGCTCTCCTCCTGGCTGGTGCCCGGCAGCGCGCCGGCGGGCGGCTGGACCATGTATCCGCCGCTCACCCTGCAGTTCGGCGCCTCGTTTCCGATGCTGATCTTCGCCATCCACATGATGGGCATCTCCTCCATCCTGGGGGCGATCAACGTGATCGTGACCATCATGAACCTGCGCGCTCCGGGGATGACACTGCTGCGCATGCCGCTTTTCGTCTGGACGTGGCTCATCACCTCGTTCCTGCTCGTCGCGGTGATGCCGGTGCTCGCGGGCGCGGTGACCATGATGCTCACCGACCATTTCTTCGGCACCAGCTTCTTCAATGCCGCCGGCGGCGGCGACCCGGTGATGTTCCAGCATATCTTCTGGTTCTTCGGCCATCCCGAGGTCTACATCATGATCCTGCCGGGCTTCGGCGTAATCTCGGAGATCATCCCGGCGTTCTCGCGCAAGCCGCTCTTCGGCTACGAGGCGATGGTGTACGCCACCGCCTCGATCGCCTTCCTGTCGTTCATCGTCTGGGCGCACCACATGTTCACCGTGGGCCTGCCGCTCTCGGCGCTGCTCTTTTTCATGTTCGCCACGATGCTGATCGCCGTGCCCACGGGCGTGAAGGTCTTCAACTGGACGGCCACCATGTGGCGCGGCTCGCTCACCTTCGAGCCGCCGATGCTCTTCGCGCTGGCGTTCCTCTTCCTGTTCACCATCGGCGGCTTCTCCGGCCTGATGCTCGCGCTCGTGCCGGCGGACTTCCAGTACCAGGACACGTACTTCGTGGTGGCGCACTTCCACTACGTGCTGGTCTCGGGCGCCGCCTTCGCCATCATGGCCGGCGTTTACTACTGGCTGCCCAAGTGGGTGGGGCGCATGTATGACATGCGCCTGGCCACGTGGCACTTCTGGCTGTCGGCGATTTTCTTCAACGTGCTGTTCTTCCCGCAGCACTTCCTCGGTCTCGCCGGCATGCCGCGCCGCATCCCGGACTACGCCGTGCAGTTCGCCGACTGGAACATGGTGTCGTCCATCGGCGGCTTCGCCTTCGGCCTGTCACAGATCCTCTTCCCCATCATCATTTGGAAGTGCGTGCGCTCCGGGACGCGCGTCGAGGGTACGCGGGCGTGGGACGGTGCGCGGGGTCTCGAGTGGGAGCTGCCTTCGCCCGCGCCGTACCATTCCTGGACGATCCCGCCGACGGAAGCGATGATCGCTCGCGGCGCGGAGCACTGAGCGCGGCGGCGGGATGCGAGGAATGCACGCAATGACTTCATCGGAGCCGCCGTTCGCACCGGGCCAGGACGAGGCCGGGCGGCGCAAGCGCGTACGGCGCACCACGCTCGTGGTGACGCTGGTCGTTCTCGGCTTCTATTTCGGCTTCATCGCGATGATGCTGTACCGCGCCATGCATTGAGCGGCCAGCAGGCAACTTGAAAGGTCACCAGATGGCATCAAACGCACACGCCCCCGACAGCCAGCACTACTACGTGCCGCACGGTAGTCCCTGGCCGATCGTCGCCGCGGTCGCCCTGTTCGCGCTCATGTGGGGCGCGGTCGCCTACCTCAATGACTGGGGCGGCGCCTGGGTGTTCCTGCCGGGGCCGCTGCTGCTGCTGTTCATGTTCGGCGGCTGGTTCCATACCGTCATCGGCGAGAATCAGCAGGGCATCTACAACACCCAGGTGGACCGCTCCTTCCGCATGGGCATGTTGTGGTTCATCTTCTCGGAGGTGATGTTCTTCGGCGCATTCTTCGGCGCGCTCTTCTACTCACGCGTGCTCGCGGTGCCGTGGCTCGGCGGCGCCGGCGCCCGCGGCCTCACCAACCTGATCCTCTGGCCGAACTACGAAGCGGCGTGGCCGACCAATGGACCGGGACACGTCGGCGGCGACTCGTTCCAGGCCATGAGCGCCTACGGCATCGCGGCAATCAACACGCTGGTGCTGCTGACCAGCGGCCTCACCGTCACGATCGCCCATCACGCATTGCGCTCCGGCAATCGCGGGCGCCTCAAACTCTTCCTGGCGCTCACCTTCATCCTGGGTTTCTGCTTCGTCGCGCTGCAGGGGCACGAGTACTACGACGCCTACACCAAGCTCAACCTGCGCCTGACGACGGGTATCTACGGCTCGACGTTCTTCATGCTCACCGGATTCCACGGCCTGCACGTGACCATCGGCGCCATCATGCTGGTCGTGGTCTGGCTGCGGGTGCTGCGTGGACATTTCACGCCGCGGCAGCACTTCGCCTTCGAGGCCGTCTCCTGGTACTGGCACTTCGTCGACGTCGTATGGCTCGGCCTGTTCGTCTTCGTCTACTGGCTGTAGGAGCCGCGGACCCGGCGCTCAATGAGGCCTGATCACGCTGTGCGGCGTGATCAGCCCCGCGTACCACGCGAGCATGATCAGCGCGAAGAGCGCGATCGACAGCACGATGCGCACCGTCAGCGCCCGTGCCATCTTGGCGGAATCCTTCTGCGTGCCGCGGGAAAGGTGGTATAGCGCCGAGCCCAGGCTCACCACGATGGCGGCGAGCGCGATGAGGACGACGATTCGGAATATCTCTGGCATGACAGCCTCCAGTTTACTCGGAAAGCAACCCCCGTACCCATGCGCTTGAGCCCAGGCAGCCGCCGCTTCGCGCCGTCGCCCGGGCTGACGGTCCTGATGCTGGCTTTGTGCGTCATGTTCATCGCACTCGGCCGTTGGCAGTGGCGGCGCGGAAATCTGCATGCGGCCGAGCATGCGAGCTTCGAGCGCGGCGCCAGCCAGGTGATCGCGCTCGGCTCGAAGCCGCTGACGCAGGTGCCCGAACAACAGCGGGTGAGTCTCACGGGCACCTACGATCAGGCGCATCAGTTCCTCATCGACAACATGAGTTATCGGGACCTCGACGGCTATCAGGTGTTGACGCCGCTCGTGCGCGCGGGGGCGCGCACCGTGCTGGTCGATCGGGGATGGGTGCCCTTCCTCGGCAGCCGCGCCAACCTGCCGGATCTCTCGATCAAGGCCGCGGGGCCTGTGACCATCAGCGGACGTGTCGGCAACCTCCCGGTAGCGGGGCTGGCGAGCGGCCGCGCGCCGCCGCCGGTCACCGGACCCTGGCCCCGGGTGACCAGCTTCCCGACCCTGGCGCAGCTCGCAACGGCGCTCGGGCAGCCGCTCGACTCGCGTGTCATCCTGCTCGATCCGCAGCAGCCCGACGGTTATGTGCGCGACTGGCATCCGCCGGGAATCCCCGCCATGCAGAACTACGCCTATGCCTTCGAATGGTGGTGCTTCGGGATCGCCGCGGTGGTGATCTGGGTCGTTCTGAGCACCCCAAAGAGGAAGCCGGAGAGCGCATGACGAAATCGCCTGGAACGATGGTGGACGGCGCAGGGCCGCCCAAGGGACGAGGTGCCGGGACCGAGCCTCGCATCGCCGGAGCGCGCGAGCTTCGCTCCCGCAATCTGCGCATGCTGGCGGGGCTGGCGGCGCTGTTCTTCGCGCCGTTGCTCATTTCATTCGCGCTCTATTACGGCATGGGCTGGCGTCCCGGCGGGCACGTGAATCACGGCGAGCTGATCCAGCCGCCGCGGCCGCTGCCGACGGTGGAGCTGCCACGCATCGCGCTGGGCGCGGATACGGATCGGGAGGCCGCAGCCAGCCCGGCCGTCTTCCGCAGCAAATGGACGCTGGTCTACGTCGGAGACGGAAGCTGCGATGACTCCTGTCG
>Ga0335075_10010157_pt1 | contig 14302 bp, 15 predicted proteins | sample Lox_Sample_24_FD_206723 | JGI IMG/M metagenome (GOLD analysis project Ga0335075, IMG submission 206723) | Soil microbial communities from Loxahatchee National Wildlife Refuge, Florida, United States - Lox_Sample_2.4 | ecosystem: Environmental > Terrestrial > Soil > Wetlands | place: USA...
CTGCGCTTCAGCACCCTCATGCAGCACACCTCCGGGAAGCTGGATGACCTGCATCCGGAGCTGGTCGAGGAGGCCTACAACGAGCGCGACGAGAACATCCTGACCGCAAAGCTCGACTACACCCCGAGCGATGCCCTGCAGCTTTACGGCAAGGCCTATTACCACTGGTGGGACTCGCACTACACCGAATTCGACAACGTGATCGGCAGCCCCGGCATGTTGGATGATGTCGAGGACAAGGGCTTCTGGGGTTACAACGACCGCGGCGTGAACCTGATGGGCAAATTCCAGATCAACAGCGATTTCAACGGCGTCGTGGGCTATGACTTCCAGAACTACGAAGGCCACGATGCGGTGCTGGTGATCGCGCAGCAGACCGAAAGCGACAACGCGATATTCGCCCAGCTCTCCACCACGCCCAACCTGATCGACCGGACCGTCCTCGCCGCCGGCGCCCGCTACAACATCGCCAGTGTCGGCGAGAGTGCCGCGGTCTGGAGTGTCAGCGGCAGGCATGATTTCAGCGACGCGCTGTTCGTGCGGGGCGAGGCGGGCACCTCCTTCCGGCTGCCGACGGCCGAGGAACTGTTCGCCAACGATCCGGACGACGAACGGGGTGATCCCGATCTCAAGCCGGAAAAGGGCACCAACGTCAATCTGTCCATCGGCGGGACGCTCGGTACGCCGCACTTCAAGTGGGAACTGATCGCCTTCGGTCGCGACATCACCAATCTGATCGACTACGCGACCTTCGATGCGACGACCGATCAGGCCGTGTTCGGCAACGTGCCCGGCACGGTGCGCGTGCGCGGCGGGGAAGCGCAGGTTGCGGCGGACTTCGACGATTTTTCGGTGAATTTCGACTACACCTATTCGCACTCCGTGGACGAGTCCCACCAGCAGATCGATGGCATCCCGGTGCAGCAGGCCAAGGCCTCGTTCGACTATCATCCGCAGCAGCTGCCCTTCGGCGTCACGCTGAGCGCGGTTTTCGTCGGCGCCGAATTCGCGACGGGCCTCGGGGCCGATGGCGGCCGCGCCGAGTACGGCGAGTACCCGGTCGTCGATCTTGCGGGTCGCTATTTCATCGACTCCCGCCGCCATCACATCATCACGCTGCGGATTGAGAATCTGTTCGACCGCAACTACGCGACGGAACTGGGGACCGGTGTCAGTGATGCCGACGGCAGCACCTATGTGTTCCCCATCCGCGGCGTGCCCCGGACCCTGGTCGCCCGGTATACCTATCGATTCTTCTGAGGTAGGCGGCCGCCGACACCCGGCGATGCTTTCCCGGAAGCCCGGAATCGGTACTGCCGGGGTGCCGGCCGCGGCGTCCGGGTTCTAACCTGCCCACACCTGCAAGGCGCACGAGGTGGGTCATGAAACTGGCATTATCGCTGATGTGTATGGTGCTGGCATCGATGCCCGTCGGGCCCGCGGTGGCGCAGGCCAGGCATTCGGAACTCAAGCCGATCGCGTTCGCCACGCTGGATTCCAATAAGGACGGCAAGCTGTCGCGCATCGAGGCGCGCGCCGACCCCGGGCTCTATGCGGCCTTTGACATGCTGGATCTGAACCACGATGGTTTTCTCTCGCCGGAGGAGTTCCAGGCGTGGCCCAGGGCCCTGAAGACCAAAGGCACCGAAATCCCCAATCCTGCGACCGCCCCGGGTGGCAGCGCCGGGGCCCAGCACATGCCGGGTCCTCAGAGCTGAGTGAAGAGGGCGAGTGAGGCGTAGACCAGCGAAATGCTGCTCCAGACGCCCAGACTGAAATACAGCGACATCCACAGCATTTCGCTCTTCCAGTCCTGCCAGCGATGGGACACGTCCCGCCGCCGGCACACGTCCCTGATTCCTTCGGGAATGGCCTGGTAGCAACGCCCTGCGGCGCAGTCGGCGCGCCAGCGCGAGCGGTACATCGGCACATCGACAAGGAAGATGAAAGCAGCACAGGCCGCGCCGCCCACGCACCAGATCATCATGGGTACGTAGAGTTCTGCGTGCCGGTGCGGACCGATCAGCAGCAGGCTCGCAACGACCAGCGCCGCAGCCACGCCCCACAAGGAATTCTCGACCATGTGACCGCGCTGCCGGGTCGTCAGCACCGCGTGCCAGGAAAAAACTTCAGCCACCGCGATCAGCGGCATGACCGCCAGGGAGACCGCGTAGCCGAGGGCGCTGTGGCTCGAGAGCGCCATGTGATGCACCAGCAGCGCCCATTGCAGGCCGAAGCATACTTCCGCGACCGTGGCCACCGATCGGCCGACCATGACGCTCGACAGCGGGCAGTCGACGATCACGAGGCGCGGGATGTCGTAGACCGGGAGCACCGACCGGAACGCGCACCCCAGCATGTACACACCGGAGAGCGCCAGTTGCAGCCAGGCAAACTCGGTTGCGGTACGGCCCGCAACCGGGTGGCTGGCGACCGCAGCGGCGGCCAGCACCCACAGCACGAGGTTCAGCAATGCCACCGCGCCCAGCTGCACGTGCCACCATGCCACCACCCCGGAAATCAGCCGTAGCGGCGGCAATACCGGAGTACCCGTCGACACCGCGGGGGACCAATGTGCGGTTTTCACATCCACAACGTATCGCCTTGACCGGATCCTGCCTAACGACTTGGTATCACGATGCCGCGCGGAGGGCTATCGGCGCATGCCGACATGCCCCTCGGAAGCCAGGTCGGGGCCGATTTGACCTTAATTCTTCAGGCGCCACCCGGTGCGCAGCATCCAGGACACCGCCAGCAGGCACACCAGCAGAAAAGCCGCCACGAAGCCCAGACTCGCGCCGATGCTCACGTCCGAAAGGCCGTAGAAGCTCCAGCGGAAACCGCTGATCAGGTATACGACCGGATTGAACAGGGTGATCGTGCGCCACACCGGCGGCAGGATGTCGATGCTGTAGAAACTGCCGCCGAGAAAGGTGAGCGGCGTGACCACCAGCAGCGGCACGATCTGCAGCTGCTCCCAGCTGTCCGCCCAGATCCCGAGGATGAAGCCGAACAGGCTGAAGCTCACGGAAGTGAGCAGCAGAAAGGCGACCATGCCCAGCGGGTGCAGGATGTGAAGGTGCACGAAGAAGGTGGACGTGACCAGGATCACCAGTCCGATGAGCACGGACTTGGTGGCCGCGGCTCCGACGTAGCCGAGCAGGATCTCCGGAGTCGAGACCGGTGCGGACAGCAGCTCGTAGATGGTCCCGGCCCATTTGGGCATGTAGATGCCGAACGAGCCGTTGCTCACGCTCTCGGTCAGCACCGAGAGCATGATCAGGCCCGGCACGATGAACGCACCGTATGGCACGCCGCCGATCTGGGACATGCGCGAGCCGATCGCCGAGCCGAAGACGACGAAGTACAGTGAGGTCGTGAGCACCGGAGCGCCGATGCTCTGCACGAGAGTGCGGAAGGTCCGGGCCATTTCGAAACGGTAGATCGCCTTCACGGCATAACAGTTCATGCCGCGCCCCGCACCAGGGAGACGAAGATCTCCTCGAGTGAACTCTGGCTGGTCTCCAGGTCCCGGAAGCCGATGCCCGCCTCGCTCAGTTGACGCAGCAGGCCGGTGATGCGGGCGCGGCCGCCTTCGTTCTCGAACGAGTAGACCAGCGTCATGCCGTCGGCGCTGAGGCTCAGGCCGAAATCGTCGAGCGCGGCGGGAACGCCAGTCAGCGGTTCCTGCAGGTGCAGGGTCAGCTGCTTGCGCCCGAGCTTGCGCATCAGGGTGGCCTTGTCCTCGACCAGGATGAGCTCGCCGCGACTGATGATGCCGATGCGGTCGGCCATCTCCTCCGCTTCCTCGATGTAGTGCGTCGTGAGGATGATGGTCACGCCCGAATCCCGCAGTCCCCGCACCACGTTCCACATGTCGTGGCGCAGTTCCACGTCGACGCCCGCGGAGGGCTCGTCCAGAAACAGCAGCCGTGGCTCGTGGGAGAGTGCCTTCGCGATCAGCACCCGCCGCTTCATGCCCCCGGAGAGGGTCGAGATCCGGCTGTCCTTCTTGTCCCACAGCGAGAGGCTGCGCAGAATCCTTTCCAGGACCGCCGGATCCTGAGGCCGGCCGAACAGGCCGCGGCTGAAGCTCACCGTGGCCCAGACGGTCTCGAAGGCATCCGTGGTCAGCTCCTGGGGTACCAGGCCGATGGTCTCCCGGGCGGCCCTGAAGTCCCGCACCACATCATGCCCATCGACCCGGACGACCCCGGAGGAGGGGGTTACGAGACCGCAGGAAATGCCGATCAGGGTGGTCTTGCCGGCGCCGTTCGGGCCCAGCAGCGCGAAGATCTCGCCGCGGCGGATCTGCAGGGTCACGGCCCGCAGCGCCTGATGACCGCTGGCATAGGTCTTGGTCAGATTCTGAACCGAAAGAATGGTGTCCATGTTGCTAAGATTACCGTCAGGGGCGCACAGACAGGGGGATGTATGGTGACACGTAACAGTATGCTGCCGGCCGGGGTTCACGGGTACCTGCTGTCGGTGTCCTCACGCGAACCCCCGGTGCTGGCGCGGCTGCGCGCGGCGACGGCCCCGCGGGCCGAATCCGAAATGCAGATCGGCGCCGAGCAGGGGCAGTTCATGGCACTGCTGGTGAAGCTGATCGGCGCGCGGCGCTGCATCGAACTGGGGACGTACACCGGGTACTCGGCATTGGCGGTGGCGCTGGCCCTGCCGCCGGACGGGACGCTCGTGGCCTGCGACGTGAGCGATGAGTTCACGCGTATCGGTCGTCCGTTCTGGCGCGAGGCCGGCGTGGAGGCGAAGATCGACTTGCGGCTGAAGCCGGCGCTGCAATCCCTGGACGAACTGCTGGCGGAGCCGGGTGGCAGGGCCAGTTTCGATTTTGCCTTCGTCGATGCCGACAAGGGCAACTACATCGCCTATTACGAGAAGCTGCTGCACCTGGTGCGCAAGGGCGGCCTGATCGCCGTCGACAATACGCTGGGCGTGTCCGGCCGCTTCGTCACGGAACTGCAGAGTCCGTCAGCCGATGCCATCCGCGCCTTCAATGCGCACGTCAGCCAGGATCCGCGCGTGGACCTGTCGATGCTGCCGATGGGCGAGGGCCTGACGCTGCTGCGCGTGCTGTAGCGTCAATGGGCGGCGCCGTCGCGCCGCCAGCGGAAGTAATCATCCAGCGCGTGCAGCTGCGGCTGATTCGGCAGTGACCCTGCGGCGGGTGAGTCCCGCAGGATCATCGCCTGTTGGGTCTGCGCATCGTATGCCGGCCAGGCGGGCAACCCCGGCCCGTTCGGATCACCACGCGTCGCAAAGTTGACCCAGTAGCGCTGCATCTGTTCCGAAAGCTTCTCTTCGGCCGCGGTCGGCTGCATGACCGCGCCTCCCAATGCAGGCGCCGTCAGGTTGCGGAACACGAATGCGATCTCCGAGCCGTGGTTCGAGCCCTCGGGCGACTGGGGAGTACGGTGATCGAAGTAGTAGATGTAGGCCTTGTGCTTGCCATGGCCGGATTCCAGGCTGGCCCACGCCCAGGTCGACCAGCCGAACGTCGTATCCCGGAACAGGTCCTTGGCCGCACGTTCAGCCCGCGCGTCGGTGTCGTGGGGATACGCGCGCAGCACTTCATCGGCGCGATCGCCGTAGCCTGCGCGTACCTGTGCTTCGAATTTCGCAGGCGTAACGCCCGGCGCCGCGAACAGTCCGCCTTCATCGGAATTGGTGCCGATGAGGACCGGAGTGTCGTTGAACCGACCGGCCTCGTAGCGGTGATATTGGTCGCCCGGCAATATTTTTCCGTCCCGATTCGGCCAGAACCCGCCGGCCAGGGCATCGGCAGGCAATCCCGCCTGGATCTGCTGCGCCGAAAGGGCGCGGGCACTGGCCAGATCGGATGCGCCCAGCCTCTTCAGGAACTGCTGGCCGAACCGTTCGGCGCCCTCGAGCGTCGGCAGCAGGCCGCCCGCAACCGCGCCCTCTCGCGTCGGACCGAACGCACCGCCGCTTTCAGAAATCGCACGCGCAAAGAGCCCCCGGGCAGCCGGTGCGGCCGTCAGCAGGCTCACCGCAATGCCGCCGGCGGATTCGCCGAACACCGTCACGCGCGCCGGATCACCCCCGAACCGGGCAATGTTCTGCTGCACCCAGCGCAGGCCCGCGATCATGTCCTGCAGCCCATAATTGCCCGATGTTCCGCCCCCTTCGCGAGTCAGGGTGGGGTGTGCCAGGAAACCAAACGGGCCCACGCGGTAGCCGACGCTTACCAGGACCACGCCGTCCTTGGCGAACTGCTCGCCGTCATAGGCCTGAATGCCGGTCATTCCCGCAGCGAAACCGCCACCATAGATCCACACCATGACCGGACGCCGCTCGGCGGATGATTTCGCGGCAGTCCAGACGTTCAGGTACAGACAATCCTCACCGACGGCCGGTCCGGCGCCCATGAGCTTGAGCATGTTGGCCGCCTGCATGCAGGCGGGCCCGTAGCTGTCCGCCCTGCGAACGCCCTCCCAGGAGGGCACGGGTTGGGGCGCCTTCCATCGCAGTCCCGCGACGGGGGCTGCGGCAAAGGGTATTCCCTTGAACACGCCGACGCCGTCGGCAACGGTGCCGGCGATCCGACCGCCGGTCACCGTGGCGCTATCGATCTGAGCGGAAGCAATCGGTGCAGCGAGCACCAACGCAAGGGCGGCAAGCAGGGTGCGGCGCATCGCAGGAAAGTCCCCGATTATTGTTCTTGGCGGGCATTAGACGCCGCGCCCCACTGCGAACGCAATCGTCTTTTTGCAGAGGCCCTCTGTCGCTCACTCCATGTGCACGCGATTCAGTCTCGAGCAGCCGGGGCACTTGACCAGCAGTTTGAGTTCCAGCTCGAACCAGGAACGACCGCATTCGCATCGGATCCGGTACATCTGCTGCGCAGTCGCGGAGCTGAGTTCGTCCTCTTCGACCAGGATGCCTTCGGAGTCCCGGGGCTTGGGCTTTGCATGTGCGCGGATTGCCAGCACACTCGCGGGTCGCGTATTGGTTTCCTTCACGACTCACCTCGTATGGTTGTTATTGCGTTTCTTATGGGCCGCCTTCAATCGTGACCATCAGGCGCATGCTCGTTCTTCAGTGGGTTGCATGAAAACCCCCGTTTCTTATTGTTCTGACTGGAAATGTACGGCGGTGCCGTGATTATGTCAATCGCAGCGGATGCCCGCCGGACACCTGAGACTCATATGAGCCTGGTCACTCGCGGGCGTCACAGCAACTCCCGGCCCGCTCATCACACCGGCTTCGACACGGACGTAACCTATTGAACCAATTGAGAAATAATATCCAAACGCGGTTGCTTCGAAAGGCGGTGTGCGGCTTCGTGGGGCTGCTTGCGGGATGCGCGCTGCAGAGATCGCCGGAGGGCGTTGGCACATCCCTTGGCCCCGAGCAGGCCCAGGCCGTCATTGCCGCGGCGCTGCCCGGGGGCCTCGCGGATCCGGCCGGATGGACGAGGGACATCTACACGGGTTTTGCGACCCAACAGCTGGCAGTGACGGAGGAGTCCGTCTGCGCAGTCGTCGCCGTAATCGAGCAGGAGTCGAATTTCCAGGTCAACCCGGTGATACCGGGATTGGGGACGATCGCCTGGCGGCAGATCGACGGCCGCGCCAGGCAAGCCGGGCTACCGCTGGCCATCGTCCATGGCGCGCTGGCGCTGCGCTCTTCCGATGGGCGGACCTACAGTCAACGCATCGATGCGGCGCGGACCGAAAAGGATCTTTCGGACATTTTCGAGGATTTCATAGGTGAGGTGCCCCTGGGCAACAGGCTGTTCGCGGATCTCAATCCCATCCGCACCCGTGGTCCGATGCAGGTCAACGTCGCGTTCGCCAGGCAGTACGTCAACGTCAGGCCGTACCCGTATCCGCTCAAGGGCAGCCTTGCCGATGCCCTGTTCACGCGCCGCGGCAGCCTCTATTTCGGTATCGCGCATCTGTTCGCCTATCAGCCGCCATACCATGAATACCTGTTTCGCTTTGCGGATTTCAACGCGGGCCAGTTCGCCAGCCGCAACGCGGCATTCCAGAGTGCGATCGGCAGGATATCGGGCCGGCCGCTGATCACCGATGGCGCACTGCTTCCGGGCGACGAGCAGCACGGGCCGGGCGAGACACAGCTGGCGCTGGACGCTCTGGCTCCACGCCTGGACACGGATGCGCGAAATATTGACGACGCATTACACAAGGGCCGATCCGAGGATCTGGAGCAGACCCGGATCTACCAGCGGGTGTTCGCGCTGGCCGAACGGTCCGCCGGTCATCCGTTGCCGCGTGCCATCGTTCCGGTGATCAAGCTGCAGGGGCCGAAAATCAGCCGCATCCTGACGACAAGTTGGTACGCTCATCGGGTACAAGGGAGATTCGATCGGTGCTTGCGGCGTGCGAGGTGAATTCGATGGATGCTGTTTCGCTACAGTTGCTGGAGGCGCAGAACAAGGCTGCAGCGCTGTTCACGGCCGTGGTGGAGGACGGGCTGATCCAGGCGGGAAAACTCGAAAGCGAACTGAGCGAGGACATTCACCGGCTGGCGCGGGAACGCTTCGGCGTGCAGCGCCACTGGCACAAGCGTATTGCCCGTTGTGGTGCAAATACGCTGCTGGGCTACAACGACGAAGGCCGGGATCGGCGCATCAAGCCGGACGATATCGTGTTCATCGACCTGGGACCGGTGTTCGATGCCTGGGAGGCCGATTTCGGTCGGACCTATGTCCTGGGGTCCGATCCGGCCAAGCACCGCCTGGTGGCAGACCTGGCCGTCGCCTTCCGCCAGGGCAAGGATCTGTTCGAGACCAATCCGCGGCTGACAGCCGGCGAGCTGTACGACTTCGTCGCCGGCGTTGCGACCCAGCGCGGCTGGCGGTTCGGCGCACGAACGGCGGGCCATCTCATCGGCAGCTTTCCTCACGAGACCGAGACGCAGGAGCCCAGGCGCTTTTCCATACGCCATGGCAATCCGCAATGGTTGCGCGAGCCGGACGAGAGCGGCAACGCCCGGCATTGGATCCTGGAGATCCATTTCGTCGACTCATGGCGCCGCATCGGCGGTTTTTTCGAGGAGCTGCTCACGGTTCCCACGCCGCGCTGATCGAGCGCTGTATCCGTTCATCGTGGCGATGCCCTATTCAGGAGAGAAGAACGTGGTGAGGACTGCGGTGACCGACAGTGCCGCGATGATCAGCAGGTACTCCGCGGCAATCGAGCGGCGCAGCGCGGAGGCTGTCCCCGCCGACAATTCGGGCGTCAATCGCCAACGGTTCCAGGCTGCGAGCGCCATCAGGAATCCGAACAACAGCGCCTTGAGGATCAGCAGTTTGCCGTAGGGCTTTGCTACCACCGCCACGGTTCCCGCCAGCAGCCAGGCCATTGCCAGCCCCGCGGCAAATATGAGCGGCACCGTCCAGCCCGCAACGACGGAGAACCGCTGCAACAGTTCCGCCGCCCTCGCGCGTGGCTCCCGTTGTATGGCCAGCGCCAGCGGGAGCAGGGCACCAAACCAGAACGCCACGACCAGCAGATGCAACGCCAGCAGCGGCGCCAGAACGGCGTGCAGCGCATGCGTGCGCGTATGCCCGGTCATCAGGAATGCGGCGAGTGCGGTCAGGCCCCCGAGGACCCGCAGCGCCGTGCCGAAGTGCCGCGGTTTCCACACGCCTGCCAGGACGACCGAAAGGCCGATGACCTGCACGATCTGCGAGGTCCCGGCTCTGCTGCTCCAGGCGAGCCGTTGCAGATCCGGATCCCACAGACCCTGGATGTCGCCCGACAGGCGCGCCGCCTCCAGGCACAGATGGGCGAGGACCAGCAGTACACCGAGCGCCGCGCTGCACAGTCCCAGTCGGCGGATGGCGGGTTGCGCCGCTGTCAGCCGTGGCCCGAACAGCGCCAGGAAGAATCCGGCTCCGACGGCCTGAAACAACGCCATGAATCCCAGGGCCCGGATCACGACCGAAATGAGGTCGATGCTCGTCACGAGCGCCACGCCACGCGATCAGCGGCTCTGCGTCGTGGCCGCCCCGGCGCCCGGCGCCACCGTGAACCTAATCGCACCGGAGCTGACATGATTGTCGTCGGTCGCGACGCTGCGGAATCTCAATGTGTAGGCGCCGGCGCCGAGCTTCGGTGCCGCCACCGTGAAATGGTCGTTCGCGGCCTGCGGCAGACCGGTTATTTTCCGGGGCGCCGGGCTGCCGTCCTTTTGCAAGGTCAGGGATGTCAGATGCGCGGACTCGGAAAATACCAGTGTGAAGTGATCCGGCGAGGTTGTCAGCGTGCTCTTGTCGGCGGGATCGGATTTCTCAAGGTGCGCATGCGCCAGGGCGCTGAGGGGCATCAGGAGCAGGCTGGCGGATATCAGGGTGTGTGCGATGTGTTTCATGACAATACCTCGGTAACTGATCGGATCGATGTTGGAAAGTCAGAGCCAGACATGGAAGCCTGCGACCCATACCACGGAGTCTGCCGGGGTGGTGGGGCCCGGGGGTTTGAGCGTGGCGGCCACAGTGCGGCGCCACGCCACACCCACGTAGGGGGCGAACTCGCGCCGGACCTCATAGCGAAGCCGCAATCCCAGCTGCAGGTCGGACAATCCCGAGCGAACTGCGCGGGCGGGATCCGATTTGCCGTAGAGATCGGTTTCGAATTCAGGCTGCAGGAAGAGTCGCTGGCTGAACGCCAGGTCATGTTCGAGGCGCACCCGCGCCGCGGTGCGACCCGCTTCCCCGACATAGAGGGTCGCCTCGACCTCGAACCAGTAAGGTGCAAGACCCTGGATTCCCAGCGCGGCCCAGCCACGGGCGGGGCCGTGGCTCAAGTCGTAGCGGACGCCGGTCTGCAGATCCCACCATCGCGTGAGGGCGTGATCCCACAGCAGTTCATTGCGGGACGTATCCTGGTCAGCCGGATCGGGGGAACCTTCGGATTTGAGCCAGACCTTGTCGTAGTCCCCGCCGTACCAGGCCTGGGCATCCCATGCGGTTGCCGTGCCGCCCGAGCCGCCTTCCGCCTCCAACTGATCGAGCATGAACTTGCCCAGCGGCGCGGCGTCATCCATGCCCATGAGAGCGCCCATGGATCGGTCCGTCATGCCCTGCATGGGCTGCGTCGCCTCCGCGGCAGGACTGACGCAGAAGATGAGCGCCAGGGCCGGCGCGACCGCGAGCGATACGCGACGCAGGGCACTCATAATGAAACACGCACTTCGCGGAACATACCGGCGGCCATGTGGTAGGTGAGATGGCAGTGGTAGGCCCAGCGGCCGGGCACCGCCGTCACGAGGTAGGACAGCCGCTGCGCAGGCTGCACCATCACCGTGTGCTTACGGACCTGGAAACTGCCCTCCGGGGCGCTCACTTCACTCCAATGGCCGTGCAGATGGATGGGGTGAGACATCATGGTGTCGTTGATGAGTGCGAACCGCACCCGCTCGCCCTGCTTGAGCTGCAGGGGCTCGCTTTCGGAGAATTTGCGGCCATCGAACGACCACATGAACCGTTCCATATGGCCCGTCAGATGCAGTTCGATTTCCCGGCTCGCCGGACACGGATCGAGCGGTCCGCCGATTGTGTGCAGGTCGGCATAAGTCAGAACGCGGCGACCGTTGTTCCGCAATCCTACGCCCGGGTCATCGAGATCCGTGCGCGGCATCGTAACCACCATGTCCACCCCGGGACCTGCGGGGGCCGTGGAGTGTGTCGGGGCGCTGGTGCCCGCCGCTCCCATTCCGGGCATCGCTGCCATCGCCGCCGGATCCATGCCCGCCATCCCTTTCATGCCGCTCATGTCCATATCCATGTGCATATTCATGCCCATGTCGGTCATCGCCAGCACGGGTCGTGGATCAAGGCCCGGAACCTGTGCTACGAGTCCTGCATGCGCCGACAACGTGCCGCGCGCGTAGCCGGATCGATCCATCGACTGCGCGAAAATCGTGTAGGCACTGTCGGCATGCGGGCGGACCAGCACATCGATGACCTCGCCGGGCGCGATCCGGAATTCCTCGACCGTGACGGGCTCGATCTCCTGGCCATCGGCGGCTACGACGGTGAGGTCCAGGCCCGGGACACGCACATCGAAAAAGCTCATGGCCGAGCCATTGATGAAACGCAGGCGCACGCTTTCACCGCGACTGAACGGCGCCGTCCAGTTGCCGGCCGGCGTGGTGCCATTCATCAGATAGGTATAGGCGGCTCCCGAAACGTCGACGAGATCGGTGGGGTCCATACGCATCCTGCCCCACGCGGCCCAATCGCCCGCCGCCGCCGACCAGCCCCTGGCACCGACCGCGCGCAGGAAATCACCCACCGTCCGCTCGCCACGGTTGTAGTAGTCGCTTTGCCGCTTGAGGGTTGCGTAGATATGGTCGGGGTCGCTGTCGGACCAGTCGGAGAGCAGGACGGTGTAATCGCGATCGGCACGCGATCGCTGCGGAGCGCGCGGCTCGATCACGATCGGCCCGTACAGCCCCGTCTGCTCCTGAAAGCCTGAATGTGCGTGATACCAGTAGGTACCGGACTGCTGCACCTTGAAGCGGTAGGTGAACGTCTCCCCGGGGGCAATTCCCGCGAAGCTCAGTCCCGGGACACCGTCCATGCCCGCGGGCAGCAGAATCCCGTGCCAATGAACGGAGCTGCGCACCGGCAGGCGGTTCGTCACGCGCAGCGTCACCGTATCGCCCTCGCGCCAGCGCAGGACCGGCGCTGGCAGGCGACCATTGACCACGGTCGCGACCCGAGGTTTGCCGGTGAAGTTCACCGCCAGAGCGCCGATGGTCAGATCGAATTCGGTGCCGGAGAGGATGGCGCCGGAGTCTGCAGCGGCACGGCTGCTCACCCAGCGGCCGGTCCCGGCCAGGAACCCACACCCGGCGACACCTTGCACAAAGGCGCGCCTGGAAAGCACGGACATGCTTCACTCCACGGACGTTGATCGTGCGGCGGGACCGCACGGCATTTGCAAGGCCGCCCCCGGGGGCGGCACCTGAAGCTTCCGCGGAGTGTTAGATTGGAGGCCGGAAAAAGACGGCAGGCGGATCGCCGCGGAGGGGCAGCGGCGCGAATGAAACCTCGGCATAGCTCATGCGCGACACCGGCGGCATCGGCACGGTCACCATCAGTGCCGGCGCATGCAGGCACGAACAGTGGAGGGACTTGCAGCAGGCGCCATCATTGCCAGGCGCCGGATGCAGATGATCGGCCGTCCCACCCGCCATTTCCGGACACGGCTCGCCAGCCATCATCATCATGGCCTGTGACGCAGCGGACGCCCGGACCGCGGCATCAGCCACGGGCAGGTGCGCGACATTGCCCAGCGCCAGGCGCGCGAGCAGCAGCACGATCGCAACAACTCTTCGGGAGATGGAACGGCGCATTACCGTCCGGATACTAACCGGGAACGCGTGGGTCGATCAACGAAACCTCCCGCAATGCCCGGTGATGAGCGCAATTCCTGTGCCTTGCGCATGGCCCGTGCGCTTTTGGTGAGGGTCTCGAGACAGGCATGGAATGTCTTCTGCTGCCGCACCGAAAGGACGGCAAGCCATTCCTTGTTCAGGGCAATGGCCGCCGCAAGCAATTTCCTGTGGATGGCCCGCCCGCGCGCCGTCAATGCGACCTTGAACGTCCGCTTGTCCGTGCTGTCGATGACCTTCGCCAGCAGCCCCTCCGCGATCAGGCGCGTGAGCAGCAGGCTCACTTGTGCGCGGCAGAGATTCAGATCCTGTCGTGTATGTTTGAAGGAGGCCTCCCCATGACTGCCGACGATCCCGATGATCCGGCATTCACGCATCTCCAGGCCGACCAGCTTCTTGTAGTGCCGGGCATGCAGCGTTTCGGAATGTCGCGCCAGCACATGTAGCTGAAACGAGGTCAAGCCGCGAAACGTCCTGCGGCCATCGGGCACCGATGTCGGTGTGGAACGTGTCCTTTTCATCCGCCGGCGCTCTCCAGCTGCTGTTTCATTGCCGTTCGCCGCATCTCATTGCTCGCCACCCGGTGCCACCACATGACCACACCGGTGATGACCAGTGCGCACGGGACGAGACCCAGCGCGACCCATGCCAGCTTGATGCCTGGTCCGAAGGAGCGTCCAAAATGCGCGCGCACCAGCCACTCGATTCCCCTCTCGAGCAGATCGGCGGCGCGCGTCGGCGTTCCATGCGGTGCCAGGACATCACTGAGCGCATTGACCGGCCCGGGAAAGGCGAAGTAGATCGCCGTGATCGCCCACAGCAGGACCAGCAGCAGGCACCACAGGCCCAGGACGCTGTGCAACTCGCGGATCAATCGTCGTCCGCTGAG
>Ga0335075_10010158_pt1 | contig 14301 bp, 8 predicted proteins | sample Lox_Sample_24_FD_206723 | JGI IMG/M metagenome (GOLD analysis project Ga0335075, IMG submission 206723) | Soil microbial communities from Loxahatchee National Wildlife Refuge, Florida, United States - Lox_Sample_2.4 | ecosystem: Environmental > Terrestrial > Soil > Wetlands | place: USA: Florida...
CCGAGCGGAGTCGTTCTTCGTGCGCCGGAGAGCCGCCGGCGCCACCAAGCGAGGATCGTGCCACCCGCCTGCGCGTAAGCCATTTCGGCCGGCAAGCGCAGATGCACCTCGGTCCCGACGCGCGAGTCGCTACGAATCGTGAGCTGTCCGCGAATTCTCCGGGCTCGTTCTCGCATCCCCACGATCCCCCAGTGCTCGGGCCTGCCGCCGGCATCGAGTACACCGCCCTCGATCCCCTGCCCGTCGTCGCGAACGCTGAGGAGGAACATCCCGTCCTCGTACGCGAGCTGTATCTCGATCTTGCTCGCCCTCGCGTGGCGATAGGCGTTGGTGATCGCTTCGCTGCCGATCAGGTAGGTCTCTTCGCGCACGATGGGGTGCAGGGCACGTGGAGCGCCCGTAACGGTGACTGAGTAAGGTACCGAGTGCGCCTCCGATAGGGGGCGGGCGGTCTCGGCAAGCGCCACGGAGAGATCTCCCTCGCCGCCCAAGGGGACACGCAAGTCCTTCACTCGGCTGCGGCTCTCCTCCAGGACTTGATCGGCTCGCTCGAGCGCCCGCTCCATCAGGTCCCGCGCCGGCTCGCCATGAGGAATCCGGTCGCTCGCGACCTGGAAGCGCAGAATGAGACCCTGGATGCCTTGCAGAAGCGTGTCGTGCAGATCTCGCGCGATGCGCTCGCGCTCGATGAGCCGCTCCTCCAGTCGGGCACGGATATGGCTGCGAGCTTGGCGCATGCGGACTCTGTAGAACGTCCACAGGATCGCAAAGACCGTCAGCGCACAGAGCGCATAGAACCAGTCGGTCTGGTAAAAGGCAGGCAGGATCGTGAAAGTGGCCATTGCCTCCCCGTGAGACCACGCACCATCGGTATCCGTCGCGGAAACCCGAAACCGATAGGTGCCCGGCGCGAGGTTCCGATAGCTGACCGACTGTGCTTCCCGCGTCTCATGCCACCGCGCATCGAGCGGATCGAGCTGGTATCGGTAGCGGATGGCGGCCGGGTCGGAAAGACTGACCGCGGCATAGCTGAACTGGACTTCAGCGGTGTGCGGCGGAAATCGCGCGGGGAGCCCCGGCGGATAAAACCTTCCGTCGGCGGTAACGGATTCGAGCGTGATTCGAGGATGAAAGGCGACCTTTCCTGCGCTCGCCGGGTCAAGCCATGCGGCACCATCACTCCCGCTAAACCACAGCCGACCATCGCTCGCCTCAACGGCGCTCGGCAGGGGTTTCAACTGGTTCGGTATCCCCGGAGCACCCTGCCGCGGCCCAAAGTGCTGGGCTGCGATGCGGTGCGACGGATTCCTGAGGGCCTCGGCGATCTCTCGAGCTGGGATGTGCACGATTCCAGAGATCCCGTTGAGCCAGAGATCTCCGTTGGCCGTCTGCACGATTCCAGAGATACCCCGCAGCCACTCGTCATCGACCGCTTTGACCATGTGGAATCGGCCGTTCCCGAGCCGCTCGAGCCCGAACTCACCGCCGATCCACATCGCATCACCCCGCTCCTCGATTGCCGTGATGTTGCCTATCTCCACGCCCTGCTTCGCACCAAAGACCTGCACTCGATCGCCATCGAGCATCGCGAGTACGTTGTCGACGTAGCCGAACCACACCCTTCCCAGCGGATCCGTGAACTCGCTCACCACCCCGATCTTTGGCAAATTGTTGTGCCCGCCATAGGCAATCCAGTGGCCATCGGCTAGGCGGAAAAGCCCATATCGGCCGAACGAAAACCATAGCCCACCGCTTCGATCCTCGGTCATCGCCTGAGCATGAGGAAACATCCGAGCCATACCTGGCGGCAGCTTGATCTGCTTCCAGGTGCCGTCCGAGAAGTGCCAAAGCCCGCTGGCGAAAGCGACCCAGAGGGTGTTGTGCGAGTCGACGAATGCGCATTCCAGCCAGACGGGCGCGCGTGCCCGGTGTAACGGCCCGAATGGTTTGGGTAACACGAAGGTCGCTCCGTGCGAGAAAAGCTGCAGTTCCGTAGATAGAGCGAGCCAAACCGCCCCATCATCACCCGCCGACACAACAGCCGGACCGGCCTGTCCTCCGTTTGAGGCATGAAAGTCGACTCGAATCAAGGGGCGGTAAAAGAATCGATAAACGGCATTCGCCTGTGCCACCCAGATGTCGCCCTCTCGGTCGACGAGATATGCGACCGAGCTCACTGCATGCAGGGGGTAGTCGTCCTCGCCTGCTGCCGGGATGCTCAAATCCGTCGGAAGCTTCTCGAACGGCTGAAGCCTCCGCATCATTCCCCACCTGGGGTCTCCATGAATCCAAATGCTGTGATTGCGATCGACGAACACCAGTGCGTCAGTCGCGAGGATCGGGCGTTCCTGTGGCGCCGGCGGTTCCTGACCGACGCGCCGCTCCCTGAACGGCTCCATGATTGCAATCCCATCGGCATTGCGCACGAAATATGGGCCATAAAGATCCGTCGCAACCGCCTGGAAGCGCTCGGCACCAGGCGCCTTATACAGGAGCTCTGAGGTCAGATAGTTGATGTCATGAAGTACCCAGACACCACCCTGTGGGTCAAGCGCCAGCTCCGAATAGGCGACGGCGGCGGGGACATTCTGCTCGACTCCGAGCCGTTGCCAGTGTGAATGATCGAACCTCCACAGCCCGCTGATTGTGGTGGCCCAAAGAGTCCCGCTTTCGTCCTGGACGAACTCATATACAGTTCCGGTCGAGGCAGCCAGCGCACCGTCGAAATTCCTCACCCGTCCATTCTTGATGAAGCTGAAGCCCCCATATAGGTAGCCCACCCACAGGCCCCCCGTCCGCGGCGCGAACAGGGAAGATATGTAGGTCGATAGCAGCTTATCGCCCGATGAGGGACGGAAGGGTTCAAATCTCTCTCCGTCGAAACGGACGAGTCCGCCCGGGCCTCCCAACCAGAGGAACCCGTCGGCCGTTTGTGCGAGCGCAACCACCCCTTCCGGTGCACCCTCCTGCGCGGTCCAGACCTCCTCGCCCACCTGCAGCCCCCCCGATCGGACCGGCTCTGCGAGCAGCTCCTGTCTTGGAAGCAATACCGTTGGGAGTAACAGCGCCAGCGCGAGCCACCCGCTTCGCAAGCGTTGGGTCGCTCGACTCCTCACGCATGCCTCTCGATTGCAGAGGCCTAGGTGATGCACCGCGCATCCGAGTCCGGCCTTGAAAAGGCGCTGCAGGACCCGGTGGCGAGGTAGCGGTCTCAATGCAATGCCGCACCGAAGAACAAGGGAGTGCAACTTCGAGAGCATCGAAATGCGAGACGGGGCCGTCCATCGCGCGAGTTGTTCGCGCGTGATCGCCATTGATGGGACGCTTTTCCGAGCCACCCTAAGCGGGACTGCCTGCTCGTCGGTAGGCCGAATCTGCGTGGCGGTTGACTTTAGTATGTCACACATCGAAGCGTTCGCGACCCCAGTTTGCGAGCACGCAGGGGATCCCGAAGCCGGCCCGAAGCGCAGAAGGGTAAGCCTTAGCGACATCGCGCCGCCAGATCCGAAAGTCGGTTTCGCTCCAAGAGAAAGTCCGACGGGTCGCCTCGCGACCCGTCGGCAAGCGCACGCAGCGCGCCTGGGGGGGTGATGCGGTCGCGCTAGCGGCAGATCAATCTGTCTGCTCGGGTACTTTCCTATACTTCGAAGTTCCGGTCTTGACGCCGAATGCGACGGTTTGTTCACACGTGTCGGCGCTTCGGTTCTCTTCTCGCTCCCGCACCAGGTTCCGCGTTGATCTACTGCGGCTTTTCCATGGTCACTTCCCCGTGGATCTGTCAGCTACTAAACCTGCGGCCGATCTCTCGGCGGCCGGACAGCTTTGCATATCTTCGGCGTCGCGAGGATCGGCCTTGGGCGCCCAGTCATTGCCCAGCGCGGCGCGATCCAACGCATCGATCGGGTCCAGCCACAGTTCACCGGCGACGGCACAGCGCTCTCCGTAGGCAAATAGCGCTTGCATTCTCTTGCGATTGAAGTCAAGGGGACCATCGAAAGGATATCCGCCGGGCAGACTTGTCATGACCATGTGCATGCGGTGTGCAATGGCAAAGCTGTAGACGGTCTCGACCGCGGCCCGCGTCCCACTCTGCAAGGCCACGCCGATGGTGTGCCGAAGAATTGCCATCGTCCGTAGCTGAGTTTCGCCCCCACTCCCGTGCAAGGGCCCGTTGACCATCGCGAAAATCCGCCCGCCGATGAGCGGATCCAAGGAGTCGGGGAGGATTGCCGCGAGATCGGGAATGAAGAAAAGCGGCTCTCCGGTGGCACCGTCCACATGCGTCTCCCTGTAGAGATGGTGCGACTTGACGACCGGAATCATCACCGGAGGAAAGAAACCCGGAACACTAGCGGACGCGAGGAGCACTTGCCGAATAAGACGCAGAGCCGCTTGACCACCGATCTCGGCAATTTGGCCGATGTTCCAGAATACCGTCTGCTCCGCATCCAGATCGGTCGTGGCGACGATGAGGACATTTCCCTTAGCGGCTTGCCGTGCGATCGCCTCAACCATTGCGGGCGTCATGTAGCGATTGACGAGATCCGCTAGCGGCTGCGCGCGGAAGTAGCTCACACCGAACAGCAGATGCAGAAAATGCTCATGAAGTTGCTGCAGATCCGAGGCGCCTCTGAGTGAGAACGCCTCGGTAAGTTCCGGATCCCAGGCGGGACCCAAGAACGCAAATGGAGCGATCAAGGCTCCCGCACTGACGCCGGTGACGACCTGGAACGAGGGTCGCGTATGAAGCCGCGACCAGCCGACAAGGGCGCCCGCACCGAATGCACCGCCCGCGCCGCCCCCTGAAAGGACGAGCACGTTCACCGGTCTGCCGTCGGCGGCCGCCCTCGCATTTCCAAGAAGACGCTTGGCCCGAGGATAGAACTCCGCCTGAGTTTCGCCGAACCAGCGAATGGATGCCGGAAATCCGGGCGGCACCGCCGCCCAGTAATCCGCAGGCGGCGGCGGACGCCTCGGCAGTCCGGAACAAGCATCCAGAAGGAGGCACGCGAAGAGAACCGCAGCATGCGGACCTCCGCGCTCTCGGTGTCTTGGGGACAGTGATCCTCGCATGACAGAGATCCCCAGCTGCGTGTGCCGACAGCGTCATGCTCTCGCGACGTACCCCAAGAGCGCTTGTACCCGATGATGGGGAGTTGCCTTTGCAACGCACGACGCTGAGCTGGCCTCTCTGAGACGACTTCCTAAGAGTCTCTGTCAAATCGTCCCCAAATCCTTCAATTCCGTTCCTCGTTCCCTCGTTACCGTAAGGCCGAGGGCTACATCGCAGATCTTCTGCAAGCGCTCCGTCCCGGGCGCGTCACGATGTTTGGAGGAAGAATGGCTAGAAAGCGCTCCGCTCCACTCCGATCGCTCACAGCCGCGGCAAGGCTCGGTCTTCTCTTCATCGCCTCTACCGCGTGGAGCTACGATCTGCCGCAGATCAATCTTGGCTTGACGTCGTTCCTCGACGGCGTGCTCCCCTCGGGACCCGGCCTCTATTATCAGAATTACGTCGAATACTACACCGCCAGCCGCTTCACGGATGCCGCCGGTGACCGGTTGCCTCTGCCCGCTCAGAATTTGAACCTGTGGGCCGATATCAATCAGCTCACCTATTACTTCCACGGCACGGTAGGACCCGGCCGATTCGCCCTCGATATCGTCATTCCCGATGTGGTTTCGGCGCGTACCAACGACGGCTTGGGGGGTGCGGTTCTCAACGCACAGGCCGGTCTCGGCGATATCTTTTTCGCTCCGATTTACCAATTCGACCCCGTGTCGCTCGGCTCCGGCCGTAGCCTTCACCAGAGCCTCGAATTTGATGTGCTCGCGCCGACCGGCAGTTACGATCCCCGACTTGCCGTGAATCCCGGGAACCACTTCTGGGCGTTGAACCCCTTCTATTCGGTCACCCTATTCGTCTCTTCGCGACTGACGTTTTCGGGACGCTTCCATTACCTTTACAGCTTCAAGAACGATGAGCCGAATCTCTCCCTCGGAGCGGGCGTACGCACCGTGCAGGCGGGCCAGGCGTTTCATTTCAACCTCGATGCCGCTTACGCCGTAACCCCTGAGCTCGGGCTCGGCATCAACACGTACTTTCTGAAGCAGGTGACGGACACCCAGTTCAACGGCGAAGATGTCAGCGGCCGGGACGAGCGCGTCATTGGTGCCGGTCCGGGTGCCATCTGGCTGCTGAATCGCAATACGTTCCTCTTCTTCAACGCCTATGTGGAAATGCAGGCGGAGAACCGCACCGAGGGCGATCGCTTCGTGGTGCGATTCGTGAAGCACTTCTAGCGGGGTGGCTCTCACACCCATCATTTTGTCCGGACCGATGTTCTCGCGCTGGTCCGTCACCTCATCCCCAAGGCGCCGCGTCGCGATCAATGCCGCAGCGATACGCGGAATCAGCGCGAGCTTCGCTAGCGGATGCGATCGGAAGGCGAGATTCCCTGTGATCCTTCAATCGCGATCCGCTGTCCGTGATGGCGCGCGATCCACCCCTCGAACGTCACGAGAAAGCGCCGGCAATACGCTTCGGTATCCGCATCGCCGAATCGCCCGGTTGCGTCAATGAGATTCTGGGCTTGTCCGAGATACATCTCCGGTTGCTGCAATGTCGGCATATCGAGAGAGACCAGTGACTGACGCAGATGATGATTGGCGCCAAACCCGCCTAAGGCTCCGATTGAGATCGTCACTATGGCGCAGGGCTTGCCCGCCCAGACGCTCTTGCCATAGGGACGCGATCCGACGTCCACGGCGTTCTTCAGTGCGCCTGGGACCGACCGATTGTATTCAGGTGTTGCGAAAAGAACCGCATCGGCGCGCCCCACGCGCTCGCGAAAACTGATCCAGGCCGAGGACGGATGGAGCTCCTCGTCCTGATTGTAGAGCGCCAGACCACCGATCTCGACGACCTCGAGACTCAAGCGATTCGAAGCAATTGCTGCAAGGCCGTGGACGAGGCGCCGCGTATAAGACTCCCGGCGCAGGCTGCCGATCAGGGCGACCACATCAAAGGGCGCGCTCATGGGCTATGCCGCCCGGCGGCTCTCACGCGAGATCCAGCGAAAACTCGTGCACGCCCGCGGCCGGACAGCGGATCGCGAGCGACTCGTTCTCGATATGGGTCGCGCGTTCGGTTGCCGCATCGAGGCGCATTGCCGAGCCGCGGGCGATCTCGGCCTGATCGCAGCGAAGAATCCACTTCTGCTGCGGCAGCCGCCCGATCGCGACCCATTGATCAGGGTCGTTTGCCGTCGACTGGGCGATGGTGAAGCGCAATGTCCCGGAATCAATGAACGCCCGATGCACCTCGACTCCGCGGTCGACGCGTGTGAGAGCGGGCGCAGTGCGAAACTCCTCCGACAGGGGCTCGTTGTAGAGCCCCCAGAGCCCGTCGGGAACATTAAGCCGGGCGTACGCGAGCAGCACGTTGCCGGTGTGGGGCTCCATCAACGTGCGATTGCCGAACTCGTCCGCCAGCAGATCGTTGCGCGGATAGTAAAGACCCCCGTCACGCCAGGTCGGTCGCATATGGCGATCCGCGTGTCGCAGGAGGCCCTCGAGAGTCGCGGTATCGCCCATCTCCGAGCACCACACGGTGACCCAGCCGAAGTCACAATCATCACCCACCACCTTCTCGCCCATGACATCCGGTCGCGGCTGGGTCACCACGGTCATCGTGCCATCGGGGCCCGGAGCGATCAGATCGCGCAGCTGCTGCGGGTAGTGCTCGCGGACAAAGTCGCGGTTCCACATGTTCATCAGTGCCCCGAGCCAGGCGTCGACCCATGGCGAGCGTCCGCGGTTCGGTCGCACCGTGTGCGTATCGGCCGAGATCATGATGTGGTAGTGCCCGTTCTCGCCGATCCGTCCGAAGTCGCGCCAGGCCGCCTCATACCCTTCGATGACTTCGGTAGCGCGCGAGCCACCCTTTAGCAGGTCGTGCAACCGAAATCCCAGGATCGCCGGCTGATTACAGATCTGAAAGACGCAGTTCGGCTCGCACGCGACGCCGAGATAGCCGCTCTGCACCATGAGCCAGTAGACATGCTCATTGAGGGAGCTCTCATCGTACGAAAACACCTTGGGCTCCCCGCCCCAGAAATAGGACCAGAATTTGAAGGTGAGCGCTCCCTCATGCGCGAACCGCTCATCCCCGAACAGATAGTGATATAGCAGCGCCATCGACTGCACATAGGCGCTGTACATGATGTTGTCGCGCCCGACCGGATTCCATTCCTCGCCGTAGCTCAAGTGCCGATTGAAGATCGTCCCACCGCGGCTCACGTCGTGCCAATACATCCACACATCGGGCAAAAGAATCTTGCGCATCACCCGCTCGTAAAGCGGCTTGAAGAGTCCGGGTGCCGAAGGCAGTCGGTGTATGTGGGTGAGTCCAAGGGCGTAGGCCATGTAGGCGAGTTGGAATCGGAAGGCCCCGAAGTCCTCCTGGCCGAAGCCGCGCCCCTTCATCAAGGACCAATCATTGTCGGGCTGCGCGAGGAGGTTCGCGAAGTGGCGCAGGTGTCCTCGCTGCTCACGGTTCAAGCCTTGACTCGCGTAACGACTCAGCATGCGACCCCCTGCTCAAGTAGTGAGGCTGTCAGCGGGTGATTTCTCGATTAGATCGCAATCCGCCCGCAGACAATTGAATCCGGCTACGACGATTGGCGTCATCAGCCCGTCGGAGACAGTCAAGGTCGGCCCGCCGGGGTTCACTCGTTTGCTCATCCGGATAGCCGCTCGCGCTCCGAAGAGGCCGTCGCATCCGTCGCGGGAGCCCACTATCCCTCGCGTCCTCCTTCGCCGAGGAAGGGGGTGATGAGCTCTATCGTTGCCTTGGGATTCTCCTCCATGATCCAATGGCCTGATTCCGGGACGACGCCTGCCTTCACGTCCTGCGCGACGACACGCAGGTGCTCTGCCATGCCGAGCCCGTAGGACTTCTCGCCTCCGATCCCGAGCACCGGTAAGGTGAGCTTACCGCTCGCAGCGAGCAGAGCCTTGTTATCGAGGGCGTCTTGGGAAAAGGCGCCAAACTGCTCGAACGCGTCGTGCATGGCCTTGGGCCTCCCGTAGAGCGCGGCGTAATGCTCGCGAGTCTGCTCATCGATTCGCCCCGGGTTTGCCGAAAGCTCGTTGAAGAAGCGGTCGAGGTAGATGCGCTCGCGCCCCCGCACGAGACGCTCCACGTCGGGCCCTCTGAAATTGAAGTGCCACAGCCGTGGCGATCGAATCATGTCGTCCCAGTCACCGATCCCGGGTAGCGGCGCATCGATCGCGGCCCAGCGGCTGATCCGCCCCGGGAACTGGGCCGCTATCGCGTACCCGATCATGTTTCCGATATCGTGGGTGACAAGCGCCGTCCACCGCACCTTGAGCGCATCCATCACTCCGAGGATGTCGAGCGCCTGGTTCCTTTTGGTGTAGCCGATATCCGGGTGCTCGGAGAGCCCCATTCCCCGAAGATCCGGAACGATCACCGTCCGGTGCTGTATCAGCAGGGCGGCGAGCCGAACCCACATATCGCCGCTTTCGCCGAACCCGTGCAGCAGCAACACAGGGGGTCCGTTTCCTCCATGGCGCACGTAAAGTGCAGTACCGTTGGTGCGCACCAGCTGCGTGCTGAATGCATCGGGGAAAGGCTCAACACCGGCCATCGCATTACCCTCCGCTCGCCTCGCGAACGCGACCTCGCTGATCATTCGCGCGACCCCAAGCGCCCTCGGCAGTCTCAACCGCGGGCAATCTGGTCGGCGACGTGCGAACGATCACCTTCCCTCCCTTTCGCGTTCTAGGACGATCGTATTGCTTCTGGCGCCCAACTGCCCTCTTCGCGATCGGGACGTGATGCGCGCGACGAGCCGCGCTGCCCATGTTCTGACAACGCAGCGAGTCCATCGCGGGCACGCGGATTTACGATGCGGGCGCGCAAAATAACGGAATCCCTTTCAAGCCCAAGGCTTCTCGCTACGGGGATGCTTTGAGCGAACCTTTCTCTCTCAGCATCCCTTCATCACGGCGATCGGAGACCCCCTAATGACCTCCTACAAGACAATTCGCGATCCTCGGACAGATCACCTATTGACTCCGCAGAATGCGGCGCTCCTTATCGTCGACTTTCAACCCGTGCAGGTCTCATCCATCGCCTCACGGGACAAGCGGCAACTCGTCGCGAACATCACGGTGCTGGCTCAGATCGGCAAGCTCTACCGGCTTCCCACGGTGCTCTCGAGTGTGAATGTGAATACAGGCAAGAACCAGCCGACGATTCACCAGATCACGGAAGTGTTGCCAGAAATCATTCCTGTCGACCGCACCGCGATCAATGCGTGGGAGGATGAAGATTTCGTCACGGCCGTAAAGGCGACCGGGCGCAAGAAGCTCGTGTTCGCGGCGTTGTGGACCGAAGTCTGTCTCGTCCATCCGGCGCTCGATGCGTTGCGCGAGGGGTATGAGGTCTACCCCGTCGTCGACTGCATCGGGGGAACTACTACGGAGGCGCACGAGGTCGGTCTAAGGCGCCTCGAGCAGGCGGGCGCGAAACTTATTACCTGGGTTCAGCTCATTTGCGAACTGCAGCGCGACTGGAATCGCACCGAGACGGTGCCGGGATTCGCCGACATCCTGTTCGCCATCGAGGGTCACTGAGGAAGGTACCCCAAGCCAGAGCGCGCGATCCGGCCGCGCACTGCGCCGCGATAGAATGGCGGCGGTTTGCTGATACGGATACGGCCGTAAAAGCGGAGCCGGCGCGGGCGGCTCTCGAGGCTTCTTTGGAGACACCGCGTACACTGACCAGACTTCAAGTCAACCTCGCTGAAGGAGAAGGCACGTGGATCTTCAGTTGAAAGGCCGTCTCGCGCTCGTAACCGGCAGCACTGCGGGAATCGGATATGCCATTTCGGCGGCGCTCAGCGCCGAGGGAGCCCGTACGATCGTCAATGGGCGAGGTCAGGCGGCCGTCGATCACGCCGTCGAGTCGATCGCGGCTGCCACCGCAAATGCTCCGCTTGGCTTTGCAGGTGATCTCAGCCGAGCCGCCGAGGCCGAGCGGCTGGTGCAACGGTTCCCTGAGCTACACATTCTCATCAACAATCTCGGCATCTTCGAGCCCAAAGCGTTCGAGGAGATTCCCGACAGCGACTGGGAGCGATTCTTCGAGGTGAACGTGCTGAGCGGTATCCGCTTGGCGCGGCTCTATCTGCCCGCAATGCGCCGCGCCAACTGGGGTCGCATCATTTTCATCTCGAGCGAGAGTGCGGTGCAAATCCCACGCGAGATGATCCATTACGGGGTCACAAAGACCGCGTTACTCGCGGTCTCAAGGGGACTCGCCGAAGTCGTGGCAGGAACCGGAATCACCGTCAACTGCGTGTTACCGGGTCCTACGAAGTCGCGCGGCGTGAATGATTTCGTCGATACGCTGGCAAAGGCAGAGGGAACCACGTTCGAGCAGTTCGAGAAGGAGTTCTTCGAGAAGGCACGCCCCACCTCCCTGATCAAGCGATTCGCCTCGCCGGAAGAGGTGGCCTCCATGGTGGTGTACCTCGCGAGCCCGCTGGCATCCGCGACCACGGGAGCGGCTGTGCGGGTCGACGGCGGAGTCATCAAGAGTGCGTTCTGAAGTGCAGGGTGCTGACTTATCGCTTGCGCCTCCCGCAGAGTCTCCAGCAATGGGCGTGGCAGGCGCCTACTCGAGCCTTACCGTACTCTAGGGCGAGCCCTGAATCCTAAGCCGATGGATTTCCTGCGGCTGGATGCTTGATCCGACGGCACCGAAGCGTTCGGTGACGTAATTGGCGACCGCTGCAATCTCAACATCGGAGTACGCAGCCCCAAAGGCCGGCATGATCACTGGCCCGGTGGCGCTCCTGCGCGTCATGCCGGAGATCACGACCTGCGCGACATTGGTGGCGCTCGGATCATTCACGGCACGCGCTCCGGTGAGCGTCGCATAGGAGGTGAGCAGGCTCCGACCACTCCAGGAATGACAGCTCACGCAGGCCCCTTCAAACACCTGTTTGCCGAGCGGGTCGAACTCCGCCGGCACGCCATCTCGATAGGAGAGGGGCGCGGGGCTGATCCGCACGGCCGGCTCGCCAGGGGAAGAGACCGCAGGGACGGTGCGCACGTAGGTCACGATCGCCTGGATATCGGCGGGAGTGAGGTATGAGAGGCTACGGTCCACCGCCTCGCCCATGGTGCCGGAGGCCGTGCCGTAATCCTTGGCGTGACCCGTCGAGAGGTATTGCGCCAGCGACGCCTCGCCCCATGAGCCGATACCGGAACGGGCATCCGCAGTGATGTTATAGGCGCGCCAGCCCGATACGACGGTGCCGGAAAACTTGTCGTGATTATCGAGCGCCTGCAAGCGGTTGCGCGGTGTGTGGCAGTCGCCGCAATGGGCCAGCGCTTCGGCGAGATAGGCGCCACGATTCCACTCGGCGCTACGCTCGGGCCGCGGCTCGAAGCGCTTATGCGGGACGTAGAGCGCCTGCCAGAACGCCATCAGCCAGCGCTGGTTGTACGGGAAGGCGAGCGTATCCCTTGGAGTCACGGCGTGCACCGGCGCAAGGCTGAAGAGATAGGCCTTGATGGCGAGTGCGTCGGCATCCGTCATGTACGCGTACGCCTCATACGGCATGATCGGATAGAGGTGTGCCCCATCGGGCCCTACGCCCTCGTGCAGCACCCTCAAGAAATCCGCGTCGGTGAAGTCGCCGATACCGGTCTTGCGGTCCGGGGTGATATTCGTCGAGTACAGCGTGCCGAAGGGTGTGCGCATCGCAAGTCCGCCCGCGAACGCCTCACCGCCAGGGGCAGTGTGGCAGGCGATACAATCGGCAGCGCGCGCCAGGTACTGCCCGCGCACGAGGAGGCTCGCGCCGGCGAGGCTCGCCGGTACGCCGGTGGGATTGCTCCCGCGGTAGTCAGAGAGTGCGGTGCGCGTGCCGCCCGCGAAGGCCAGGGGGCCGGGCTCCGCAATGAACCCCAACCATGCGGTGAGCCCGACGATCACGACGACCGCCATCCCGATGAGAGCGTAAGGCTTCGGCCTGCTCATGCGGATCAGCCGCTCCACACCGGCTTTCTGCCGGCCAAGACTTCCCGATCGATCGGCAGACGCCGCAGCGCGATTCCGGTCGCAGCATAGAGCGCATTGCGCAAGGCCGGCGGCCCTGCTGTCGTCCCGGTCTCACCGATCCCTCCTGGCGGCTCGCCGTTTCTGATCAGGTGAACGTCGATCTTCGGCGTCTGATCGATGCGCAGCATGCGGTAATCATTGAAATTGCTCTGCTCAACCCGTCCCTTCTCGATCGTGATCTCGCCGTAGAGGGCAGCGGTAAGACCAAAGATGAGCCCGCCCTCGAGCTGCGCGACGATCGTGTCGGGATTCACGACCGTTCCGGCATCGACCGCGCTCGTCACCCGGCGTAAGAGCACCTCACCGTCGGTATCGACCTCCGCCTCGATCACAGTCGCAATGAAGCTGGCGAAGGCAATCTGGCAACAGACGCCGCGACCCGTCCGCGGCCGCAGCGGGCTCCCCCATCCGGCCTTTTCCGCCGCGACATCGAGCGCGTGCTTGAGGCGGGGGCTTTTCCCCAGCATCGCGCGGCGAAACGCCACAGGGTCCTTGCCCGCAGCCGCCGCCAGTTCATCGATGAAACACTCCGCCGCGAACACGTTGTTGTTAGGTCCCACGCCGCGCCAGAATCCGGTCGGTACCGCGGGAGGCTCCTCCCGCACCACCTCGACCCTGAAGTTCGGGATGTCGTACGGCAGGTCGACGGCGCTATCGACCTCGTCAATGTCGATGTCGTGGTTTCCGGAGTAGGCGGGCGGCAGCCAGCGCGCCATGACCGAGGAGCCCGCCACGCGGTAGTGCCAGGCATTGATCCGTCCACCCTTGATCGTCGCGGCGATGCGGTCGTAATAGATCGGCCGATAGCGATCGTGCTGGATGTCCTCTTCGCGCGTGTAGATGACCTTCACCGGGCCTTCGACCCGCTGCGCCACGCGGACGGCCTTCTCCGTCGCGTCCGTTTCGAGTCTCCTGCCAAAGCCTCCACCCAGGAGCTGGTTGTGAACGGTCACCTTCTCGAGCGCTAGCCCGGTCAGCTGCGCCGCGACCGCCTGGGTGCGCGCGCAGACCTGGGTGCCGACCCACACTTCGCATGCGTCGGAGCTCACCTGCACCGTGCAGTTCATCGGCTCCATGGGAGCGTGGGCAAGCAAAGGCAGCTCGAACCGCCCCTCATAGGGAGTGAGGTCCGCGAACGC
>Ga0335075_10010159_pt1 | contig 14300 bp, 12 predicted proteins | sample Lox_Sample_24_FD_206723 | JGI IMG/M metagenome (GOLD analysis project Ga0335075, IMG submission 206723) | Soil microbial communities from Loxahatchee National Wildlife Refuge, Florida, United States - Lox_Sample_2.4 | ecosystem: Environmental > Terrestrial > Soil > Wetlands | place: USA...
TGGCTGAGCTGCTGGCGATCCGCAAGCAAGCAGGGATGATCGTTCCCGGGCCGGTTCAGGCGGCGATGACCGCGGCGCTTTCCGATGACGCGCACGCGGCGGTCCAGCGGGATCGGTACCTGGCGCGCCGCGGCGTGCTGCGGGAGGCTTTTGCCGGAGCCGGATGGTCGGTGGAGCACTCCGAGGCCGGGCTGTACCTGTGGCTGACGCACCCTTCACACGACGGATGGTCGGCGGCCGAGCTGCTGGCCGCGGAGTGCGGCATCCTGGTCACTCCGGGGTCTGTGTACGGGCCTGCCGGGGAGGGGCACGTCCGGGCTGCGCTGACCGCCACCGACGAGCGGGTCGCCGCCGCGGCGTCGCGGCTGGCCGCGCTCCGGCCCTGAATTCGGCCCTGAATTCCCGTCCGGGCGCAGCGGTCGTCTGGGCGGTCGGGTCCAGCGGCGCGGCCGGCTCGTTCGGCCCGCTGGCGCTACGGAACGGGTGATGGCGTCCGGGACGGACGGGTCGGGCACAATACGTGGAATGTTCCGTAGACGTGTCCCCCGGTACGTTCCGGATGCCGCGGTGGCTGGCCGTCCTCCCGGCAGGCACGGCAGGACGGCCAGCGCCAGCGAACCCCCGGCCGGCGACCCGGTCCCGCCCGGGCCGCCGCCGGGCGGGGGGCCGCAGGCCGGGCTGGACCCGGGCGGGCCGCCGCCGGGCGGGGCGCCGCAGGGGCTGGACCCGGGCGGGCCGCCGCCGGGCGGGGCGCCGCAGGGGCTGGACGTGAGCACGGCGCATCCGGCTCGGGTGTGGAACTACTGGCTCGGCGGGCGGGACTACTTCGCCGCCGACCGGGCCGAGGGCGAGCGGCTGAGCCGGGAGTTCCCGCATCTGGCCCAGGCCGCGCGGGCCGAGCGGGCGTTCTTGGTCCGGGCGGCGCGGTTCCTGGCCGGACCGGCGCGGATCAGGCAGTTCCTCGACGTCGGCGCGGGCCTGCCTGCGGGCGGCAACACCCACGAGATCGCGCAGCGGATCGCGCCTGACGCCGGGATCGTCTACGTCGACAACGACCCCGCCGTGCTGCTGCACGCCCGGGCCCTGCTGCCGGGCCCGGCGCTGCCCAGCCTGCTGCCCGGCCCGGCGCTGCCCGGCCCGGCGCTGCCCGGCCCGGCGCTGCCCGGCCTGGCGTCGGCCGGTAGGCCGGCGGGCCGGGTCAGCTACGTCGAAGCCGACTTGCGCGACGTGACCTCGGTGCTGGCGGGCGCGGCGCGCACCCTCGACCTTGACCGGCCGGTGGCACTGATCATGCTCGGCGTCTTGGGCCACATCGACGACCACGGGGCAGCCCGGTCGATCACCAGCCAGCTGATGGAGGCGCTGCCGCCGGGAAGCTACCTGGCCATCGCCGACGGGGTCTCTGGGATCGGGGACCTCGACAGCGCGCAGCAGCGGTACAACCAGGCCGGGCCGCTGCCGTACCACCTGCGCCGAGCGGATCAGGTGGCCAGCTTCTTCGATGGGATGGAGCTGGTCGAGCCAGGCGTTGTGCCGTGTGGGCAGTGGAAGCCTGACGCGACAACAGGCGGCGCCCGGAGCGGGAGCGTGCCGGGCGGGAGCGTGCCGGGCGGGAGCGTGCCGGGCAGGAGCGTGCCGGGCGGGAGCGTGCCGGGCGGCGGCGGGGCGCCGACGGGGGAGGCGGCCGTGTACTGCGGGGTGGCCAGGAAACCGTGATGCCCCGCGCCGGGGTGCCCCAACCATCCCGCTAGTCCCATCCGCACCACTCCTCGCTCCGCCAGTCCCGCCGCGAACCAATGAAGGGCACCCTCTAGCGGCAAGAATGGGTAGGGGGGGACAGCCACTGGTTCGGGTACGCGGCGGCCTTGGGGCGGATGTCGCGGATGTCGCGGATGGGGCGGATGTCGCAGGATGGGGGCCGGATGTCGCGGATGGGGGGGGCCGGATGGGGCAGGTGCGGGAGCGGGGCTTCGAAATTACGGGAAAGCGCTCGCATGATCCGCGGCCGGAAGCTGTGACCGCTCTTGGCCGGACCGGCGGCGCGCGTCCAGGCGGATATGCGCAACAAATCGTCATATGGGTCGCGATCTACGCAATGATTCTCTGCTGATACGCATGATCGGCGCATGTATTCCCATGTCGTTGGCCCCTACTCTGGGCTCATGAACAGCAGCGCAAGAGCGGCGGCGGAGCCAAGCGCTGCACGCTGGAACTAACGGGAGAAAGTCATGACCGAGACCATGACCGGCCGCGCGGCCGAGCTGATGAGGCTCGGCCGAGAGCACGCCGCGCACAACTACCACCCGCTGCCCGTCGTCATCGACGAGGCCGAGGGCGCCTGGGTGACCGACGTCGAGGGACGCCGCTACCTGGACATGCTCGCCGCATACTCGGCCCTGAACTTCGGCCACCGGCACCCGCGGCTGATCGCGGCCGCGATGGCCCAGCTCGAGCGGCTCACGCTGACCAGCCGGGCGTTCGACCACGACCAGTTCGGGCCGTTCTGCGCCGAGCTGGCCGAACTGGCCAACATGGACGTGGTGCTGCCGATGAACACCGGCGCTGAGGCGGTCGAGACCGCGATCAAGGTGGCGCGCAAGTGGGGGTACACGGTCAAGGGCGTGCCCGCCGACCAGGCGGTGATCATCGCATTCGGCGGGAACTTCCACGGCCGCACGACCACGATCGTCAGCTTCTCCGACGACGAAGACGCGCGGGCCGACTTCGGGCCGTACACGCCCGGCTTCCGCGTCGTCCCCTACGGTGACCTGGACGTGCTGGCCGCGACTATCGGCGAGATCGGCGACCGGGCGGTCGCGGTGCTGGTGGAGCCGATCCAGGGTGAGGCCGGGGTGATCGTGCCGCCGCCGGGGTTCCTGGCCGGGGTCCGCCGGCTGTGCACCTCGCACGGGATCTTGATGATCGCGGACGAGATCCAGTCCGGACTCGGCCGCACCGGCTACACGTTCGCGTGCGCGGCCGAGGACGTCGTGCCGGACGCGTACCTGCTGGGTAAGGCGCTCGGCGGCGGCATCGTGCCGGTGTCCGCGATGGTGTCCACCTGGCCGGTGCTCGGCGTGTTGCGGCCCGGGCAGCACGGGTCCACGTTCGGCGGGAATCCGCTGGCCTGCGCGGTCGGCCGTGAGGTCGTCGCGATGCTGCGCACCGGGGAATACCAGGCCCGCGCGGCCGTGCTCGGCCGGCAGATGCATGCGCGGCTGGCCGCGCTGCCTCGCGACGTGGTGCGCGAGGTGCGGGGGCGCGGGCTGTGGGCCGGGGTCGAGTTCACCTCGCTGCCCGGGCGCGAGGTGTGCGAGCGGCTGGCCGCCCGCGGGGTCCTGGTCAAGGAGACGCACGGCCATACGATCAGGCTGGCCCCGCCGCTGGTGATCGGCGAGGACGACCTCGACTGGGGCATGGACAGGATCGAGGACGCGCTGCGCTAAAGGCGAGGCGCTGACCGCGGGCGCTGACCGCGGGCACTGACGGCGGGCGCTGACCGCGGGCACTGACGGCGGGCGCTGACCGCGGGCACTGACGGCGGGCGCTGACGGCGGGCTACGAGGAGGCGCGAAGGCGGCGGTAGGCGCCCGCGTAGTGGACAAGCGGGCCGCCTGACGGCGGGTTCTGCGGGCCGGCCACGGCGGCGACCTGGCCGACGATGATGCTGTGGTCGCCGCCGTCGTGCACGGCGGCGGTCCGGCATTCGAGCACGGCCAGCGCGCCGTCAAGCACCGGCGCGCCGGTGACCGGGCCCGGGTGGTGGGCCACGCCGCCCAGCTGCCCATCCAGCGGGCGGCCCCGGGTGGCCAGCCAGCGGGCGGTCTTCTCGTCGTCCTGGGCCAGGATGGAGACCGCCCAGGAGCTCTCGGCCAGGATCGCGTCGTGGAACCTGGCGATCTTCTCGGCGCAGAACAGCACAAGCGGCGGGTCAAGCGAGACCGAGGCGAACGCGCTGACGGTCATCGCGTGCCCGCCCGGCGTGGTGACCACGACGATCCCGCTGGCGAACTGGCCCGCGGCGCGCCGGAACAAGGCTTTATCGACCGGCTCGCTCCTGTCCGGCTCGCTCACTGGCGCCGCGCCCTGGCGCCGCGAGCCCGGGCCCCGAACGACCCGAACACCCCGGCCAGCGCGCTCGCCGTGCCGCCGTAAAGGAACCACTTGCCCGCGGTCGTGTTGGCGATGATCACGCTGCCGCCTGAGTCCGGCATGGATATCACGAACGCCGCCAGGATCCAGCCGATCGCGGGCAGCAGCGCTCCGCTGACCGAACGCATCGCCCACGCCCCAAGCAGGCACGTGGCCAGTATGGCCGCGCAGAACCCGATCGCCGCGACCGGCACCGTCCTGCTGTACTGGAAGCTGCCGATCAGCCCCTGCACCGCGCCGAACAGGAACAGCGCCACGTATGCGCCGCCGGACAGCAGCCGCGCCCGCTGCCCGTCCGTCGTGGTGTTCATGACAGCAGGCTACTGGGCAAATAGGTCATTCTCTCGATACCCCTGCCCGCGTGGGTCAACGGTACCGGCCAGCAGCGTGTAGTACTCGGTGCCGCTTGCCCGCTGGCGCATGCCGTTGGACAGGGCGAAGAACGGAGGGTCCACGGTGATCTGCGTCGCGTGCGCGCGCATCGCGTCCAGCTTGCGGCCGAAATACGCCTCCGCGTCGATTTCGGTGGTGACCTGGTCCGACTCGCGCGCGGCCGTGGCGTAGAACTTCGAGGGGCCGGCCGCGGAAAGCTCGAACGCGCGCCAGGCCACCCGGTGCGCCTGGATGTGATCGGGATGACCATAGAAGCCATTGGCGTCGTAGGTCACCAGCACCTGCGGCCGCACCTCGGCGATGACGTCGAGCAGGACGCGCGCCGCGGTGTCCACGTCGGCCCGCCAGAAGCAGCGCGGGTCGTCGTTGCCCGGGGTGCCCATCATGCCGGAGTCGCGCCAGCGGCCGGGGCCGCCGAGGAAGCGGTGGTCGGTCACGCCGAGCGCCGCGCAGGCCGCGTCCAGCTCGCCGATCCGGTACTCCCCCAGCCGGGCGCCGTCTCCATCGGCCAGGTGGGCCAGCGAGGGCGGGATGATCTCGCCGAGTTCGCCCAGCGTGCAGGTGACCAGCGTGACCCGCGCGCCCTCGGCGGCGTACTTCGCCATCGTGGCGCCCGTGCCGATCGACTCGTCATCGGGATGCGCGTGGACCAGCATCAGCCGCCGGCCGGGGATATCCTCCATGCCCGCGAGCGTAGCTGGCTACATTGACGGCATGACCGAAAGCTTCCCCCGGCAAGAGGCCAGGACCAGGCGGTTCACCCTAGGCGTGCCGCGCGCGTTCCAGGTCTCACCCGACGGCGCCCGGGTCGCCTTCCTGCGCAGCAAGAGCGGCGCGGACCCGGTGACGTGCCTGTGGGTGCTTGACGTGGGCAGCGGGACGGAGCGGCTGGTGGCCGATCCGCGGGCGCTGCGCTCCGACGAGGAGGACCTGCCGCCGGCCGAGCGGGCCCGGCGCGAGCGGGTCAGGGAGCAAGCGGGCGGCATCGTGTCCTACGCGTGCGACCGGGCCCTCACGATGGCCGCCTTCGCCTTGTCCGGCCACGTGTTCGCGGTGGCGCTCACCGCCCCCCGGGTGACCGCGGCGCGCGAGGTGACGACGCGCACGCCGGCGCTTGACCCCAGGCCCGATCCCGCCGGGCGGTGGCTGGCCTACGTGTGCGACGGCGCGCTGCGGGTCACGAGCCTGGCCGACGGCGAGCCGGACCGGGTCATCGCCGACCCACGTGGCGCGCCGGGAGTGACGTTCGGGCTGCCGGAGTTCGTCGCGGCCGAGGAGATGGACCGATACCGCGGCTACTGGTGGGCCCCGGACGGCTCCGCGCTGCTGGTCGCGCGGGTGGACGAAACGCCGGTCGCCAGGTGGCACATTGCCGACCCGGCCCACCCGGAGCGCGAGGCTACCGCGGTGGCCTATCCCGCGGCCGGCACGCCGAACGCCGGCGTGTCCCTGCTCCTGGCCCGGCTCGACGGCACGAGCAAGACGGTGCAGGCCGACTGGCAAGACTTCCCGTACCTGGTAACGGCCCGCTGGCAGGACGGGCACGATCCGCTGGTCGTGGTGCAGAGCCGGGATCAGCGCAGGATGCGGATCCTTGGCGTGGACGCCACCAGCGGCGCGACCAGCGTGCTGCGCGAAGACAGCGACCCGCGGTGGCTGGAGATCGTTCCCGGCGTCCCCGCCTGGACCGCCGACGGCCGCCTGGTCTGGACCAGGGACGAGCAGGACACCCGCCGCCTGGTCCTGGCGGTGCCCGGCCGGGAGCCGGTGCCAGTGACCCCGCCCGGCCTGCAGGTCCGCGGGGTGCTTGACGTCGACGGTGATTTCGTGCTCTTCCAGGCCTCCGGCGATCCGGCCGAGGTGGGCCTGTGGAGCTACGGGCCGACCGGGCTGCTCCGGGTCGGGCCGGGCGGCGGAACCGAGGGAGGAACATGGGGCGGCGGCACCATGGTCACGTGGCGCCGGTCGCTCGACGAGGACGGCGTCACCGTCCGGCTGTCCCGGCCGGGCCGCCCGGTGGCCGACATCGCGTCACTGGCCGAGCACCCCGCGCTGCCAACTCCCCGCCCTGTGCTGTTCCGCGCCGGGCCGCGGGAGATCGTGACCGCGGTTTTGTTTCCGTCCTGGCACCGGCCGGGGCATCCCCGGGAGGGGCAGGGCAGGCTGCCGGTGCTGCTCGACCCGTACGGCGGCCCGCACGGCCAGCGCGCGGTGCAGGCCCGCAGCGCCTACCTGGTGCCGCAGTGGTTCGCCGAGCAGGGGTTCGCGGTGGTGATCGCCGACGGCCGCGGCACCCCGGCCCGCGGGCCGGCCTGGGAGCGCGCGGTCCAGGGCGACCTGGCCGGGCCGGTGCTCGAGGACCAGGTCGAAGCGCTGCACGCCGCGGCCGGCAGGTTCGGTGAGCTTGACACCGGGCGGGTGGCGATTCGCGGCTGGTCGTTCGGCGGATTCCTGGCCGCGCTGGCGGTGCTGCGCCGCCCTGACGTGTTCCACGCGGCGGTGGCCGGCGCCCCGGTCACCGACTGGCGCCTCTATGACACCCACTACACCGAGCGTTACCTGGGTCTCCCTGATCACCACGGTGACGCCTACGACCGGTCCTCACTCATTTTTTTGGCCGAACGGTCCGTGGTTCCCGTATCACCCCGACCTCTCATGCTGATCCACGGCCTGGCGGACGACAACGTGGTCGTCGCGCATACCCTGCGGCTTTCCGCCGCCCTGCTGGCCGCCGGGTACCCGCACGCGGTGCTGCCGCTGTCCGGCATCACGCACATGGCCTCGCAGGAGACCGTCGCGGAGAACCTGCTGCTGCTTCAACTTGACTTCCTCCGCCGGGCCCTCCGGATGTAGCGAGGGTCACACTCCAAGATGGGATCTCCGTCACGTTCTTTTCGCGCCGACTGGAATAAGTTTCATGGCAGCGCGCGCGCCCCGAACGGTTTTGCCGCGCGCGGCCTAACGCTTACGCTCAAAGCAGCGAGGACGCTGAAGCATGACACAGGCACCAGAAGCCCCGGCCAGGACTCGGGCGCAGATCTCCACACGCACGTTCCGCACCGACCCGTGGTGGAAGACGCCGCGCGTGGTGGCCGCTGGCCTCACAATCTGGCTGGGCTACGCCACCGTGCGCGTTTTCACCGGCCACTGGTACTACGTGCCCAAGTACCACTACCTGACCCCGTTCTACTCGCCGTGCGTCAGCGGCGAATGCGTGCCCGGGTCGAGGACCTTGGGCCAGTGGATCCCGGCCGTGCCGCCGATCATCCCCTACGCGTTCGTGTCGCTGGTGTTCGTGCTCGGCTTCCGGCTGACGTGTTACTACTACCGGGGGGCGTACTACCGGGCGTTCTGGCGGGCGCCCGCGGCGTGCGCCGTCCGCGAGCCGCACGCGAAGTACACCGGCGAGACCAGGGTTCCGCTGATCGCGCAGAACCTGCACCGCTACTTCTGGTACGCGGCCCTGCTCGTCGGGATCCTGCTCACCTACGACGCGGCCCAGGCGTTCCGCGGGCCGGACGGGAACTTCGGGTTCGGCCTCGGCTCGCTGATCATGCTAGCCAACGTGATCCTGCTGTGGTGTTACACGCTGGGCTGCCACTCGTGCCGGCACATCACCGCCGGGCGGCTGAAAAACTTCTCCTCCCACCCGCTGCGGTACTGGGCCTGGACGAAGGTCTCCTGGCTGAACCAGCGGCACCTGCAGTTTGCCTGGATCACGCTGGGCACGCTGATGCTGACCGACCTGTACATCATGCTTGTGGCCAGCGGAGCCTTCGCCGACCCGAGAATCTTCAACTAGAGGGATCCTAATGGACGGTATCGACCGGTACTCCTACGACGTGGTGGTCGTCGGCGCGGGCGGCTCCGGGCTGCGTGCGGCGATCGAGGCGCGGCTGCACGGGAAGAAGACCGCGATCATCTCCAAGTCCCTGTTCGGCAAGGCGCACACGGTCATGGCCGAGGGCGGCTGTGCCGCCGCCATGGGCAACATGAACCCGAACGACAACTGGCAGGTCCACTTCCGCGACACGCTGCGCGGCGGCAAGTTCCTTAACAACTGGCGGATGGCCGAACTGCACGCCAAGGAGGCTCCCGACCGGGTCTGGGAGCTCGAGGCCTGGGGCGCGCTGTTCGACCGGACCAAGGACGGCAAGATCAGCCAGCGGAACTTCGGCGGGCACACCTACCCGCGGCTGGCCCACGTCGGCGACCGGACCGGCCTTGAGATGATCCGCGCGCTGCAGCAGGAGGTCGTCGCGCTGCAGCAGGCCGACGCGGCCGAGTTCGGCGACGCGGAGGCGATGATCAAGGTCTACGCCGAGACCACGATCACCGAGCTGGTCAAGGACGGCTCTGCCATTGGGGAGGGGGCCACCGGGGAGGGGCGTATCGCCGGAGCGTTCGGGTACTTCAGGGACACCGGCCGCTTCGTGCTGTTCGAGGCACCCGCCGTGGTCCTGGCCACGGGCGGCATCGGCAAGACGTTCAAGGTCTCTTCCAACTCCTGGGAGTACACAGGCGACGGGCACGCGCTCGCCCTGCTGGCCGGGGCTCCGCTGCTGAACATGGAGTTCGTGCAGTTCCACCCCACGCACATGGTCTGGCCGATATCGGTGGCCGGCCTGCTCGTCACCGAGTCGGTGCGCGGTGACGGCGGCGTGCTGCGCAACTCCGAGGGCAGGCGGTACATGTTCGACTACGTGCCCGACGTGTTCCGGGCGCAGTACGCGGAGACCGAGGAGGAGGCGGATCGCTGGTACACCGACCCGGACAACAACCGGCGCCCGCCGGAGCTGCTGCCCAGGGACGAGGTGGCCCGCGCCAACAACGCCGAGGTCAAGGCGGGCCGAGGGTCACCGCACGGCGGGGTGTTCCTCGACATCGCGTCCAGGCTTCCGGCCGAGGAGATCCTGCGCCGGCTGCCGTCGATGTACCACCAGTTCAAGGAGCTGGCCGACGTCGACATCACCAAGGAGCCGATGGAGGTCGGCCCGGCCCAGCACTACGTGATGGGCGGGGTCGAGGTGAACCCGGACAGCGCGGCGGTGCCCGGCGTGCCCGGCCTGTTCGCGGCCGGTGAGGTGTCGGGCGGCATGCACGGCTCGAACAGGCTCGGTGGCAACTCGCTGTCTGACCTGCTTGTCTTCGGCCGCCGCGCGGGACTTGGCGCGGCCGAGTACGTGGACGGGATCACCGAGCGGCCGACGACCTCCGACACCGAGCTAGAGGCGGCCCGCGGCGAGGCGCTCGCCCCGCTCGAGCGGACCGGCGGCGAGAACCCGTATACGGTCCACCACGAGATCCAGCAGACGATGAGCGACCTGGTCGGCATCATCCGCCGGGAAAGTGAGATCAAGACCGCGCTGGCCGAGATCGAGAAGCTGCACGAGCGGGCCGAGAAGACCAGCGCGCCCGGCGGCCGGGCCTACAACCCGGGTTGGCACCTGGCCCTCGACCTGCGGAACATCCTGCTGATCGCCGAGTGCGTGGCGCTGGCGGCGCTGGAACGGCAGGAAAGCCGAGGCGGTCACACCAGGGACGACTACCCGGAAATGTCGCCGGAATGGCGGAAGGTCAACCTGATCTGCACGCTCGACGGCAACCACGTGGCGCTGAAGCGCCAGCCGATGGAGCCGATGCGGCAGGACCTGCTCGAGTTGTTCGACGTGTCCGAGCTGAAGAAGTACATGACCGACGAGGAGCTGGCCGGCCTGCCCGGTGCTCGCGTGGCTGAGGAGAAGCACTGATGCCGTACAAGGCTGCGTTTCGGGTCTGGCGCGGGGACGCGGGCGCCGGGGAACTCACTGACTACCAGGTCGAGGTCAATGAGGGCGAGGTCGTGCTCGACGTCCTGCACCGGCTACAGGCGACCCAGGCCAACGACCTGGCCATCCGGTGGAACTGCAAGGCCGGCAAGTGCGGGTCGTGCTCGATGGAGATCAACGGCCGCCCGCGGCTGGCCTGCATGACCCGGATGTCCGTGTTCACGCCCGAGCAGACGCTGACGATCACCCCGCTGCGCACCTTCCCCGTGGTCAGGGACCTGGTCACGGACGTGTCGTTCAACTACGTCAAGGCGCGGGAGATCCCGTCATTCACCCCCGACCCGTCGGTGAAGCCAGGCGAGTTCCGGATGCAGCAGGTGGACGTCAACCGGTCGCAGGAGTTCCGGAAGTGCATCGAGTGCTACCTATGTCAGAACACGTGCCACGTGATCCGCGACCATCCGGAGAACGAGCGGCCCTTCGCCGGCCCCAGGTTCCTGATGCGGATCGCCGAACTCGAGATGCACCCGGCCGACACCGCCGACCGGCGTGAGATCGCCCAGGACGACTTCGGCCTCGGCTACTGCAACATCACCAAGTGCTGCACCGAAGTCTGCCCCGAGCACATCAAGATCACCGACAACGCGCTGATCCCGATGAAGGAGCGCGTGGCCGGCCGCAAGTACGACCCCCTCGTCTGGCTCGGCTCGAAGATCACCCGCCGCGCCCCCCACGACACCCCCAAGGACCCGGGGAAAGCCTGACCGGCCGAGGGCGGCGAAAGCCGGGTTTCACTCCTTTGGGGTGTGGTGGGGTCCGGGTTTCATCCTGCGGGAGGATGCGCGGCCGGGGGTGGGTGGCGAGGATGAAGGCAACGTGAAACCGGCCGTTCGGCGGGTCGGCACGCGGATACCATGTCTGGTGGATGGGCGGCGTTGACCCGCTGAATGCGCTTCGCCCGGACGCCTTCGCGGACCGTGACAGTGAGACCACGGACCGTTCGGCATAATTTGTCTTTGGGTGAAGGGCTGGCATGTCGCATCTGACGTACGGTGAGGCAGGGGTTGTCGGGCTGATCCAGGGGATTACGGAGCTGTTCCCGCTGTCCAGCCTGGGTCATAATGTGCTCATCCCGGCGCTCATCGGCGGGTCGTGGGCAAAAGACCTGAACGTGTCCACCCCGGAGTCGCCGTACCTGGCCATCATCGTCGGGCTGCACGTCGCCACGGCCCTGGCCATGATCGTCTACTTCTGGCGGGACTGGGTGCGGATCATCGTGGCCTTCTTCGCCTCGCTCCAGCACGTCGCGGCGCCTGAGCCAGGGACCAGGCGGTGGGAACCGCAGAACACCGACCAGATGCTGGCCTGGATGATCATCCTGGCCACGATCCCGGTCGGGATCGCCGGGGTGGCGCTCGAGCACCTGTTCCGGGTGGCGTTCGCCAAGCCGATTCCCACCGCGGTGTTCCTGTTCGTCAACGGCCTGATCCTGCTGGGCGGCGAGCGGCTGCGACGGCGCGGGGCCGACGCGGAAGCCCAGCAGGCGGCGATGGACCAGCAGGTGGCCGCCGAGCGGCAGAAGGCGGCGGTCGGCGCGGGCGTCCGAGGCGCGCCCGGCGGCGGGGGGCGGCACTCCTCGGGGCAGCGGGCGCTGAAACAGCAGCAGGCGAGCCTCGCGGTGGAATCGGACCGGCGGCTGGTCGGCGTGGGCTGGCTGACGGCCTTCTGCCTGGGTGCGGTGCAGATCCTGGCCCTGCTTCCGGGCATAAGCCGGGACGGGGTCGTCATGGTCGGCGGCATGTTCCGGGGACTGTCGCGGCAGGACGCGGTGCGGTTCTCGTTCCTGCTGTCGGCGCCGGTGATCCTCGCGGCGGGCGCGCTAAAGGTCGGTGACCTGACCGGGCCGCAGGGCGACGGGATCAGGGGGCAGATCCTGTTCGCGAGCGTCCTGTCCTTCGTGGGCGCGTACCTGGCGCTGCGGCTCCTTGTCCGCTGGATCAGCAACGCCACCAGGACGCTGACGCCGTTCGCCATCTACTGCATGGTGGTCGGCCTGGGCAGCACGATCTACCTGTCCGTGAAGTAAGCGGGCCGCGACTAGCCGCTAACCCGGGGTGGATGCCGAGTTCAGGCTGGGGCTTGGCGCGGCCGTGAGCGTCGCGCTGGCCGTGGATGTCGTGCTCGGCGCGGATGTCGTGCTCGGCGCGGATGTGGCGCTCGGCGCGGATGTCGTGCTCGGCTCGGATGTCGTGGACGGCGCGGGCGTGCCGCTCGGCGCGGACGGCGTGGCTGTCCCGCTCGGCGTTGAGGTCTCGCTCGGCGCGGGCGTGCCGCTCGGCGCGGGCGTCCCGCTCGGGGTCGACGGCGTGGATGTACCGCTCGGCGTTGAGGTCTCGCTCGGCGCGGGCGTCCCGCTCGGCGTCGACGGCGTGGATGTACCGCTCGGCGTGGACGGCGTAGATGTCACGCTCGGCGCGGGCGTCCCGCTGGGCGCGGCCGTACCACCCGGGGTGGGCGTCGCGCTTGGCGTGGGTGTCACGCTTGGCGCGGGCGGCCCGGTCAGGCTGAGGCTCGGGGTCGGTGTCGCCACGCTTGATGGGGGCGGCTGACGGGACGCTGGGGATGAGCCGACCTGGCCAGGTGCGGCGATGGCGGCGGCGCCCGTTCGGCCGGCAGGCGCGGCGGGGTGCGTTGGGTGGCTGCCTGGAGTGCCCGTTGACTGGGTTATCGAGGGCGGGGCGGATTCCGGCCCGTGCCCGTCCGCGATCACCCAGCCTGCCGTGGCGCTCCCGGCCGCCAGGGCAAGCGCCACGGCGGCGACTGGCCCGGAGAGGACGCGATGGGTTGGTTTGGCGCGCTGGCGGGTGGCGGCATGGTGGTGGTGCGGCGGGCCGGCGGCCATCCCGGTAAGGGCACGCCGCAGCTGCTCCGCCCGTACGGCGACCTTCCCGGCGGTGGCCGGTCGCTCCAGGGGGTCCTTGGCTGTAAGGTCGGCGACCAGCGCGGCAACCCCTGCGGGCACGCGCGGCGGCAACGGCGGTACCCGCTGCTCCACGTGTGCCATGGCCACCGCCAGCGCTTTCCCCACGAACGGTGGCCGGCCGGTCAGGCACTGATAGGCCACGATGCCCAGCGCGTACAGGTCAGCCGCGGGCGTGGCCGGCATGCCCGCGGCCCGTTCCGGCGCCAGATACGCGGGCGTGCCGATCAGCGTCCCCGGGCTGGTGACCGACGCGGATCCAGCGGCGTACGCGATCCCGAAGTCGGTAATCTTCACCTTCCCGTCCTTGCTGACCAGCAGGTTCCCCGGCTTGATGTCACGGTGCACCAGGCCAGCCTCGTGGGCGGCCTGCAAGGCGGCGGCGGCCTGGGCGATCAGGCCCATCGTGCGCGCGGGGCCTAGCGGTCCGTCGTCAAGCAGCCTTGCCAGCGACGGCCCGTCGACCAGTTCCATCACGAGATAGGGCGGATACGACGGATCCCCCTCGCAGTAGTCATACACTCGCGCGATGCCCGGATGCGACAACGAGCCCGCGTGCCGCGCCTCGCTGCGGAACCGGGCACGGCTCTCCTCAGATCCGGCGATTCCAGACCGAAGCAGCTTCACCGCCACGGGCCGGCCGAGTACCAGGTCGCTCGCCCGCCAGACCTCTCCCGTCGCCCCTGCGGCGATACGGCTGGCCAGCTGGTAGCGGCCGCCGAGCAAGTTTCGAGACCATTCCATTACGCACCGTCACTACCCAGTTAAGGCCGACTTACCCGCCGTCCCGGCCTCGCTGTTGCCCGACCAGCGCTCACGCCAGACAAGACCCATGACCGCGCCCAGGATGACCACCACGCCGATGGCGATCAGGTAGGACAGCAGCGCGAAGATGACCCCGATCGGCCCGTACCTGTTGTCGTTAGAGATCACCATGGAGGAGAAGAACAGCCAGAAGACCACCTCCATGGCCACGTACAGCACGCCGGTGGCGCAGGCAGCGGGGA
>Ga0335075_10010160_pt1 | contig 14299 bp, 9 predicted proteins | sample Lox_Sample_24_FD_206723 | JGI IMG/M metagenome (GOLD analysis project Ga0335075, IMG submission 206723) | Soil microbial communities from Loxahatchee National Wildlife Refuge, Florida, United States - Lox_Sample_2.4 | ecosystem: Environmental > Terrestrial > Soil > Wetlands | place: USA: Florida...
ATCACTCCGTGGCTGGATGCCTTCGACACCGCTTCGGCCAACGCCACGCAGACCTTCGACTTCGTCTCAGAATCTGCTGATGCGCTGCAGCAGGCCATTGCCGGCCAGGGCGGCAGTCTGAGCGACCTCGCCAACAGCCTCGAAACCGCCTTCAGCGCTGCGACATTCGTCGGAGAGCCAGCAGGCACCGACCTCGCGAACCTCACCCTTGACGCCGACCACCTGTGGGCCCTCCAATATATTTCCGGCTTGCCGGTATTCGCTTTCACCGACACTGGGACTATTCAAATTCCCGCGATTGCGCCCGCCGACGAGCTGTTGACCTACCTGTCCTCGCCGGCGAGCGGTGTCCTGCTGGGGCTCATCGGCCCGTTCGTCAGCCCGGAAGTGTCGCTACTCAACAGCTTTGACGCCATCAGCACCGATCTCAGCGGCAGTGACTGGTCGGCGGCGTTGCAAGATGTGCTTGCCGCGCCAGCCAATGCGGTCGGGGCTTTCTTTGACGGCGCCACCTTGAACCTCGATCCGCTCGCGGATGCGCTCAATACGCTTTTCCAGGTGCCAGAAGGCAGCGCTATCACGGGCGCAGAATTTGCGTTTGGGGGCCTGCTCAGCGACGGCCTAACGCAGGGGCTGACCGGCAGTCTGGCGGACGAGGACAACGCCGGCCTCGGCGGCTCACTGTTCGACTCCCTTGGTCTCAACATCCTGATGGCGGGCATGGGTGACATGCCCTGGCAGTCCGCAGGCGAGGGCATCGGTCCGATCGGCGCATTGGCGGATCTTTCGCAGGTGATCGCCGAAGCTCTCGGTTCAACCGGCGCGAGCAGCGCCGCCGACGTGAGCGGTGATCTCACCAATCTGCTCACCAGCATCTTCTGACCGATTGCGAATTGCTCGGTTTTCCAACGCCGAATGCCTCATCAAACAAACCGAAGGAGAGAATCGATGACTCTCAACGTGAAAGGCGAAGGCCTCGGTGCGCAAGTCACCGGGGTCGATCCGCACGACCTGAACAACATCTCCACTGAGGAGATCCGCGAAATCGTCTATGAGAACAAGCTTGTGGTACTCAAAGACGTTCACCCCACTCCCGAGCAATTCATCGAACTCGGAAGAATCGTCGGGGACATTGTTCCCTACTACGAACCCATGTATCACCACGAAGATCACAAAGAAATCTTTGTCTCCTCCAACGAGGAGGGCCAGGGAGTTCCGAAGACCGGTGCGTTCTGGCACATCGACTACATGTTCATGCCTGAGCCTTTCGCTTTCTCGATGGTCGTGCCTCTCGCGGTACCCGGCCCGGACCGTGGAACCTATTTCATCGATCTCAACAGGGTCTGGGAGTCGATTCCGGTCGACAAGCAGCAAGCCGCCCGAGGAACGGTGAGTACGCATGACCCGCGGCGGCACATCAAAATCCGCCCGAGTGACGTCTTCAAACCAATCGGAGAAGTCTGGGACGAGATCAATCGAACCACTCCTCCGATCAAGTGGCCCACAATCATTCGGCACCCCAAGACCAATCAGGAGATTCTCTACATCTGCGCGTCGGGCACCAGCAAGATCGAGGATGAGAACGGCGACGTCGTCGACCCGACGCTGCTGCGAGAGCTGATGGCTGCGACGGGTCAACTCGACCCGGAGTTCACATCGCCGTTCATTCACACACAGCACTATGAGGTCGGCGACATCGTGTTATGGGACAACCGTGTGCTCATGCATCGCGCCAAGCACGGGTCGCACGCAGGCACTTTGACAACTCATCGGCTGACTATGCTCGACGGCCTGGCGACGCCGGGATACGCAGCATGACGACCGAAATGACCCCACCCGCAGCCGCGTCCGTGCAATCTCAACTTCCTCACGCCGATATCGGGGATACGGCTCCGATCGCCGAGGATCTGCTCGACAGAGTGCTCGAGCCGTACTCCTTCAAGGGCTGCCGGTATCTTCTCAACGCGACGTACAAGGCGACCGAGGACTCGGTTCTGGCATATGGCAATTTCCGTATCACCGAATCCGCCTATATTCGAAGCACAGGGCATTTCAATGGCGCTGAACTCCTCGTCTGTTTCAACCAACTCGCCTACAGCGCCTTTGCGCCGGCGATCATCAACGAGGAGATTCCCGTACTCCGAGGCTGGTCCATCACGGACTATTTCGACAACCAGCTGCCGAGCATGTTGATCAAGACCGCATCCCAGCGGTTCAAAAGAATCATCAACGCCGAGCAGTTCTCCGCCCGCTTGCTGTGCAAGAACTTCGAAGTCATGGACCGGTCGATCCGATATCTGAAGGTCCCGTGTGCGATCGAGTTCTGGGACGGCATCGGCGGGGCAGCATACGGCGAGGTCGAACTGGCGGCTCTCAACATCCCCTAAATCGCTCACACAGAGAGCTTCACAGCCATGTCCAGATCCACCCTGCCTCCTTCGGTCCTGGAGCGTGTCCTCGAGCAGGCCGGGAAACATCCACAGGCAGTAGCTTTGCGACGCTGCGACGGCCGGAGTCAGCTGCGGTACGGCGAGCTCATCACCGAAATTAACCGGCTGGCGGCCACTCTCGCGGATCAATCGATCACCGAGGGCTCCCGGGTACTCGTCATTTCTGACAATGGACCCGAGACCTACCTATCAGTGCTCGCCTGCGCAGCGCTCGGCGCAATTGCCGTCATGGCCGACGGCAACATGCCGCCGGCAACCATCGGCCGATTCGCTGAGATCACCGACCCGACAGCCATTCTCATCGCACAGGGCAGCAGAGTGGCGTCGTCGGACCTACCTGAATCGCTGCGGTCGGTGCCTGTCACCACGGTGGCTGTCGGGTCTCGAGCGACGGGAAACGGGCAACCATCGGCGCCGGATGATGTCCCTGTATCCGATCGCGGTGCCGACGATCCGCTGGCGATGATCTTCACTAGTGGCACGACCGGCGAACCCAAGGCCGTGCTCCTGGCAAACCGCACCTTCTTCGCCATCCCTGACACCCTCGAGGAAACAGGTTTGGACTGGATCACCTGGGTGGAAGGCGAGACAACCTACTCTCCGCTGCCCGCGACGCACATCGGCGGACTGTGGTGGATCCTCACCTGTTTGATGCACGGGGGAACCTGCATCACCGGTGGTGAAAATACGTCCTCGTTGCTGGAGATCCTCAACTCGAACAGCGTCGCATCGACATGCCTCGTGCCCATGCTGGTTTCGAAACTGGTCACCGAACTGAAGTCGGCAGATGCCTCTATTCCGTCGTTACGGCTGCTGGGCTACGGTGGCTCGCGGGCCATCGCGACCGATGTGCGCTTCATCGAGTCTGCGGGTATCCGCACCGCGCAGGTGTACGGGTTGAGCGAAACAGGTTGCACGGCTTTGTGTTTGCCAACCGACGACGACTCAATTGCAAAGATTGAAGCAGGAGCTGTCGGGCGCCCCTACCCCGGTGTCGGCGTTTACCTCGCGGGGCCCGGCGGCGGTGCGCCGACGCTGCCGGACGCTCCACCATCGGCATCATTCGGCACGTTGTGGATCAAGTCACCGGCGAACATGTTGGGTTACTGGAACAACCCCACGCGAACCCGAGAAGTTCTCGTCGATGGGTGGGTCAACACCGGCGACCTCTTGGAGCGCCACGAGGACGGCTATTTCTACATCAAGGGCAGGTCTTCGGAGATGATCATCTCCGGCGGCGTCAACATTGCTCCGGACGAGGTCGACCGTATTGCCGAGAGTGTCTCAGGGGTCCGCGAGGCCGCGTGCTACGAAATTCCCGACACCGAGTTCGGAGCGCTCGTCGGCCTTGCCGTCGTCCCGTCGGAAGAGCTTGACGAGACGGGAGCTCGCAAGCTCAAACAAAGTGTCGCCGCCCACTACCGATGTGAGGCGGAGTCCATGGCGCGGCCATCGACCATCGTGATCGTCGCGGAAATCCCGCGAACCCAGTCCGGCAAGGTCATGCGGGCCTCACTGGCAGCAGCGGTCGGCGACGACAGACTCGGCGCGGTTGTTCGTGTCTGAGACAGCACGAGAACGCGTTCTCGGTGCCGTCTGCGAGGTGCTCTATGTCGACGAAGCGGAATTCGTCGACGGTGATGCGACCGATCTGCGGGACCTCGGGCTGGACTCGGTTCGGTTCGTCTTGCTCATGAATCGGCTCGGCATCCAGAAGGGGTCCGCACTGCAGCGTCGCCTGGCAGATACTTTGTCGGTCGCGGACTGGGCCCGAGAACTAGAGGCTCAACACGAGCATGCCTGACGACGCTCACATAGATCGCCTGCCGCTCAGCAGATCTCAGCAAAATCTTTACAGCGGGGTCTTGCAGGACGGCGATCCCAGCCTGTATCTCATCGGCAAGAGCTACCGGTTCCGCCCCCTGTCGCTGCCGACTTTTCTGGCCGCCCTGCAGGCAACGACGCTCGCAAACCCTGTGCAACTTTGCGTTCTCGAACCGAACGCAGACCCCAGCCGCTATCCGGATCTTGTGCCGCGACTGGAGTTCTCTGACATCGTGCGGGTGTGTTCTGATACCGATTGGCAATCAGTCGAGGACGCCGGCGGTATCGAAAACACCTGGCATTCCGGCATCTTGGCCAAGCCGCTCGTGCGATACATCGCTCGGACTGATCAGAAGGGTGACGTGTCCGCGCTCGAGGTCAGCACGCACCACATCCTAATGGACGGAGGCGCGACAGCGATCATCGAGGCTGACTTGGCACGCTACCTCGGATCCGATGGTAACTGCGAGATTCCCTCCCTGAACACGGGTCTCGATAGGCTGCTCGATGCACACCGTCGTGAGTCAGATCGCGTCGAAGACTCGCGAACGCGACTGGCCCCGGCCGTGCAGCGCGAACTTGCCGACGAGGCACGCCAGAGTAGGAGCAACGACGGCTTGGGCTCCTCGGCCGGCGCGGCGAAAGGCGTCCTGCAGGAATCGGTCAGGGTGTCTGGCGAATCCTACGAAGCGCTTCTCGCCCTGTCGGAGGCGAAGCAGATTCCACTCAACATCTTGGTCGCCGCCGCGGCAGTAGCAGTAGATGCGAGCCTACGGCAGAGCACCGAGTGCCTATTGGTTCACGCGGTGGACAACCGATTCGGGGACCCTGCTCTCGATGTCGCGACGTGTTTGGTCAATTCGATCGCCCACTCGGTTCGGTTTCCGCCATTCGCATCGGTAGCGGACGTGGTCCGGACCCTAGACCGAGGCTATGTCAGGGCGGTCCGCCGGCGTTGGATCCGCGAGGAGCACTACCGCCGGATGTACATGGCACTCAATCGGACTGTGCACGTCGATACGTTGACGCTCAACTTCATTCGCGAGCCGTGCGCGCCCGACCTTCGCCCTTTTCTGCTCGAGGCACCGGTGGCGACGGATATCGGACCGGTCGAGGGAATGGCGGTAGCGAGCGTCCTGAACGAAAGCGATGGGTTCCTCAGCCTGGCAATTTGGAACCGGGCCGACCTGCCCGCAAGCCAACGGCACGACGGCGTCGTTCAGCGGATTGCCGCGGCGTTGGAATCAATGACGGCGATGTGGGACGAGCCAATGGCCGCGACCGTCGGCGAGTGGAGCACACTCGGCATGGACGGGAAACGCTGCCGCGCCCTCGAGTCAACGGCAGCAACGGAAAGCCGCTCACCCGCTTGGTTTCTCGGCGCCACCGGCGGTGTCTCCCGGATTCGCAAGGATCACCCGCTTGTCGACCCGTGGCTCGCCTGGCTGGTCCGTAGTGGCGTTGCGCCGGGTGCAGTTCTGGTGTTCGCCGACGACAACACCGACAAGACCGTCGACCTCCTCATCGCCTGCCACCTGGCGGGCTGCGGCTACAGCGTCTGCGACGACCCCCACGAGATTCCGGCGCGCGCACAGGCCATCACCGATGACGGCGACAGCACTTCCGCGTTTGTCGTCGACGTGCCCAAGGCCCAACTCGCGACGACAGACGACAACGAACGCACTGTCATCCAGCGCCACCTCGACGAGGTCGCGCACAGTCCGGCGCTCGCGGACACCACCGCCTACCTCATGCCCACCTCAGGATCAACTGGGCAGCCCAAGCTCGTACGAATCTCGCACCGGTCGCTCGCCGTGTTCTGTGCGGCGGCCAGAGAGGCCTACGGATGGAACGCGGACGACACCGTGCTCCAATGCGCGCCGTTGACATCCGACATCAGCGTAGAAGAAATCTTCGGTGCCGCGATGTCTGGATCGGCGCTGGTTCGATCAACCGCCACCAGGACGGGTGACTTAGCGGCGCTCGGCCGAGAGCTCGCGGTCAAGCACCCGACCATCGTCGACCTGCCGACCGCCATCTGGCATCTGTTGTGCGAAGACGACGATGCCATTGACGCGGTCCGGCGCTCCGGTCTGCGGCAAGTCATCATCGGCGGGGAGCCTGTGCGTCCGCACGCTGTCAGTAAATGGGCCGATACCGTTGGTAAGCACAAGGTTTCACTCATATCCACCTACGGCCCCACCGAGACCACGGTGGTGGTCACCTACCTGCCGCTGACCGGCGGCGAAACCGATGTCAACGGTGAAGCCGGACTGCGGCTCGGCCGCCCGTTGGTAGCCGATACCGTTTTCATCGCTTTCGGTGAACTCGTCGTCGGCGGCGACTTGGTCTCCTCGGGCTACCTTGGAACCGATAGCCGTGACTTCGGCACCGTGACCACGAGCGACGGCTCGCGAATTCGGGTGTTCGCGACAGCTGACCGCGTCATCGCCCATACCGAAGGCTTTTTGATGTTCTCCGGGCGCAGAGATGCAGTCGTGAAGATCTCCGGCAGACGCGTCGACACCGCCGAGGTGACCAAGCGAATCTTCGCGGATCCCGATGTGTCCGACGTCGCCGTCGAGCTCCACGACGGGAAGCTCGGCGTGTGGTTCGAAACCCATCGAACGCGTCGAGGCGAGGAGGACAATGCCGCGGCCGCACGAATCAGACAAATCCTCGTCGGCTTGCGCATCTCGTCGTTCTTCGTCGTCGGAGTGCCCGAGATCCCGCGTAAACCCAACGGGAAGATCGACAGTGCCACTCTACGGACGCTACCTGAGTTCATGAGCGCCGCAACGGAAGATCCCGGTTCGACCGAGCGAGCGATCGGGCTTGCGAAGATTTGGAGCAGGCACCTCGGCAGAGGTATCAGTCCGGCCTCGTCACTTCTCAGCGAAGGTGTCGGCTCGCTGGATCTCATCAGGATTCTTCCCGACTCTCGCAAACACCTGGGGTGGCACCTTTCCCTCCTAGATCTGATCAGTGCCGATACCGCCGCCAACCTGGCCAATCTCGAACCGACGATCGATGACTGGATGGATACCGACACCGCGGCGGACATCGACCACGATTTTGCGTCGCTGTGGCAACACCGCGCCGCCGCTCAGGTCGCTGCGCGCCATGCTGCACAGAGGTCGGACGAACCACCAGTTGTCGTGCTCGGCGCGTCAGGAATTCTCGGCACTGGCTTCGCTCGGGCCGTCCTGGAACTGAGGCAGTCTGGAACACGGTCGCCAAAAGTCGTCTTTGTCGCCAGAGCAGAGCTACCCGAATGCGGTCCGTGGGCTGCACTTCGCGATGTCGACGGTGTGCAGATCCAGCACCGCCGCTCTGGGTTCGGCCCCGCCGAGCTCGCCGCCGTGATCAGCGAAACCGACGCTCGAACCGTCGTCAACTGCGTCGGCAACACCAATGTGCTGGTCCCCTACCGCGGTCTTCGATCGGCCAACGTCGAGCTGGTTTCGGCGCTCGCCGAAATCTGCGCGAGCCGCGCCACGCGGCTAGTGCATTTGTCAACGTACGTCGTCAATGCCGATGTGACCGCGCCGCGAGTCACCGACCCGCGCGAGGCGCCCTACCCGTATGCGGCTTCCAAGTCACTGGCGGAGTTAGCCGTGGCGGGCTCGCCGAGAGCACTCGATTTCACGATGCTCAGGCTGCCCCGCGTGCTCGGCGAGGCTTACCAATTGCGCGACTCAGCTGACATTCTCGTCTCAGTCACCGATGCCTGCGCCGCGTTGGGCGCCTACCCCTCGGTGACGTTGACCGAAGAGGTCACCACAGGCTGCGCCGCCGGGCGCAGCATCGTCGGTCTACTGCCTGAGTTGGCTGGACCAGCTGAGCTGGGACGTGGGATCCATGTAGTACGCGGGCAGCAGGTGCCCTACGGGAAGTTCCTCAGCCGCTACGCAACCGATCGACTCGATGTCGCCGAATGGAAAAGCGCTCTGGACCAGAGCGACTGGGCCAAACGCAATCCACGACGGTGGTCGGTGGTCGATGCCTGGATCACGTTAGGCATGAGATTGGGCGGCCGGTCCTACGCGGATTATCTGTCGGACTATCCCACCGTTCCCCTCGGAGTCGAATCCGTCCGCGAACTGGCCACAGAACCATTACCGATCGAGAACCTGATTGGTGCTGCGGTCGGTCCACACAGCTACCCGGAGGACCGTCGCGATGAGACTTTCTGTGCCACAGCGCCATAATGGCTCGGATCGGCCCAGACTGCCCAACGAGGTCGAGCCCGAACGGCCGCTGATCGCAAGGATGATTCACCGCTTGGCGGTCCCTATCATCCTGTTCTGGGTAGCAGTTGTCGTCGTTCTGAGCGTATTCGTCCCGGCGCTGGAGGTCGTCGGGCAAGAGCGATCGGTGTCACTGAGCCCCAAAGATGCGCCATCCCTGGTGTCGCTTAAACGCATCGGACGAGTCTTCCACGAAGGTGAGACCGACAGCGTGGCGATGATCGTTCTGGAGGGTGACAAACCCCTCGGCGATGACGCTCACAAGTACTACGACGTTCTGGTCCACAAACTGCGCCTGGACACAGCGCATGTGATCGGTATTCAAGATTTCTGGGGAGATCCGCTGACCGCGGCGGGTGCCCAGAGCAGCGACGGCAAGGCGACCACCGTTCAGGTGAATCTGGCCGGCAATCAGGGTGAACAACGAGCCAATGAATCCGTGGACGCGGTGCGCAGGATCGTCGACAGCACACGGCCGCCACCCGGAGTCAAGGCATACGTCACCGGAGCGTCGGCGATGGCAGCCGATATGCACGACAGCGGCGACAAATCCATGGTCAAGATAACTCTGACCTCGGTCGCCGTTATCTCGATCATGCTCCTGATCGTCTACCGCTCACCCGTTAAGGTGTTGTTGCTCCTGATCACCGTCGGTATCGAATTATCCACCGCGCGAGGCGCTGTCGCGTTACTTGCGCACTGCGGCCTTGCCGGCCTATCGACGTTTGCGGTCAGCCTGCTCACGTCGCTGGCGATGGCAGCCGGGACTGACTACGGGATTTTCCTCGTGGGCCGCTACCAGGAAGCCCGTCATGCCGGCGAGGACCGCGAATCCGCCTTCTACACCATGTACCGGGGTACGGCCCACGTCATTCTGGGTTCCGGTTTGACGATCGCTGCGGCGACCTTTTGCCTGGCCTTCGCGCGGATGCCCTATTTTCAGACCCTGGGTATTCCCTGCGCGGTCGGGATGCTGGTCGCCGTCGTCGTCGCGTTGACATTGGGGCCGGCCATCGTGACCGTGGGCGGCCGATTCGGTGCGTTCGATCCCAAGCGGCGGTGGAGTGTGCGCGGTTGGCGACGGGTCGGTACTGCGGTGGTGCGCTGGCCGCTGCCGATCCTGCTTGCGACGTGCTCTGTCGCCCTCGTTGGACTGATCAGCCTGACCGGCTACAAGCCCAGCTACGACGACCGCGCGTACCTCCCGAAATCCATCCCCGCCAATCAAGGGTTCGCCGCCGCCGATCGTCATTTCTCGCAGGCGCGGATGAAGCCGGAAATCCTGATGATCGAGTCGGATCACGACCTGCGCAATCCGGCAGACTTTTTGGTTTTGGACAAGCTTGCCAAAGGCATCTTCCGGGTCCCGGGGATTTCTCGTGTGCAGGCCATCACCAGGCCGCAGGGAACCACCATGGACCACACATCGATCCCTTTCCAGATCAGCATGCAAAACGCCGCGCAGGTCCAGAACATGAAGTTCCAGCGCGACCGGATGGACGACATGCTGTCGCAGGCCCGCGAAATGGACCAGACGATTGCCACCATGCAGCGGCTGTACAACGTGACGAGCCAGCTCGTCGCGACCACGCACCACATGGTCAGTGACACCGTGCAGATGCAGCAGATCACCAACGAGCTCCGCGACGATATCGCGAACTTCGACGACCTGTGGCGACCTGTTCGCTCTTATTTCTATTGGGAGAAACACTGTTTCGACGTTCCGGTTTGCTGGTCTACGCGATCGATCTTCGACGCGCTGGACGGCGTTGACCAGATCAGCGCCAAGCTCGACAGCTTGGTCGCAGACATCAAAAGCTTCGATCAACTCATGCCGCAGATGATTTCCGAGTTTCCCCCGATGATCGAGGCGATGACGAAGATGCGCGACATGATGCTCACCATGCACAGCACGATGTCGGGGATTTTCGGTCAGATGGACACGATGAGCGATTCCGCGACGGCCATGGGTCACGCGTTCGATGCTGCTAAAAACGACGATTCGTTCTACCTGCCACCAGAAGTGTTCACCAACCCCGACTTCAAGCGCGCGATGGCCAATTTCCTGTCGCCCGACGGCCGCGCCGCCCGGTTCATCATTCTGCATCGCAGTGACCCGGCGTCGGCCGATGGAATCGCGAGTATCGACGCGATACACACCGCTGCCGAAGAGGCGCTGAAGGGCACGCCGTTGGAGGATTCGAAGATTTATCTGGCCGGTATGGGAGCCGTCTTCAAAGACATCTCCGAGGGAGCCAAGTGGGATCTCGTGATCGCCGGGATCGCCTCGCTCTGTTTGATTTTCATCATCATGCTGGTCATCACCAGAGCGTTCGTCGCCGCGGCAATCATTGTCGGCACCGTGCTGGTATCCCTCGGCGCCTCGTTCGGGTTGTCCGTCCTGGTTTGGCAGTACCTTCTCGGCGTCCCATTGCACTGGCTGGTGCTCGCCATGTCGGTCATCGTTCTGCTGGCCGTGGGTTCGGACTACAACTTGTTGCTCGTATCGCGGTTCAAACAAGAAATTCACGCCGGACTCAATACCGGCATGATCCGATCCATGGGCGGCACAGGCAAAGTCGTGACCAATGCGGGTCTGGTATTCGCCTTCACGATGGCCTCCATGGTGGTCAGCGAGGTGCGGATGATCGGCCAAGTCGGCACCACTATCGGATTGGGCTTGCTCTTCGACACGTTGATCGTGCGGGCCTTCATGACACCGTCCATTGCGGCGCTGTTGGGTCGTTGGTTCTGGTGGCCGATCAGAGTCCGCTCGCGGCCGATCAGGATTCGCAGTACGCCCGCGCACACCGGTGTCGTCAATCACACACTCGCGTACAGCAATTAGCGGCGAATGGTGCCGGTTGGGTTCAGCCGCTATCCGGTGCCGATGACGCCGCAGGCAACCCGCGGCGGCATTGCCGCCATACCGCCCATGCCCGTCATGCCGCTGTCTTCGTTGGCATGCAACATCAGAGCGGTCTTGTTGCCGGCCAGCAGCTGGTCCCTGGTGAATGCGTCGGTCGTGGTCACGAGGTAGGCGGAGCCGTCGGAACGCACTTCGAGGGACGTCAAGTCACCGCTGGCGGGTTTTCCGGTATGACCGGGCGCCTGAAAATGCTCGCCCGCGGACAGGAAATCACCTGGCGGCCCACCATTGGGTGCAACCGAGTTCGGCTCGCACTTGCCAATCCCGTGCACATGCATGTCATGAAACCCAGGTGTCAGAATGCCGGCGGCCACCGTCTTCACGGTGACGGTGACATAGCCATTGGTGAATTCGAACGTGGCCGTCGCGACATCCCGGCCATCGGCCGTTTTGAGGTGCGCGCTCAAAGAGTTGGCGGCGGGCGAGACCGAAGAACCTGTGCTTGGTTCGGTGGTCGGATGCTGAGTCGAACTGCATGCGCCGACGGCGAGGGCGGAAAGCGAGAGCCACAAGGCTGCATGTTTGATCATGATGCGAGCGTAACGCCGATATCGGGCGCAGTCATCGGTAATCGACCAGCAACGCCACCATGACGCTTCGATATGGGCGGCTAAGTGAGCACGCCGGCGAGAATTAAGGTGTTTGCCGAGAACCTCTCCCCTCCAAGGCACTCGCGCCTGTTGAGCACGCACCGTTGCCAGTTAACTGTTGCGAGTTATGTTATCTGACAACAGATTTACGAGCCGACATTGCGTACGATCCTTCATCGTGGATGGCCAGACGCAACATCCAGCAGAGCGACTCTCGTCATTTACGTGTCGTTCGTTAGAGGTCGAGCACGCGACGAAGCCCTCGGTCGACCTCGCGCATCAGGCTCGGCGGGACATCTCCGACCCGGTCGGTAAGGTCAGCCTTATTTAGGGTAACAAGCGCCGTGACGTTAACAACCGACTCGCGCGGAAGCCCGGTTACCACCGCGGGCAAGAACACGTTGCCAGGCATCGTCGCCAACGCCGTGTTAGAGGTGATCACCGCGGCGAGTACCGTGGCCAAACGACTGGCGTTATACGGATCAGATTGGACAACCAGCACCGGACGGCGCTTTGCGGGGCTGCTGCCGGATGGCGTTCCTAGATCGGCCCAGTAGATATCAGCGCGGCTAATCACCACTCATCGTCCACGGCGTCCAGCACGCGGTGCCCTGCCGCCACCGCAGCAGCCTCCGCTTCGTCGGTGCCATGCAGATGCCTTAGTGCACTGTCGATCTGGCCAGTCAGTGATTGTGCGTCCAGGTCATCCAAGTAGCGCTGCGCGGCTCGGGTGAAGAACTCCGATCGGCTCATGCCGAGGTCGCGCGCACGCTGAGCGACACGATCGAACGTCTCGTCCGGAAGGGATATGGCTGTCTTCATATGGGCAGTATAACCCGGTATAACTTGATGGCCGCTTGGCCCGCAGGTCTCGGCGGACAACTCGCACCTGTCGAGCACGCACTGTTACCAGTTAACTGTTGCGAGTTGCATCAGATGAAAGCGCTCGCACCCGTTGACGATTGGCCCATCGGATATGGCCAGCTAGTCGATTGACGGGACCCCGACCGCAAACGCCGCATCGCCGCCGTAGAGCTCAGAGCGGGATACCGAGCGCCTTCGCCAACTTGGTGAGTTGAGTGTCCTGCCAGCCCGCAAATGTTGTCTGGTCTTGTGGGACGGTCTCCGTAACGGTAACCACCGGGACATTGGCTCGCTCGGCTGCGGCGCGGATCTGATCGCGTATTGAGCCCTCTGCCTGCGGATTGTAGATCAGCACATCGATCCGGTGGCCGGCCAACGCGTCAAGGAATGCTTGAACGTCAGCTGGAGACGGATCGGATTCCCTGGCCGCGGCATGTCGGTAACCCTGCGGGGTCTTGTTGACCAGCCCCAGCGCGTCGGCCATATAGGTGAAAATTCCCTCCGTGGCGGCGTAGGTCTTCCCCCCGCCGTGCGCCTTGATGGTGTTGATCAGGCGGGTGTAGGGCTCTAGCGCCGTAGTGAACGCCGCGCGCCGATCGGTGAAGTAGGCCCGCGTCTGCGGGTCGAGCTTGCTGAGCTCGGCAGTGACGGCGTCAGCGACAGCGGTGACTGCCGACGGGCTGTACCACAGGTGCGGGTTAGCCCCCTCGGGGGTTTTCGTCACGTCTGCGGCGTTGATGAACGGTGCCACGGGCGCAGAGGTTGCGGCCAGTTTCAACGCCCAGGGGTCATAGCCCGCGCCATTGATCACGATCAGTCTGGCGCCGGAAAACGTCGCGGCGTCGCGCGGTGACGGTTCGTAGTCGTGCGGGTCCACCGAGGAACTGACCAGTACCGTCTTCACCACCGCGCACGCGCCGCCGAGCTGCGAGACTAGGTCGCCCCACTGGTCCACACTGACCGCCACATCGACTGGTGCACCCGGGCACGGCGGTGGCGTGTTATTGGAAGCAGGTGCTGTCACCGCGCTGCTGCTCGCCGTCGACCGCGATTGACCGCTTTGGTCTGAACCGCAAGCAGCCAGACACCCGGTCAGCGCCAAAGCCATCGCCGCGGTAATCCGAAGCGGGCGCCGGTAGCAGGTCATAATGCAAACGATAACCGTTCTCGGTTTCCCTGGTAGTGCTACAGCCGATGCGCTCGTCGGCGAAGCGAGCGACAACTCTCGCCGGAAGCGGCCAGCGAAGGTCTAAACACGGCCTCTCCCCCCTACGCACAGGAACTCGCACCTGTCGAATACGCACCGTTAAACCCGTTCCAACGCTATCAATACGTCCTTACGATTTTTGCAGGGTTGCCGACGCTGGTTCCTAGGCTGGTCAGCAACCCAGG
>Ga0335075_10010161_pt1 | contig 14299 bp, 13 predicted proteins | sample Lox_Sample_24_FD_206723 | JGI IMG/M metagenome (GOLD analysis project Ga0335075, IMG submission 206723) | Soil microbial communities from Loxahatchee National Wildlife Refuge, Florida, United States - Lox_Sample_2.4 | ecosystem: Environmental > Terrestrial > Soil > Wetlands | place: USA...
AGCGATTCGACTCCGTGTTCCAGAAAATCCTGCTGGCGGCGCACAATCACTTCGCAGGTGCGCAGAATGGTGCTCTTGCGCTGGGCAATATTGCGCATCAACTGCAGCGCGGAGCGGAACCGCTCCTTCACATAATCCTTCACTTCCTTGTCGGTGTTTTCCGCCACCAGCATGCGCCGGTAGCGCTGGCTCAACCGCAGGCTGGGCAGGTCTTCTTCGTTCATCGAGACCACCCACTCGCCGCCGCGCTTCACAAAGACCACGTCGGGCTCGATCAACCGGGTCTGCTCGCGGTTATACAGCCGTCCAGGGCGCGGATCGAGAGTGCGAATGAAATCGACCCCGGCCTGGGCCTCTTCGAGGGTGACCTGCGCAACACGGGCCAGGTCTTTCACGTCGCGCTTCTGGAGCAGATGCAAGTGCCGGTCCACAATCAGCGCGCCCACTTCCATGCTGCGCCGCCTCATGTCGAGCTGGACCTCAGCTTCCGCCCGAAAAGCCCGGTGGGCGTCCGGCTGCGTTTCGTCCAGGTTCTCCACAGACCGTTTGGCGTACAAATGGCCGAACTCCTGCTGCTGCGCCGCAATCTGCAACAGCAGGCACTCGCGCAGGTCGCGCGCCGCCACGCCGGCCGGGTCAAGGTGCTGCACTAACTCAATTGCCCGGGGCAAGAGATCGAGCGCCGCATCTTGCGCGGTGGGATGCCCATTCTGCCGGATCAGCGCCGGCGCAAACTGCGCAAGGGCTGCGGCCAGCTCTTCATCGCCGGCCGCAAGGTAGCCATCCTGGTCCAAGTTGCCGATCACGAACTCTGCCGCCTCATGGAGATGCGGCTCCAGGTGATCGGACAGAGTGGTAGGCTGCGAGAGAAAGTTCTCAAACGAGGGCTTCTCGCTCTCTTCATACTCAGGCTGCGTGCGATAGCCGGGGTCAAGATAGTCCTGGAAGTACGATCCAAAATCAATCTCGTTGAAAACATCCTTGGGTGGGGCCGCCGCCTCTTCAACGCTGCGTTCCAGGCGTTCCTCGCGGCCCGCGACCTCATCCAACATCGGAACCGATTCGTCAATCTCTTCCAGGACGGGATTTTCCACCATCTCGGCATCGATCATCTCCTTCAGTTCAAGCTTGTTTAAGGCAAGAACACTCACCATCTGCATCAGGCCGGGCGTCAGCACCTGGCGTTGCGCGACTTTGAGGTTCAGTCTTGGCTGCAGAAGAGCCATAAATGGAACTCGTTCCCCGTTTGGACCTAATCTGAGTGTAATCGTGTGAGAAAAAGCTTAAAGGGAAAAATGTCTCACTTCCAATCACTCGTTTCGGTCATAGGTTCCGGTTTGGGCAATGGTCCATTCGGGAATATCTGCTTGGTATCGAAGATGATGCCGCCGCTGCGCCCGTTCCTTGCACCCTCGCGCACCGGTCCTCTCATCCCAATGAGAACCCCTCGCCCAGATAGACGCGCCGCACTTCCATGTCGTTGCCCAATTCGTGCGGAGTTCCCTGTCGAAAGATCTTTCCCTCCGCAATAATGTACGCCCGATCGGTCACGCTGAGGGTTTCGCGCACATTGTGGTCCGTGATCAGAATCCCGATTCCGCTCGACTTCAGGTCGAAGATAATCTTCTGCAGCTCCAGCACTGCGATCGGATCGATGCCGCTGAAAGGCTCGTCGAGCAAGATGAAACTCGGCTGGATGCACAGTGCCCGGGCAATCTCGACGCGGCGCCGTTCTCCACCGGAGAGCGCATAACCGCGGGTGGTGCGGATGTGCCCCAGATTGAGCTGGTTGATCAACCGGTCGGTCCGGGTGCGGCGTTCGCGGTTGTTAAGCGGCTGCGCCTCCAGAACCGCCAGAATGTTTTCTTCGACTGTCAGCTTGCGAAAAACCGACGGCTCCTGGGGCAGATAGCTGATGCCGAAGTTGCGCGCCCGCAGGTACATGGGCACCCGCGTGATCTCGGTCTCGTCCACCATCACCCGCCCGGACTCCGGCGCCACCAATCCCACGATCATGTAAAAACTGGTGGTTTTGCCGGCACCATTGGGGCCCAGAAGCCCTACCACTTCGCCGCGGGCGATCTTCAGGTTTACGCCGCGTACAACCTGCCGTCCTTTGTAGCTCTTACCGATTCCCTCGGCTGAAAGTGTCTCCATGTACCTCTTTGACCGTACCTTTTTGACCCGCTCCTGTCTTACCTGGGCGCCATCGTTTCGGTTCGAGTCTGCTGGGTTCCGCCTTCGATACTGACGCTATCATCGCGGCTATGGAAAATCAAAGCCTGCCCGGTCACGCTGCCCCGCTCCGGATCGGTCATCGTCGGCGGCGCGGCCGGGGTTCCGGTCAGCACATAGTTGCCGTCCGCACCGGTGTACACCAGTTGCTCTCCGGTACCGCGCCTGCCCTGCGAAATCACCACCACGTGGCCAGTGGCCGTCATCCGCTCCACCTGCGCCTGCCCGCTGGCGCGCGCGCCGGCCCGCGTCAGCTCCAGCTCCACGTCATTCGATACCGTGGTCGCCGTCCCGGTCTCCGCCGTCACCGCGCCCAGAACGCCGCCGTGCATCGTCGCTCTGCGCTCCGCATCCGAATACCAAAGATCGCCACCGCGCACCCGGATCACCGACGGCCCGCTTTGATTTGCCGCCTCGGGTGCAATGGGTGTTGAAGCCGCGCCACCGTGCCCACCCTGCGTCTTGCCCGCGGTCACCAGCACCGCCCGCACCGGGTTGGCCCGGTCCTGGCTCTGCGCCGTCAGCGTCTGCTTTTTGCGGTCGATCTCGATCGTCGGCGCGGAGACGGAGCTCACCTGCTGCCAAAGCCGCGCGTTGCCTTTGAAAATGGCGTCGCCCGTCGCCTGGTGCAGCTCAGCCTCGGCGGCCACCACGTGCGCCGGTCCCTGCCCTCCCAGCGTCATGCCGGGAGCGTGCGCGCCGGGCCGGTCCTTCAGATTCATCCAGGTTGCCTTCACGTCGCCGTGCGCAAAAGCGTCGCCTGACTCCTGGGTCACATCGATTTTGTCGGCCGTAAGCTCCAGCCCGCCGTCGATTACGCGCGGGCTCCCAGTCAAATGGAGCCATTGGCCTTCACCCTGGTAAACGGCATGTGCGGCCGTGGCACGCATCTCCGGCTCCGGCTCACCGGCCCTGGGGGGCTGCTGCTGTGTCAGCGTCACATGGCCGTCCAGCGTGGCCGACTCGACCTGTCCGGTCATCGCTCCGCCGACCGCGGAACTCTGAACACCCGATTTCTCATTTGCTCCGGCCGGCGGGGCAAAGCGAGCCTCCAGCCGGTCGCCGGCTGCGGTATCATGGGTTCCCGTCGATCCGGTCTGCTCCATGCTCGCATGACCCGTGCCGGTCATCTCGGTCAGTACGGAATCCGGCCCAAAGGCGCCCGTCACCGTATCTGCACTCAGCTTCGATTGCGAAGCCGCGGCGTCGCCGCGCCGATCCATCGCGGTCAGCACCACGCCTCCGTCGCCCTCGATCGACGCCAGCTCGACACGGCCTTGGCTGGCGTCGCGAAACTCCACGCTCGCTGAGGGCGACCGCCAGGTGCGACGCGTCTGCACCAGGACCAGTTGGCCTTTGATGGTCGCCTTTCCAGTCTCTTCACTGGCAAGCTCCACACCCTGCGCCATCCGCATGGCGTGCAACTGGCCCGCGGCCGTAAACTCGATTTCTACCGTCGGCGAGGTTCCGTGCAAGGTTCGCACGCCCCTGGTCGAGCCTGTATTCGAGCCCGTATTCGTGCCGGGAATCGAGCCCGCAATCGAATCCATCGTCACGCCGCCTTCGAGCCGTCCATGGCGTGGCTCGTTGTGCTCATCAAAGTCCAGCGTACCCCTGGGTGCGGCGAGGTGTCCGCCCGTGGCCGTGGCCAGCGTAAATCCGCCCATCGCGTACAGCCGCTGCGCAGTGCCGTCCTCGCGGAACAGAACCTTCGCGTCGGCCGCGGTTGCCTGCCCGCCGCGGTAATCCGCCGTGGCCGCGCTCAGATCGCATACATTCGAGTCCCGGTCAAAGTCCGCATAGCTCGAGTGAATCTCTACCGGATCGGCGCCGCGCCGGGTTTTCAGCACCACCTGATGGTTGAGCGACAGAAACCCGCGCTGCGAGTCATAGGTTGCGCCCATGGCGCTGCCGCTGCCCTGGGTCATGGAAAACTCCACGCGCTGGTCGGTGGTGGCCACCTGGCTCTGCTGGTTAAAGGTGACCCCGCTCGTCTCCACGTGAATCTCGCCGCTCGCCGCTTGAGCTGCCAGGGGATTTTCCTTTCCCCTGGGAGGAGTGGTTTGCGCGGCAGACGCCCTGGGCGCTACCGCGGGCGCCACGTCGGGCCGCATCAGGGTAATCTCCACCGGGCCAGCCGCCGTGGCTATCCCGCTTTTCTGGTCGTACTCGAACTCGCTGCCCGCAATGCGATCCACGCGGTTGCCGTTAGCGCCATAGAGCTCGATCTGCACATCGTGCAGCAGCGCGTGATCGTTCTTGAGCTGCACTACCTTTGAGGCATGAATCTTGAACAGCGTGTGGCCGCCATGAGCCTGGGTATACGTTACGCCGTTGGCTTCCTGCTCGATGTCGATGCCCAGCCGCTTGGGAATATCCTTCCTGCTGAACGGGCTGCGAAACCGGCCAACGGCCAGAAACACGCCCAGCGCCGCCACCAGCAGCACGCCCGCGGCCAGCACCAGCGTCCGCATCCGCTCAATGGTGAGTCGCACGCGTCAGTTCCCCATTCCCATCCGCGCTGCCAGCCTCTGAGCAAGGCTCTCACCCAGCTCGCTCCACAACAGCCGCGCCGTCGCGCCCGAGCCTTTCTCCACCGCCGCAGTCAGCTCCACAAGCTGGCGCACGTTCTCTTCCACATGGCGCGCACCCACCTCGTCTAGGTCGACGTCTTCTTCGAGAAACGGCCCGTCCGAACCGAAATCGATGCGGATATGCCCATCCTGCTCGTAGGCGCCCTCGTCAAACAGCGGCCCGAAGCCGGTTACACGCACCAGACGCTGCCGCCGCTCCCACCGCGGATCGAACCCCTCGGCAGCGGCTTCCAGCTCCCACAAGCTCCACCCGATCTGGAACTCGTAAGCATAATCTTCATGCAGCAGCTCCAAAGCTTCTTCCACGGCCGCCTGCAGTTCGGCTCCGCGGTCGCCATGCCCATAAACTCGCTGAAACACCGGAGACTCGCTCCAGTTGACCGGCCATACCGTCGCCGCATAAACGCGCGGCTCGCCGCCATGTCCTGCAAATGAGCCCAGCACCGCGGTCAGCTTGTCAGCAAGCGCGGCGAGGCGCAGGTTCGGATACCACAGACTCAGATAAAGCGCGTCAGCCATCTCTCTAATCTTAGACGTCCACCGCGGCCGCCGGACGTTCTCATTGATTGGCTCCCGATCGAGAGTTCAAACAAAAAGAGGTGCTCCAGCGTTGCCAGAAACCCCACCAGACCAACCAGAGGCCCACCCCATATACACTCATCTCCATGAAAAACTGCGCCGGTTTTGCGCTGTGTTGCCTCGCCGTTCTCATCCCCGCCCCGCTCGCCCCGGCCCAGCAAGGCCAGCAGCAGATCGCCGACCTCGGCTCCTGCAAGCTCACCAGCGGCCGGCAGATCGACCACTGCCGAGTCGGTTACCGCACCTGGGGCGCGCTCAACGCGGACCGGTCCAATGCCGTGCTCTTTCCCACGTGGTTCTCCGGCGTGAGCGCCAACCTGGCCGACGCCATTAAGGCCGGCGGCCTGGTGGACCCCACTCAATACTTCGTCATCGCCGTCGATGCGCTGGGAGACGGAGTCTCCTCGTCCCCATCGAACTCCGCCACGCAGCACGGCCCCGATTTCCCCGCCTTCACCATTCAGGACATGGTTAACGCCGAGTATCGCCTGGCCACCGAGACCCTCGGGCTCAAACATCTCCACGCCGTCATGGGCATCTCCATGGGCGGCATCCAGACCTTCGAATGGATGGTCGACTACCCCGGCTTCATGGATGCAGCCGTCCCCATCGTGGGCTCGCCGCGTCCCGACAGCCGCGACATGCTCCTTTATCGAGCCGACGCCGAAGCGGTCCGCTCCGATCCTGGTTTCCATGAGGGCCATTACAGGCAGCCCATCGCCGCGCCGGTTGCAGAGCTGATCTGGCAGCTCAACCTGAGTACCCCCTCGAATTACCTGCACACCCACACAATGGCCCAGTTCGACGCACAGTACGCAAGCGCGCAGACCAAAGGCATCCAGCCCTTTGACGCAAACGACTGGCTCGCGCAACTCGACGCCGTCGAGCATCTCGACATCGCTCACGGCGGATCGATAGAAGAGGCCGCCAAACGCGTGAAAGCCCGCGTCCTCATCGTGAACGCCGCACAGGATCACATGGTCAGCCCCGAGCCTGCGCTGAACTTTGCAAAGCTGATTGGCGCAAAGACGATCGTGCTCGAAAGCGACTGCGGCCACCTTTCCCCCGGTTGCGAAGCCGCCACACTCGATCCCGCCGTGCGCTCTTTCCTTGATGGGAAGTGAGAAGAAACGCAGTTCAGGTTTAACCGCGTATTTTCTTTCGATTTTTCGAGACGCAATAGCCGAATAATGCGACAAGTCCCGAGAAGCGATAGGTTGAGTCAACATAGTGTTGAATCACATAAAACGCAAAATAATAAAAACGGCAGAAGCTCCAGATTGAGAGCATCAGCAATAAGGCCGTCTTTATCGTCGGATGTGCGAGCACCAACAATGCAGAGGTGCTCAGACCAACGACGAGAAAGAGAAGGCCCTTCAGTTTTATCCAGAACGGATCAGTCAGGTCACGCATGCGAGGAGCGTTCTTACCCTCAAGACGAACGAGGATTGCGAAGCGCTCCTACCCCGTAACAATTTCACTGAAGTCCGCGATCCCGGAGAATCCGCTGAGCACGCTCGAAATCAATCCAAGATTCGTCCCACGCACCGCCGCGTCGGGATCGAGCACCATGACCTTATCAAAGAACGCATCGACCGCGGGCCGCAGCGTGGCGATCAGCGTCAAAGCCTCGCCATACGCACGCTGCTGACGCAACTCAGCTACACGCGGAACCAGGCCTGCGGCCGCACTCGACAACTGCCGAGCCTCCGCGGCCAGCGTTACGCCCTCCGCTGAGCCAACCGCGAACCCCTTCTCCTCGGCCTGGCGCAGAATATTCTTGATCCGCTTGAACGCTGCAGAGATCGCAGCAAAATCCTCACTCCCTCGAACGGCGGTGAGCGCCCTGGCGCGCGCAATCGCATCGCGCACATCGTCAGAACCCGAGGCCAGCACCGCATTCACCACGTCATAGGCGAAACCAAGCACATCCTTGAGATAGAAATGCAGGCGCTCGCGCAGAAATGCGCCGACCTGCGCTTTATTTGCGTCGTCCGCGCTCGGCGCATTCAGCACATCGTTCAGCGTGAGCGGCAGCTCCGACTCGGCAAGAATCTTCACGATAGCGTTCGCCGCACGGCGCAACGCAAAAGGGTCCTTCGATCCAGTCGGCGCATTGCCGATCCCGAACATCGCCGTGATGGTCTGAATTCGATCCGCAAGCCCGAGCAGTTGCCCTTCAACCGATACCGGAATCTCATCTTCGGTCGAGGCCGGCGTGTATTGCTCGTAGATCGCCAGCGCCACATGCTCGCCCAGGCCCTGCACCCGCGCGTAAAGCCCGCCGATAACGCCCTGCAGCTCGGTAAACTCCTTTACCAGCTCGGTCGTAAGATCAGTCTTGGCCAGTTCAATGGACTTGAACAGCGCAGCCTCATTGAAGGCGCAGCCTGCGCTGGTGAGCATCGTTGCCAGCGCGTTCGCCGCAGCCAGATTCTGCTCGGTCTTCCAGTAGTAGCTGCCCAGCTCTTTCTGAAAAGTCACCTGCCTCAGGCTTTCGAAACGGTCTTTGAGCGGCGTTTTCTGATCGAAGTCCCAGAAGAACCGCGCATCCTTAAAGCGTGCCCGCAGCACGCGCGCGTTGCCGTGGCGAATGATCGCTGCGCCTTCGGCATCCACTTCGGTGTTCAGCACGGCCAGGAAATGCGGCGCCAGCTTGCCATCAGCACCCTCCACGGCAAAGTACTTCTGGTGGTCGCGCATCACGGTGACAAGCACTTCTTCGGGCAGCTCAAGATACTCGGCCTCAAAGTCACCGAGAATGACTGTAGGCCACTCCGTCAGGTGCACAACCGTCTCCACCAGCGGCTCGTCCTCGCGCCAGCGCGCGCCGGCAACGGTGCGCGTAGCTGCGTCGAGCGCCTTGCGAATCGTGTGCCTGCGCTCCGCACCATCGACCACAACATGCGCGCCGCGCAGGGTTTCCTTATAGCTTCTAGCCAAAGGTATAAGCACGGAGCGCTCGCCGTGCAGCACGCGATGTCCGCGGCTCGCATTGCCTGCCGCAATTCCAGCAATCTCCAGCGGAACGACGGTCGCATCAAGCAGCGCCACCACCCAACGCACGGGCCTTACAAATCGCTCCGGCCTGGATGCGCGCCAATACATATTCTTGGCCCAGTAAATGGCCAGCACTTCCTTCGGCAGCTCGGCGGCCAGCAACTCTGCCGCGGCCCGGCCCTGGCGCTTTACAGTCGCGCCAACGTACTCGCCCTTGGGCGTGGTCACCTTTTCAAGCGCGTCCATGCTCACTCCGGCTTTCTTCGCAAAAGCCTCTGCTGCCGGCGTCGGAACGCCGTCTTTGAATGCGACCTTCCACGAGGGGCCAGTGAGCTTTTCTTCTGTATCGGCCTGGCTGGTGAGCACGCCTTCAGCCAGCAGCGCCAGCCGCCGCGGCGTGGAGTATGTAGTAATCTTTGCGCCCTCGGCCAGCAGCCGCTCGCGCGTGAGCAGATCCGTCACACGCCTGCCCAGTTCGGCCTCAGCCGCGGCAATCATGCGCGCCGGAACCTCTTCCAGCCCAATCTCCAGCAAAAAATCCGCCATAAACTCTTTCTCAGACAGCTATCAGCTTCTAGCCTCTAGCTCCTAGCTCCATCGAGCCGCGCGAAGCGGACTTGATCCCGCGTTAGAAAAGCTCGAAATCCGGGCTTAGTCAACCACCCCAGCCCAAGCAAGTAAAAGCTGAAAGCTAGGAGCCAGCAGCTAGAAGCTGCTGTTGCGCATACATCTTGGCCACGCCCACGGCCAGCGCGCGAATGCGCCCGATCACGCCCACGCGTTCTGTTACGCTCACGGCTCCGCGCGCGTCGAGCAGATTAAACAGGTTCGAGCACTTGAGCGCCAGCTCATAGGTGGCCAGCAGCGGGAATCTTTTCTTCTCCGCCGAACTGACCTTCTCATCCGCCATCAGCGCGTTGGCCTGCGCCAGCAGAGTCTGCGCTTCCTGCTCGTAGAGATTGAAGTGTGTCCACAGTTTGTCCACCTCGGCAAACTCGAAGTTGTACACCGAGAACTGCAACTCCTCCGCCAGCCGCACGTCGCCGTAGGTCACCGCAGCACCCGTGTCCGGATCGCGCGCCCACACAATGTCATAGATCGAGTCGACATCTTGCAGAAAGGCCGCAATCCGCTCCAGCCCATAGGTCAGTTCCGCGCAAATCGGGTCCAGGTCGAGGCCGCCGCACTGCTGAAAGTAGGTAAACTGCGTAATCTCCAGCCCATCGAGCATCACCTGCCAGCCCACGCCCCACGCGCCGCCCGCAGGCCACTCCCAGTTGTCTTCTTCAAACTTCAGGTCGTGCTTCTTCAGGTCGATGCCGATGGCTTCGAGCGATTCGAGATACAGCTCCTGCACGTTCACCGGCGGCGGCTTCAGAATGAGCTGAAACTGCGTGTGCTTGAACAGCCGGTTGGGATTCTCGCCATAGCGCCCATCCGCCGGCCGCCGCGAAGGCTGCGCATAGCCCACGCGATAAGGCTTCGGCCCCAGCACGCGCAGAAAGGTCTCCGGCGCCATGGTGCCCGCGCCTACTTCCACGTCGTAGGGCTGCTGCAGCACGCAGGCGCGCTCCGCCCAAAAGCGCTGCAGACGGAAGAGCAAATCCTGAAAGGTAAGCGGAGTGGCTTTCAAAGAAGGTTCAAGCTGAGTTGCAGGCACAGGCAGTTCTCTCTCATCGGGACTAAGCTTAGATTTTATCAGCAGGAACAGGAACCTCTACTTGCTTGCGTGACACCCTCCCTGTTACCAACCCACCGGCTTTGCGAACGTCCCTTTCCGATCCGTCAAGGTTCGTGGAAATTGGCTTGCCGCTAAATCTGCTTGTCGGATACGCTTAATGAAGGTTGCGTACTGCCGGAGTTCTCGGCTATGGAATTGGTGCGGGTTCAGAATGCCGATAGGCAAGCCAATCTCCTGAACAACAATGCGCACGGGTTCGGCAAGATCGGAGTCGTTGGTGATTAGAACCGCCAACTCGAACCGTCTTCCGTATGCATCCCTCAGCAAATGCGATGCTAGATTGACGTCTGAACCTTTCTCCTCTGTTTTGTCCACCCAAACCTTTTGAGCAGGTGTAATACCAGTCAGGTACATGGGGACGGAGTGTGTCAAGAAATGCCCGTACTTGATCTGCAGATTCGAAGAGGTCTTAAGCGCCCGAATGTACAACCCTTGATCGTGAGCGGAAGTGGGATTGTATGGCCTCGAACTTACCCTGGCTGTAAAGTAATGAATCTCCTGGATGACGTCGGAGGGAAGCATTGTCTGCGCGAGTCTGCCTAAATCGAGCCATTTGTATGGGGTCCGCGTTAGCGCACCGTAGTATAAGTTGAAACCGTCGACATAGACATTGACGATTGCCATCAACTTCTCCGCAAACCAGGTAGTGAAAGGTATTGACTGCAATTGAGATTCGCATAGAATAATAAGAGATACCACCCCTGCTCCTTGGTGGGCAGGAAGCGAAGCCAGCTCGCAAGAGCTGGCTTCAGTGTTTTATACCCAAGGCATTCCGGAACTCTTTACTTTCTGAGGCTTCATCCACCCAACCGCCCCAACGCCTCCGCCGTCCGCAGCTTCTTCTCTAAATGCCGCTCCAGAGCCTGCACCGTAAACCGGCGCAAATCCTGCCCGCGACGGCGCGGCCACGCGTCGCCGGCAAACGATGCTACCGGCGCCTTCAGCATCCGCTGCGCAAGCTGCCAGGAATCGGCTGCCAGCACATGGCCGCTTCCATTGCGATGCAGCCCGCAGTACAGCCCATCGGCATAGGCATTGAAGCTGACCTCGCCGGCCCGCAACGGCTCATGACACACCATGCAATGCGCCACATCCGGCAGCAACCCCATCAGCCTCGTCATCCACAGCGAGAAATACGTGAGCGCCATCCACGGCTGGGCGACTCCAGTTTCCACGCCGCCAGTCTCAATAGATTTCGATTCAACCGCCCTGGTCTGGTCCAGCACCGAGAGCAGCAGCCGAAACACCGTCTCCTGCGGATCGTGCTCAGGCAGGCACTCGTCCAGCACCTCGGCGTAGAAGCTGAGCGCCGCCATCCGCGCCATGTCCACCGGCGCTGAAAGCGGCGACCGCACAATCTCCAGTTGGTCCAGCCGCACCAGCTCCTGCCGCGGCTTTTCGGCAAACCAGGCCCGCGCCACCGTCATCGGCTCCAGCGCCCCGCCAAAGCGTTTGCGGCTCCTGAGAGCCGACTTGGCCACGCCCTTCACCCGCCCGTAGTCGCGGGTAAAAAAGCTCACGATCAGGTCCGCCTCATGCACCGGCCAGGTGCGCAAAACAACGGCTTCTGAGGTCAGGACGGGCATGCAGTTTTCATCATCGCATCTTCAACACCCGACCTTCGACCGGCCTTTACCGCGCAAACACAAATGCGCACCCCACTCTCGCAGGATGCGCATCTGGATGAAACCGGGAAAGCTCTTGCCTACCGCCCGAAGTGCGAAGCGTTCTTCTCGGTAAAGTGCGCCCACTTCTCCGGCAGATCGTCCAGCGCAAAGATGGCCGATACCGGGCAGGCCGGCACGCAGGCTCCGCAATCGATGCACTCGACCGGATCGATGAACAACTGATCTGCCTCGCCGTGGCCGTCTTCGTCCTTTTTAGGGTGGATGCAATCGACAGGGCACGCATCTACGCAGGCGGTGTCCTTGGTGCCGATACAGGGTTCTGCAATCACGTATGCCATCTTCTTGTTTCTCCGGAAAGGTCTTACTTCTCGACGCTGATAGTAGCACACCACACCGGCCGCTCGAATCATTTCCGACAGGGCCGGTTTTGCGATGCGGGAATCGCGCTGCTAGCTCTTGCGCGCTGCGCGGGCCTGGGCAAACTCCTCCGGCGTGGGAATCGGCGACAGGTTGCGCCCGGCGAACAGATCGTTGAAGAACCGCACCAGTTCATCGCCAATGAGCCCGTTCGAGGCCAGAATTTCGCTGCTCTCAAGCCTGTAGGGTTTCCCGGCAAAATCCGTCACCTGGCCGCCGGCCTCGGTCACCAGCAGAATGCCGGCCGCCGTGTCCCAGGGATTCAGGTTGAACTCCCAGAAGGCTTCCATGCGCCCGCAGGCCACGTAGGCCAGGTCGAGCGCCGCCGAGCCCGCCCGCCGCACTCCATGCGAGCGCAGCGTGAACTCGTGGTAAAAGTGAATGTTCGGGTTGGAGTGTCGTTTACGGCTGGGAAAGCCGGTAGCCAGCAGCGACTCGGCCAGCACGGGAATCGCCGAAACGTGAATCGGCTTACCGTTCAGCCTTGCTCCGCGTCCGCGCTCGGCCGTGAACAGCTCATCGCGCGTAGGGTCGTAGATTACTGCAGCCACCAGCGTTCCGTCTTCCTCGGTTTTTGTGCCGGCCGGCCGGTGCTCAAGCCCCATCGACACACAGAACTGCGGAAACCCGTGCGCAAAGTTCGTCGTCCCGTCCAGCGGATCGACATACCAGCGATACTCGCCGTCGAGCCGCTCCCGCGTTCCCTCTTCGCCGTAGATGCCATGATCGGGAAACACTTCGCCCAGCCGCGTCCGGATGAGTTTCTCCACGGTGCGGTCGGCCACCGTCACCAGGTCCACATCGCCCTTGTATTCGGTTTCCACGCCGGCAGCCAGAAACTCGCGCAGCCGCGCTCCGCCTTCGCGGGCAATCTCTGCCGCCTTGGGAACAAAAACCATATCCTGCGCTCCGGTCAAAGCCGAAGCTGAGGCGCCGCTCACGCTCACGAAACCGCCTCGCGCCCCGCGGAGGCCGCACCGGCCGGAGATCGCGGATTTCGCTTGCGTCCGGCCTCACTGATGGTGCGGATCTGATTCTTGTAAATAAAGAGGTTGGGCAACCCGTCGCGGGTCAGCCGCAGCATGGCGTCGTCAAAGTACTCGATCCATCCGCGCACCGTCTCGCCGTCGCGCAGCTTGATGGTCACAATCACCTGGCGGTCGCTCAAGGAGCGCAGATAGAGACCTTCCTGGCCGGTCTCTCCCGGCGGCGGCGTCTTGGAGCGCCTGCGATTCGATAAAGGCGAACTCATAGTGCCATTTTAGATGCAGGACCGAGGTGACATGCCGCATCGGCGAAAATTAACCGCGTCCGATATGTTTTCCCCTGCCGCATTTTTCCCACTTTGCGCTGTTACGGACCATCACCTGATTACTTGACGATCACCACGTTCATGCTCCAGGGGTCGAGCGTGAGCATAAGCGGAAGGTTCTGGGAGCCGCTGGCGGCAGTGGTCGGCCCAGCCCACACATTGTTCTGCGACTGATCGTAGATGGCCTTGCTGTAGGTCTCCACGGTCACGCCGGAGGTCGCGGTTTGACCGGAAAGCGTAATCGTAACCGGTTCGCTCGTGGTTTCATTCAGATTGAACACCACCAGCGCAGTTCCGCCGTTATTGGTCGCCGCGTAGGCGCGCACATCGGTCGTGTCGCCCGCCACCGTCGCGGTCAACACGGTCTCGCCTTTCACGGCCACATTGCTGAACAACTGGTACGCCCGCGCCGTCGGCAGCAGCGTTCCCGCCGCCAGGGTTTCGTTGTTGCAGTCGTATCCATCCGGCAGCCCATCAGAGAACACCATGTAGCCGCCGTAATTCTGCCAGCCATAGAGCGAGCTTGAAAAGTTCGCGCCCGTTCCTGAAGCCGAGTCCTCACAACCGCCAAAGCCAATCCACCAGGTCGCCCGCGATACGCCGTCGTTCATCATCTCGCCGAGCGTCTGGCCGGCAAACAAAGCCTGCGTAATCGACGTCGACTGCTTGCCGGGATTCGTATACACCGATCCCATCTCGCCCACGTAAATTGGCGTGCCGGCCGGGCCCCACTTGGCCAGCTCCGCCTTCACGGTATTGAGATTCGTGGTCAATCCCTGCGCCAGTTGATGAA
>Ga0335075_10010162_pt1 | contig 14298 bp, 17 predicted proteins | sample Lox_Sample_24_FD_206723 | JGI IMG/M metagenome (GOLD analysis project Ga0335075, IMG submission 206723) | Soil microbial communities from Loxahatchee National Wildlife Refuge, Florida, United States - Lox_Sample_2.4 | ecosystem: Environmental > Terrestrial > Soil > Wetlands | place: USA...
GCGGGGGGGGGGCGGGGGGGGGGGGGGGTGCGCCCCGCCGCGGGGGGGGCGGCCGGCCCCCCCACGCCGGGGGAGAGGGCGTAATGGCGCAGGAAGGGTTCATCGAGGTCACCGGCGGCCGCGTCTGGTACCGCTCGGTCGGCGAGGGCGGGATCCCGCTGCTGTGCCTGCACGGCGGCCCCGGGTTCACCCATTACTACCTGGAGCCTCTCGAGGCTCTGGCGGACCGGCGGCAGGTGATCTTCTACGACCAGCTCGGCTGCGGCAACTCGGACCGGCCCGATGACGTCGCGTTGTGGACCGTCGAAAGATTCGTCGACGAACTCGTGACCGTCCGCGAGGCGCTCGGCCTGGACCGGCTGCACCTGTTCGGCAGTTCCTGGGGCGGGATGCTCGCGCAGCAGTACGTGCTTGACCGCCGGCCCGAGCTGCGGAGCCTGATCCTGTGCGGCAGCCCGGCCAGCATGATCAGGTGGGTGAAGGACTGCGACGAGCTGCTGGCGGCGCAGCCCGCCGAGGTGCGGCGGGTCATCCGCGAGCACGAGGAGGCCGGCTTCACCGCCTGCCCCGAGTACCAGGCCGCGATCCTCGGCTTCTACCGTGAGCACGTCTGCCGGCTCTCGCCGTGGCCGGCCGGCCTGGAGCGCTCGTTTGCCGAGGCCGGGTACGCCGTGTACAACACGATGAACGGCCCGAGCGAGTTCACCGTCACCGGCACGCTGAAGACCTGGGACATCATGGACCGGCTGGGCGAGATCACCGTGCCCACGCTGCTGGTCGGCGGCAGGTACGACGAGTGCCGCCCCGGCCACCTGGAGGAGATGCACCGGCGCATCCCCGGCTCGCGGATCGCGATCATCGAGGACGCGTCCCATCTCTGCTTCGCCGAGCAGCCCGGCGCCTTCACCGCGCTGGTGAACGGGTTCCTGGACCGGGCCGAGGCGGGCTGACCGGGCGGCTCAGTAACCGAGGTTCTTCAGGAACTGCACCATGATCGGCACGCGCGTCGCGTTCTCGTCGAGGTTCGGCCAGTAGCCGGCGACGAGCGGCGCGACGCTCTCCGCAGCGGCGGTGAGCTGCGTGGCGCTGGCACCGTCCCAGTTCGCCTCGGTGCGGCCGATGCCCGCCAGGAACGTTACGTCACGGCTCACCTCGCGCACCTGCGCTTCGACCTTGGCGGTCACCGACGCGTACAGCGCAGGGTCGAGCTCGAGCGCCTGGGACTGGAACTCGTACATGTCACCGGGCCGCAGCCACCGGGCAGCCGAGGCGAGGCCGTAGCGGACGTATGCCTCGTAGTTGCGTTCACCGGCGGGCACCGGGTACTGCGGCGCGGCGTCCGGGTACGCGGGGTTCGGCTTGTTGTTGCACAGGTCGAGGCTGGGCGTGAGCACCACGGGGAAGCCGAGCTCGTGCGCCTTCCGGCAGAACAGCTCCGCGTAACTGACCCCGGCGTAGGCGTTGTACAGCCAGGCGCCCTTCTCGATCGGCGGGGTGAAGTCCCAGCCCTCGGCGTCGTACTGCACGGCCTGCACCCAGGACGGCAGCCCGTCCCTGACCGCGTCCAGCAGGCCGTCGGTCCCGTTCTCGTAAGCCGCGAACTTCAGCACGGCGACACCCGTGTAGCCCGGCGGTATCGGGCCCTTGGTGTCGGTCCCCTCGCCGTGGTAGATCACGGAGAACCAGGTGGTGCCCCGGCCGAACGCGTTCATGGCGACGCCGGGGTCGCCGCCGAGGCTGGTGTTGGTCAGCGCGCTGAACGTGCCGTACCGGGGGACCAGCCAGGTCCGGGTGACCGCCCGCGCGGCCGGCCCGGCCGTCGTGCCCGCGGTCGCGGGCGCCGCTGCGGCGCCCGCGGTGCCGGCTACCGCGGCGGCTAAGCCAAGGAATCCCCTGCGGGTCATGTCCATGCTGCCTCCTGCGCGCGCGTCTGGGTGCGGGCGGTGAGTGTCAGGTTACTTTCTGTAAGAACGGTTCGCACGCTGCATCGCCGGGCCGGGGTGCTGGCGTTAGCCAACCTGGCTGAGGTACGGCCGGCCGCCCCCGCCGGCCCACCTGCTCGGCCGGCCGAGCCGCTTGGCATCGAGCGCTCCCAGCCCGAGCCGTTGAGCCCTGCGCGGCCATGGCCACTTCCGCCCGGGCCGGTTGCGGTAGCAAGCTGGCTCCATGCCGGACTTCCTGACCATCTACGCGCAGACCCAGCCGGACAAGCCCGCGGTCATCGACGACAGAGGCGGCGGCCACGTCACCCGCTGGACCTACCGCGAGCTGGAGGAGCGGTCGAACCGCCTGACCAACGCGCTGCTCTCGCTCGGGGCGCGGCCGGGCGAGAAGCTCATCTGGTGCGGGCCGAACTCCCCGCAGGTGGTCGCGGCGATCTCCGCGATGAGGAAGACGGGCAGCGTCGCGGTCCCGCTGAACTACCGGCTGACCGCGGAAGAGGCGGAGTACGTGGTCCGCCACTCCGACGCCACCGTGGCGTACGTGGACGCGGAGCACGCGCCGATGTTCGCGGACCTGCCCGACCGCGTCGAGCGGCTTCGGACCGTGATCGTGTACGGCGGCCCCGCGCTGGCGGGCATGCTGGGCGAGGACTTCGTCGCGGCGGCCCCGGCGACCCCGCCACCGGACCCCGACCCCGAGGCGGGCGCGGGGACCATGATCTTCACCTCCGGCACCACCGGCAAGCCGAAGGGCGCGCTGCGCCTTTCCCGGCCGGGGGCCGCCGACACGAGCGCGATCAGGCTGCTCGGGTTGATCGGCTACACGCCCGACGACGTCTACCTCACCTCGGGCCCGCTGTACCACAGCGGCCCGTGGGGGTTCATGGGCGGCGCGCTGGCCCTCGGGCAGACGGTCGTGGTGCAGCGGAAGTTCGACCCGGAGGACTGGCTGCGGCTGGTGGACACGTACCGGGTCTCCTCCACCTTCGCCGCGCCCGCGCCGATCCGGATGGTCTGCGCGCTGCCCGAGCAGGTCAAGAAGCGCTACGACCGGTCGTCGATGAGGCGCATGATCGCCAATGCCGCGCCGTGGAGCTACGCGCTGAAGCTGCAGTACCTGGCCGACTTCCCCGAGGATTCGCTGTGGGAGGTGTACGGCTCCACCGAGCTCGGCGTGGACTGCGTGCTGGAGCCGAAGGACCAGCGGCGCAAGCCGGGCTCCTGCGGCAAGCCTGCGCCCGGCGTGGAGGTCGTGCTGTTCGACTCCGATGGCCGCGAGGTGACCGGCACCGGGCCCGACCATCCCGGCGAGCTGTACGTGCGCTCGACCGGCATCTTCGAGGAGTACTACAAGCAGCAGGACAGCTACGACGAGGGGCGGCGCGGCAGCTTCCACACGGTGGGTGACATCGCCTACCGCGACGACGAGGGCTACTACTACATCTGCGACCGCAAGAGCGACATGATCATCTCCGGCGGGATGAACATCTACCCGGCCGAGATCGAGGCCGCGCTCGAGCAGCACCCGGCCATCTACGAGGCGGCGGTGTTCGGGATTCCGTCCGAGGACTGGGGCGAGACCGTGCACGCCACGGTCGTGCGCCGGCCCGGCGCGACGCTGTCGGCGGCGGACGTGATGGCATTCAGCCGGGAGCACCTGGCCGGGTACAAGACGCCGAGGTCCGTGGACTTCACCGACGAGCTGCCCAGGACCGGCTCGGGAAAGGTGCTCAAGCGGGTGCTGCGGGCCCCGTACTGGGCGGCCCAGGGCAGCCAGGTCGGCTGAAGGCAGGGAGTCCGCGCCGCCGCCCTGGGAATACCTTGTGGCATGCCGTCCAGCCGCAGGATGCCATGACAACGCTGCAGTCGCTGCTGCAGGACGCCGACGAGCTCCAGCAGCGTCACCCCTGGCTGGCGTTCCCGCTGGCCGCATGGCGGAAGTTCGCCGACGACCAGGCGGGCAACCTCGCCGCGCTGATCGCCTACTACGCGTTCGTCGCCCTTTTCCCGCTGCTGCTCGCGCTGGTGACGATCCTGGACCTGGTGCTGGCCAGCCATCCCGATGTCAGGGAGCGCATCGTCTCTTCCGCCCTCGCCACGTACCCGGTGATCGGGCCGCAGCTCAAGAGCAACGTGCACGCGCTGCGCTCGACCGGCGTGGCGCTGGCGATCGGGCTCGCCGGGACCCTGCTCGGGGCGCGCGGGCTCGCGCTCGCCACCCAGAACGCGCTCAACAGCGCCTGGGGCGTGCCGTACCACCGGCGGCCCGGGTTCGCCGCGTCGCTGCTGCGCAGCGCCGGCCTGATCCTGCTCGTCGGGCCGTGCGAGCTCGCCACGCTCGCGCTGTCCGGCCTGGCCGGGAGCAGCGGGGGCGTGCTGACCGGCACCGGCGCGCGCATCGGCGCGATAGCGGTCTCGCTGGTGCTCAACGCCGGCGTGTTCTGGCTCGCGTTCCGGCTGGCCACCGCGCCGCAGGTGCGAACCCGCCAGCTGCTGCCGGGCGCGGTCATGGCCGCCGTCTCCTGGCAGATCCTGCAGGTGGCCGGCGGCTACCTCGTCGCGCACCAGCTCGCCAGGCACTCGGAGCTGTACGGCGTGTTCGCCATCGTGCTCGGCCTGCTGGCCTGGCTGTTCCTGCAGGCGCAGATGACGCTCTGGGCGGTGGAGGTGAACGTGGTGCGCGCGTACCGCCTCTGGCCGCGCAGCGTGCTCCGGCCGAGGCTGGTGCCGCTGCCCCGGCTCACCGAGGCCGACATCCGCGCCTACCGGCGGTACGCGCAGGCCCAGCAGCGCCAGCCCGACCTCGGCGTCCAGCTCACGCCGCCGGATCCTGACCTGCCGGGCGGCCGCAGGGGCGGGCGGATCTAGTATCCAGGTCATGGAGGACGGCCAGCGCGCGCTGCGGCTCGGGCAGGCCAGCTTCGCGCCGCGGCGGCTGCTGGTCATGGCCATCGTCAACCGCACGCCCGACTCCTTCTACCGTCCGGGAGTGACGTGGGACGAACCCGCGGCGATGGAGCGGGTGCACGAGGCCGTTGCCCAGGGTGCGGACATCGTGGACGTCGGCGGGGTCCCGGCGGGCCCGGGCGCCGAGGTGGATCCGGCCGAGGAGATCCGGCGGACGGCAAGCTTCATCGCCAGCGTCCGCGCCGCGCACCCCGGCCTGGTGATCAGCGTGGACACCTGGCGGCATGAGGTCGCCAGGGCGGCGTGCGCGGCCGGGGCCGACCTCATCAACGACAGCTGGGGCGGCTGGGACCGGCGGCTCGGCGAGGTCGCGGCCGAGTTCGGCGCTGGCCTGGTCTGCGCGCACGCCGGCGGGCAGGCGCCCAGGAGCCGGCCGCTGCGGGTCAGCTACGCCGACGTCATGGCCGACGTGCTCGGCCAGACGCTGGCGCTGGCCGCGCGCGCGACGGCGGACGGCGTTGACCCCGCCCGGATCGTCATCGACGCCGCGCACGACTTCGGCAAGAACACCTGGCACTCGCTGGAGGTGACCAGGCGGCTGCCGGAGATGGCGGCGACCGGCTACCCGGTGCTCGTCGCGGTGTCCAACAAGGATTTCATTGGCGAGACGCTGAACCTCCCGGTCGCCGAGCGGCTCGCCGGGACGCTGGCAACGACGTCGGTATGCGCCTGGCTGGGTGCGAGGATTTTCCGTGCGCACGACGTCGCCCGGACCCGGCAGGCCCTGGACATGGTCTCGGCGATCCGCGGCGACACACCGCCGGCCCGCGCGATCAGGGGGCTGGCGTGACCATCGACGAGGGGAACACGAGTATGCAGGATGACAGCTTCGCCGGACGCTACGTGCTCGTCTTCGGCGGGACCGGCGCGCTCGGCGCCGGGGTGGCCGCGGCGCTCTCCGCCGCGGCGGCCACGGTGACCGTTGTGGACCGGGCCGAGCCTGGCGACGAGCGCAGGCTCGCGGGGGTGGAGTACCTGACCGCCGACGTGGGCGACGAAAACACGGTCCGCGAGGTGCTCGGCACGGCGCCCGCGCCCTGGGCGGTGCTGAACACCATCGGCGGGTTCGCTCCTGAGCGGCCGCTCGCCGAGCTGGACCTCATGGAGCTGACCGGCCAGATCGAGCTGAACCTGGTGACCGCCGCGGTGATCACCAAGCACGCGCTGCGGGTCATGCAGCCCGCGGGCGCGGGGCGGATCGTGCACACCGCCAGCCGGGCGGGCGTGGTCACCAAGGGCTCGGGGTTCGCCTACTCGGTGAGCAAGGCCGGTGTGCTGCGGCTGGTGTCCATGGCGGCGGACGAGGTGCGCGGCACCGGGATAACGGTCAACTGCGTGGTGCCCAGCATCATCGACACCCCGGCGAACCGGGCCGCGATACCCGGCGCCGACTACGACGCGTGGCCGAAGATCCCGGACATCGCGCGCACCTACGTGTTCCTCGCCGCGCCATCCTCCGGCCTGGTCAACGGCGCGGCCATACCCGTCTGACCGATGGCCGCCGGCGGCCCGCCGATCGGGTGGGTGCGGGAGATCGTCCTGGACTGCGCGGACCCGTGGGGCCTGGCGAGGTTCTGGGCCGGGCTGCTCGGCGGCACCCCGGTCGAGTGGTATCCCGGCTGGGTCACGCTGGAGCCGCCGCCGCACGGCCAGCGGTTCTCGTTCCAGCGCACGGCAGCCGCTGGCGCGGCCGCCGGCCGTCGCGCCGGCGGGCCCCTCGTGCACGTCGACGTGCTCGTGCATGACCTGGCCGGCGCCCATGAGCGCGTGGTCGCCGCGGGCGGCACCTTCCTCGGCGAGCGCGTGTCGCCGAGGCCCGGCCCGGGCGGCGAGCAGATCCCCTGGCGCGTCTACACCGACCCCGCAGGACACCCCTTCTGCCTGGTGGTGCGCTGACCGGGATCATGGACTCCATGGGAAGCTCCGACGCTCCGGCCCGGATCCGTGTACTCGCGGCCAGGCTCCTTCCGGACGCCGCGGCGGTCGACGCGGCCGACTCCGTCCCCGAGGCGCACCTGCGCGCGCTCGCCGGCGCCGGCCTGTACGGGGCGTTCGCGCCGGCCGCGCTGGGCGGCCTCGGCCTGGACGAGCGGGAACTGCGCCTGACTGTCGAGGAACTCGCCTCCGGGTGCCTGGCGACGACGTTCGTCTGGGCCCAGCATTTCCGGCTGCTCGGCGCCATGCTCGACCCCGGAACGCCGGCCGGCTTGCGGGACGAGCTGCTGCCCGCCGTGGTCCGCGGCGAGGTGCGCGGGGGCGTGGCCCTGGCCGGGCTGCTGCCCGGGCCGCCCCGGCTGAGCGCGCGGCCGGTGGACGGCGGGTGGCTGGTGGACGGGCAGGCACCCTGGGTCAGCGGCTGGGGGATCGTCGACATGCTGGTGGTCGCCGCGCGCGGGCCGGCGGACACGATCGTGACCCTGCTTGCCGACGCGAAGGAGCAGCCCGGCCTCACGGCGGACCGGCAGCGGCTGGCGGCCGTGAACGCCAGCGTCACGGTGCAACTCAGCTTCGCCGGCCTGTTCGTGCCGGGCAGCAGGTTCATCGGCCAGCAGCCCTACGACCCGGTCCGGGCACAGTCGGAGGGCCTCAGGCTCAACGGCTCGCTGGCCCTCGGCGTCGGCCGCAGGTGCTGCGCGCTCCTCGGTCCCTCGCCGCTGGACGCCGAGCTCGGCAGCTGCCGCGCCGAACTGGACGCGTCCGGGACCGACGGGATGCCGGCCGCCCGCGCGCGGGCGTCGGAGTTCGCTGTGCGCGCCGCCCACGCCCTGGCGGTCCGCCGCGGCAGCCGATCGGCGCTGGCCGGCGACGATGCCGAGCGGCTGTCCCGGGAGGCGGGCTTCCTGCTGGTGTTCGGCAGCCGGCCGGCGATCAAGGACCACCTGCTGCGGCTTCTCGCGCCTGTAGCAGGATGAGCACATGCTGGTCGTCCATGTTCACGTCCGGGTCCGGCCCGGGCAGATCGAGGATTTCCTCGCCGCCACGCTCAGCAACGCGCGGGCGTCGCTGACCGAGCCCGGTGTGCTCCGCTTCGACGTCCTCCAGGACCAGGCGGAGCCCGGCCATGTGGTGCTGACCGAGGTCTACCGTGACGATGACGCGGCGGCCGCGCACAAGCTGACCCCGCACTACGCCGCCTGGCGGGACGCGGTCGCGGAGATGATGGCCGAACCCCGGGCGTCGGCCCGGTTCTCCGCCGTGTTCCCCGAGGGCAGCGAGGGCTGGTCGAGCGGCCAGCCATGACCACGCCGGCCTTCGAGTTCGCCACCGCCGGGCGGATCCTGGCCGGGCCGGGGTGCGCGGCCGAACTGCCTGAGGTGCTGCCCGGGCTCGGCACCCGGGTGCTGGTGTGCACCGGTGCCGACCCGGCGCGCCACGCCGGGCTGGTGTCCGGTCTCGGGATGCCGGCCGCGGTGTTCCCGGTGGCAGGGGAGCCCACGGTCGGCGTGGCCAGGGCGGGGCTCGCCGCCGCCCGCGAGCACGGCGCCGATGTGGTGGCCGCCATCGGCGGCGGCAGCGTCATCGACACCGCCAAGGCCGTGGCGATGCTGCTGGGAAACGGTGGCGACCCGCTGGACTACCTGGAGGTCGTCGGCTCCGGCCGGACGATCACCCAGACCGCCGCGCCCTGCGTGGCGGTCCCCACGACCGCGGGAACCGGGGCGGAGGTGACCGCCAACGCCGTGCTCGCGTCGCCGCAGCACGGCATCAAGGCGAGCCTGCGCAGCCCGCTCATGATCCCCCGGGTGGCTCTGGTCGACCCCCAGCTCACCGTGTCCTGCCCGCCCCGGGTGACCGCGGCGAGCGGCATGGACGCGCTGACCCAGTGCCTGGAGCCCTACGTCTCCCCGCGGGCCACGCCGCTGACCGACGGCCTGGCCCGCGAAGGGCTGCGCCGCGCCGCGGCGGGCCTGCGCGCCGCGTTCACCGACGGCAGCGACCTCGCGGCCCGCACGGACATGGCCATCTGCAGCCTGCTCGGCGGGATGGCCCTGGCCAACGCGAAGCTGGGTGCCGTGCACGGGATCGCGGGTGTCATCGGCGGGCTCGCCGGCGTGCCGCACGGCGTGGCCTGCGCCGCGCTGCTGGCGCCGGTCATGCGGGCGAACGTGTCCGCGCTGCGGTCGGCGGGGGACGGCTCCGCGCTGGACCGCTACGCCGAGGTGGCCCGCGTGCTGACCGGGAGCCCCTCGGCGGCCGTCGAAGACGGCCTCGCATGGATCCAGGACACCGTTGCGGCGCTCGGCATACCCCATCTCGGCACGTTCAAGGTAAATCCCCAGGATGCCGGCGAGGTGGCCGCGAAGGCAGCGAGGTCAAGCAGCATGCAGGGCAATCCGGTGGCGCTGGGCCAGGACGAGATCCGCGCGATCGTGCTCGAGGCGATCTGACCTCAGGCGCTCCTGGCCGCGGCCTGCAGGGCTGCCGCCTCCTGGTCGCTTGCCCAGGTGAGCGATTCCAGCGGGCCGTTGAACACGTGGCCGGCCGGGCAGTGGATCTTGGCGCTGTCCAGCGGCCCGTCGGTCGACCCGAGCGCGTAGCAGTACGCCACCTCGGCAGGAAGCCCGCACCGGGCGGTGCCGCGCCTGTCGAGGTACGCCGGGCAGTCAAGAAACGTCACGTCGGCTTCCATGGATCCCCCCGTCCTCCAGCCGTGCCGGGCATAAGCCCGCTGCCAGGGCAGAGCACCCGGGCAACGACGCTGATACCTTTCTCGCGACGGCTACCTTTCTCGCGACGGCCGGCTTTATTCGTCCGAGGGCAGCACCTTGCGCGGGTGGACGCCGTCCACATAGCCGAGGAACGGCGGGTAGATGTTGTAGCCCAGGAGTTCCTGGAGGCGCTCGGGCAACTGCCGGACCACGCGACGCGGCACGGCGAGGCAGTGGTTCTCCTGCGGCCGCAGCCATGCGGCCGCGTACTCGAGGATCACGCCGAGCCGCGGCCGGCCGGTGGTGTTGGCGCCGCCGCCGTGCCAGAGGCTGCCGAGGTAGAACATGACCGAGCCCGGCGAGATGGTCGCGGTCAGCACCGGGTCGCCGTCCGCGGGCTGGCGCCCCGGCTCCCACCGGTGGCTGCCGGGGATGATCCTGGTGGCGCCGTTCTCGCTGGTGAACTCGTCCAGCGGCCACATCGTGTTGACCACCACCGGGGGGAAACTCTGCGGCAGCGGGTACACCGCGTCGTCACGGTGGAGGATCTGCGCCCGCTCGCCCGGGCCGATGCAGATGCCGACCGGCGCGCTGAGCTGGTAGTGCCCGAGCACGTGGTCGAGCACCTCGAGCAGCAGCGGGTGCACGGCGGCCTCGTCGAAGGTCCGCGTCTTGGCGAAGAGGGCGTAGACCCGCTGGGTGGTGAATCCCTCGAAGAAGTTGCGGCCGTTCGGCACCGACTCCAGCACCCGGCCAAGGTCCGCCGCGGCCGACCGGACATCGGCGGCGCTCATCATGCCGGAGACAACCACGTAGCCGTGGTCAAGCAGCCGCTGCGCGACGTCCCGGCCTGCGGACGTCGCGGCTGGCATCGGCGCCATCGCCACGATCCGAGCCTAACCGGTGGCAGCCTGAGGTGGCAGGATGAGACTGTGCCAGCCGAGCGCATCGAGGTCCAGCGCACGATCGCCGCCGAGCCCAGCTCCATCTTCAAGGTGCTGTGCGACCCGCAGGGGCACGTGGCGATCGACAGCGCAGGGATGCTGATGGCCGCCGATGGCGAGCCCGTGGCCGCCGCCGGCGACAGCTTCGTCGTGCACATGGACCGTGAGGCGCTGAACGACTACCCCGACCTGGGCCGCTACGACGTGACCGTCACGATCTGCCGGTTTGTGCCGGACCGGGAGATCGCCTGGACGATCCTCGGCCAGATCCGGCCGCAGATCGGCCACGTGTACGGCTACGTGCTCGAGCCCGCCGCCGACGGGACCCTGGTGACCTCCTATTACGACTGGTCATCCATTGACCAGGCCTGGAAGAAGGCAGGGATCTTCCCGGTCATCCCGGAAAGCGCGCTGCGCGCAACCCTGGGCATCCTGGCCAGGACCGTGGCCAGGGGCTACCCCGGATCGCAGGGCTGAGCGCGCGGGCGTTGCTACCGTGTCGGGGTGACGCTCGCGGCGCGGGTCCCGTTCGTGCTGGCATCAGGGTCGGCCGGGCGGCTGCGCGTGCTGCAGGGCGCCGGGATCGCGGCCGAGGTCGTGGTCAGCGGGGTTGACGAGACGACCGACGGCCACCTGGATACCCCGAGCGTGGTCGGCATGCTGGCCGAGCGCAAGGCGGCGGCGGTTTCCGGCCGGCGGCCCGATGCGCTGGTCCTGGGCTGCGATTCGCTGCTGGACGTCGGCGGGCAGGCCTTTGGCAAGCCGGCCTCGGCCGAGCAGGCGGTGCGGATGTGGGCGCGGCTGTCCGGCCGCGAGGCGACGCTGCTGACCGGGCACTGTCTCATCCCGCCTGGCGGCGCCCGCCGGGTCCGCGGCGTTGGCCGCACCGTAGTGCGCTTCGCGGCGCCCACCGATGCTGAGGTGGCGGCCTACGTCGCCAGCTGCGAGCCGCTGGCCGTGGCGGGGGCGTTCAGCATCGACGGGCTCGGCGCGCCGTTCGTCGAGAGCATCGACGGCGACCCGAGCAACGTGGTCGGGCTGTCACTGCCGCTGCTGCGGCGCATGCTCGCCGAGCTGGGGCTGTCCATCACCGACCTGTGGCGGACTCGGCCAGGTGCAGGTTGATGATCGACGCGAAGTCGCGGTCGGGGCTGAGGCCGAGCCGCGCCGCGCGGTCCGAGTGCACCCTTCCCGGCCACGTCGCGAACATCCGCTGCACGGCCGGGTCGGGAATCCAGTCGATCAGCCCGCTCGCCTCCGGGCCGGCCACCCGCTCGAGCGCCGCGGCCATGTCCGCCACGGAAAGGGTGAGGGCGGGCAGGTTGACCGCGGTCCGGCCGCCCCAGGCCTGCTCCGGGGAGGCCGCCGCGCAGAGCAGGCCCTCGACGGCCTTGGCCGGCGAGGCCAGGGCCACCTCGGTCTTCGGGTCCACCGGGCAGATCGCGCGCTGGCCCGCCAGGGGCTCGCGGATGATGCCGGACAGGAAGCCGGACGCCGCGCCATTGGGGCGCCCGGGACGGACCGTGACGGTCATCAGCCGGATCGCCCTGCCCCGCAGGAATCCCTTGCGCGTGTAGTCCGCCAGAAGCTGCTCGCCGATGAACTTCTGCGTGCCGTAGCTGGTCTGGGGGTTCGGCAGGGTCTCGTCCTCGACGACCTCGGGGAGCGGATGCTCCGGCGACCCCCCGTAGACCGCGACCGAGCTCGAGTAGACCACGACCGGGTTGGTCCCGGCGGCACGGCACGCGGCGAGCAGCGTCTCGGTGGCCGTCAGGTTCGCCCGCATGCCGAGATCGAAGTCGGCCTCGCACTCGCCGCTGACCGCGGCGGCGAGGTGGAAGATCACGTCGGCGGTGGCGAGCGCATCCCGCGCGGCACCTCCCGGGCCCAGCAGGTCACCGAGCTCACCACGGATCGCGGCCACCCGCCCGTCTGCGGCCAGGTCGGGCGGGGGCGCCACCTGGTCGATGAGCGTTACCCGGGACAGCGGGCGCGCATCGCCGCCCGTGACTGTCAGCGATCCGGCGGCGAGCATCTCCCGGGCCAAGCGCGAACCGATGAAACCCGCCCCACCCGTGATCACCACGTGCACCATTGCGCCGCGCACCTCCGGCTCGCCTAGCAGACAAAGCGATCCTAAGCCGCCGCTGCCGTGCCATTACCGGTCAGCGCTTGCGTGAGGGCTGACGCTGGCAGCGCAGCAGCCGGGCCAGCCAGCGGGCGCCGGTCCAGTGGGCGCCGGTCCAGTGGGCGCCGGTCCAGCCACTAATGTGATATCATTTTTTAAATGGTTCCCGGTGGCCGGCACCACAGGTGGCAGGAGGCATCCCTATGCGCGCGCCTGATGACAGCGCCACTGGATTGCAATCCCTCATGAGACGCACGATGCTGCCGTGGGAGTACCGCCACCTCCGCGCCGTTGCGAGCGTGCGCTTCGCTGCAGGCGGCTTCACCCTCGCGCTCGGGCTGGTTCTGCTCTCTCTCGGCCGCCAAGCGGAAACCAGCCAGGATCGGCGCAAGTGTTACGGGTTCGCGGCGTGGTTCCTGGTGGTTGCCCCGCTGCAATTCCTTGGCGGCTATATCGAGATGAAGATGGCCCGCTCCGCACCTCCCCGCACCTGAGCCGGTCGGCCGGCTCAGCCGTCCGGCGGGCCGGTCAGCGGTCCGGCCGTCCGGCGGGCTGGTCAGCGGTCCGGGCTGGTCCGGCTGGCGGGCTGGTCAGCGGTCCGGGTGGTCCGGCTGGCGGGCTGGTCCGGCTGGCGGGTTGGTTCGGTCACGCCGCCCGCCACCTGGCCGGGGTGGCACCCGACCGGCCGCAGCGTCAACCGAGGAGCGTTTCCCGCACGATGAGCCTGTCGCTCGACAACTCGTCACCGTACGTTAAGGAATCCTTGATGGTTGGTGGTGGCGTGGCAGAGCCGGCGGGTGCGACATGCCTAGCCGCGGTCTTTCATGATCCCGGTGCATGGCACGCGCATACCTCACGTAATGCACCGGGTTCATGAAACCGGCCGACCGCGACGGGCCCGCCAAGCGACGAGCGGTCACACCAAGCGACGAGCGGTCACACCAAGCGACTTCGCGGCGGCTACGAGTGGCCGGGGGAGCGGACCATGTGCTCGCCGGTGCGGGAAGCCCGCAGGAGGTGAGTGTGATCCTGCTCCGCGGTGCGCCCGCAGCCGGTCCTGGGCCGCGCGGGGCCGTGGCCGGCGGTGTGCGCCGCCGCGCCGCACCGCTGGTCTTCGTGACCCACATCAGGGTGCGCCGGTTCGCCGTTCGCCGGCGGGGCCTGCGCCGGTTCGCTGTCTGCTCGCGGGGCCTGCGCCGGTTCGCTGTCTGCTCGCGGGGCCTGCGCCGGTTCGCTGTCTGCTCGCGGGGCCTGCGCCGGTTCGCCGTTCGCCGGCGGGGCCTGCGCCGGGTCTGCCGGCAGCGTGAGCGGCGGGCGGTTGATCGCTGGCATCACCGACGTCAGCGCCGCGCTCGCCTTCGCGGCCTGCTGCCGTCTTTCGTGCTGCTTCTCGCCTCTCGCGGCGGCAACCGCCAATCGCTCGCTCATCGCGGCCTTCCGGCGCGCTTGCGACCGCGCCTTTATGACGCGGTCCGCCGCGTAGAGGACCGGCACCGCAATGACAACGCCGACGATGAGCAGGGCAGACACGAAGCTTCCTTCCTCAGCAGGTGGGTTCCTGTCTCCCCAGACTATGCGCGGCCGGGCTCAGGGCTGTGGCAGCGGCACGCGCCATTCGAGTTCTGTGCCGCCGCCGTGGGCGGGGCTGGTGCGCATGATCCCGCCGG
>Ga0335075_10010164_pt1 | contig 14296 bp, 14 predicted proteins | sample Lox_Sample_24_FD_206723 | JGI IMG/M metagenome (GOLD analysis project Ga0335075, IMG submission 206723) | Soil microbial communities from Loxahatchee National Wildlife Refuge, Florida, United States - Lox_Sample_2.4 | ecosystem: Environmental > Terrestrial > Soil > Wetlands | place: USA...
TCAGCGGCTCATTCCGGGCCCAGACAGGCCCAAGCTCCTCTAATCAAAAAGTCTCGCCTCGTGGTAACAGCGAGACACCAGTGTTGTCACCCTCAGTGTTCGGACAATTTCGTATCGTGTTCGCGGAAGGAATACCCCCAGGTCAGGGCCGCTAACCACAGGAAAATCTTTGGCCGTTGGCCATGCCGCGAGATCCGCTCCTCAAGCGGGATGCGGCAAGCGATTTCGGACAAGATCAGTCGCGCTAGGCCTGAAATCGCAGTTTCGGCTTCGAACAAATCCGGGTACAGCTATGCGCCGGCACGAGGTCAACCATGATGCCGCAGGGCGCCGTTCCGGTACGCACCAGGCATCCGCGCCGCCCCCGCCGGACTCGTCCGGTCTGAGCCGATACCGTAGGGCCATGCCATCAGATCGCGATACCCCAGTCGTTCTGTCCAAGATCTACACGCGGACCGGCGATGACGGTACTACCGCGCTCGGGGACATGAGCCGGGCTCCGAAGACCGACCCGCGGCTGGCCGCTTACGCGGATACGGACGAGGCTAACTCGGCCATCGGGGTGGCAGTCACGATGGGCCAGCTCCCTGCTGACATCAGCCAGTTGCTGCTGCGCATCCAGAACGAGCTCTTCGACGTCGGCGCCGACCTCTGCAATCCGGTCACCGAGAATCCGGCCTATCCTCCGCTACGGGTTGATGAAAGCTATATCAACGCGCTTGAGCAGGCCTGTGACGCCTTCAACGAGGGCCTTCCGGTGCTTCGTAGCTTCGTGCTGCCCGGCGGCAGCGCCGCGTCGGCCCTGCTGCACGTTGCCAGGACGGTCGTCCGCCGGGCCGAGCGGAGCACCTGGGCCGCGCTGGAGGCGTACGCCGACAGCATGAACCCGCTGACCGCGAAGTACCTGAACCGGCTTTCCGACCTGCTGTTCATCCTGGCTCGACGAGTCAACCAGCCAGACGGCGATCTGCTCTGGAAGCCGGGCGGCGACCGCTAACCCAGCTCGCAAGTGGAATTCCGGCGATGACTCCAGCCAGGACAGCAGGCCGGTGAGTGCGGCCTCCGACATCGCCAGCTCAACCCGCTGCACCTCGTGAGAGCGGCCCGGCCGCGCGGGTCTGGCTTCGCACTCTGCGATGACAACTTCATGGCCGAATCTGTCCGCTTCAGCGCCAGTCGGCGGTCGGCTGCGGACGATCCGGAGGCCGGCCCGAGCAAAGCAGGCGGCAGGTTTCAGCCGGATGCCTACGGACCGGTGCCAGCACAGCTGATCGCGCTGGTACTCGGCTAGGCCCTGCCGCCACGTCGTGCCGGGGAGCTGTCGCAATACGCACTCGACGACGCCGCCGTGCCTGGTGACGAGCCAGAACCGCAGGACGAGCCAGGCAACAGCCCCGAGCACGAGCGCGGCCATCGTCGCGCTGAGCGCGAGAATGAGGTGACCTGACACTCCGGCTGTACCCGCGTCGCCCGCGTTACCCGGTCAGCGGCTAGCGGACTGCTCGGCCGCCCGGAGCAGGGCCCGGTAGTAGCGCACGTCCGGTGGCTCTTCCGGCCCGCCGGCCGCCGGCCCGGCCGCCTCGAGCGCCCGGTCTAGGGCTGCCTGCGCCGCCGCCACGGTTACGTCCAGGCCGAGCTGAGCCTGCCGCGCGAGGATCGACACGCGGTTGTCCGCCATGGACAGGAATCCGGCCGATACCGACGCAAAGATATCGGGACCGCCGCCGCCCGGCTGGATCTGCACCATGCTGCCTTCGTACAGAATGCCGATCATCGGTGCGTGGTTGGTCAGCAGGCCGATCTCGCCATCGAGCGTTCGGGCGATCACCATCTCGGCGTTGCCAGACCAGATCTCGCCTTCGGGTTGGACAAGCTCTACGCTCAGCGTCATCAGGATCGGCGCTCCAGGTCCTTGGCCTTCTTCTCCACGTCCTCGATGCCGCCGACCATGTAGAACGCCTGCTCGGGATAGCTGTCGTACTGGCCCTCGCAGATCGCCTTGAATGACGCGACCGTCTCCTTCAATGGGACGAACACCCCAGGCTGGCCAGTGAACTGCTGGGCCACGAACATCGGGTGGGACAAGAACCGCTCGATGCGGCGGGCTCGCTGCACCGTAACGCGGTCCTCCTCGGACAGCTCGTCGATGCCGAGGATCGCGATGATGTCCTGCAGCTCGTTGTAGCGCTGCAGGATCCGCTGCGTCTCCCTGGCGACCGCGTAATGCTCCTCGCCGACGTACTCCGGAGCCAGGATCCGGGAGGTCGACGCCAGCGGGTCCACCGCCGGGAAGATGCCCTTCTGGGTGATCTCTCTGGACAGCGCCGTGGTGGCGTCGAGGTGGGCGAACACCGCCGACGGCGCCGGGTCGGTGTAGTCGTCGGCTGGCACGTAGATCGCCTGCATCGAGGTAATCGAGTGGCCGCGGGTTGACGTGATCCGCTCCTGCAACTGGCCCATCTCATCGGCCAGCGTCGGCTGGTAGCCCACAGCCGACGGCATCCGGCCGAGCAGCGTCGACACCTCAGACCCGGCCTGAGTGAAGCGGAAGATGTTGTCGATGAACAGCAGCACGTCCTGCTGCTGCTCGTCGCGGAAGTACTCGGCCATGGTCAGCGCCGACAGCGCGACCCGCAGCCGGGTGCCAGGCGGCTCGTCCATCTGGCCGAACACCAGCGCGGTGTCCTTGATGACCCCCGACTCCGTCATCTCGATGAAGAGGTCGTTCCCCTCACGGGTCCGCTCCCCCACGCCGGCGAAGCACGATACGCCGCCGAAGTTCTTCGCGACCCTGGTGATCATCTCCTGGATAAGCACCGTCTTGCCGACGCCAGCGCCGCCAAACAGGCCGATCTTGCCGCCCTTCACGTACGGCGTCAGCAGGTCGATGACCTTAATCCCGGTCTCGAGGATCTCGGTGCGGGCCTCGAGCTGGTCGAACGGCGGCGGGTTCCGGTGGATCGACCAGCGCTCGGTGACCTTCAACGAGGAGGCGGGCACGTCCAGCGGCTCGCCGAGCACGTTGAACAAGTGGCCCTTGGTCACGTCGCCGACGGGCACGCTGATCGGCGCCCCGGTGTCGTAGACCGGAGCGCCGCGGACCAGACCGTCGGTCGGCTCCATCGAGATGGCCCGGACCGTATCGTCGCCCAGGTGCTGCTCGATCTCCAGGGTCAGCGTCTTAGTGGTGTCGCCGAGCGTCACGTCCACGTGCAGCGCGTTGTAGATCTCGGGCATCTCCTCGGTCGCGAACTCGACGTCGACGACCGGGCCAATCACCCGGGCAACTCGGCCAGTGGCTGCCGCGCTTGCCTGGCCGCTGGCGGTGGTTTCTGCAATAGCGCTCATAGTGATGCTCTCTTTACTCCCTGGCGGCGGCGGCGAGCGCGTTCGCCCCGCCGACGATTTCGCTGATCTCCTGGGTGATCTCAGCCTGTCGTGCCTTGTTCGCTTCCCTGGTGAGCTGCTCCACCAGTTCGTTGGCGTTGTCCGTAGCGGACTTCATCGCCCGGCGGCGGGATGCGATCTCCGATGCCGCGGACTCAAGCAGCGCGTGGAACAGCCTGCTCTCCACATACCACGGCAGGAGGGCGTTGAGAACATCCTCGGGCGACGGCTCGAAGTCGTAGCTCGGCAGCGGGCCGCCCTGTTCCGTCTCCCTGATCTCCAGCGGCAGCAGCCGCCGCACCACCGGCCGCTGTGTCAGCATGGACACAAACTCGGTGTAGACGATGTTGATCTCATCCACGCCGCCCTCGTCCGCCGACAGTTCGTAGGCGTCCAGCAGGGTCCCGGTTATCTCGGCTGCGTTGGCCTGCCGCGGCGTGTCGGAGAACCCGCCCCACTCCCCGGCCACCTGCATCTGCCTGAAGCGGTGCCAGGTGATGCCCTTGCGCCCGGAGACGTACGTGACCGTCTCAAGCCCACGCTCCGTCAGCAGCCCGCGTAGCCGCTCCGTCTCGCGCAGCAGGTTGGCGTTGAAGCCCCCCGCGAAGCCTCGGTCGCTGGTCAGGACGACCACGGCCGCCCGGCGCGGGTTGGGCTCCGGCCTGGTCAGCGGGTGGTCGACGTTCTCTGACATGCTGACCACCGCCTCAACCGCACGGGTGAGCTCCCGTGCGTATGGCGCGGCCGCGTGAAGCCGCTGTTGTGCTCGGATGATCCGCGACGCCGCGATGAGTTCCTGGGCACGTGTGATCTTGGCGGTGGACTGAACGCTCTTGATCCGCCGCCGGACCATGCGAAGCTGCGCTGCCATGGAGCCTGCCCTAAACGATCTGGCTCGGCGGAGGCGTTTGCGTGCGCCGCGGGATGGCCTCCGGCTGGACCTCCGAGGGGTTCAGCGGTTCCGCCGGCTCCTCCGGCTCAGTGGCGACCAGCAGCTCGCCGCCCGTCTTCTCGAAGCCCCTCCGGAACTCGCCGATAGCGTCCTTGAGCGCGACGACGGTGTCGTCGCTCAGCTCGCCGGTCTCGCGGATCGCGTCGTAGATTCCGGCGTGCAACCGCTGGATCTCGTCCAGAAACTCGGTCTCGAACCGCCGGACATCCCCGACCGGGACGTCGTCGAGGTAACCCTCGGTACCGGCCCACACCGAGACGACCTGCCGCTCGACCGGATACGGGCTGTAGGCCGGCTGCTTGAGCAGCTCCACCAGCCGTGCTCCGCGATCTAGCTGCGCGCGCGACGCCTGGTCGAGGTCAGAGGCAAACGAGGCGAACGCCTCGAGGTCCCGGAACTGCGACAGCGATAGCTTGAGGCCGCCGGCGACCTTCTTCATGGCCTTGATCTGCGCGTCGCCGCCGACCCTGGACACCGACTGGCCGACGTTAATGGCCGGCCGGACCCCAGCATTGAACAGGTCAGTCTCCAGGAAGATCTGGCCGTCGGTGATCGAGATGACGTTGGTAGGGATGTAGGCCGAGATGTCGTTGGCCTTCGTCTCCACGATGGGCAGCCCGGTCATCGAGCCGCCACCCATCTCATCGGACAGCTTGGCGCACCTCTCCAGCAGCCGGGAGTGCAGGTAGAACACATCGCCGGGGTAGGCCTCGCGGCCAGGCGGGCGGCGCAACAGCAGCGAGATGGCGCGGTACGCCTCGGCCTGCTTAGTCAGGTCGTCGAACACGATCAGCACGTGCTTGCCCTGGTACATCCAGTTCTGGCCGATGGCCGAGCCGGTGTAGGGGGCAACGTACTTGAAGCCCGCGGGGTCGGACGCGTCAGCAAACACGATCGTCGTGTACTCCAGCGCGCCTGCGTCCTCGAGGGTCTGCCGCACCTGAGATACGGTCGAGCCCTTCTGGCCCACCGCTACGTACACGCAGCGGACCTGCCTCTTCGGGTCGCCGGACGCCCAGTTCTGCTTCTGGTTGATGATCGTGTCGATCGCGATGGTGGTCTTGCCGGTCTGCCGGTCGCCGATGATGAGCTCGCGCTGGCCACGCCCGATCGGCGTCATGGCGTCGATGGCCTTGATGCCGGTCTGGAGCGGCTCGTTCACCTTCTTGCGCTGCACCACCGACGGTGCCTGCAGCTCGAGCTGCCGCTGGTGAGTCGTGCCCTGGATCGGTCCGAGACCGTCGAGCGGCGCACCGAGCGGCCCGACCACGCGGCCGAGGAAGCCGTCGCCGACCGGCGCCGAGAGCACCTCTCCGGTCCGCTTGACCCGCTGGCCCTCTTCGATCTGGCTGAACTCGCCGAGCACGACGACGCCGATCTCTCGCACGTCCAGGTTCAGCGCGATGCCCCTGGTGCCATCCTCGAACTCCAGCAGTTCGTTCGCCATGACCGACGGCAGTCCGGACACCCGCGCGATGCCGTCACCACACTCGACGACGACGCCGACCTCCTCGGTGGCGGCCCTTCCTGGCTCGTAGGCCTCGACGAAACGCTCGAGCGCGTCCCGGATCTCTTCCGGCCGGATTGTCAGCTCCGCCATCTTCGTTACGTCCTTCTCGTTTCTGGCTGGGCCGGCTTGGTGGCCAACCCTTGCTCGTCGGTCCCTACGGGGGGATTCGGGGGGTCATCCCCCCGAGATGCCGCTGCGGCGGAAGCCGCGGGCTCGCTGCCCATCGTCATGCCACCAGCCGACGCCTCGCCGCGGCCAGCCGCGTGGCCACGCTGCCGTCGATGAGCTCATCGCCGATCCGCACGGTCATGCCCCCGGCCACCTTCGGGTCGACCACGACGTTCAGGTGCACATGGAGCCCATAAGCGGCAGCCAGCGCGGCGGCAAGCCGGGTCCGCTGGTCGTCGCTCAGCGGGATCGCCACGTGTACCTCGGCCACCAGTCGCTCCCGTCGCCTGGCTGCCAGCCGCGCGTACTCCTCCAGACTCACATCCAGGCTACGGCCCAGCGGGCTGACCGCCGCCTCGGTGATTAGGCGCAGCGCCTGCGGTGTGACCCGGCCGGACAGCAGATCGCTCAGCAGCTGCCGCTTCGCCCCTGCGGAAGCGAACGGGTTGGTCAGCGCAATCCGCAGCTCAGGCGTGCTGGCGACGATCCGGCCGAACCGGAACAACTCGTCCTCGAGGTCATCGAGATGGCCCTCCGCCTCGGCGGCCGCCACGATCGCCTGCACGGCGAGCTGCTCGACCGCATCGGTCAGGTCGCCCGCGGCCGACCAGTGGGCGGCGGCCACCTCGGCGACCAGGCTGGCCGTGTTATCCCCGACTTTGCCGGCCAGCACCGAGTGAGCCAGCGCACTGCGGGCACTTGCTGAGTGCGACTGGTCAGCCAGAGCGCGCCGCAGGGCATGCTGGGTCGCCAGCACGCCCGCCACGGCGAACAACTCGTTGCCGAGCTGCTCCGCCCCCGCCGGGTCACCGGTCAGCGGCTCCAGTCGCGCCTCGACCTCGGCGAGCGAGGCCCTGCTGATACCCCTCATGACGACGTCCGGGCTCCAGACCGGTCGCCCTCGGCCTCGAGGTCGGCCAGGAAGCGATCCACGACGCGGCTCTGCCTGGCCTCATCCGCCAGCGACTCACCGACGATCTTGCTGGCGAGGTCGACCGCGAGCGTGCCGACCTCATTGCGCAGCGAGGCGAAAGCCTGCTGCCGGTCGGCCGCGATCTGTAGCTGGGCAGCCTGGATGAGCCGCGCGGCCTCGGCCTGTGCCTGCTCACGCAGCTCGGCGATGATTCTCGCGCCCTCTTCTCTGGAGTCCTCGCGCACCCGGGCGGCCTCATGCCTGGCCTCCTCGAGCTGGGCTCGGTACTGGTCGGCCAGCCGCTGCGCCTCCTTTTCAGCCTTGGCGGCACGCTCGATGCCGCCTTCGATCGCGTTGGTGCGGTCTTCCAGTGTCTTGGTGATCCTCGGCAGCAGCACCCGCCACAGCGCGACGAACACGATAAGGAACGCGATGCCGCCCCAGATGACCTCGGTCCAGCTCGGGACCAGCGGCTCACTTTGAGGGGGGCTGACGATGGCCAGGTGGTAAATCATGGCAGCTACCTCCGGGGGGCGGGTTACTTCAGGAAGTAGAAGACAGCGATGCCGATCAGGGCTAGCGCCTCGGTCAGGGCAAAGCCGATCCACAGGAAGCCGGTGAGGCGACCCTGAGCCTCGGGCTGGCGGGCGATCGACTCCATGAACTTGCCGAAGATGATGCCGATGCCGACGCCCGGGCCGATCGCCGCGAGGCCGTAGGCGAGCGCGCCCAGGTTGATGATGTGGAGCTGGTACGGGGTGGTGGTCGAACCCAGTCCGCCGCCGCCCGCCGCGACGTAGAGCAGGTGATGCAGGTGCATCGCGAGCTGCATTGTTGTGTTCCTTCTTGTCAGGCCGGCCAGGACGCCGGCTCCTTTTCTTATGGAGTCAGATCAGTGCGCGGACTCGTATGCGCCCGAGATATAGAACGCGGTCAGGATGGTGAAGATAAATGCCTGCAGCAGCTGGATTAGCAGCTCGAGCGCGGTCAGTCCGATAAGGACGACAAACGACACGGCCGAGAACACCAGCTCATACGACCAGGTCAGCAGGTACCAGGTGGCGAGGGCGAACACCAGCAGCAGCACGTGTCCTGCCAGCATGTTCGCCCACAGCCGGACTGAGAGCGTGAACGGCCGGATGAAGACATTGGAGAGGAAGTCGATCGGCGCCAGCAGCGGCAAGATCCACCACGGCGCGCCGGACGGCACCGACAGCGTCCTCAAGTAGCCGAGCGGACCCTGCTTCCAGATGCCGATGCCCATGTAGAGGACCCACACCATCGCAGTGAGGATGAGCGGGTACTCGAACCGGGACGTCGCCGGGAAATACAGGATCGGGATGACGCCGAAGATGTTGTTGATCCAGATGAAGAAGAAAAGTGCCGTCAGGAACGGCAGCCAGTTGTCGCCCTTCTTGCCCAGCTGGGGTCGCAGGATCTGGTCCCGGACGAACAGGATGCCCAGCTCGCCGATGTTCTGGATGCCGCGCGGCACGAGCTGCGGCTTCCTGAAGGCCGCCCAGAAGAACACCACTACGATCAGCGTGCTCAGCAGCACCAGCAGCATCGGCTTGTCAAACTGGAAATGGCCGATGGTGAACAACGGCGAGAAGTAGAAGTCCTGGATCGATGGCGACGGGTAAGGGCAGCCATGGAGGACGTGGTCGCAGCCGCTCGCGGCGTGAGCCGCAACTACGTAATTCACCGGGTAACCCCTCCGGGCCGTCGTAGGCAGGCCGTCGCGCGCCGCCGCGCAGGACGCTGCAGATCAAGGTCAGCCATCATGGCGTAGCTAGCCGGCTGGATCGCAGCCGGGGTTGCCTGTATGGAAAACACGGCCGAATCAGGGCGCCTCAGGATCTGGTGAAGCGAAAGATAATCATGACGATTGACAGCACGATGCCGAGAATCATGCCGAGCGGGAACAGGATGGAGATCCCGGTAAAGTGCCCGACGAGCCAGCCGAGCCCGCCGTAGAAGACCATGCCCGCGATCATGGAACTGAAGACTCGCCAGCCCTCGTCCGCGCGCGGCGGCGGTTGCTCCGGTGCCGGCCGGCCGCGCCCAGTCATGGCCGCCGTCCCGCGCCGCGCAGCACGCGGCACCGGCCGAGGGCCGCGAGCTGCCGTCCGGGATCCATGTCGCTGCCACAGGTCATCGTTCTCCGTCCGGCTCGACATAGAGCATCTTCGTCCGGCGCCAGGTGACGATGAGCGCGGCCTGGTAAGCAAGGACGCAAACGATGACGGTGAGGCCGAAAGCCAGCCCGTTGAACGCAGTGCTGCTCGAGAAGATGCTGAGCAGCGCAAAGAAGACGATGGTCTTGACGAAGTAGGTGCCCGCGCCGGCCGCCATCATCGCCTGCGGACTGATCTTCGAGCCGAAGTAGAACGCGAGCGCCGTCAGGCCGAAGAAGACCGCGACTACGCCGGCGCCAATCGCGGCGCCGATCACGCCCTTGTCGCCGCCAACGACAGCGTTAATGACCACCATGACGGCGGCCACTGCGGCGGTCACGGCGGCGGATCGCCGCGCCATCGGGGCGATGTTCGCCAGCATCTTCTGGAAAACTCCGGGTGATCTTCTTATCGCGGTTGGGTTGCCCAGCAAACCGCGAGGTAGTTCGTGGTGCCGGTGCCGTCATGACACTCGGCCTCCTGGGCCTTACTGGCCAGGCGAGCGAAACGTATCACGGACCCCGCTCCACGCTTCTAGTGGGTGCTCGTGAAAGATATCACAAGCTCTCCTGCCTAGTAGTTCACCGGGTCACCTAACGTGACGAAACGGCAAGCGCTAACCGGTAAAACAGCAGATCAGGCCCGGAACGGCCGAAGTCACCGGCTGGTCAAGAGAGCGTGATGCTCTGGTCAGGGGAACTCCGGGTCCGACAGCTGCCACCCGTTGTCGGAGTACTCGGCAGCACCCGGACGACGCAGTTCCGGAGGCACCGGCGCGTTTCGCGTCACTGCTGGCGGCACCGTGCCAATGATCGATCGCGCTGCGTCAGCAGACCCTTGATCTGTGGGCTGCCTGAAGGCCGGTGACTCGACGTGCTCAGCGCGCACTGGCCCGGTCGGCTCAAGCAGCAACGGATCGGTACGCGGCGGCGCGGCGAGCGGCGCTGCTGAAGGCAGGGGCTCGCTCCGCAACGACGGCGCTAGTGACTCCCGCGCGCCTAGCGAAACCGTCACGCCGCTGGCTGAGGTCCCGTTTGGCGAGTGCCCGTTTGGCGAGTGCCCGTTTGATGAGAGCCCGTTTGATGAGAGCCCGTTTGATGAGAGGCCGTCGGCTGACACCGTGCTTGTCGAGACCGGGCTTGCCGAGACCGGGCTTGCCGAGACCGGGCTTGCCGAGACCGGGCTTGCCGAGACCGTGTGTCCCGAAACAGCGGCCAGTCGGGATCCCGCTGTAGCTTCCGGCCGGTATGGCTGGGCGCCTGCCGCCGCCGGTTCAAGCTCCGGTGCCAGCGCTCCAGCCGGGGCCGGCCCTACGCCCCTGCCAGCGTCCTCGCCCGCCGCCCTCGCTCGCTGCCACCAGCGCAGCCTGGGCATGGACATCAGCAGCAGGGCAGCTACCGCGGCAACGGTGATCAGCACGAAGACGAAGATCGGCTCCCCATGGTGGCCGGCGTTCTTTGGCTGCACGGTCTTCTCCACCGAGAGCCAGACCACGCTGCCGGAGAACAACGCAGCCCACAAGTACATGATCAGGACGCTGGTCCGCTGCGAGTGGCCGATGTCAAGCAGCCGGTGATGCAGGTGCTTGCGGTCGGGGGCGAATGGCGACCGGCCCGCCCTGGTCCGCCGCACCACTGCCAGCAGCAGGTCGGCATAGGGAATGATCAGCAGCGCGGCGGGCAGCAGCAGCGGCAAGATGACCGGGTACCGGTTGGCCTCGCTGGTCAGGTTGCCTTCCGGCAGCGAGTTGATGCAGGAGATCGGGGCGTAGGCAAGCAGCAGTCCCAGCAGCATCGACCCGGTATCGCCCATGAAGATCTTGGCCGGGGAGAAGTTGTGCGGCAAGAAGCCGATGCACATCCCGATCAGGATGGCTGACGCCAGGGCCGGGGCCGCCAGCGCCGTCATGTGAATGACCCTGGTGAGCGAGTAGTAGTAGATGAAGAACGACACCGCTGCGATGCCGACGATGCCACTGGCCAGGCCGTCCAGGCCGTCGATGAAGTTCACCGCGTTGATCGTCGCTACCACGATCAGGATCGTCAGCACGGTGCGCTGATCGGTATCGGGAAGGAAAGTGTTTCCTCCTGGCAGCGGAAACCAGCTCAGCGTCGTGCCGGTGGCTACCAGGATGGCGCCCGCTGCGACTTGCCCGGCTCCCTTGGTCAGCGCGCCCATGCCCCACCGGTCGTCGATGAACCCGATGACGACCAGCAGACCGCCTGCCAGCAGCAGGCCGTTGAGCATTCCGGTGTTGGTGAAGGCTTGCTGGCGCAACTGCGGTATCTGCTCGGAGACCAGCAGGCCCGCCACCAGGCCGCCGTACATGGCGAGGCCGCCCAGCGTCGCCACCGGAACGACGTGAACGTCGCGCTCCCTGGGCTGCTTCATCGCGCCGATCTGGGCGGCCATGCGGCGCACCAGAGGCGTCAGCATGTAGGTGGCGGCGGCCGCCACCAGCAGCGTCAGGACGTAGTCCTTCACAGGCTCACCAGGCCCGAGCAGGTTTGTGAACCATCACCGGTAACTGTAGAGCACTCAGCCGGCTGCCATGGCTCATGCCCGGCATCAGGTCAGGGTCTGCCGGTGCTTGCAGGGCCGGGGCTAGCCCGCGTCGGCGCCGGACAGGACGGCAGCGACCTCACGCAGTCTGCCCACGGAGATGGCGCCGCGTCGCAGCAGGCGGGGCTGCGGCCCGGTCAGATCCAGTATGGTCGAGGCCACACCGCCGGCGACTGTGCCGCCGTCGAGGTAGACCGAAACCGCTTCGCCCAGCTGTTCCCTGGCTTCGGCTGCCGTTGTCGCCGACGGCGAACCCGACAGATTAGCGCTGCTGACGGCCATCGGCCCGGTCTCCCGGAGCAGGTCCAGCGCCACCGCGTCCTCCGGCATGCGGATCGCGACAGTGCCCTTGGTGTCTCCCAGATCCCAGCTCAGCGTCCTGGCGGCGCGGCAGACCAGGGTCAGGCCGCCCGGCCAGAACTCGTCGATCAGCCGCTGGCCGTCAGGGCCCAGATCCTCCACGAGGGCGGCGGCGGCGCGCACGGTGCCGACGAGAACCGGCGGTGGCATGTCCCGGCCGCGACCTTTGGCAGCGAGCAGTCTGGTCACCGCGGTCGGGTTAAAGGCGTCAGCGCCAATCCCGTACACGGTGTCGGTGGGCAGCACGACGAGCTCGCCACGCAGGATAGCGGTGACGGCTGCGGCAAGCCCTTCGGTGCGCTGCGCATCGTCGGCACAGTCAAACCAGGCGCTCATAGCTGATCATCCTGCCACGCCTGGACAGTTAGGGCCGGGCCGCAGTGACAAACCGGTCGCGCCCAGCTAGATCAGCGTGATTTCGGGTCTGGAGCCAGCCGCTCTCCTCGGCGAACACCCAGTAGACCGCCGGACCCTGCTGGGCGCCGTGCTCCACTGCTACTAGTCCGCCGGGCCGCAGCAGCCGACGCGCTGTGGCCTCGACGATTCGTACCGCGTCTAGCCCGTCGGTCCCGCCACCCCAGAGCGCCGTAGCTGGATCGTACTCCCCCACCTCGGGCGGCACCCAGGCTCCGGCCGGGATGTACGGCGGGTTGCTGACAACCAGGTCAACGATGCCGTCAAGGTCGTCAAGGGCGGACGCAAAGTCGGCCGCGTGCAAGGCCACCCGGCCCGCGGTGTGCGGCGAGGCGGCAGCGACGCTCGCAATGTTGCCCTCGGCCCACTGCCTGGCTAGCGGATCGGCTTCGACCGCATGTACGCGTGCGCGGGGTACCTCCTGAGCGATGGACAGCGCGATCGCCCCGGAGCCTGTCCCAAGATCGGCGACAACCGGCTCGGCAACATCCATCGCGGCGAGCTGCTCGATCGCCCATCCCGTCATGACCTCGGTCTCCTGGCGCGGCACGAACACGCCAGGACCGACGGCCAGCTCCAGGTAGCGGAAGTAGGCGCGGCCAGTGATGTGCTGCAACGGCTCGCGGGCCTCCCGGCGGGCCACCTCGTCCCAGAAACGCGGGTCGAAATCCGCGTCCGGCACCAGGTGCAACTCGCCTCGAGATACCCCGTGCAGATGTGCGGCGATCAGTTCCGCGTCGGTCCGCGGCGATTCGACCCCGGCCTCGGCAAGCCTCGCAGCGGCGATGGCGATCTCATCAAGCAGCAGGCTCACGCGATCACGCTCACCTGCCGTCGGAACCGGCGATCTTCTCCGCTCGGTCGGCGTCGACCAGCGCCGTGATCACTGCATCCAGGTCTCCGTCGATCACCTGGTCGAGGTTGTAGGCCTTGAAACCGACGCGGTGATCTGAGATTCGGTTCTCCGGGAAGTTATAGGTCCGCACTCGCTGCGACCTGTCCACGGTTGCCACCTGACTGCGCCGATCGGCGGACGCCTGCGCGTCGGCTTCTTCCTGCGCCACCGCCAGTAGCCGGGCCCGGAGCACCCGCAGGGCCTGCTCCTTGTTCTGGAGCTGGCTCTTCTCGTTCTGGCACGAGACGACCACGCCGGTCGGCAGGTGGGTGATCCGGACGGCCGAGTCTGTGGTGTTCACGCTCTGCCCGCCCGGCCCTGATGAGCGGAAGACGTCGACCTTCAGGTCGGCGGGATCGATGGTCACATCGACCGGATCGGCCTCTGGCAGTACCAGTACGCCGGCTGCCGAGGTGTGAATCCGGCCCTGTGACTCGGTGGCCGGCACCCGCTGGACCCGATGCACCCCACCCTCGTACTTCAGCTGTGACCAGGCCCCGGTGTCACCGCGCGCCTTGACGGCAACCGTGACGTCTTTGTAGCCCCCGAGACCCGTCATGGTTGAGTCGAGGACCTCGGTCTTCCAGCCGCGGCGCTCGGCGAACCGCAGGTACATCCGCAGCAGATCACCGGCGAACAGAGCCGATTCCTCGCCGCCCTCGCCCGCCTTGACCTCCAAGATGACGTCCTTGTCGTCGTTGGGGTCGCGAGGCACGAGGAGCTCGGCGATGTGCTGCTCGATCTCCTCGCGCCGGGCGGCAAGCTGCTGCGCCTCGGCCGCGAACGAAGCGTCCTCGGTCGCCAACTCGCGTGCGGTGGCCTCGTCCGCCGCGGTCTGCTGCCATTCGGCGTAGGCCTGGACGATCGGAGTGAGCTCGCCGTACCGGCGGCTCAGCGTCCGGGCCCGATCCGGGTCGGTGTGAACAGCCGGATCGGATAGATCCAGCTCAAGCTGCGC
>Ga0335075_10010165_pt1 | contig 14296 bp, 20 predicted proteins | sample Lox_Sample_24_FD_206723 | JGI IMG/M metagenome (GOLD analysis project Ga0335075, IMG submission 206723) | Soil microbial communities from Loxahatchee National Wildlife Refuge, Florida, United States - Lox_Sample_2.4 | ecosystem: Environmental > Terrestrial > Soil > Wetlands | place: USA...
CGCACAGCGACCACCAGCCTCACCACTGTCGGCCTTCAGCCACGGACAGCGACATAGCTAGCACCGATTGGCCACAGCGCAGACAGACGTTTAACCGCACTTCGGAGGTTTAGGAACGATGGTGCCCCAAGCCCGATCCGAAGCCACCCGCCAAAAGATCCTCAACGCCGCGATAGATCTGTTCAGCGAGGTCGGGTACGCGGCCGCAGGGCTAGGCGAGATCATTGAGCGTGCGGGAATGACCAAGGGCGCCCTCTACCACCACTTCGAGTCCAAAGAAGCGCTGGCAACCGCCATCATCGAACAAGGCAGCAACCTGACCCGCGACGCGTTCGGCCGCGTGTGCGAGTCATCCTCGCCTGCACTTGAGAACATGATCCACGGCGCCTTCGTCGTCACAGATCTCCTTGTCTCCGACAAAACGGCCCGCACAGCCGACCAACTCACCCGCGGACTGGCCGAATTCAACAGCGCAGCCTCCCGAGTCTGGAGCAGCCGGTTGGACGCGATAACGACCCAGGCCAGACGCGCAAGCGCCGAAGGCGACCTCCGCGAAGGCCTCGATCCCTACGTGGTCAGCGAATCAATCCTCAACGGCATGCTCGGCGCCCAACTGCTCTCCAAGACAGCACACGGCAACGATCACATCAAGCGGCTAACCCGATCGCTAGAACTGCTCCTCCCAGCAATCGTCGCCGACACGTCACTGGCCTACTTCCGCGAGTTTCTTGCCCGCGAGTCCCTACGCCAACCCACAGGCCACCCCATCAGCTGACCGACCTCCCCGACCGGACTCTCGCTCGTCCACCCACAGCCGCTCGGTCAAATTCTCAAACGTCACCAACACAACCGGATCATCGCTGCGCTTCAGCGCCGACTTACTCATCCTGGCCCGCACCGTCCAACCCTCGGAATGCTGCAACTGCACCACCAGATTCAAGACTGCATCGCCGCCAGAAAGCGCGGCTACCTCGGCCGGCACGGTATGGAAGATCTCAGGGAACGCCAACCCCGCTAATCCGTCCTGCTGGTACCCCACCATCTCGGCAAACGCCGTATTCGCGAACAAGATAATGCCATCCCGCGCCATAGCGAGCGTAGGAACCGGGATCCGCTCCAACATCACTACAGCAGGCAACCGCCTCAGGATGTCCGTCGGTGAATCGCCGGACTCCCCATTACGCCGCCGCTCAATCCGGCGATTGAACTCCATGCCAGCGGCGTCGCCGGATGAGCCCCCACCAAGTAACCGCGCATTCGTCATGGATGGCACAGTAGCAACGCAACGAGATCAAGACAATGAAAATCCTCAGACTTCACTAAGGTAAATTTCAGCTTGTCATAAGGCCGACTTGAGCTGTCCACATTGCGCATGGCGGTGTCTCGACTCAAGATGACCGCCCGACGCCTGAGCGACGTCGCTGGCTACAACTACACCTCGCACTACCCGCTAGTGTTTTGCTTGCCTCTTATGGTTGGTCTGTTCGTGGTCTTCGGTTGCGGTAACCGCTGGGTGCCTGAGCTTGTCTTGATCCCGATGAGCCCGTGGCTGACCGGCTATTGGCCGCTACTGATCCTCCAGGTCGGCTGGCTGCTTGGTTACACCGGTCGTACGGTTACCTGCCTGCTTTCGCGACTTCGACCAGCGCCGCGAGGGCGCGCGATGGCTGGCCGACGCATTTGACCCGCTCAGACCTAGGCGGGTGCAGCGGGCTGGGGATCGAGGATGCCGCGCAGCCACTCGACGGTGCGCTTGATGCCCTCGGTGAGGTCAGTGTCGGGTTTCCAGCCCAGCACCCGGCCCGCCCGGGTCGGGTCCAATGCGCTCGCATGAACCTCGCCGGTGCGGGCCTCGGCGTGATCGGGCGGGCGCGAAACGTCGACTGCCTCCGCGATCAGCTGATGCAGCTCGGTGACCGACGTCTGTACGCCAGTGCCGATGTTGAAGGTGCCGGTCGTGACCGGCGCATCCGCGGCGCACAGGAAGGCAGTCACGACGTCATCGACGTAAACGTAGTCGCGGGTGGCGCTGCCGTCGCCGTAGATGGTCGTGGGACGGCCGGAGATCATCGCACTGCCGAAGAGCGCGACCACGCCGGCTTCCCCGTGCGGGTCTTGGCGTGGTCCATAGACGTTGGCCAGTGCCAGACAGATGGGTGCTAGCCCGTACATGCCGGCGTAGGCGCGCATGTACAACTCGCCGGCGACCTTCGCTGCCGCGTAGGGGGAAAGCGTGTCCACGGGAGTGTCCTCGGTGGCAGGCAAGGTGGCCGGCGCACCGTAGCGGGCGCCACCCGAGGTGGCGTAGATGATCCGCGGTACTCGGGCCCGCCGGCTCGCCTCCAGCAGGTTGATGGTGCCCAGCACGTTGTTGCGGGCGTCAAATAGCGGATCCTCAACGGAGCGGCGCACGTCGACCTGGGCGGCCAAATGGAACACCACGTCGGGGTTGGAGCCCGCCACGACGTCGGACAGCTCGGGGTGCCGGACGTCAACCGCGACGAAGGTGAAGCGACCGGAGCCGTTCTGTCGGTGGGCCGACTCAAGGTTGGTAACGCGGGGGCCGGCGCTGAGATTGTCGACTCCTGTCACCTGGTGTCCTTCCTCCAGCAGACGGTCGACAAGGGTGGAACCGATGAATCCGGCAGCGCCGGTGACGAGGGTGCGCATTATCAACTATCTCCAGTTCGACGGTGAATTACGGACGGCGGCAACCGGTTTGAGGCGGAATCGGCGATGACGCCGCCGCGGCGAGATCCCGGTGCGCGGGCGCGGGCGGTACAAACCGCCATGCGCTGGTACGCCACCGCTGCACCGGTAGCGCGAGTTTTTCGGTCGGTCGCCTCGCGGATGTAGTTGCCAATCTGACGCAACGACCGGTCGGCCTCCGGCAGCATTGGCGCGGCGATTTGGAAGACGTGCATTTGGCCGGGCCACACCCGCAGCTCGACCGGTACTCCCACCGCGGCCAGCCGCCGCGCGGCGAGCCGAGCGTCGTGCAGCAGGACCTCGGAACCCGATACATGGATCAACGTGCGGGGCAGACCGGCCTCGATGTGGTCGAGCGGTTCGTAGATCTCCTCGGGACGCCCGTCCACGATGTGACGCTGGGCCGCCTTGGCGATCAGGTCGACGAATGCGTCAAACGACTTGGCCGGGAACATCGCATCGCTGCGGATGTTGGGGTGCGCCTGCTTGGGGGCCCTGGCGATCTGCATCAGCGGTGACATGCAGACGATGGCCGCGAGCTGCTCGCCTTCGTTGAGCAGCCGTTCGGCCAGCGCGAGGGATAGGTAGCCTCCGACGGAGTCGCCGGCCAAGACGATCTGGTCGGGCCGGTAACCGCGGCCACGCAGCCACCGGTAGCCGTCGTAGCAATCATCGATCGCCTCACCGATCGAATGGTTGGGGATCATCCGGTAGTTGATTACTAGCACCGGGGTATCGGCGTGCTTCGACAACTTGGTGACGAGTCGGTCATGCGTGTTGGCGCCACAGGTCAAGAAGGCACCGCCGTGCATGTGCAACACGACGCGCCGGGTGCCGTCGGCAGGCAGCACGCCGCCAGCCCGGACCAATCGTGCGGTGCAATGCGGCAACCGAATCGTGGCGCGAACGCTGCCCGGCGCGGGTGTTATAGCCGTGGCAGCGAGGTCGACGAGGCCCCATGGCCACGGTACATGCGGGAGGTAGCTACCAATTGTCAAGGCTGGCCGGATGGTAAGCCGAGCGCCGAGCCAGGCCAGCCGACCAGCGACGCTCGGATCATCCTCCACGACCTCCTGAACCATCCCGGTGTCCCGCCTGTCGAACATGATCGACGTTCCCCGGTGAGCCGCGGCTACATCGGTATCGACAGCAGCCAGGCGATCAGGCCGCCCATGTTCTGCGAGCATTCGTTGTTCGTTTTGCATGGTCAGCCAGTGGCCTGATTTCCCGGGGCCCGTGCGGCATCCTCGACGGGCTGCGACCTCGTCATCGGTGCACCGCTTGCGGCGCCGCGGCCCGCGCGGGTCCGCGAGCTTGAAACATCGAATCCGTGCCACGCGGCGACGGCGTCAAGCACCGGAGCCACGTTGGTTGCCCACCAGATGTGCCGGTTTGGATGGGTGGCCCACTTGCGCCACAAGTCGGCAGTATGGTGCAGCCAGGTAAGCAGAATGGCAACACGCTCGTCGACGCGTCCATCGATGCGCCCACGGTCGCCAATGTCCGCGTCCCGCCGGTCGCGTGCGCCACGCAGCGCATGACGCTCGCGGTCTGAGAGGCCGCCCGCCCGTAGCCGCTCAGTGACGACTGTGCCCAGATCAGCTCGCTCCACCTGGCAGCTCGCCGTCAGGATCATCAAGTACTCGTCGATCAGCGCCAGCTGGCCCGGCCGCGCCCCACCCCAGTCCACGATGCCGGTGACCGGGCCCTGCACGCCGGCCACCCGAACGTTGCCGGGGGTGTAGCCGCCGTGCGTCCAGCACACCGGCATACGCAGGCCAACGAGGGCCTGCCGCAGTATCGTTCCAAGCCGGTCGACCTCGGGAACCAGGCGGGGATCTAGCCGCTGGCACATGTCTGTCAGCTCGGCCAGTGGTTCGATCACCCATCTCCTCAACAAGCAGACGTTGTCGACGACGATGAGCGTGGCAGTCCGCTCGTGCAGCGGTGCGATGGCGCTCAGGGCCGCAGCGGTCAGCTCCTCGACACGGTTCGGGTGGCGTGCCAGCATCTCCGCTAGGTCGATTCCCGGCCGATAGGACTCCAGGGACGCGGTTGCATCGGGGCGCTCGTCGAAGGCCAGGATCCGCGGCAGCAGTTCGCGCCATTGTTCGTCGAGTCGCGGGTGGATGGCGAGTTCGGCGAGCACGCGCCGCTGCGTGCGCAGTTCAGCGGCTCCCAGCACGCCGCGGGCTTCCTTCAAAACCGCCCCGGGCGGTCCCTGCTCGGGACGCAGCAGGACCACGGCCGTGTCGCCGACAAGTTCGGTCGGCGGCATGCTGAGTTCGATGTCGATAAGACCGATCGGCAGATCATCGGCATCGATCAGCCGGGCCGGCGCCGTCGACCTGATCCGCCTTGTGCTCATTGGCCGACCACCGCCGTCGCGGTACGGAGGGGCCGCGCAGTATGACGGAGTTGTCGCGCTGCCCGCACGAGATAGAGCAGGACGAGCGGATGTTCGGTTTGCCTAAGGTCCATGTTGCTCCTATCAGGCCGGCGTGGAGGCGGGCCGCGGCTACGGCGGAGCGCCTGAGTGCGACCGTACCGATGATGCACCTCTAGACAGATCCTACATACTGATTAGCATAATAGAAACTGATTGCCAGACTTTTGGTCTTTGACTGCGCCATAACCCATCCATATACCCGAGATGTCACTCGAAGGACAGACCGCGGACCGACAGAAGACGTCGACGGAAAGAGCGCCACCCCAGCGAGTCAGCATGTGGTCGACGTGAAAACGTGTTCCCGCAGCCGGGCATAGGGATTGGGCAGCGCCAGATCGGCGTGCGGTGGGCTCTGTTCCACCAACGCGTTGAAGGCCGCTGCAACGCCGAGGTTCAGCGGATCCAACACCGAGGGCGCCGCGAAGTAACGGGCTGCGAATCCCTCACGACCGGCATGCCTCTGGCCACTGATCTCGTCGACGTAGACCGGCAGCTCGGGTCGCTCCGCCACAGTGGCGAGGCACTTCTCGACTAGGTCGTGGCGCGTGTACGTCAACGATCAGCACTGCCAGCCGGTGTCCGGCCGCGGGGGCAACACCGCGAGCCAAAACATCGCCGGCGCCAGCTGGAGTGGCACGGCCCAGATGACGTCCTACGACACCATGGGCCAGATGAACCAGGCCTTCCGCAACATCGTCAACATGCTGCACGGGGTGCGCGACGGGCTGATCCGCGACGCCAACAACTACGAGAGCCAAGAGCAGGCCTCCCAGCAGATCCTGTCCAGCTAGTCCCCACCCAAAGTTCTTAGGAGAACACTCATGTCGATCAGTTACCAGTTCGGCGACGTGGATGCCCACGGCGCGCTGATCCGGGCCGAGGCCGCCTCGTTGGAGGCCGAGCACCAGGCCATCGTGCGCGATGTGCTGGCTGCCGGTGACTTCTGGGGTGGTGCGGGTTCGGTGGCCTGCCAGGAGTTCATCACCCAGCTGGGCCGCAACTTCCAGGTCATCTACGAACAAGCCAACGCCCATGGCTCCAAGGTGCAAACCGCGGGCAACAACATGAACTCCACCGACAGCGCGGTCGGCTCCAGCTGGGCGTGATCTGTCAGATCACCTGGCGATCCCGCGCCTCTGTCGGGGAAGCGGGATCGAGCACGTAACTCGAACGCTCTGCCGCATTTTCGTGCCCCGCTTCGCCTCAGGTAGCGAAGCGGCCCCAGGGCGTCGTCGTCTTGGACCCATCTGCGTGCGAGGCGGTTGCTTCCGCCCCTCGTGAGGTCTGTTTAAGACGTCAGCGCAAGTAGATCTTCGATCCGCAATAAAGCACCCTCTGGGCCATCCCACGACGTTAGTGTACTTTCAGTCGGCTAACAGCATAAAACAGTTCAGAACGTATGTATAGTACCAGTTATGCTGATTGTCGGTTTGGCTTCCCTAGCTGCCGCCATCGTCCCGCCAACTAACTGCGGCCACAAGGTGTCCATCCTGCGCCCGGGTGACTGTGCGGCCAAAGACAAGGACTTCAACCTCAGCTACTGGGAGATGCTGGTGTTGGACCCGCCCGAATACCGGGAATGGTCCGCATGATCGCGTTGACGCCGGTCAGCCTCGATTCGGTTGCTGTCATCGGAGCCCACTGTGATGAGATCGCCATCGGCGCTGGCGCGACTTTGATCGAAATTGGCCGTCACAACCCCGATGTCGTCGTTCACGCACTGGTATTGACCGGTGGCGGCACTGACCGGGAGGTCGAGGAGAAGAACGCATTCGCGGCAGTATGCCCGCCAATGGACGTCCGGTTGACGGTTGCCGATCTACCGCACGGCCGGCTCGCCGACCACTCGGAAATGGTGAGACAACATCTCGCGCAGTTTCGCCACGACTGTCAACCGGACATGGTCTTGGGTCCGCCGCGCAGCGATCACCACCAGGATCACGGCCTAGTCGCCGAGCTGATCCCCGCCGAGTTCTCCGACCATCTTGTGCTCGGCTACGAGATTCTCAAATGGGAGTCCGATTTGCTGAATCCGACACTGTATCTACCAATTCCAAGCGAAACGGCGCACCAGAAGACAAGGTTGATCACCCAGTGCTATCCGTCTCAATCGGGCCGCGGCTGGTTTGACGACGAGGCGTTCCTCGGCTTAATGCGAGTCCGTGGCGTGCAGTGCCGCGCTCGCTACGCCGAAGCCTTCACTGTGGAGAAGGGCCTACCCGACTCCGGCGCCAATTACTCAGTCAACTAGCGAGGCGCCGGTGCGCCACCGTCAAAACGGAAAGGACAGCAAAGAGATTCCACAGCCGTGGGCACTCTCGAAAGGGGAGCTCCAGTGAAGTACACATCCTCTGGCGTCGCCGGAGTGACGACTGCCGACATCGAACCACAACGTGACGATCGCGGCTTGTTCTGGCGTTCGTTCTTGCAGACCCTTGCAGACAACGCCGACGTCGTCTGCCAAGGCAGCGGTCGCTATCAGCCCTCCGGAGAGCAGGGATTCCGCTGGGACGACCCCCAATTCGGGATCAAATGGCCACTGCCAGTCAGCGTCAATTCCGAAAAGGATGCGAACTCTCCGCTGCTGAAACCGGTTAGGAGCGCGGCATCATGATAGCTCCTGATTCAGACCCTTGCCGCTGCGGCTAATACGTTGTCCAGCATGGTAATTGGCCCCTTGGAATAGTCGACAGTGGCCTCGATGCCCGAAAGCAGGTGATTGCATGATCCGTGCATTGCGCCCAGCCTATTTGAAGCCCCCGGACCGCGGTGTGCCCCCGCCGCGGTCCGGGCTAACCTCGCTCGCAGCAGAACCCACCGAGCTGCCGCCGGTGGGATTGCGCGGCTTCACCGCATCCGCCAGCGCTACACGGTGGCGGCCATGACCGACGCCTACGTCGACGCGATCACGGCAGTGCTGTGAATCGGCGTGGGGCACGTTCGTCGCGTAGCGAGAGTCGGGACTGTTAGATGCGTTGTCGACTGTGTGACTCGAACCGACTGCTTAGCGTTTTGGACCTCGGCGCGACCCCGCCGTGCGAAAAGTTCCTCACGCCAGGAGAACTCGATTTACCTGAGCCGACTTTCCCGCTACACCTTCGGCTGTGCGAGAACTGCCTGCTGTTGCAGATACCGGCACTCGTCACACCGGACGACACGTTGACCGGACACGCTAACTTTTCCTCGTTTTCGGACAGTTGGGTGCAGCATGCAAGGACCTTCGTCGACGAAGCTGTCCAGTGGCTCGGCCTTTCGACCGAGTCATTTATTGTGGAGGTCGCCAGCAATGATGGCTATCTACTCCAACATGTCGTCGCGGCGGGCATACCCTGCCTGGGAATCGAGCCGTCGGTAAATGTTGGCGTCACCGCCCGCGAGCGCGGTGTTCCGACGGTCACGGACTTTCTGGACGAGCCGTTGGCGCGGCGAGTGCGCGAGGAATACGGCCCGGCGGATTTGGTCGTCGCGAACAACGTCTACGCACACATGCCCGATCTGCGGGGTTTCACCCGATCCTTGCGCACGCTGCTCGCCGACGACGGCTGGTTGAGCATCGAGGTACACCATGCGCTAAAGCTGGTACGCGACGTGCAGTTTGACATGATCGACCACGAACACTTTCAGTACTACTCCCTGCACTCGGCAACACGTGCGCTCGCCACTGCCGGGCTGGCTGTCGTCGATGCCGAACTCCTGCCTACGCACGGTGGCTCACTTCGCATCTGGGCTCGTCCGGCACGAATCGCCGCGCCATCCAGCCAACGCGTGATGGAAGTGCTGCACAAGGAGAAAGCTGCGGGTCTGCATCGCGTGGATGGCTATCTACATCTGCGCCCGCGCACCGCGGCGCTGCGCCACAATCTGTTACGGTTCCTGCTTCAGTGCCGCACTGACGGCAAGCGCGTGGTCGGCTACGGTGCGCCGGGCATGGAAAATACCCTGCTCAACTACTGTGGGATCCGCAGCGATCTGCTCGAGTACATCGTCGACCGCAATCCATACAAACATGGCCGCTTCACGCCAGGTACGCGCATCCCGATTCACGATCCAAGGCTCATCGCGAAGGATCGTCCAGACGTGGTTCTGGCGCTGCCGTGGGACCTGGAAGCCGAACTGACCGACCAACTCGGCTATATCGCCGAATGGGGCGGCCAACTTGTATTTCCTCCGAACCCGCGAAGCCCGATCATGTTGGCATCCAGGAGCGATGAAGTGATCCTGCAATGAGTACCTGCCAAGAGTGTGGTGACGCTGGCCAATGCCGAGTTCTCGGCTTGGGTAAAGCGCCAGCGGCAGAACACTTTCCATTGAGAACCGAACCGGGCCGCCCGGAGGAGTCGTCTCATCCGCTGGTGATGAATTTGTGCGCCTGCTGCGGCCGTGACCAGCTCGTCAACGACGACACAGTGACAGCCGAGCCGTCCGGTATCGGGCCGCAACCCTTGCGGGATCAGGGCGTTGAGGCTCTGAGAACTGATGTCGCGATCATCTCACCCGAGCAGCTCAGCGCCGCCGAACCCAACCGCGTATTGCTGGCTCTTCCGGAACTATACAAGGAGGTTAGACAACGGTACTCCGAGCTCAACGAGGGCTCGTTGCTGGACACTGGCGCACTGCTGTGAATTCCCCGCGCGTACTTTGGCTTTCGCCGTGGATGCGTCCGCTGGCGCGGGTGCAGGTCGAAGCGCTGCGCCAGCGGGGCGCCGACGTGCTGCTGGTGACCTCCGAGCAACACCCGGAATCCGACGCGGCCCGGGACTACGAACTGGTGCTCGACCCGCGGTTTCGCGGCGCTTCAAGCTGGCCGGCCACGCTGGCGGCCTTGCGCCAACTGCGTGCGTATCGACCCGACGTGGTGATCGCCGAGCTGGTCCGCGATCCGCGCTGGATCGCATTGGCCGGGCGCGCTCCACGCATTCAATTAGTGCACGACGACCGCCCTCACAACGGCATCGAACACCAGCCGGCCTACGAGCGTGCGGTATTCGACCGCTGGGGCGCCAGCGCAGCGGCCACCGTAACCTACAGCAACTATGCGGCGGTCGCCGTCGCGACGCGGCGTGACGTGGTCGGCACGGGCGTGCATGTGCTGCCGCTGACCAGCGATCTCGATCCGACTTTGGTTCCTCCGCTGGTGGAGCCCGCGAGGCGGCGCGACTTCCTAATGCTCGGGCGGCTGCAGCCCTACAAAAACATCGACGTGGTACTTGACGCCTGGCAGCGGCATGTTGACGGCGGCGGCTGGCGCGGTGACGAGCTGGTATTGATCGGCGACGGGCCCCTCATCCTCCGGTCCCTGCCCGAATACGTTCGGTGGCGTCCCGGCACGTACCGCTATTCCGACATCGTCTGGACGGTGGCGGCTGCGAAGGGTTCGATCGCCCATTATCGGCGCGGCTCGCAAAGTGGCGTGCAGATACTGTCGATGCAACTGGGCGTCATGCCGATCGTTTCCACGGTCGGTGGCCTTCCCGAATACCAGCCCCCGGGCTTTCCACCAATCGATATTGACGACGTCGCCGGGATCGCCGCCGCATTCGACGAGCTGGCCGATCCGTTCACTGCGACACTGCTCGGAGCCGCGGCAGCACGCCACTATACGGAGCTATTCACGGTCGACTGCACCGTCGATGGCCTGTGGAAGCTGCTCACCGAGGTGCTGAGTCGTTGACTTAGCCAAGCATAAGCATCAAACCTGCGATACACCAACCTGTTTGGGATGCGGGTCATTAGCAACACGGGAGCTAGATTACTGCCTCTGCGAACGCCTCGCTGTCACCGAGGAGAGGCATCGGCAGCCAGCGCGAGGATAGCAACGACTCCATGGCGTCGCCCGGGATCGGTCGCGACAATAAGTATCCCTGCGCGCGGTGGCATCCGTGCTTCATCAAAGTCATTGCGGCAGAGGGAGTTTCGACACCTTCGGCGACCAGTTGAAGGCTGAATGCTTCAGCCAGTCCGATGATCGCGCGGACGATCGCGAGATCGTTGGCGTTGGTGCCGAGGTCACGCACGAATCCTCGGTCGATCTTGAGCGTATCGATTGGAAGTGATTTCAGGTGCGATAGGACAGCGTAGCCGGTGCCGAAGTCGTCGATGGCGATCTGGACGCCGACCTCGTTCAACTCCGCGAGGGTTCGCCGGGTGCTTTCGATGTCGTGAACCACTGCGCGCTCGGTGATCTCGAGGCAGAGCGATTCAGCATCAATGCCGAACTCCTCGATGGTCTCGGCGACAGTGTTGACGAAACCTCGGCCCGCCAGTTGAAGAGGCGACACATTGACCCGCAGTGCAGCATGTTGCCCCGCCCCCCGCGATCGCCACCCGCTGAAATCGGCACAGGCGTTTCGTAGCACCCATCGGCCAAGTTCATCGGCAAGGTTTGAAGAACAGGCATCAAAAGTCGTTTCGGCTTCTTCAGCCGTGTGTGATGGCCGAAGCGCGGAATCGGCTTGGGATTATCGACGCGTCAACAGCGGACCCGCCGCCTAACAGGATTCCAACAACGGCGACTGAGAAGATAAATCACCACCGATGCAGGGTCGGCTAATTTGCATGCGCGAGCTTCGGGAGGAGCTGCTGATCGCCGCGGAGACTAGCTCTTTGCTCACCGAAAGACTATTCCGGACAATGAATCTCATTGACCCGCCAGCCGACTACAGCCCGCTCCTTTGATGAGAGGGCAGTGGAGTAGTTTTGCCGAAATTGCAGTCACCCAGTTCGCGCCTCTTGCGCACATGATGTTCTGATCCAATACGCTCGCGCTCTCAAGAGTGTCTGAAACTCAGCGACGCACTGACGGACAACTACGCCGGAACCTACAAACCACCGTTAACGCGCTAAATCGCGTTCGCCGATAAGGCCGCGCTGTCGGCCAGGAAAGGCATGGGCATCGAGGCCGCGGAAAGCAGTGATTCGGTGGCATTCTTGGGCAGTGGACGAGACAGTAAGAAGCCTTGCGCCCGGTGACAGCCATGTCGCATCAAGGTCAGCGCGGCAGCGGGTGTCTCCACCCCCTCGGCGACCACTTGAAGTTCGAACGCCGCGCCAAGCCCGATGATCGAGCGGACGATCGCCAGATCGCCGTGGCTGGTGCCTAGGTCACGCACGAATGCGGCGTCGATCTTGAGCGCGTCGACCGGAAGGGACTTCAGGTGGGACAGAACCGCATAGCTCGTGCCGAAGTCGTCGATGGCAATCCGGACTCCGATCTCCTTCAACTCCTCGAGCGCTTTCCGAGCGATTCCGATGTCGCGCACAACCGCGCGCTCGGTGATTTCCAGGCACACCGAACTGCCATCGATGCCGAACTCACCCAGAATGTCGGCGACGCTACGGGCGAAGCCGCGGCTGACAAGTTGAGCAGGCGAAACATTGATTCGCAACATGGCATTTTGTCCCACGCCGCGTGATCGCCAGCGATTGAGATCGGCGCAGGCGCTTCGCATTACCCATCGGCCCAGTTCGGCCGCCAGGTTTGTCGATTCCACCACCCCGAGGAATGCGTCCGGTAGCAGCAACCCTCGCTCGGGGTGTTGCCAACGAACCAGCGCCTCAGCGGCCAGAATTGCGCCGCTCCACAAGTCAACCTCGGGTAGATAGTGCAGCAGAAGTGCTCCACTACCTATGTCACCCCGTAGATGCCGTTCGATGTCTTTGCCCAGCGCATTTTTGAGCGAGCTGTAGCCGGTGCTCAGCGCGACCCGGTCGCCGCCGGCGCGTTTGGCCGCCAGGACGGCTTCGTCGGCACGGTTGAGCAAATCACTAGCGTCGCCACATCCGGGGATGCCCGCCGCCACGCCAATGCTGACAGCGGGGTCGATCGAATCGTTGCCAATCGCGATGCGAGGACACAGCTTAGTCTTGAGCTGCTGGGCAAATGCTTCTGCGGCTTTGAGCGACATGGCCCGGCCCGGAACGATGACGAACTCGTCTCCACCGATTCGGGCAGTCATGCCCTTTCCCGCGCTCATCCTCATCCGTTCGGCGAAGACCTGGATGAACCAATCGCCGACGGTATGACCCAAGGAATCGTTGATTGACTTCAGCCGGTCGAGGTCGAGATACAACACCGAGACGGGTCCGGGCCGACCCGCTTCCAGTCTCTCGGAGAGGTACGCAATAAGAGCCCGGCGATTATGCAGAGCGGTCAAATCGTCATGCTCGACGAGGTATTGAAGCCTTTCTTCGGCAGCAATGCGAGCCTGGAACTGCGTAAACAGCGAGGCTACCGCCTCAAGCGTGTTGATCGCTTCCGGTTTCCACTTCTTGCGACCGAATTTGACAATGGCGATCGTGCCGATAGCCAGTTCCGCTGAGATCAGCGGTACGACGACCACCGAGGGCGACGCAGAATGGCGGCTTTCCGCGATCCACCGTCGATAGGCACGCTCCATCTGTTTGGGCGTAATCACGACCGGCTTCTTGCCATGTTCACCCACCGCCAATACCGGGTCAGCATCAGCGAAGTGGATGACTGCAAGCGGGTCGGGGTCTGGAACATCGGATCGCGGTGGCCACTCGGCGGCCAACACCGAGGCCCGGAGGCCGTGGTCATTGCGGCGCAAGAAGCTGGCGTCCGCGTTGTAGTGCTCGACGAGCTGAGCCAGCACCTGTTCGCTCACTGGGGCAGCGGTGGATGCCGTCGCCTCCATCAATCTCTCCGCGACAGCGGCGACGAGGTTGCGCGGCACGGTAGCCTCCCGGGGCGATGCGTAGGCTCTGGTCGCCCAAATGCGGTGTCTAGAGGTTCGGTATCAGGCAGGGTAGGTATCGGTCGAGAGGGACCAATTATACCGATATTCCGGACCTTCGGTATGCTTTTCCGGAATGAGCTGGGTCTATCGACAACCTAGTTAGCCGTCGGTCGCAGTCGAAGCGCTCGGTCGCCGGTCGAGACGTCTGGCGCACGACTCGAACCACCGCTGCTGCCGAGACTCCTGCGCGCCAGCGTGGCGTTAGATCAGCGCCTCCGCCACTGCATCCTTCCTCGCGAGGAACGGCACCGAAATCCAGCGCGAGGATAGCAACGACTCCATGGCGTCGCCCGGGATCGGTCGCGACAATAAGTATCCCTGCGCGCGGTGGCATCCGTGCTTCATCAAAGTCATTGCGGCAGAGGGAGTTTCGACACCTTCG
>Ga0335075_10010168_pt1 | contig 14293 bp, 12 predicted proteins | sample Lox_Sample_24_FD_206723 | JGI IMG/M metagenome (GOLD analysis project Ga0335075, IMG submission 206723) | Soil microbial communities from Loxahatchee National Wildlife Refuge, Florida, United States - Lox_Sample_2.4 | ecosystem: Environmental > Terrestrial > Soil > Wetlands | place: USA...
GCTCCCAGTCGAAATAACCCAGCACCACGTCGCTGAAGGCACCGATCGCGGTGAGCTGGGAGGCGCTCAGTTTCTCGCGATCGGCGAAGGCCTTGATCGCAGTTATGGCTTCGTCTCCGGTTTCGAGGATGACCGCGAAGGTCCGCAGACCGTCCGCCGCGTGAATGAGCTTCGCCTTCATGGAGGAGTCCCGCGCTGTGTTGGCTTCAACAGCCGGCGGGCGGGTCCGGTTGCAGCGTCACTTGCACCTGTCCCGCTGTGCGGGAGAGGTTACTGCGCGTAAGCGGGGCGGGTGAGGGCGCCGGCGGACGAGCACCCTCACCCGGTTCGCTTCGCGAACCGACCTCTCCCGCAGAGCGGGAGAGGTGGTCCTGTGGTCCTGTGGTCCTGGCTTGTCGCGGGCGGGATCGTCTCGCACATTTGGGTATGTCTTCGAGTCGCTTCCCGGGGCTGCCGCCATGCTGCACCAGACCAAGCTCGCCGTCGGGGTGCGCGATCTCGATCATCTGCGCGCCTTGCAGGCGGAGCGCGCCGGGCGCGACCCGCCGCTGCGGCATCGGACGCGCAACTTTCCTCGGCGTGCCGAGGAGGTCACCGACGGCGGTTCGATCTATTGGGTGATCTGCGGCTTCATGCAGGCGCGGCAGCGGGTGCTGGACATCATCGAGGATCATTGGAGCGACGGCAGCACCTGCGCCGGCCTGGTGCTGGATCCGGCGCTGTCGCCGCTGGTCGGCCGGCCGACCAAACCGTTCCAGGGCTGGCGGTATCTGGCGCCGGATGATGCGCCGCCGGATCTGCTCGTTGCGCCTCCGGCGCCGGGCGAGGACCAGCTTCCGCCGGTGCTTCGGCGCGAGCTGCGGGCGTTGTGCCTTATATGAGACAGCGGCTGAAACGATTACATTAGGCCGCCGTAAGGGCTTGCCCGACTCCGCGATGACCGGCTTAGGCTGCGGCTGATTCAGGGCCAATCCTCGGCCTGAATCTCGCAACCCCTCCCGCAACGCCTGATCTTTTGGAGTCCATCCGTGACCACTCTCCGTAGACTTGTACTCGCTGCCTCCGTCATTGCCCTGTTGCCGGTCGGCGCCATGGCCGCTTCGCCGGATACGTCGAATGGCAGCAGCACGACCGCCACGACGCCCGCCGCCCCCACGCACCACAAGAAGCCGGTGCACCACGTGTCGCACAAGACACATAAGCCGAAGCCGACCTCCACCCCTACTCAGAGCTGACCGGTCCGGGTCCGTTCTCCAAGGGGGCTCTCGCCCCCTTGTTTTTTAGGCCGAGCTTTCCCGGCTTTTTTAGCCGACCTACTGAAAACTTCTGATGTGCTTGGCTTCTGTGGTTATGTACGCTGCGAGGCTTTCGATAGTTTGGTTGCACTCGGCATGTTTCGGCGGGTCGATGTTGGCGGCCTGACGAGCGGCTGGAGTTGGCCTATCACGAATCGGCGCAGTGCCATGCCCAGACGATCAACCGGATCAGACTTTCGGTGCAGGGCACCAACCGCGGGACGCGCGAGCATCCCCTCCGTGTTCTCAGTGGTCCTCCGCGCTTCCTCCGTGCGAATCAAAGGTGCAACGGTTCGCACGATCGCGCGGTGTGTCGCAACCCCGCGGCAAGGCGCGCTCCGCGGCCTCCCTTGCACGACCCGTGCGGCAACGATTTATTTTTGATTCGCACGAAGGAAGCGCGGTGGACCACGGAGAACACGGAGCCTCGCATGCTTCTGGCAGAGTCGTTGACCGAACAGGTCATCGGACCGGCAATCGAAGCTTCGTAACGCCGGCCCTGGCTTGCTTGAGGCCGTCTATGAACAGTGCCTGTGAGCTGCGGCGCGCGGCTGTCGGGTTCGCGGGACAGGTCCTCATTCCGAGGCTCCACAAGGGCGAGCAGGTCGGTGGAGGTTTCACGGCGAATGCCGCTCATGCGGCGACGGCGGGACCGCCGTGCGGTGGCCCCGTTCAATTGCCTCGGATATGCGCCGGATTCGGTTCACGATTCCTCGGGGTGGCCCGGTACAGGCGGCATAATACAGTCGGTACGGCGGCGGCAGGCATTGCGGCCGGTCGCCCAGACCTTGAGGGAAAAGCGACCGGAAGTGGCGTCGGCGCCAGCGTGCGAAAGATTGCGTGTCAAATCGGAACGATCGGCATGGGCGCGCGACAGGTGCGGAGGGGGCAACGATGTCCGGCGAAATCCGCGGTGCAGCGGCGGTGATCGTGGCGTCGCCCGGCTGGCCGGACGCCGGCGGGACGGACGGCGGTACCGGCGACACGCGCGGCGCGTCTTTTGCCAGCCCCTGCCCGGTCGGCGGTGCCGGCGGATGCGGCGATACGACCGGAGCATCCGGCACCGCATCCGCAGGGGCGGCTGGCACTGCTTCCGGCGTTGCGGGCGACGAATTATCGACCTTGGTGTCACCGAGGGCGGTGCTTAGCCGGTGCCACAGGTCGGGAAGGACCGCCTGGGGATCGCTGGTGCCCGCTTCTGGCGACATGACCTCGGTGATGTACTGGGTGAATGTGGAGACGAGCAGGTCCAGGGTCCTGGGATCGCAGTCCTTGAGCGGGGTGTTGAGAACCGCACAGGCTTGGGAGCTGAGCTGGGGGAATGCCTCCGGGGTGAAGGGCTTGTCGCCGTGGTTGAGAAATGGGGGGCGGTTCGCAGCCGCAGGGCGGTGCTGGCGGCGAGCGGCGAGCAGATGCGCGAGCAGAGGCGGGGGAAGCAATGGGGCTGGGAGAGCGGCACGCGGCCGGTTCGGGACAGGCAAACGCGTGGTCGCAGGAGCTTGCGAATCCGGCGCCTCAGGGTGGTGGCGGCCGGTTTGCGGCACGGCCGGGCGCCGCAGGGTACCGGCGAGGGTGATGCCGCGGACAATGACGCTCCGCACCGCGCCGCCGACCCGGCGGAGGAGGCGCGCACCAACCCCGTGGTGGGATTGGGAAGGAAGGCCGGCGATGTGAAGCACGGTTGGCATCGGGCGTAAGTATAGTGGAAGTGCCGTGCTATGTCAACATATTTAACGGACGAATCGGACTTTTTTCTTCGGTGTGGCTCGTGGACCCTGCCTTGGGCGTTTGGGCCGCCTGGCGGAAAGCACTGGGCCCCGCTACCCGCAAGCTGCCCCGGCGAGCATCGCCTGCGGTGGCGATGTCGACTGATCCGCGCTTGCCGGACCCATAACACCGCGCACGCGGCGGTCGCTCGACCCAGCCGCGCAGCTCCACGCAATTGTTTTGAGTGCTGAGGGCCGGGCACCCAGGACGGTGGATGGCTGGGCCAATCGGCCAAGCCCGGCCATGACGAAGGGGACGGCCGTGACGTGCGACGACTACAGAAGCCCGAGCGACTCCTTGTGCGCGGGCGGTGGGTGGCGGGTATCGATCTCGGCCAGGTCCTCGGCGGTCAGTTCGATGTCGGCGGCGGCGGCATTTTCCCGCACATGTTTGAAGTCGCTCGCTTTCGGGATCGAGATGATGTGCCGATCCCGCAGGCTCCAGGCGATCGCGATCTGCGCCGGCGTGGCGTTGTGCCGCTTTGCCACGGCGGCGAGCGCGGGCGAACGCAGCAGTCGTCCGCCCTGGCCGACCGGCGAATAGGCCATCACCGGGATTGCATGGTCCCGGCACCAGGGCAGCAGATCGAACTCGATGCCGCGGGTGTCCGGATTGTAGAGCACCTGGTCGGTGGCGCAGGCGCCGCCGTGCTTCAGCCGGGCAAGCTCCTGCATGTCGTCGGTGTCGAAATTGGAGACGCCCCAGTAGCGGATCTTGGCGGCCTCGCGCAGTCGTTCGAATGCTTCGACGGTTTCGGCGAGCGGATGGCTGCCACGCCAGTGCAGCAGATAGAGATCAAGCCGATCGATGCCGAGCCGTTTCAGGCTGCGCTCGCAGGCGGCCGGCACGCCGGTGCGGGAGGCGTTGTGGGGATAGACCTTGCTGACGATGAACACCTTGTCGCGCTCGCCGGCGATCGCCTGCGCAACGATTTCTTCCGCCCCGCCGTTGCCGTACATTTCGGCGGTGTCGATCAGCGTCACGCCGAGCTCGATGCCGAGCTTCAGCGCCGCTGCTTCGGCCGCTGCGCTTCGCCGGGTCTCGCCCATGTGCCAGGTGCCCTGGCCGAGGGCCGGGACCTCGGTGCCGTCCGGCAGACGAACGTGACGTTTCATTCCGCGACCTCTTCTGCCCGACGCAACAGCCGCAGGAAATTGCCGCCCCACAACAGCGCAAGCTCCGCCTGGCCATAACCGCGCCGCATCAGCTCGGCGGTGATGTTGGGTGATTCGGAGACGTCGGACCACCCGGAGAACCAGCCGCCTCCGTCAAAATCGGAGGAGATGCCGACGTGCTCGACGCCGATCCGCCGGGCGGCGAAGTCGATGTGGTTGGCGAAGTCGGCGACGGTCACCTCTTCGGGCTTGGCGTTCGGTTTCAGGAAGCTGGCGACGGCGGTCACCTGCACGACGCCGCCGACGTCGCGCAGCGCATCGAGCTGTTCGTTGTCGAGATTGCGCGGATGGTCGCACAGCGCGCGGATGCAGGAATGCGTCGCAACCACCGGCGTGCGCGAGCACTGCGCGGCTTGCAGCATGGAGTCGCGCGAGGCATGCGAGACATCGACCAACATGCCGAGCCGGTTCAGCTCGGCAATCGCCGTGCGGCCGAGCGGGCTGAGCCCACCATGCAGTGTCGGCGAATCGCCGAGGTCCTGACGCGGATTGGCGGAGTCAGCGAGCGCGTTGTGGCCGGTGTGGGTGATCGTCAGGTAGCGGGCGCCGAGCGCGCGCAGCCGAGCCAGCCGGGCCGGCTCTTCGCCGATCGCGAAGCCGTTCTCGACCGCGGGGATGATGGCGAGGACGCCGTCCCGTTTGGCGGCCTCGATCTCGGCGGCGGTGATGGTGAGGCGGGCGGTGATGCCGGCCTCGGTGCGCGCCATGCCGCGGATCGCTTCCAACATGCCGACAGCGCGCGCGAACCCGGCCTGGGTGTTTTCTTCGGTGCGCGTCGCCTGCGGCACGTAGGCGGCGAAACAGCCTGCCGCCAGTCCGCCGCGGTGCATCTTCGGCAGGTCGACCTTGCGGGACGTTTCAGCGAACGGGTCCGGCCCCGTGGGCCAGGGGATGTCGATATGCGTGTCGATCGTCAGGAGTGCGCGGTGCACGGTCAGCGCGTCGGCGGATGGGGCGTCGTTCATGGGGCTGCACGCTTCCCCTTGGGGAAACAGCCGTCAAGGGCTGCGCTCATTGTTACGACGTCCGAGCGTGGCGCTGCCTAACTTCGAGGTTCGCGGAACCGTGGAATCGGTGCGATCCACCCTGCCGGGCCGCAAATATTTCATACTCATGGCTTGCCGGGCCCACGTGGGCTACAATGTAGCGCAAGGAGATTTGCCATGACCGACAATTCTGTAGTGCGCGCCCGCATCGACGAGCGCACGAAAAGGGAAGCCACCGCAGTGTTGGAGAGCATCGGCCTGACCGTATCCGATGCCCTGCGCTTGCTGCTGAAGCGCATTGCCGCCGAAAAGCGGCTGCCTTTCGAGCCGCTGGTGCCAAACGACGAGACGATTGAGGCGATGAAAGCGGCGCGCCGCGGCGAGGTCACCAAGGTCGGCAAGCCGGACAAGCTGCTCGGGAGCCTGAATGCGGGAGGTTAGATATACCGGCCGCTTCAAGCGTGATTACCGACGGGAAAAATCAGGACAGCACGGCAAACGCCTCGATGCGCTGCTCATGGAAGTCGTCAATCTGCTGGCGGCCGATCAGCCGCTGCCGCGCCGCAATGTCGATCATCCGCTGTCCGGCGAGTGGAACGATTTTCGCGACTGCCATCTGCGGCCGGATCTCATCCTCATCTACCGCAAAACCGACGACGACGGCCTCGAGCTCGTGCGCCTCGGGTCGCACAGCGAGCTTGGCTTTTAGAGCGCGTTCATAATGACTGGAAACGCTGCCACCGACCTTCTCCCCCTCCCCTTGCGGGAGGGGGCCGGGGGAGGGGTCGAACACACAAGACGGCTGTTTTGCTTTCGATTCCAGTTACCCTGAACGTGCTCTAAATAGAAGAAACCACGGTGGGGGCAGCCTGGCTGCAACAACAATTGGTGCAACGCAAGCAGGGGATCGAGAGCCCATCAGGCTTTCACAGAGGGCGCAGGATGTGCGTGTCGATCGTCAGCAGTGCGCGGTGTACGGTGAGCCGGTCGGTGGACTGAGCGTCGTTCATGGGCTGCATGACGGAAAACGGCGGGCCAAGGATCACCTCTCCCGCCCTGCGGGAGAGGTCGTCGCGCATAGCGCAGCGGCTGAGGGTGTCGAGCCAATTCGCCCTAACCGTCGCGACCCTCCAGCCGCCGCAGAACAGCGAGGCTTCGTTTCAACGCCGTGCCGTACCGCGCCGCATTCTCCTGCGCCAGCCGGCGATAGATCTCCACCGCCTCGCGGATCGCTGCCAGCGCGCCGGCATTGTCGCCGGCAGCGCTCAGCCGGAGCGACAGGTTGTTGAGGCTCAACGCGAGATCAGCCGCGAACCGCGCCGCATTCTCCTGCGCCAGCCGGCGACGAATCTCCACCGCCTCGCGGATCGCCGCCAGCGCGCCGGCAGTGTCGCCGGCATCGCTCAGCCGGTTCGACAGGTTTGTTAAGGCTCGTCGCGAGATCAGCCGCGAACCGCGCCGCATTCTCCTGCGCCAGCCGGCGATAGGTCTCCACCGCCTCGCGGATCGCCGCCAGCGCGCCGGCATTGTCGCCGGCATCACTCAAGTCGGCCGACAGGTTGATAAGGACATCCGCCCGCGGTTCACTGCCGGGCTTGACCTCTCGCAACAAGCAACGCCCGACAGCAACCGAAACCGGGCTCAGCCGAAAACTCCGCTCGATCGAATCCGATAATATGCGCCACGCGTGCGCACGCTCCGGCCGTCCGATCACGGCAGCGACCATGCAGTTCTGTAAACCTCGCTCTGCGGGACCACGCAGTGTCACGATATCATGCAGCCGGCGATCGATCAGTTCCACCTGCAGCGAGCCGGGATCAACTCAACGTCTCCCAGACCCATGCCGGTCCCCGGTCACCCGCATCCCCGATTGTCTGCCGCAACAACTCTGCGGCAACAATATCCGGCGCGGGGGCGAGCACTCGATCGCCGTGCATCAATTGCGCCGCACGCGCCGCGTCCACAACTTGCGTCGGCTGCGGCACGCCAATCTCCAGCTCCGGCGCCGCAAGCCGCCGCAGCGCGGCCGCATCGAGCCCGTCGCGCAGCGCGGCCAGACCTACCAGGCGTGAAGCTCCGCCGAGACCTGCGGCGGCATTCGCCCGGAAACCGACCGCTGCGCCGGCGGCATCCAGGCGTTTTCGCTCCCGCTCCACAAGTGCAGCAACAATGTCTCCTGCGCGAAGCCCGAGCGTGTTCGCCGGTTCGTCCACCAGATGAATCGCCGCCGCCGTGACAAACAGCGGCAATGCATGCAATTGTGGTTCCTGTAGTAACCATGACACAAATGCCGTTTCTTCCACCACCGGTGCGCCGCGCCGGCGATGTGCCGCCAGCCCGACTGCCGCATCGCGGAACAAACTTAGCGCGGTCTCCGGCGGCAGCGCACCGATCCCCACCTCCTGCGCGTCGCACAGCGTAGTGGCGCCGCAGTCGTCGATCAGGCGGCTCCATTCGCTCATTGGTCTGCGACTTAGCAGCAGCAATCGGATCGGCGCCGGAGGAGGGGCCATGCGTGCTGCCTCTCGCAGCAGGCTTTCAACTTCCGTCGGCCATGCCTCGGGGTAATCCAGGATGATGAACAGCCCGCTTCTCGATAGTGGCAGCGTTGTCGCGCGTTCCAGCGCCGCGAAACCGGCGCGCCATCCGGTCAGCGTTTCCGCGATCTCGGCGGCAAGCCGAGTTTTACCGGCGCCGCCGGGGCCGACCAGGAAACGAATGCGGAGCCGCGGGCCGGTGTGTGCCCATTCCAGGAGCGAGCGCTTTTCTGCTTCGCGCCCCCGCAGCTCTTTCACGAGGCGCGACTTCCACGATAGCAGGTTGAATATCTCGAATAGTGAGCCTGCCGCGGGTAAGGCCTCGGCCCATGGGACCGTCGGTGGGTCGGGTGGTGGTCCCGCACCGGACACCATATACACGATGCCCGAGTTGCCACCGACAACGACATTGCCGACGATATCGCGTGCTCTCAGGCGGCTGATCCAACCGAACAGCCAGCCCGGCATCACTTCGCCCAGAAGATGTCGTGGGCGAGCTGCGCCACGGCCACCAATACGCCGACGATGCCGATCGCCCAGGCTACGCGATCCGGTCCGGATTCTTTTGTGCCAGCCGCTTCGGTGTAGGTCAGATTGATCGTGCCGCTTATATCGCGCCCCTGCACGATAGTGCCTTTGATACGACGCGCCTTCACCGAATACGAACGCCGCGCCAGCGCCGCAACCACCAGCACGACCGCCGCCACGTAAACAATGACATGTCCGACGCTCATCTAATGGCCGCCGACTGCCTCCCACTGAGGCAAAGGCTACGCCTGGGGTGCCTCACCGGTCCAGACTAATGTCGGCCGCTAGAAAGAGTTACCCTGAATCACCCTCACCGTCATAGCCGACCTTGAGCACACCTGGGCGCTTGCCATATGCGGCCCAATCAACTGCCGTCTGCGCGAAGCGCAATTTCTCTCTCGATGAAATTCCGTGCGAACCCAGTGCACCCCGTGTCCACTTGCTTATTTCGTAGCCGACGGGTCGGGGAGCGAACGCCGTGGGCGGAAAGACGCGATGCGGATCACGCCCCCGCGGGCGCCAGAGGCAGATCAAGCGGTGCCGGCGCTTGGCCGCCTTGCATGCTCGGGATCCATGGCCGAACCCCGCGCCAGTCGCGATCAGTGATGATCTGGGCGCCATCGGGTCCCAGCCAGATCGCCGCCGAGCCCCGGCGGCGTAGTTCCTGGCGATCGATCATTATCGCCGCACCCGGACAGTCCGGCTTGGCTCGCCCGATCGCCAGCACGACCGCCGCCGGGCCGCAATCCGCAACCGCCGCTTCGCCGCGCAACAGCATCGCAGACACGGCGCCCGGGCGTGGGCGCAGCCGGCATGCCTCCGAGGTGCAGACGATTGCCTCGCCGGCGGCCGCACCCGCACCGCGCGGAAATGGCATGGGCGGACCGTCGGCCCAGTACTGGACCCAGGCGTCACGGGTAAATTTCGACGCGCCGGTCTGGTGTTCCACGAACACGCCTGTCGCGGTGCGGACCCCGACCAGGCGCGCATCGTCTGAAATCAGCAGGTCCGGCGGCCGCACCAGGATCGGCGAGATCAGCCCGGCAGCGATGACCGCCGCGCCGGCGAGCCGGAGCGGCCCACGCCACAGCCCGAGCCAGGCCATTCCCAACCCGACGAGCGCCAGGCCCCAGCCGGGCATGTGTGGCACCTCGACGGTGGCGGCAGGCCAGCCGGCCGTGGTGCGGGCGATCCACAGGATCGCGCGGATGCCCCAGCCCATCGGCACGAGTGCCAGCCGCTCCAGGCCCAGCGGCAGCAGGCCGAGCGCGATCAGGCCGGCCGGCATTACCCACAACGCCGTCAGCGGCACCGCCACCATGTTCGCCAGCACGAAATAGAGCTGGATGCGGCCGAAATTATAGGCGCCGAACGGCGCCGATGCCGTGCCTGCGAGGGCGCTGGTCAGCGCCAGCGCGGTTACATGGAGCGCAAGGCGGCGCCATCGCGCGCCGTCGCCATACAGCGCATGCAGATGCGGGCGCAGCGCCTCGTACCCGGCGATCAGCGCCAGCACGGCGGAAAAGCTCATTTGAAACGATACGCCGGGGACCTGTTGCGGCTCGGCTATGATCAGCACGGCCGCGGCCAGCGCCAGCCCGCGCAGCGAAATGGCACGTCGGCCGCTGAGCACCGCCAGCGTGAGCAGGCATGCCATCGCGAAGCTGCGCATGATCGGGACGTGCATGCCGGTCAGCAGCATGTAGAACCCGCCGGCAGCCAGGGCGACCAAGGCGGCGATCTGCTTGGTCGGCCAGTGCAGCGCCGCATATTCCCACATTGCGAGCAGCGCGCGGCTGGCGCCGAACGCCAGCCCCATGACGATGCCGATGTGCAGCCCGGCAACCGCCAGCAGATGTGCGAGGCCGGATGCGCGGAACGCCTCGCGGTCCGGCTCGGGAATGGCGGTCGGCACGCCGGTCAGCAGGGTGGCCGCCACCGCCCCGTCGGCGCCCGGCAGCGCTGCTTCGAAACGAGTGGCGATCGTCTCGCGAAGGGCCTGGAGGCGGCCAGACAGGCCGGTGAGAGGTGCTCGGGCCAGAAGCTCCGCCTTGCCGATCGCGAAGCCATAGCCGCCAAGGCCAGAGAAAAAGGCGTCGCGCTGCAGATCCCACCCGCCCGGGTAAGCCGGGGGCGATGGCGCCTGCACCAGGGCTCGGATCCGGATCGCGTCGCCGGCTTGGGGCTTGGCGGGATCGTTGGCACGCAGCCGTACCCGCAGCGATCGGGCGAGCACGGCGCCCCCGTCGAGCTGGACGGGTCGTAGCGTTACCCGCACGCCCTCCGGGAGCACTTCCACCGCTTGCACTGTTCCGCTGAGCTCGACCGCCTTGTGGGGGAGGTGTTCCAAGGGCGGGGCGCGGGCGGTCGCAAGCTGGGCCGCGGCGAAGCCGATTGCGGCGGCGGCCAGCGGTGCGGTGATCGCGCGGATCGGGAAGCGGGCGAGTGCGGTGGCGATTGCGGCCGGCAACGCGACAGCGGCGCCGGCCCAGAGCGGCGGCTCGGACCGCAGGGAGAAATACAGCAGCACGCCGGCACCCATGAACACCGGCAGCCAAAGGGTCAGCCGCCCTTGCTGCGCGGCGAGCACGTGCTGCACCAGAGACCTCCTGTGCCGCGACATGTCCACCGGGGTTTCGACACGTCTCAAACCCCGCAGGAATGCGTGGCTGCTGCCTATGCGATTGTCCTTGACTGTTCCGTACGTTTTCGCCGTATTCCGACAGGTCCTTATGGGGCGGAGGGTGGAGGAGCGTTGCCGCGGACTACGAGAAACTGTCGCCTGCTAAAGTGCATAAAAAGCTAAAGCCGGGCAGGTACGGTTTTGGCCGCGGTCGATGCGGCACATGTAACCAAGATCCTGGAGCCGATTTGGACTGAAAAAGCGGAAATCTGCCGATCTGCAGCCCGCGTCCCGTCGCGTTTGCAGACAAGGCCGAGGCAACACCGGCAAGCGAGTGAACACCGTGTTCGAGTTTCCTGTGGACGCTCCTCCCATTGACCTCGACCGGTTCTACTCCGGGGTGCCGATCGAGACCTGGCGCCAAATACTCGGCCCGCAGCTACATTATCACCACGGTATTTGGGAGTCCGATGAGGATTGGCAAACCGCATTGGAGAATGCGGTGCTTACTTTGGCGCGGCACCTCAAAGCCGACGACAGTGTGCTTGACCTGGGCTGCGGCTGGGGTGGGCCCGCACTATTGCTGAAGGAACGATTCGGCTGTTCGATGCTTTGTACCACAGTAAGCAGCGCACAGGCGGCGTACTGCGCCGGTCTCGGTCTGGAAGTTCGCCACGCAAATCTGGATAGGGAGGTGCCCGAGGGCGCCTGGTCCGTCGGCTGGTGGCTGGAATCCTTGGAGCATCTCGAGCGGCCCGAAACGGTGCTGGCACAACTGCGACCGCGTTGCGAGAGGCTGATCATTCGTGTGAACACCTGCGAAGTTAGCCCGCGTCGGCTCTTCGGGAGGTCGATGCCGATGCGTCCGATGAGTCATTACCTGGACGCGCTGAAACCAGCAGGCTGGCGTGTGACCCATCTTGAGAATCGGCGGGCCCAATCCGTCCGGAGCCCGTTTGAATGGCTGATGGGACTCACCCGGGCAAATATGGCATGGCCAGCCGACCCGCACCTGCGCGCGCTGTGGGACTACAGTGTTTTGGCTGTAGCCAATCCATCCATGTACGCAGGCCTGCCCCTGATCGATATCGTGGCCGAGTAATATAGACTCCAAACCCACGAGACGCTGCCGCGCGCCGAGAGCATTCAGGAAGGTTCAAGAAGTCACGCGGCGGAGGAGCACTCGCTCTCCTGCTTTGCGAGCCGGTACCAACGTTCGCGGGCCCTGTCGAGTCTCGAGGACAGCCAATTGATGTAGACAGCGGTCGCGCTCGCGCTCCAGTATGGACCTTCGCCATCTGCTACTGCGTCGCGTGACAGAATTCCCCGTGTCAGATCGGCTACATTCCGATGCGCAAGCACTCTTGGCCAGTCGGCCGAAGCGACTTCGCCCAGTTGTTGCTGTATTTCTGTAACGCACCGATTTACCTTCGCTTTCGATAGATCCTCGACGACATCGACGTAATCGTCGACATATTGCCTCATGGTGCCCACTTTGTTCGCGAAGCAAGCGATATCTTCCGCGACATTGGGAAGCCCACGCTGAATGGCCATAGCCATCGCCGGAAATGCCAGGGGGCGATGTTTGGCACCCGTTATTTCGCGCCAATTTGCGGGGGATTGATGCGGGTCCCAGCCTCCCTCGGTACTGCGCGCTTCAAGGTAGATCCCGAGGAGATGTAGCAGGTGGTCGGCCAAGCGGTCGCCGCTCGGCAGCCCGCGGAGATCGGTGAGGACGCGCGTATATCCCGCCACCCACGCGATCTGGATCGCCTCGCATGCTCTTTGCATGTGGCCAAGTCCATGTATATGCGCAACGATCGCTGTCGCAAGACCGATCGCGCGGGCATCGTCCGGTACCGGCGACGGTAGAACGCCTTGTTCAACCAGAAAGCGCGGCAGCGAGACGGTCAACCAATCGTGTCGGTTAAAGTCCTCAGGGTGGTCTTCATGCTGACCGTTAGCCGCAAGACAGGTCGCCATCGTCGCCATCGCGGACGAATACTCGGCGGCGATCGACGCCTCAAACTTTGGCTCCCAGTACTGCTTTCGCGCCGGCCGCGCTTTGACTACCGACTCCAGTACGCTGCGAAAGTCTGAAGTAGGCGCAGGTCGCAGCAGATACGCCGGATCGAGCAATTCAGCGCGGGCCGGCGCCGGTGGCTGACGCAGGCCGGCAAAAACGCGGATCGCCTCGCGTGTCTGCCAGCGGATGGAGTCGCATTCGTCCCGATCATGGGGAGCCAGGCCCGCGTCCATCCGCACAAGCGCCACGTGGGCGCACCCGCCGGCACAGAATGCCTGTGCAAAGCAACTGCTACATTCCTCTATAGCCGTCTGCCGCATCTGCTCGAATTTTGCGAACCCCGGCGCGGTCGTGTCGACGACCGCAGAATCCGCCGGCCCGACGACGAAGCGTTGGTCACCGACATAGCGGTGACATGGATAGAGATGGCCGTCGGACGATGCTGCTCGGGCTGCATTGCCGACCCCGCACGGGCGTTCTCGCCGCTTCCCCGAGGCGAGCAAGCCGATCGTGTCGGCCAGGGGGTCCCAACTTAGCGTAGTTGCGGCGGGACGAGGCCGGGCAGCGGACCTGGACATCGCGGCCCGGAGTCTTTCGTGGTCGGCTGCGATCCAGCCTTCTTCACCGCTATTCTCATCGACCGCCTCGACCGGCGTCAGCGAAATCCTGGTGAACCCGATTTCCTCCAGCGTTGCCACCATCCGCTCGACTTCGGGATAGCCGGACGTGAGCGTGGCCCGCGCCCGGACGCGACCCGGGCCGAGATATTTGAGCAGGAGCTGCGACCCGCGGACGACCCGCCCCCAAGAACTTCTGCCGCTGGCGTCCGGCCGATTCCGTCCGTGCATCTCGGGATCGCCGTCGATGCTCACCATCACCGAAAACGGCAGCGGTGCGAGCCAGCGCGTGATCGCTTCACTGACCAGCGTCGCATTCGTCGTCATCGTGAACTTGACAGTTCTCTCTGACGCCACCGCCAGGCGAAGCGCATGCTTCACAAGCTGACGAATGGTCGGGAACGCCAGTAATGGCTCACCACCGAAGAAATTGATGGTGCGTTCCCCCGGCCCCTCTCGCACCATAAACATAGAGATCGCGCTTCTCGCCGCGGCAGCGTCCAACATGCCGGGGGAACCATATTCGCCATCTTTGCCGTAACAATACGTGCAACGAAGGTTGCACCGCTGCGCCACCATCAGGGTGAGGTTCCTGGCCTCCGCCGCCGGATCGTGGCTTGACATTCGACGTTCAAGAGTTGGTGGCGCCTCCGAAAGGCGCTCGATTATTCGGTCTCGTGCGGCCTCATCGTCTCCCGTTGCGACAGCGGCCGCGCCGTCGCCGATCCGAACCCCGAAT
>Ga0335075_10010169_pt1 | contig 14293 bp, 17 predicted proteins | sample Lox_Sample_24_FD_206723 | JGI IMG/M metagenome (GOLD analysis project Ga0335075, IMG submission 206723) | Soil microbial communities from Loxahatchee National Wildlife Refuge, Florida, United States - Lox_Sample_2.4 | ecosystem: Environmental > Terrestrial > Soil > Wetlands | place: USA...
GAGCCGCGCGACCACATCGGTGGCGCGCGCTCGGGCGCGGAGGATCTCCGAGACCGCCTTCAGCATCACGTCGCCGGCGGCGCGGCCGAAGCTGTCGTTGGCCATCTTGAAGTTGTCGATATCGAGTGTGAGCAGCGCGCCGGCGCGGGCATAGCGCGCCGAATAGGAAAGCTGCCGGTCGAGCTCTGCGATCAGCCGCGAGCGGTTGAAAACCCCGGTCAGGAGGTCGTTTTCTGCAAGATGCTCGAGGGGGGACGCCATCGGGATCGTGTCACGGTAGGCGCAGCGTGCTCATCCACACCACACACAGAGGAATCGACCGATAAAGGCGCCGACTGCATCCGTAGAAACCACGGATTGGTCCGTAGCGACCGCGGACCGTGCCTTGAGGGCCGGCTCCGTAACCTACATCGGCCATGGCGCTGCGCCTTACCACCGCGGGGGAGTCCCACGGCCCCGGCTTGACCTGCATCCTCGAGGGATTGCCGGCGGGCCTGCGCCTGGAGCAAGAGGAGATCAACCGCGACCTAGCTCGCCGCCAGCTCGGTCATGGCCGCGGGGGCAGGATGAAGATCGAGCGCGACCAGGTGGTGGTGATGGGCGGGATCCGGCACGGCCGGACGTTGGGAGGCCCGATCGCTCTCCAGGTCACCAACCGCGACTACGCCAACTGGGAAGAGCGGATGAACCCCTGGCCGGTCCAGGCCGCCGTCCCCGAGGTGCATCTCCCGAGGCCGGGACATGCCGATCTCGTCGGGACGCAGAAGTACAAGACCACCGACGTGAGAAACATCCTCGAACGGGCCAGCGCGCGCGAGACGGCGGCGCGGGTGGCCGGCGGGGCCGCGGCCAAGGCATTTCTCAAAGCGCTCGGAGTCGAGGTCTTCTCGCACGTGATCCAGATCACGAGCGTCGAGGCCCCGCGCAGGGACGATCTGAGGCCGGAGGACTTCGCGAACGTCGACGAGTCGCCGGTCCGGTGCCTCGACGCCGACGCCACCCAGGCGATGGTGGCCGAGATCGACCGCCTGCGGAAGGCCAACGAGTCGCTCGGTGGGGTGTTCGAGGTCCGGGCGTTTGGGCTCGTGCCCGGGCTGGGCTCGCACGTGTCCTGGGAGGAGCGGCTCGACGGGCGCCTTGGCCAGGCAGTGCTCTCGATCCAGGCGATCAAGGCGGTCTCGATCGGCGACGGGATCGAGGTCGCGGGCCTGCCCGGCTCGCAGGCCCATGACGAGATCTTCTACGACGACGATCGCGGCTACTACCGGCACACCAATCGCGCCGGCGGCCTCGAGGGCGGGATGACGACGGGCGACCCGCTCGTGGTCCGCGCCTCGATGAAGCCGCTGCCGACGTTGACCAAGCCGCTGCGCTCGGTCGACATCGCCACTCACGACCCCGCCGAGGCGCTCCGGGAGCGCACCGACTCCTGCACGGTGCCGGCGGCCGGTGTGGTGGGGGAGGAGCAAGTTCGGGGGCGACCACATCGACGATGTCAAGGCCGCGCTCACAGCCTACGAGGAGCGGATCGAGTGGCGCAGACCGCGCTGATCGGCTTCATGGGGGCGGGGAAGACGACCGCCGCCCGGGTGCTGGGGAAGGGCGCGGTCGACGTCGACGAAGTGATCGAGGCGCGGCTCGGACGCTCGATCGAGGACGTCTTCGCGCAGGACGGCGAGGCTGCCTTCCGCGCGCTGGAGGAGACGACCACGCTCGAGCTGCTCGCCGATCCGACCATCGATACCGTCGCTCTCGGCGGTGGTGCGGTCGGATCCGCGCGGGTCCGCGAAGCGCTCGCCGAGCGGTGCGTGATCTGGCTCGAGACCGTGTGGGACGACGCATGGGCGCGGATCGAGCGCAACGGCAGCCGTCCGCTGGCGTCCGACCCGACCCACTTCAGCCAGCTGCACGACGCCAGGCAGCCGATCTACGAGTCGCTGGCCGATGTGATCGTCCCGGCCAAGCGTTCGAGGGAGATCCGCAAGGTGGTTGACGCCCTCGACGGCCTGCCGCGTGGGACGCGGATGCTGTGGGCGACCAGCGCGTCCTCCGACTACCCCGTCTACATCGGCGAGGGGCTTGTGTCAGAGCATCGCTTCTGGCCTGCCGCCGTCGCCGGGAGACGGCTGCTGGTGACCGACTATCACGCCGGGCGGCTCTACGGCGAGCAGCTCGGCCCCTTCCTCGGCGAGGTACGGATCATGCCCGGCGAGCAGTCAAAGACGATCGCCCACGCCGAGATCGTGTGGACGGAGATGGTCCGCCACGGGACGACCCGGTCCGATGTCGTGGTGGCGCTGGGCGGTGGCGTGGTCGGCGATTTGGCGGGATTCTGCGCGGCCACCTACCAGCGCGGTATGCGCGTCGTGCAGGTGCCGACCACACTGGTGGCTCAGGTCGACTCGGCGATCGGCGGCAAGACGGGCGTCGACCTGCCGGAGGCCAAGAACTACGTCGGGGCGTTCCATCAGCCGAGCGCCGTGATCGCCGACCCGACGACCCTGAAGACGCTTCCTCCCGAAGAGCTTGCGGCCGGCTACGCCGAGGTCGTCAAGACCGCCCTGATCTCCGCGGGGCCGTTGTGGGGCCGCCTCAGCGCCGGCGCACGGGCCACCGACCTCGACGTGATCGCCGCGTGCGCCCACGTCAAGGTGCGAGTCGTCTCCCAGGATGAGCGCGACCGCGGCCTGCGCCAGATCCTGAACCTCGGTCACACGGTGGGTCATGCGATCGAGACCGCGACCGGATACGCCCGCTACCGGCACGGGGAGGCGGTGGGCCTCGGCCTGCTGGCCGAGCTGCGGCTGTCCGGTGCGGACGAGCTGCGCGTCCAGGTGCGGGACATGCTCCAGGCCGCCGGGCTGCCGACAAAACTCGAGGGCACGGATGTGGAGGCGGTGATCTTTGCCACCGGGCACGACAAGAAGCGGATCGGAGAGGGGCCGGTGCCCTTCGTGCTGTGCCAGTCGCCAGGACGAGTGTCTTCAGGGCAGACCGTTTCGCCCGCCGACCTGCGCGCCGCGGTTCAGGAGCTGTTCTGATGCCCAACCGGATCGAGGTGATGCACGGCGTGAACCTCGACCAGCTCGGCCGGCGCGACCCGAACCATTACGGGACGCTCACACTCGAAGAGCTGGAACTGAAGATCACCTCCGCCGGGCAGGAGCTTGGCCTGGAGGTAGGCCTGTTCCAGACCAACCACGAGGGAGAGTTCGTCGAGCACCTGCACCGGCTGGCCGGCGTGGCCGACGCCCTCGTGCTCAACCCCGGGGCCTGGACCCACTACTCCTACGCGATCCGCGATGCGCTCGAGCTGACCGGCCTGCCCGCGGTGGAGGTCCACCTGTCCGACGTCGATACCCGCGAGGAGTGGCGGCGCCACTCGGTCATCACCGAGCTGTGCATCGCCCGCGTCGCCGGCAAGGGGCCCGAGGGTTACCGCGATGCGCTCGAGCTCCTGGCCAAAGAACTGACCTGAGCCGCCACTACACTCGACGCCGTGCGTAGGACCGAGCAGCGCCGTGCTGCGATCTGGGCGCTGTATCAGAGCGATCTGCTCGGTCGGCCGCTCGAGCAGACCTTCCCCAATGACCTGCATGCGTTCACCCGCGCGCTGGGCCAGCTGGTGCGCGACCATCAGGTTGAGCTCGACGAGCTGATCCGGACGCACGCCAGCGGCTGGTCGCTCGAACGGATCGCCCCGCTCGAGCGGTCGATCCTCCGCGTCGGGATGGCTGAGCTACTGCACGGCGATGAGCTGCCCGGGGAGCGAGCGATCCCGCCCGAAGGCGCAATCGACGAAGCGGTCGAAACGGCCAAGCGCTTCTGCGGCGCCGAGGCGCCGGGGTTCGTCAACGGGATCCTGGGTGCCGTGCTGCGCGAGCTCCAGGCTCCTAAGACGTAAGTAGGAGCTTGTCGCGCGGATCCGCTCGACGGGCCACAATCCACATCATGAGACTGCTGGTAGTGGACGACGACCGCGCCCTGCGAGACGTCCTGCGGCGCGCGCTCGAGCTGGCCGGCTACGAGGTGCGGCTGACCGAGACGGGCGCGGGCGCTCTCTCGGAGGTCAACAGCAGCCTGCCGGACGCGGTGGTGCTCGACGTGGGGCTGCCCGACATCGACGGCCTCGAGGTGTGCCGGCTGCTGCGGCGTGAAGGCAACCGCGTGCCGGTGCTGATGCTGACCGCGCGCGACACCGTCTCCGACCGGATCGATGGCCTCGACGCCGGGGCCGATGACTACCTGGTCAAGCCGTTCGACATCGATGAGCTGAAGGCGCGGCTGCGTGCGCTGCTACGTCGCGCTGGAGGCGAGACCAGCGCCGACGGCGCGCTCACCTTCGTCGACCTCCGGCTCGACTCGGCTCGCCACGGGGTGATGGTCGGCGAGACGTTCATCGAGCTCACCCGCACCGAGTACCAGCTGCTCGAGTTGCTGATGCTCAACCCGCGCCGGGTGCTGCCGCACACGCTCATCTACGACCGCGTGTGGGGATATGACTTCGGTCCCACCTCCAACGCGCTCCGGGTGTACGTGGGCTACCTGCGACGGAAGCTCGAGGAGGCCGGCGCGCAGGCCCAGATCCACACCGTGCGGGGGGTGGGCTACTCGCTGCGAGAGCCCAACGGATGAGCCTGCGCACCCGCATGGTTCTGGTGGCGGGAGTTGCGGTGGCGATCGCGGTGGTGGCGGTCGCCGTGGCCTCCTACGCGGGAACTAGATCCGATCTCCAGGGCCAGGTCGACCAGCAGCTACAGAGCCTGGTGAACACGCCGCTGGGCAACATCGGGTATGGCCCTCACGGTCCTGACGGGGGTTCGCCGCTCCCGCAGTCCGGTCAGCACGAGCCGAGCCGGGTGAACAACGGCGACCCTGACGAGGGGCTTGGCATCGACCGCTTGCCGCCCCAGGCGTTCGGCGGCGCCTCGGGAACGTTCACACTGTTCAAACCCAACGGGACCACCTATGTCCCGCAGGCGCAAACGTACGAGATCCCATCGACGCCGGCCATCGCATCGGTGGCGCGCACGGGCCGCGGGCAGCTGTACACGGATATGCGGGTCAAGGGCATCCATATCCGGGTGCTCGTCACGGGGATCGGGCACCGGGGCGCGCTCGCGGTCGCGCTCCCACTGACCACGGTGGACAACGCGCTGCACCGCCAGCTCGTGCTCTCGCTGTTGACCGGAGGAGCCGGGATCCTGCTCGCTGCGCTGCTCGGGTTCCTGGTGGCGAGAACGGCGCTGGCGCCGATCACCCGGTTCACGCGTCAGACCGAGTCGATCGCGGCAAATCCAGAGCGGATCGAGCACGAGCGGCTCGACGTGATCGGCTCCGACGAGCTGGCTCGGCTGGCGCTCACCTTCAACCGGACGCTCGATGCACTGGAGAGCTCGGTACAGGCCCAGCGCAATCTCGTGGCCGACGCCTCGCATGAGCTGCGCACGCCGATCGCCACGATCCGCGCGAACCTCCAGCTGATGCGCGATGAGGCACTGCTCTCGCCCGAGGATCGTGCCGCCCTGCGCGCCGACGTGATCGAGGAGCTCGACGAGCTCACCGCTCTGGTCGGCGACGTCGTCGAGCTGGCCCGCGGGAGCAAGCCGAGCGGCGAGCGCGGCGACGTCCGGCTCGACGAGGTCGTACGGGAGGCGATCGAACGGGCGCGCCGGCGCGCGCCGAGTCTGACCTTCCATCAGGTGATCGAGCCCACCCTGGTGCGCGGTGAAGCCGACCGAATCTCGCGCGCGGTAACCAACCTTCTCGACAACGCGGCGAAGTGGAGCCCGGAGGGCGGGATCGTTGACGTGACCTTGCATGAGGGCACGGTGATCGTCCGCGACCATGGGCCGGGCTTCAAGGAGGAGGACCTGCCATACGTGTTCGATCGCTTCCATCGCGCACGGGAGGCCCGCTCGAAGCCAGGGTCGGGTTTGGGGCTGGCGATAGTCCGCCAGGCCGCCGAGGCCCACGATGGGTTCGCCGAGGCCAGCAATTCTCCGGACGGGGGCGCCGTGCTGCGCGTCGGCTTCGGTCCGAAGGTAGAGCTCGAGGACGTTGGCGCCGAATCAGCGGTGGGGGCTCCCCGTCCCTACCCGGCGGCGGCGCGCCAGTCGCGGTAGCTGGCCAGGGCAAGCCCGAGCGACGCGATTCGCTCCCGGAGGCCTCGCTCGGTCAGCGTGGCCAGCTCGATCTCACGCTCGTGCGCATAGCTCGAGCGCAGCTCGTCGCTCACGCGTCCGGGATGACAGCCCAGCTCGGTGAACTCGCCCAGCGCCTCCCGCTCCAATAGCCCCAGCAGGAACGGCGGCCGGATGAGCTCGCGGTCGACCTCTCCCGACCTGGGGTGGGCGAAGAACGCGCCGAGGTAGCGGACGTGTCCGTCGCCGCGCAGCGGGACGCCGAGCGGTCTCACGAGCCGGTCGAACGTCGCCATACGCGCGAAGTGCACATGGTGGTGAGAGTCCACATGTGTCGGCTCTGCGCCCACGAGAGCACGGAAGCGCTCGAGCTGGCGCGCGAACTCCCGCTCGGCGTGAGCAGGCTGGTCGAGATCGGGTCCGTCGTCGACGAAGTGAAGGCCGACCGACAAGTCCGGGTACCCCCGCGAGAGCGTCGCGGCCGCCTCGGCCGCCGGCGCGTCGACCATGAGGCTGGTGCTGGTGACGAGGCCGGCGCGGTGCGCCTCGATGATGCCCCGGTTGACACCTTCGGTCAAACCGAAGTCATCGGCATTGACGATCAGCCGGCGCATGCGATCAGCCGTGCGCCAGCAGTGGCGCGAGTGACGCGGCAAGCAGCGATCCTCCCGGACGGCGAGCCATATCCCGATTCTGGCGCCTGGGCCTCGGCTATCTAAACCCCATGGCCCCGTGTTGCCCCTCAGGTCATGGGTGTAGCGCCCCCGGCGGCGATGAGCCCTGTGCGATGAGCCCTGTGCCCTGACCCTGGGTCAGGCCGCGGCTGGCGAGGAGGACGAGGCCGCGGTCGCGTTAGCCCGCTGGGGGGGCGTTCGAAAAGGCGATGGCCCGCGGACGCCGGCGCCGGTCACCATTGGCCGCCTGATCAGGCCAAATCGAGCTCGTAGGTCTGGCCGACCAGATCGACGCCGAAGCTGTGGTGCGGCTGCTCTCCGATGAGCCGGAATCCGCGTTCGAGATAGAGGTGCCGTGCCGCGGCCAGCGGATGGTTAGTCCACAGCCGGACCCGGCCATACCCGGCGGAGCGGGCGAACTCGAGACAGGTGTCGATCAGTCGGCGGCCCAGGTTGTGCCCGCGCCCGTCCGGGTGGACGAGCAGGATCCGCAGCAGTGCGGTGCCGTGGCGGTCCGGGTCGGCCACGCAGAAGATGCACCCCACACGGGCGCCCGCCAGTTCGGCGATCCAGGCCGCTTCGCGGGCGTCGTCCCGGGCGGCGGCGTAGCGGACAACGATGTCCGCCACGAGCGCCTCGAAGCTCCCGTCCCAGCCGAATTCGTGCGCGTAGACCTCGCCGTGCGCCATCACCACCCAGCCGAGATCGCCGGGCTCTCCGAGTGGGCGGATGGTTGCGTTGCCGGTGGATTCGATTACTGAAACAGTCGTTTCAGTAGCCTACACTACGGCGCGATGCCCGCAACTGCCTCGCCTCGCCGCGAAGAGCTCCTCGAGGGGGCCTACCGGTACGCGCTCGAGCACGGGGTGGCGGATCTGTCGCTCCGGCCGCTCGCCGCGGCGGTCGGGTCAAGCCCCCGCGTACTGCTGTTCCTGTTCGGCAGCAAGGCGGGGTTGGTGCAGGCGCTTCTGGCCCGGGCCCGGCAGGACGAGCTGGCTCTGCTGGATCGGGCCCGGGCGGCCGGCGCGGGGAACCGCGATTCGCTCGAGGTCGTCTCCCAGGTGTGGGAGTGGCTGGCAGCGGAGGAGCATCGCGCGTTGCTGAACCTGTGGGTCGAGGGCTATGCCCGCTCGCTGATCGAACCGGCGGGACCGTGGTCGGGGTTCGCCGCGGCCACGGTGGCGGACTGGCTCGAGCTGTTGCGGGATCTCGGTGGTGACGCGGTGGACAGCACGCTGATACTCGCGGTGCTGCGCGGCGCCATGCTCGACCTGCTGGCGACCGGAGAGCTCGATCGCGTGAGCGCCGCGGTGGAACGGCAGCTAGCGGTACTGCGGAGGGCGCCGTGAGCACGGGCCCGAGCCTCGAGGTTCGGCGTGCCACGAACGCGGACGCGCGCGACATCGGCCGGCTCCTGCACGACTTCAACCTCGAGTACGACGACCCGACGCCCGGTCCGGAGAGGCTGGCCGAGCGGATCACGCGGTTACTCGCCGGGAGTGACACCGCGGTGCTGCTGGGCGGGAGCGCCCCGGACGGGCTGGCCGTGCTCCGCTTCCGGCCGGCCATCTGGAGCGACGCGCTCGAGTGCTACCTCGCCGAGCTGTACGTGGTGCCGGCGCAGCGCGGGCACGGGCTGGGGCGGGCGCTGATGAACGCGGCGATCGAGCTGGCCCGGACGGAGGGCGCCGATTACATGGACCTCGGGACGAGCGAGGCCGATGTCGCGGCGCGCTCCCTGTACGAGAGCCTCGGCTTCAGCAACCGAGAGGGCAAGCCGGACGGACCGATCAACTTCTACTACGAGCGCGGGATCTAGCCCACAAGTCGCCGCTGCGGCGCAATAGCTCAATTCGGGTCGGGTATCGTCTATATAGGAAAACCTGCGACCGACCAGGAGAGCGACCATGACATTGCAACTGGGCGAAACCGCTCCGGACTTTGAGGCGAACACCACCGAGGGACCGATCAAGTTCCACGACTGGATCGGCGACTCGTGGGCCGTGCTGTTCTCGCATCCCAAGGCCTACACGCCGGTGTGCACCACCGAGCTTGGCTACATGGCGAGCATCAAGCCGGAGTTCGACCGCCGCGGCGTGAAGATCATCGGCCTGTCCGTCGACCCCAACTCCGAGCAAGAGGGCTGGGCGAGAGATATCGAGGAGACGCAGGGCACAGCGCCCAACTATCCGCTCATCGACGACAGCAACTTCAAGGTGTCCAAGGCATACGGGATGCTGCCTGCCGACGTGTCGGGCGATTCGGCGAGCCGGACGCCGGCCGACAACCAGACTGTGCGCAACGTGTTCGTGATCGGTCCCGACAAGCAGATCAAGTTGATCCTCGTGTATCCGATGTCGACTGGACGCAACTTCGACGAGGTGCTCCGAGTGATCGACTCGCTGCAGCTCACCGCCAAGCACAAGGTGTCCACGCCGGCGCAGTGGCAGCCGGGTGAGGACGTGATCATCTCGGGCTCGGTCTCCAACGATCAGGCCAAGGAGATCTTCGGCGAGTGGGATGCACCGAAGCCATACATCCGGATCGTGCCCCAGCCGGGTGAGACGGCGAACGTAGGCTCCTGACCGTCCAGAGCCGCGGCCCGCTTCGGGCCGCGGCTCCGTTGACGGGCCGATTAGTTTTGGCGCCGGGGCTGGTCTCATCGTGTGTACCCCAATTCACAGGAGGATGCAGGATGAGTGCCACTGCTACTGGGATCCGCCAGATCGGCCTGGTCTGCGTTCCGACGATCGAGCAAGACCGCGCGATCGCGTTCTACGAGTCGCTGGGTTTTGAGAAGCGGACCGACCTGCCGTTCGGCGGCGGCTATCGATGGGTCGAGGTCTACCCGCCCGAGGGCGGCGCGGGTATCGCGCTGGCGCCACCGCCCCCCGGCACCGACGTGACCCCGGTCCAGACGGGCATCACGCTGTTCACCGACGACATCGATTCGACCCACGCCGAGCTCAAGGCGCGCGGGGTGGACGTCGACGCCGAGGTGTCGCGCATGGGTGATCCCGTGCCGCCGATGTTCTGGCTGCGGGACTCCACCGGCCACACGCTGATGGTGGTCGAGCAGCGCTGAGCACGCACGATGCCGACGACGCCGCGCCGGAGCGTCAGACGACCGGCGCGGCGTCGCGGCCCGTGCGGATTTGCGGTACGGGGGAGATGACCAGCCACACGAAGCCGAGCGTGGCCCCACCAGCCGCCAGCCACAGCGTCGGGCGAAGCCCGAGCAGAGTCGCCAAGCCCCCGGCGGTCAACGCGCCGATTGGCCGGGTCCCGAAGTTGACCGCCTGGAACGCGCCCGTGACGCGAGCGCGAAGCGGGTCGGGGATCGCGACCGCGAAGATCGAGCCGAAGCTGATGTCGAGGACCATCACGCCGACGCCGGAGGTGAATTCGGCGAGGAACAGCATCGAGAGGACTACGGGTCTCGGGCCGCCGGCCAGCGGCACCAGCATCAGCGGAAGGGTGTACCCGAGGCACCCCAGCACCGATGCCCAGCCGAGTCCAATCGCCTCGGAGAGTCGTTTGGCCGCCATGGCTCCAAGCAGGCCTCCGACCGCACCCGCGCCGAGCACGACCCCGAGCACGCCCGGGTTCACGTGCAACTCCCGCACCGCATAGAGGACGAGCAGCGCCAAAAACGCGAAGCTGAAGAAGTTGATCGTGGCGGCAGCCCCCAGGCAGGCTCTGACGATCGGTGAGCGCACGATGAAGCGAGCACCGGCCACGAGCGCGCCGTCGGTGCGCTCGGCGGGGGGCGGCTCATCGGCATGGACCCCGCGTAGCAGCAGCGCTGAGCCCAGGAACGAGAGGGCGTCGGCCGCGATCGCAAACGGCGCCATCAGCCACTGCACGAGCAAGCCGGCGAGGCTCGGCCCCCCGACGAACGAGAACGCCCGACTCCCGTAGATCAGCGAGTTCCCCTCCACGTAGCGCTGCGCCGGTACGAGCGTGACGAACATCGTGCTGTCCGACACGTTAAACAGCACGCTCAGAATCCCCGCGCCGAAGGCGACCGCATACAGCTGGGCCAGCGTCAGCGCTCCCAGCGCGTAGGTGATCGGCACGCTCGCGAGCAGGCCGAACCGGCCGAGGTCAGCCACGATCATCGTGGCGCGACGATGACCGTGGCGGTCGATCCAGGCACCGGCGTGCACTCCGAACAGGAGGCTGGGCAGCCACAACAGCGCGGTCAGGTAGCCCATCTGCGCGGCGCCGGCCTTGAGCACGAGGACCGCCGCCAGCGGCATCGCGATCGTGGAGATCTGATCGCCGAACATCGAGATCGTCTGGGCGCTCCAGTAACGCCGAAACGGCCGATCCCGCAGCAGTGCCGGTACCCGCGCTCCGACCCGTCGCCGGCGCGGGGCTGAGCGAGGATCAGCTGCGACGCCCACGGTCCGGTTCCTCGGGTTCGGCTGGATCGGTGGGAAACGCCAGGTGCAGATAGCTGACCAGGCGGGCACCCGGCGGACGGAGTTCGGGCCTGGTCTGCCGCTCGACATAGCGGTCCATAAGCGCCTGCTCCTCGCGCCCGAGCTCGAGCAGCTCGTCCCGGGTGACCCACAACAGGGTGTCGCCGAAGTGGGCGGCCTCCTGCCACTCCTCCGACTCGGTGTCGTGACTCTCCAGCCAGCGGATCAGCTGCTCGAAGTAGCGCTCGGCGATCACGCCTCGCAGCAGGCCACTCGCGGCCGCAAGCTCGGGCGTGTCGGCCACGTCGGGCCAGCCGGTGAACATCGCCGTGGCCTGCCACGGCCGCTCCCGGCCCTCGCCACCGCCCGCCTCTTCGACCAGGCCGTACTTGGCCAGCTGGCGCAGGTGAAACGAGGTGCTGCCGGAGCTCTCCCCGATCAGTGCGGCGGCCTGCGTGGCGGTGAGCGGGCCGCGCCGGCGCAGCAGGCCGACCAGCTCGAGCCTGGTCGGGTGGGCGAGGGCCCGTAGGGCCCGTGGATCGGTCAGGCGCTTGACGTTCCTGGAAGGGGGCTTCTTGGCCATGGGTGCAAGCATAGCTTTGCAAAGAAAGCTTTGCAAGCGACCGTTGGCAATGGAGCTGGCGACCGCGGCGGCCTCGCGGCGGTTCGGCCTAGCTGGTTTCCGGCAGTACGTCGCAGAACACGAAGCCGTCCCTGACCACGATCTCGCCCCGCCGGCAGGGGATCGGCTGGCTGAAGATCGGGCCGGTGTGCACGAACGTATGGAACTCGCCGTTCTCGCCGCACGGATCGACCTCCGGCGGCAAGTCGGCGAGCAGCTCGCGGTCAAAGGCTCGCCCCGCGAACGACGGGTCGAGTTGAGCTGGGTCGACGCAGACGAGAAACGCCTCGAACCCGGCTTCGATGAACTCCTCCGCGAGCAAAGCGGTGTCGCGGCCCCAGACCGGAAACCGGGCCTGCTTGCCGACCTGCCGAAGTTGTTGCTCGCGGTACGCCCGGATGTCGGATAGGAACAGGTCCCCGAACGCGATCGTGTGCGCCTGGCGCAGCGGCGCCTCGGCCAGCGCCTGCCGCATGCGCTCCTCGTATACGTCGTTCGTGCAGCCGGCGGGAATCTCGATCTCGATCAGCGGCAGACCGGCGGCCCGCGCCTGCGCGGCGAGCAGCTCCCGCCGGACGCCGTGCATCGAGATGCGGCCATAGTCGTGTGTCACCGTCGTGATCAACGCGCCAGGGTCAGGACCCGGGGCCGCGCGCAGCGCGTGGAGCGCGAGGGCGGAGTCCTTGCCGCCACTCCAGGACAGAGCGAGCTCGACGTGCACTTGACTGCACGCTATTCGTCTGATCACGGGTGGGCGGTACGGTGCGCCGATGCACGGCGGCTGGCGTGTCGAGGAAGTGTCCGAAGTCTCGCCCGAGCTGGTGTCGCGTCTGTGCGAGCTCGTCGCGCAGCTCTCCTCCACGGCTGCGGCGCCGACGCGCGAGGAGCTCGGAAGAATGGCGGCATCACCGGCCACGCGGTTACTCGTGGCCCACGACGAGAACGGCACCGTCCTCGGCATGCTCACGCTCGCGGTGTTCCGCATCCCGACGGGCGTGCGGGCATGGATCGAGGACGTGGTCGTCGACGACGGGGCGCGAGGACGGGGTGTCGGACGAGCGCTCACCCAGCGCGCGCTCGAACTCGCCGGCGCGGAGGGAGCGCGGACGGTCGAGCTCACGTCTCGTCCGGATCGGGCCGCGGCAAACCGGCTCTACCAGGGGATGGGGTTTGCGCTCCGGGACACGAACGTGTATCGCTTCACCGCCCCGCCGCGGCGCAGCTAGATGATTGATTCCACAGCCGCTGTGGCTGTGGGTGGAGGCTGAGGGTGGCAGAGGGCGAAGAACTCGCCACTCGCCCCCGCTGAGATTCCCGACAACTCGCCATTCGCGCACGCACCCGGGGGTGAACGGCGATTCACCCGGCCATGGCACGGATAACTCGCACCTCGCCGTCGCCAGCGCGACGAGTGGCGAGTTATCCGCCACCCGGGCGCCGGCAACCCGGCGCCACCCCCCAAGCTCGTTGAATCAACCAGCTAGGCGGCGGGCGGCTGGTCGATGCGCACCAGGTTCCCGGACGGGTCGCGCACGGCGAAGTCCCGCGTGCCCCACGGCTGGTCGGTCGGTTCCTGCACGATCTCGGCGCCCGAGCCCCGCACCTGCTCGAAGGTGGCGTCAAGGTCGTCGGTCTGGAAATGAACGCCGTTGAGCGCGCCCTTGGCGAGCAGCCCTTCGAGCGCGTCGATGTCGGCCGGGCTGCCCGCCAGGTAGTTGGTCAGGACGACCGAGACGCCAGGCTGGGCGGAGGAGCCGACCGTGAGCCAGCGGAAGTCATCGCGCGCGACGTCGTTGCGCAGCTCGAGGCCGAGCGCGTCGCGGTAGAAGCCCAGGGCGAGCTCAGGGTCGTGGATCAGCACGAAGCACGAGGAGAGAGTGAGTGTCATGCCGCAAGCCTAAGGAGCCAACGCTCCGCTCGCTTGTCCAATCCTGCTCGGATGGCGGCTTGGGCGGGTGAGATCCTTGGCGATGCAACCGGGCACGCTCGCGAGCGCGCTGTGGTCACGGAACCGGTAGGCGGTTGGCGTCTCGCCGACCAACTCGGTGAACCTCGCGCTGAACGAGCCGAGCGAGGTACAGCCGACCTCCAGGCAGACCTCGGTGACCGACATGTCCCCGCGGCGTAGCAGCAGCTTGGCTCGCTCGATGCGGCGCGTCATCAAATAGGAGTAGGGCGTCTCGCCGTAGGCCGCGCGGAACTGCCGGGAGAAGTGGGCGCTCGACATCAGCGCGGCGCGCGCGAGCGCGGCGACGTCGAGGGGACGTGCGTACTCGCGGTCGATCAGATCGCGAGCCCGACGCAGATGCGCGAGGTTGGCTAGCTCCTCCGGCGTCACGTTGGGAGCGTAGCGGCGCGCCAGACCGGAGACGGAAGGTCGGCTTGCAATAACTAACTGAGTCAGTTATTATCCGGTCATGCCACGCC